>Ga0302189_10001728_pt1 | contig 18034 bp, 16 predicted proteins | sample II_Bog_E2_2_FD_194551 | JGI IMG/M metagenome (GOLD analysis project Ga0302189, IMG submission 194551) | Peat permafrost microbial communities from Stordalen Mire near Abisko, Sweden - II_Bog_E2_2 | ecosystem: Environmental > Terrestrial > Soil > Wetlands > Peat | place: Sweden: Abisko...
ATGAACGTCGATGACGCCCTCGATGGCCTCCATGCCGGCGCGAATGGCCGTTAGCGAAACGCCGCGCGGCGTGCCTTCAAGGAGGATGTTGAGGGTCTCGCGGACGATGCCGAAGCTGGACCAGAGGATGAGCGCGGCGATGAGCAACGAGAGGACCGGGTCGATCCAATTCTGCCCGGTGAGCAAAATGCCCGCGCCGCCGGCGATGACGGCAGCGGTGGAGAGCGTGTCGCCGGCCATGTGCAGGAAGGCGGAGCGCAAATTGACATCGCGAGCCACGCCCCAAAGCAGGGCGGCGATGACGCCGTTCATGAGCACGCCTGCGGCAGCCACGATCATCATCAGCCTGGGCTGCACCACGACTGGCGCAGACAGGCGGTGAATGGCCTCGATGGCGATCCAGAGGGAGATCACGATGAGGGTGGCCGCGTTGATGAAGGCGGCCAAAACGCCGGCGCGCTGGTAGCCGAAGGTTTTGGAATGGCTGGCGGGGCGGGTCTGAAAGTAGACGGCGGCAAAGCTGAGCAGGAGCGCGAGAAAGTCGGAGACGTTGTGGCCGGCCTCAGAAAGCAGCGCGAGCGAATGGGCACGCAGGCCGGCAACGAAGGTGACCACGACATAGGCGAGTGTGGCCACGAGCGAAAAGCGCAAAACGGATTTGGTTCGGTTGGCGCCAGGCGAAGAAGGCGCAACGTGGAAATGCATAGGGGAAGTGTAACCGGGGATGGGTATGAGCTGCCAATTGCGCTGCAACCCACCCTTGCCGGAAAAACACAGCCGCGGCAAGGCTAGGACGATAGACTGACTGCGCGCCTGCCGCGTAGGCGAAGTCTGCCCCACCGCAGGCGGTCAGCCTCGACCGGGGCGCAAGTGGCTCATATCGAAGTGCTCCGGTTCCTCGTAGGCGGGCAGAACGGGCAAGCCCGCTCGCAATCCGGTCCACTCTTCAGCCACCACGATGCTGTTGTTGGGATTGCCGGGCTGGTAGCGGATGGAGCAGGGAAACCCGGCGCGGACCTGGGGCACATCGACGATGCCGGTCAGGTTTGTAATGTCTTGCGAACACTCGTAGTCAACGCCGCCGATGCGATAGTTGAAAACCAGCATGGTGAGGGCGCGGCCGCCTTCGGCGTTGACCTCGCAGATATCAAGCAACATGCCATCGACAATGCGTCCGGATTGCACGAGAAACAAGCGCCGGGCGCGCTCGATCTCATCGGCTGTGGGGCGCTTGCGCAAAAGAAGCCATAGGCCAACGGCACACAGAATGGCGATCAAAGCCCCGTCGGCGGCAATCTCCCACGTATTGGTGTTGAAGATGGTCATTCTGGGCGGGACTCATCCCCAAGGTCCCAATCCAAGGATACGCCGGAAGCGGTCTCAGGCAGATGGACCGATAGTGTCATGAACACCTGGATTCTGCCTGCGATATACTCATGTCTGTATCTTTCAAGGAGTTCCGGCCTGCCGGACGCCGCGTTTCCGGAGGTTTTCTTGGCTTTGAGCAACAATGTATCTGCCGTGCAACGGTCCCGAATCCGCTCGACGACGGTGATTTGCGTTCGCCGCAACGGCGTGGTGGTGATGGCCGCCGATGGCCAGGTGACGCTGGGCGATCACGTGCTGAAGCACTCGGCCAAGAAGATACGAAGGCTTTATCAAGAGAAGATCCTGGCAGGATTTGCCGGTTCCACGGCCGATGCCTTCAGCCTTTTTGCACGCTTCGAGACCAAGCTGGAGCAGTATGCCGGGAACCTGAACCGCGCTGCTGTGGAGCTGGCCAAGGACTGGCGCACCGACAAGATGCTGCGCAACCTGGAGGCCCTGCTGCTGGTGGCCGACAAGGGACAGACGTTTCTGATCTCCGGATCGGGCGACGTGATCGATCCCGACGAGCAACTGGCGGCGATCGGCTCCGGTGGCAGCTATGCCACGGCAGCGGCGCGCGCGCTGATGGAGAACACGGATTTGAGCGCGCGCGAGATTGCGGAAAAGGCGATGAAGATCGCCGGCGAGATTTGCATCTATACCAACGACCGCATCACCATTGAGGAGTTGAAGGGGTGACTAAGGGGCGCTAGTCGGCTCTGTGTCAGGGCACGACTTCAGTCGTGCCGCAAGGATCGTAAAATGAACCCGGGCTTTAGCCCCTGAGGGAAGTTTCTTGGGGAACCGATGACCACTCCTGGGGCTTGGATGAGGAGTGTCGCCGTGCAATGGCTAATTCGATATGCTTGCACCTTGTATGTGTGCCTCTGCGCGTTCTCCGAGCTTTACTCCGCAGCAGCAACCGCATTCGACCGCTATGTCCCTTCTTGGGAAAGGGGGATTGGTTGGTTCTTATTCCTGTTACCGATCGAACTGCTCGCAGCATTGATTCTTCTATATAGCCATAAATATGAGAAGCTCGGTTTCAGACTCACGCTTTTGAATCTTTTGCTGTATGAAGGTTTTATGTTTGAACAGGTATTTGATGGACGCTTCCCCGTCGAAAAGGGAGATTGGTTATTCATGGGGCTGTATACGATTTTCTTCGCGACCGTTTTGTTCTCAGCTCGTCTTATCCCGGTAGGGTCAAGAAGTATTGGGAAACCCGCAGCTTAACCTTCGCTAGGCGAGATAATGTGGGCAAATCTTCACTCGATTCGGCGAGAGTCCTCTATATACATTGATATATATCGAGTGATATAATTGTTTTTCGACGGAGGCCGTATGGCATCAACGGGAACGACACGCCGGATTGCTCCGGTCAAGCCCAATGCGGTGAAGAAGCCATTGAAAGAGCGGGTGCTGATCGAGTTTCCCGCCGCGGCGCTTCGCCGAACCGATGAGGCGGCGCGCGCCGAGGGTGTCAGCCGCAGCGAGTTCATCCGCACGGCCATCGAGCAGCGCCTTGAGGCGATTGCCGAGGCGGAATTCGAGCGCGAACTCGAAGAATCCTACAAAGCAAATGCCGAATTCAACCTTCAGATTCTGAAGGAATTCGAGCACGTGGACCGCGAGACCTGGGAGGCGCTTCCGTGACAGGAAGGCCGGTTCGCGGCATGATTGTCGAAGTCGATCTCGACCCCGTGGTGGGCCACGAACAAGGCCGCTCCCGCCCATGCGTGGTGGTGCAGAACAATGCCGGGAACCGCTTTTCGTCGATGACGATCGTTGTTCCTCTTACCGATGCCACGCACATCCGCAGGCCCTCCGCCATCTACGTTCTGGTGAAAAAGGGTGAAGGCGGGTTGCGCAAGGACAGTGTCCTTCTCAGCGACCAAATCCGCGCGGTCGATCTTGTGCGCGTTCACCGCATGATCGGCGTCCTTTCCCCGGAGACCATGGCGGCGGTGGATAGGGCGCTCCTGATCAGCCTTGGCCTCGCGCGTGGCGGCAAAGCCTGAGAGAATAGAATCTGAAAGATATGGCCATTTATTTACCCGCATCCGCTGAAGAACAAGACCTCTCGCTGGACGAGCTGACTCCGCGCGAGATTGTGACCGAATTAGACAAGCATGTTGTTGGCCAGAAGGCCGCCAAGCGCGCCGTCGCCATTGCGCTGAGAAATCGCCAGCGCCGGCAGAAGCTGCCCCCAGACATCGCCGACGACATCATGCCCAAGAACATCATCATGATCGGCCCCACGGGCGTGGGCAAAACGGAGATTGCGCGCAGGCTGGCCAAGCTGACTAACTCGCCGTTCCTGAAGGTTGAAGCCTCGAAGTTCACCGAGGTGGGCTATGTGGGACGCGATGTGGAATCGATGATTCGCGACCTGGTGGAAATCTCGATCGACATGGTGCGGGAAGAGCGCCTGGAAGAAGTGGAAGACCGGGCGGAGATGAACGCCGAGGAGCGGCTGCTGGACGTGTTGCTGCCTCCTCCGCCAGCCGTACCTGCGCCAGCCGAGGGCCAGCTCACGCTGCCCGAGGTGGATAGCTATCAGCGCACCCGCGAGAAGCTGCGCCAGCAGTTCCGCGAAGGCAAGCTGGACGAGCGCATGGTCGAGCTGGATGTGCGCGAGCGCAACACGCCGCAGTTTGGCATCATCAGCAACCAGAACCTTGAGGACATGGAGATGAACCTCAAGGATATGCTGCCCAACATCTTCGGCGGCGGCTCGAAGAAGCGCAAGATGAAGGTAGGCGAGGCCTTCGACTACCTGGTGCAGGAGGAAGAGGGCCGGCTCATCGACATGGATTCAGTGAATCGCGCGGCCACGGAGCGCGTGGAGTCGAGCGGCATTATTTTTTTGGATGAGATCGACAAGATCGCGGGACGCGAGGGCGGCCACGGGCCCGATATTTCGCGCGAAGGCGTGCAGCGCGACATTTTGCCCATCGTGGAAGGCACTACGGTAAATACGCGCTACGGCATGGTGCGTACCGACCACATTCTCTTCATCGCCGCCGGGGCATTTCATGTCTCGAAGCCGAGCGATCTTATTCCTGAGTTACAGGGGCGCTTTCCCATCCGGGTGGAGTTGCAGTCGCTCACCGTGGACGATTTCTTGCGCATTCTTACCGAGCCCAAGGCATCGCTCACCAAGCAATACTCGGCGCTGCTTGAGACCGAGGGAGTTAGGCTGGAGTTTGCTCCCGAGGCGCTGCGAGAGATGGCCGAATTTGCATTCAAGGTAAATGAGCAGACGGAAAACATCGGAGCGCGGCGTTTGCACACGATCATGGAGCGGGTGCTGGAAGACGTGAGCTTTTTGGCGCCCGATGTGGCGCGGCGCGCGCCGGATGAGGCGGCTGCGGCTGTGCTTTCGGCGACCATCCGAAGCGAGTCTTCTACGCCGCTTCCCTATCTGGAGCGGATGACGGCTTCCGGCCCGGAAAAGGTCTTTTTGATCGACGCCGAGTATGTGAAACAGATGGTGGCGTCCATCGTGAAGGATCAGGATTTGAGCCGGTACATACTGTAGCTGGCTTTGGATGGCTTTCAGCCTTGCGCTGTCATGATCCGACGAATCCCTACCGCTCAGGCGGCTTCTGATTGTGCAACTGGCGCAACGCCCATCGAGGGCGAGACCTTCCTTTCCATCAAGCCGATTCGATCGTGAAAACCCTCTGGCTCAGTAAAAACTCAACTCTGAAGTACTCGAAAAAACCATCCTGACCAAGCAGACCTATGCCCATTTGATCCATTCCCTGGGTGAATCCTGCATAGACGGAAAACGAAATCCCGTGCCCAAGATCGACGGTGATGGTGTCGTAATAGGTGGTGTTTGCATTGCTGCCCACTCCACCGGTAAGTCCTTTAGGCAACTTGAAGACATCGAGTTTCATCAGAATCGCCAGACTCAATGGAAACAAACAAGCATCCGCTCCAGAATCGGGCAGAACGATGCAGCGGGTAGACGCGCCGTTCGACGCCGTAATCGTTGCAAAGGCCAGCGGGCGATGCGCCATCGAGCCAAGAGGATGGGCTTCATTGGCAAGCAGGGGAACCGAAACGTATGGGAATGTGGCGATTGCCATGTTCTTAGAGAAACATTGCCATGTTTTGATCGGGCACGCGCACCATCAGAGGTAGCTCCTCGCCCTTTTGCTGAGCTTCGCTGAAGACGGCCTGTGCATCGACCCCGTAGGCGAGGGTCTTGTTTTGTCTCTCTGAGATGGCAACCCATGCCCCTGCGGGAATTCCCTTGAGCAACTCGGAGAGATCGGCGACTGTGGTAGCCATATTATCCTCATTTGTGGAGCGTATCTCTGGGCAGGCAAAAGCCACGCTTGCCTCTTCATTATGCTCTCGCCGGCGGAAATTTGCGGAATGGCTCACAAAAATCACCGCTCCGGCGGTTTCTGATTGTGCAACTGGCGGAGCGCGCGGTCCAGTTCCAGTTTCTGCTGGGTGAGCAGGGTCAGCTCAGTGAAGTCGCCGCGGCGCTCGGCTTCAGCGATCAAGGCGCGGAGGTCGCGCTGGCGGCTCTCGATGGCCCGCTCATGAATCTCCTGGATGGCGCTCTGCACCTCGCTCTCCGAGGGCGGCTTGGTCTCGGCCAGCAGGGTCTCAGCCAAGAGAGCCCGCTGCGCTGGATCCTCGACAGAGTTGATGGGGTCGTTGGCCTGGCGAGCGGCTAGCGCCTGCATGGCCGCAAACGCTCCCAGATGCTCGAACCACGTCGGCTGTTCGGCCAGGGCCTGGGAAGCCAGCCTGCGCGCCCGTTCGTCTTCGGGGTCGGTGATGGCCAGGGCACGCAGCAGCACCCGCTCCACCTCAGTGAGGGCTGTGGCCCGCACCTCGACATGGTCTCGCCGGCGCAGCGCGGCCTGGCGCAGTTCCTCGCGCAGAACGACGGAATCGATGCCCAGCTTCTGTGCGGCGTCGCCGGCAAACTGGTCGCGCGCCAGCTTTTCAGGCATGCGGCGAATGTGGGGCAGCAGGTAGTTCATGGCTTTTACCTTCTGCTCCGCGCTGGCGCCGGGGAACATCTGCCGCGCCCGCTCGATCAGGTAGTCGGACTGGCGGCGCGCCCCGCGCAAGGCAGCCGTGTAGCCCTCGACGCCGCGCTCGCGGATGTAGCGGTCGGGGTCCAAGCCGCCGTCGAGGGTGACAATCTTGATGGTGAAACCCTCCTCGGTGAGCAGTGCGATGGACTTCTCGGCGGCATTGCTGCCAGCGGCGTCAGGGTCGAAGTTGACGACGACTTGCGAGGTGTGGCGGCGCAACAGGGCCACCTGCTGCTCGGTGAACGCCGTGCCGCTGGTGGCGATCACGTTTTGAATGCCGCGCAGAAAGACCGAGATGCAGTCCATCTGGCCCTCGACCAGCAGGGCAAATTCATGCTGGCGAATCGAGGCGCGGGCCTTGTCCATGTTGAAGAGCACCTGGCCCTTGGAATAGAGCGGCGTCTCTGGCGAGTTGATGTACTTGGCGCCGGCCTTCTCGCCAGTCTCGAGCGTGCGCGCGGTGAAGGCGATCACGCGGCCACTCTCGTTGGCGATGGGAAACATGACGCGCTTGCGGAAGCGGTCGTAGATGGGGCCCAGGCTGCCGTCGCCCTGCTCCTTGGCGCTGAAAAGGCCGCTGGCGCGCAGGGTTTCGTCGTCGGCCATGGGGCGCAGCCGGTCGCGCAGGGCGTTGAAGCTGTCGGGGGCATAACCGATGCGAAAGGCCTTGATGCCTTCGGGCGTGAGGCCTCGGCCAGCAAGGTATTCGCGAGCAATTGCCCCCTCGGGCGAGCGCAACTGCTCCTCGAACCAGGCGGTTGCGGTTTCGTGGAGTTCCAGGAGCTTGGCTCTCTGGCGGGATTCGGCAGCCTCTTCCGGCGAGGAGAATTCGCGCTTGGGCAGCGGAATGCCGCACTTCTGCGCCACAATGCGAACGGCTTCAGGGAAGCCGACCTTTTCAATCTTGGCTACAAAGCTGAATACGTCGCCCGATTCGTGGCAGCCGAAGCAGTGGTAGAACTGCCGCACGGCGTGAACCGAGAATGACGGTGATTTCTCCTTGTGAAACGGGCAAAGGCCGGAGTAGTTCTGCGCGCCGGCTTTGCGCAGGCGGATGTAGCCCTCGATCACCTTGACGATGTCGGCCTGCTGTTTGACGGTTTGTGCAAAGTCACTCACGGGAGGGTCTGTACTGAGGATAAGGCCGGGGGGTGAGAGGCAATGTGGAAGGCGTGGAAACCGAGGCCGCTTTCGGGTACCCGCCAATCCAATCCCAACACGCGATGAGGCATCGCGAGAACAACCGTTGAAGCATGAAGCTGAAAATGCCCTCAGAACGAATCCAAGAGCTTGTTGTCAACGACACCCCAACCTGTGGCATTGCGGTCGGGTCACGGCCAAATCGAAGACCGGCGCCCTGGTGGCAGCTCGCCTGGTAATGCGGATGTATTTGCTTCAGGTTGTATCGATCCGGGCTTAAAGGCCCCGGTGTTTGGGCGCTTGGTTTCAGGGGCATGAATGCCCCTGCTCCCTCCAGATGCGCATTCTGCACTCTCAGTACTAATCCCCTGTCGTAGTGACCGCCGGCTCCTGCACGCTGATGGCTCCGCAATCGATCGACAGGCAACTGCCCAGCTCGTTGAAGCCTTTTTCCCAGCGCGGGCGGTCGTCTTTGTTCAGCGCGATGAGCCCGTAGCTGGCGGTGCGCAAGATCTCGTACCAGATGTTCTGCGCCTGCCACAGATTCAGCTCAAACGGCAACTCGATGACGGTGCGGGCCAGCACCAGAGCGCGCTCCAGCATTTCAAGCGATCCCGACGACATTTGCAGCTCGATCATGGCGCGCTTCATGCGTTGGTCGGCAAGGTACGAGAGCGTCGCCGTCTCCAGCGGAATCTGGTCGGACTTGGCGAGCGAGAGAAACGACCGCAACTGCGCCGCGTCGATGGGGTCCGACTCCATGGCGCGGCGCAGTCCGGCGTTGACGGCAAACCCGGCCGCCAATGTCAGCGCGGGAGGCTTGGGCAGCCCGGCCTGCGATAGATAGTGCAACAGGCTGGCGTGGTCATGGTAGATCGTGGTCAAGGAGTTCTCGATGTCCCACAGCGTCGAGTTGAGGATGATCTGCACAATGCGCCTCTGCTCGTCGGTAAACAGCGAGGTGAGCGAATAGTCCACACGGCCGTAAAAACGATCGAGCAGGCGAATCACCTCAGGAAAATATGCCCGCTGCACCTTGTCGGCAGCCTCTTTGGCAAACGCCTCGAACTCGGCGGCGTCGGCGGCGCGATATACCTTGACCGCGGCGGTAATATTCTGGTCGCCGAAGTGCAGAACCGCGAATGAAAAGGACTGCTGCTCAGTAGTGACCGCGCTGACAATCTTGGCCCGGCCCAGAGCCAGCCGTCCCCGGCCAGAGGAATAGATGTTCCAGGAGTCGCGCCAAACCCGATAGCAGAACAGGTCGGTTTCCTCGGCAAAAGAGGAAAACATCGAGCTGATGGCGTAGTGGGCCGCTACTTGCTCAAGGCCCAACTGCCTCAGGCCGACCTGTTCCTTGTAAAGCCGTGCGCCATTGCCGGCGCTGGCTTCATTGGAGCGCGCCTCGGCCAGACGGGTGAGAAACGACGGTTCCAGCAGGCTTGCCTGCACGCCGAACAACTGCCGCGCCAGTTGCAGCACCCGCGCCGCATACGCGATGATCTGCACGGTTTCGATGCCCGCAATGTCGTCGAAAAACCATCCGCAACTGGTAAACATCAGTTGCGCATGGCGCTGCATCTCCATTAGCTCGAGCGCGCGTACCCGCTCTGCCACCGAGAGCGCGTGGCTTTGGTACTTGCGGAAGAATCGGTCCAACCCCTGCGGGCTCTGGTCGAGCATGGCATCGATGTAGCCATCGCGTGCTTCCCAGACGTCTTTGAAGAGATTCGCGCCCTCCTGATCTGTCAGCGGGGCAACCGCGTCGCGCAGCTCGTCGAGGGCTTTGCGCAGCGGCGCGCGCCAGAGCTGGTTAAATCCCGGCTTGCCCCCGTTGCAGCCGCAGTTGGAGCGCCAGCGCTCTACCCCGTGTATGCAGCTCCATGAAGTGTTTTCAACAATCTCGCACTCGTATGCCGGCGGAAACTGCTCAAGAAAGCTGCCGTAGTTGGTCAGTTTTACAGTCTTGTCCTCTTCAAGCAGGCGCAGCGCGTAGGCCAGCGCCATCTCCCCATACTTGTGATGGTGGCCGTACGACTCGCCGTCCGTGGCCACGTGAACCAACTGCGGCTCAGAGCTATCTTTGAATCCAGCTTTGAGCCGATTGGCAAAGCTCTCGCCCGAGTTCAGCAGCCCCTCAAACGCAATCGCCCGCGAGATGGGAGAGTCATAAAAGAACACCGCAATCGAAACCCCGGAGTCGAAGCGCACCAGGTAGGGCCGTTTCGTGTCCACCGCCCCGTCAGCGGTATCGGTCCAGACAGCCCCGCCGTTCTCCTCTGCCTCCTTCAGCAGCCGGATGCGCCTGCACTGGTGTGGCGCCAATACAGTGAACTTGATGCCGTGCTGCGCCATCAGCTCGAGAGATTCGGTGTCCGCCGCGGTCTCCGCCAGCCACATGCCCTCGGGCTTCGCGCCATAGTGATGCTCATAATCGGCAATGCCCCAGCGAATCTGCGTGATGCGGTCGCGCCGGTTGGCCAGCGGCATGATTACGTGGTTGTATACCTGCGCCATCGCCGAGCTGTGTCCGCCAAAGCTCTTGCGGCTGCGCCGTTCGCCGTCCAAGATCATGCGATAGGTGCGCGGCGCGTTTTCCTTGAGCCAACTCAGCAGCGTAGGCCCGAAGTTGAAACTGACCCGCGCATAGTTGTTCACGATGCGCGTAATCAGGTTTTTATTATTCAGGATGCGCGCCGCGCCGTTGGTGGCGTAGCACTCCGCGCAGATGCGCTCGTTCCAGTCGTGGTAGGGCGCGGCCGTCTCCTGCGTCTCCACCGTCTCCAGCCACGGATTCTCGCGTGGCGGCTGATAAAAATGACCGTGAATGCAGACAAATCGATTGCTTACGCCCATGAAGCTTCCATTCTTGTGCCGGAATCTCGCAAAACCTGCGCCGGCATCTTTTATCAATTCTTCGGCTGTGCCTGAATATTGATTATTGTAGTGCCGACCGCCCCGCCGGCGCTGTGCCCTTGGCCAGATCGCACGCTCGCCACAGGTACCAGCTAGCCACCGAGCGGAACGGCGCCCAGCGCTTTCCCCTTTTGAGCAGAACTTCAGGTTTGGGCAAATCGCTGGCCTCCAGCGGCCGTGCCTTCGGAACCTTTTGAAATGTAAGCGCAAAGCCCTTGCGCACGCCGTAGTCGGTGGACGGCAGCACGTCCGGCCGCCCCATGCGGAAGATCAGAAGCATCTCCACCGTCCACGGCCCAATGCCCCGCACCGCTGTCAGCCGTTCCACGATCTCGGCGTCGGTCATCTTCAGGATGGCCTTGTGGGTGGGCACGGTTCCGTCCAGAGTGCGGGCCGCCAGGTCGCGCAGCGCCTTGATCTTGTTCCCCGACACTCCCGCGGCCCGCAGCGGCTCGTCCGGCGTATCCAGCAACAGTTGCGGCGCGGGATCGCCGCCAAAGTACTCTCGCACTCGCCGATGGATGGTGGCCGCCGCCTTGGCGTGCAACTGCTGGTAGAGGATCGATTCGAGCAGCGACTCAAACGGGGATGGCGACGGATCGAGCCGCAGCTTGAACGCTCCCGCGCGGTCGATGAGCGCGCCCAGTTTGGGGTCTTTGGCGCGCAGATGCGCCACCGCCTCGTCGGGGTCGAAGGGAAGTTTGGCGCTCCTGCCGTCGTGAATCATAGGCGAACAGTGTACCGCGCCGAGACAGTGTCGTGACGAAGCCCAGCTTTCCGCCTCAGGACAAACGCATCTAAATCTCCGTGATCGGTCTTGTAAAAAGGCGCGGCTTCAGCCTTTTTGCCAAGTAAACAACAGATAACAATGGCTTTATCCAACGCCAACCTTCCCGCATCCCTTTGCCGACTGCCGGCCGATGCCGCATTCCTGGGGCGAATGCCTACCGGGATTCCACTTCCCGTGCGCAACCCCCTTTCGGCATTCTCAGGGAAAGATTTGAAGGCGTGCCCCGGTTACAAAGCGCGTGAATTCAATAGTTATCTCTGCGCTTTTCGCTTCCCTTACAGGAACGTGTTTAGATGCGCTTGCCCTGTGACCGACACCCTGCAACGATCCAAATGCCATTGACTGAGTCAATGAATCGGGCGCATGGATTGGAATATACCGCCATGGTATGCTTTAGGTGCTTCATTCCCCTTCCGGTTTCTTGAACTTACTACAACTTGAGGTAAGCGTTCATGGCTGCTGCTGCCCGAACGGTCGAGGTGTGCCTGCCTTTAGCCGAGGATGCTGGGGAAGACGCGCGTTTGAAGCGAGTTGGCGAGGCCGCCATGCGCAAGGCAAGCCTGCGGCTGCTGCCCTTGATCGGGATCGGCTACGGGCTGGCATATATGGACCGCATCAACATCAGCTTTGCCTCGCTGCAAATGAACCGGGATCTGCATTTCAGCGCCTCGGTCTATGGGCTTGGCGCCGGGCTGTTTTTTATAGGCTATGCCTTGTGCGAAGTGCCGTCCAACTTGCTGCTGCTGCGCTTTGGGGCGCGGCGCTGGCTGGCGCGCATCATGTTTACATGGGGCTTGCTGGCCATGTCCATGTTGTTCGTCCGCACCCCCTTCACATTCAATGTGCTGCGGTTTCTGCTGGGGATGGCTGAGGCCGGGTTCTTTCCCGGCGTGATCTTTTACCTGACCCTTTGGTTTCCGATGGAGAGAAGGGCGAGGGCGGTGAGCCGGTTTTATATCTCCTTGCCGCTTGGTTCCGTGGTGATGGGGTCTTTGGCCGGATGGCTGCTGGGACTGGGTGGAAAGCTGGGCCTGGCCGGATGGCAGTGGCTGTTTCTGTTGGAAGGGCTGCCGGCCGTCTTGTTCAGCGTGGTCATGCTGTGGCTGCTTCCCGATGGCCCGGCAAACGCCGCCTGGCTGACCGCAGAGGAGAAGGACTGGCTGCAAAACCAGCTCAAGGCCGATAGCGCGCGGGCACATCTGGGGCACGAAGCGGGAGTATTGCAGGCGCTCCTGTCTCCCAAAGTATGGCTGATCGGCGTTTTCTTCTTCTGCATTCTCATGACGAGCTACGCCTATAACTTCTCGGCTCCGGCCATTCTGCAAGGGGCGACCGGCTGGAGCGTAACCCATGTCGGGTTCCTGGTTGCGGGTTTTGGCTTGGCGGGCGCGGTGGCGATGCTGCTGAATGCGGCGCACTCAGACCGCAGCGGCGAACGGCTGCTGCATTGCATCGTGCCTTGCATTGTGATGGCTGCCGGCTACGCGACGGCCAGCATCACGCGTACGCCCTGGATCATGGTTGCCGCGCTGGCGGCGAGTTTCATTGCGACATACGCAATGCAAGGGCCGGCGTTGTCGGTTCCGATGCAGTTCCTGGCCGGCCGCGCTGCCGCTGCGGGAATCGCGGCGATGAATATGATCGCCATATTCGGCGGATTTGCCGGCCCCTATTGGATGGGGTTGATGAAGGATGCGACGGGAAATTATCAACTGGGGCTGCGCGGCCTGGCGATCCCTTGCCTGAGCGCGGCGGCGATCATGTTTGTTCTGACGCAGAGCTTGCGAGTGCGGGTCAGCGCGCGACTGCGTGAGGCAAGCGCGCCGGCAGTCTGATGACGCTTTTTGGACCGCGGAATGCGCGGAGGGGACTGGAAGGCCTGGACTCGAACCGCAACGTCCTCGCGGAGAATCGTCGCCGATGCGAACCCATCGGTTCCCATCTTGACCCCAGGAGCGTGTCGAGACGGGTCAAATCGGCTGGAAGCCATGAGCCGCACTAGCGATTTGCTTCCCAACGCCGCGAATTGGGGCGATACTTGATGCACCGTTCCCACGGCCGCTGTCCGGGACGGAAGGAGAGAGTATGGTCGTTGTCCCGCAATCCATGTCAGAGGACGAATATGAGATGGGGTCTCCCGCAACTGAGACCGAATGCACGAATTGGGTCGCGCTTGCCGCCGGTGGCACCCTGATTGCAGGGGGATTGATGCTGTTGCTGGGCCGACGCCGGGCGGGGCTGGTGGCAGCCGCAACAGGCGCGACTCTGGCGCTGCTCGACCAGCAGGAGACAGTGCTTTCCTGGTGGAACACGCTGCCCGGATATATCGACGATGTTGAGGGCCTGCTCAGCCAGGTGCAGGGTACTGTGGAAGAGCTTGCCGCCCAGCGTGAGCGGCTGCGGCGGGTTCTGAACAGGTAGGCTCTATATTCCCAACTGGCGACGGCCCGCTTCGCTGATTCGATGGGGCGTCCACCTTGGCTCCCAGACCAAGGCGACCTCGACCTTGCTGACGTCTTGAATGCAGGCGAGCCGGTTGTTGACTTGCTCGAAGATGAGTCCGCTGGCCGGGCACTGCGGGGTGGTCAGGGTCATGGTTACCTTGACCCACTGGCGAGGCCAGGCAGGTGTCGAGTCGGGGTCGGGACCGGTGGCGACCGCGTAGATCAAACCCAAATCCACGAGGTTCAGCTTGACTTCCGGGTCGAAGCAGTCGCGCAGCGCGGTGAAAATGTCGGCTTCGGACAGCATGGCTCAGTTCTTCCGCTCGACAAGGTAGCGGGCAACGGACTTCAATCCGTCGGCGCGGCTGCCATAGGGGGCGAGGGCGGCGAATGCCTCTTTGATGAGTTGGGTTGCGTCGCGCTGGCTCTGCTCGAGGCCAAAGACAGCCGGCCACGTGGCCTTTTCGGTGGCCTGATCCTTGCCGGCGGTTTTGCCCAGCTGCGCGGAATCCACGGTCATGTCGAGCACGTCATCGACAATCTGAAAAGCAAGGCCGGCTTTGCGGCCGAATATGTCGAGGCGGGCTGCGTCTTCGGGTGTGGCTCCGGCATAGACTCCGCCGGCAACAACGCTTACCCGGATGAGCGCGCCGGTTTTGGCGCGGTGGATGGCTTCGACCAGTTCCGCGGTGGGTTTGAGATGTTCGCTCTCGATGTCGAGCACCTGGCCGCCGATCATGCCCTCGACGGTGCCGACAGCGTTGGCGATCAGGCCGATGATCTTGACGGTGGCCGCAGGCGGCGAGTCGAGCCCTGCAAGAACCTCAAAGGCGCGAGTTTGCAGGGCGTCGCCTGCCAGAATGGCGATGGCTTCGCCGAATGCAACGTGGCAGGTGGGCTTGCCGCGGCGCAGGTCGTCGTTGTCGAGGGCGGGCAGATCGTCGTGGATGAGCGAGTAAGTGTGAAGCATCTCAATGGCCGCGCCCAGCCTGGCAATTCCTGGGGGGACGACCTCGGCAATGGTGGCGGCGGCCTGATATGCCAGCAACGGCCGCAGGCGCTTGCCCCCCGCGAAGACGGAGTGGCGCATGGCGGCATGAATCGACGCAGGGACGGTCTCTACGCTGGGAAGGAGTTCCTCGAGCGCGTGGTCGGTCAGCTCCGTGGCTTCATTTTTCAATAAACTTACGTCGACAGGCATTGGTCTCATGATAAACGAGGCTGGTTGAGCTTTCGCTCAAGTAAACATAGAGCTGTGAGCAAGAGCAGGGCGAAGCCGCTCAGCCAGCGGCCCGCGATTACGTCGGGAGTGGCGACCCAGTCGATGGTCAGGTCCGCGGTGCCTTTCGGGACGGGCACCGCCATCAGGCCGTCGTCGCGCTGGGGCAGGTCGGCGATGGGCCGCCCATTGACCAGCACGCGCCATGCAGGATAGTTGCGCAGGCGCAGAATCAGGTAGCCGGAGTGGCCTGTATCCGCCCTGACCGCAAATAGCTCGGCACGATTCTTTGCGCCGGTTGGCGATGCGGCAAAGGTCTCTTCGCAACTGCCTTGCGCTGCCTGCCAGGTTGCAACGGCATCGGGCTCGCCGGTGCTCTTGCCCAGGACGATGGAGGGGTCGTTGACCAGGCAGGCGGCGGGCAGGCCAGAAGCAAGCAAGGCATTGTCAGCGCCGGGAGGCTCGTATTCGTCGGTTCCTGCCACACCCACGCCGGATTGGTAGGTGGCCAGCATGGGGGCTACAGCATCTTCGTCGTCGCATGGCTGGAAGAAGGCTTGCGCCGCAATGGCCGCGGACGCCAAAAAGAGAGCAACGCAAGCCGCCCCAACGGCCAGGCGTTGCCAGCGGCGAGCCGAAGCGGCAGGCCACACGGCTGCCGCGAAGAAGACTGCCATCGGGGCCTCAAGCACCACCAGCCAGCGCCAGGGAAACTGCAAGAAGCGGAGTTTGGGCAGCAGATTCCAAACCGGCAGAGACACTGGGAGCTGAAGAATGAGAACAGCAACCGGGATGAAGGCCAGCGGCAGCCACCAACGGCGCGGCGCGGGCAGCTTGCCACGATTCCATGCGATCAGCAAACCAACCAGCGCGACGGCGAGCATGGATGCGGCAATCAGGGAGACACGGTGCAGCTCGAAGTCATGCAGTTCGAGAGACGGGTCGGCGTGGCGGGCAAAGAGCCAACTGTTTTCGATCCTCTCGCCGGGATCGTCCGTGGCCTGGCGAATATCGACCCAACGCTGTTCCCAGGCGGCAGGAAGCAAATAGAAAGCAGACAGGCAGGTTCCGAGGGAGGCAGCCACGGCGGCGCGCACCACCGGCGCCCAGGATTTCAAAAGCCGCGCGGAAGCCAGCGCGACGGCGGCCAACAGATAACAAGCCATCACGCCGACCGGGGCGTTCGAGAGCCACGCACCCGCGACGACCACGGCGAGAGGCGCGGTGGAACCATCGAGCGCGCGCTTCCAGGTGGAAGCGGAGGGGGTGCTGTCACGAAGGATAAGCAGGAGCAGCATCGGTATCCAGAAGCCGCCGGTCATCTCGGCAAAGGCGGTGCGCTCGTAGGCGCAAAACATCGCGTAGCCGGAAAACAGCGCCGCGCAGCCGGCCAGGGTTGCCGCGCCGTCAGAGAGAGCCTGCCGGGCCAGTGCGCGAGTGGCAAGGCCCGTGGAGGCCAGCAGCAGAAAGGTCAGCGCGATGGGGACCAAATGCCAGGGCAGGAACGATCCCAAAGCGGCTCCCAGCATCCAGGTCAGCGGGGGATAAAAGACAAATCGAGGCTCGCCTGCGCCGAAGTTTGCGCTTGGCGCCCAATGCGGATACGGAATTCCCTGCCGCCAGCTATGCAGGCAATCGAGCCATGAAACAAGATGAAAGTCGAAGTCGTGGCCGCAGGAATTGCCGCGGAAGAACTGAGGAGATGTTGCCAGGGTTGCTGCCAGAAGGATAAGAGCGGGGCCGCGCCAGCGGGTTCGGCCTGCGGGTGCCTCAGGTCTCTTGGGCGAGACCTGCGGCACCCGACTCTCGGCTCTATGTGAATAAAATGCCATGTTCCTCGCTTGATGAAAATCCCACTTTAGGCTGTCTGGTACTGCGTCGAAGGTGGAGGACTACCCTCCTTTCGTAACCTCCCGGCGGTGCGCAAAAGTGCAAACCGCGGCTTTCTCGGATCGCTCCAAACACCTCGGATTGCGGCGATGATGGAACAAAACGCTTTTCATGGCAGCAGGCGAAGCGTGTGCCTGGTTTGGCCGGCCACCGCAGACGATGTGAAAGGCAATGGAAATGTCGTCCCCCCGTAATAGTCAGCCCACTGATCGCGGAAGTACGGGCTGAACGGGTTGCCGCTCTCGCCCAGGACGATGTCTTCCGTCGAACCGTCGATGTTGCTCCAATCCATGGTGAAGCGCTGGGAGGGGCCGAAGTCGCGACCCACCTGCTTGACGGTAGTAGTGTCGCCGCTCAGAGGCTGCCGGCCGGTTCCGGCGACGCGGCCTATGAGGGGCAGAAACGCCGCCAGCGGGTGCTCGATATCGACCACGTGCCAGCTTCCATAGGTCCATTGGGCCACATCGGCCGGCGCTTTGCCGCTTTCCATGCCCTTGCGGACGGCATCGGTCAGCAGAGCATCCCAGTTCTTGTAAGCCGGCGGAAGCCAGTCGGGGCTGGCATGCATGATGATCTCTTCCTCGGCGAAGTTGGATTCGGACCAGCGATAGTCGGCGGCATCCTTGCCCAGCTTGGGCTCGAGAATCAGCGGCCAAAACGCGTAGCGGGCCTGGGTTACCAGCGATGCAGCCGCCGAATCGGTGGTCAGGCGGCCATCCCAACTGCGCATCAGATCGGCGGCCTTGCGCAGCCGGGCGTCAACGCCGTCCGTGTGGTCGATGGCGTAGGCGAAGCGATGGCCCAGCTCCTGGTCAACCTCGCTATACACATCGGTCTGGACGGCAAGCATGTCGGCGGGCTTGAGCTGGTCGCGGCCTTGCAGCATTTTGTAGATGCGTTCGGCGCGGTAGGGGTCGAGCCACTCATCCGTGAGCGGATACGGGGACTTGTCGGTGGTTACGCGGGAGTTGGCGGTGGCCAGAAAGCCCGAGGGCGGATCGAAGGCGTTGGGCATCGAGTCGAAGGGGATGTAGGTCTGTCCTTTGAAGAAGTCCCCCCACTCAAAGCGAAGATCCAGTCTGTCGTGTGGGAGCGGTTTGGCAAAGACCGACTGACCGAATGGTCCTCGCATTGGAACCTTGCCGACAGCCTGATATGCAATGTGTCCCTGGTCGTCGGAGTAAACAACATTCTG
>Ga0302189_10001736_pt1 | contig 18003 bp, 11 predicted proteins | sample II_Bog_E2_2_FD_194551 | JGI IMG/M metagenome (GOLD analysis project Ga0302189, IMG submission 194551) | Peat permafrost microbial communities from Stordalen Mire near Abisko, Sweden - II_Bog_E2_2 | ecosystem: Environmental > Terrestrial > Soil > Wetlands > Peat | place: Sweden: Abisko...
CACAGGCTAACTGCGACACCGGCCAAGGCGCCGATGGCGTGCCTGGCTGGGTAGATGAACCGAACAACTATCTCATCGACTTTCCGTCAGGAGAGCAGTCGTTTCGCGGCGTGACCTTCCGAATTGCATCTGCGCAGGAGAATGGCCACCGCGTGTGCATTGGCGTCTCCGCATCGGAGAAGTACGCGGCTAGGACGCAGGTTCCCGTACATAAAACTGGCCGGGCCTTCTATCTGCTGCATGCGGGCTCAGGTCGCGGTGCAACCCTGGGCAAGTTGACGATTCATTACGAGGACGGAAGCAAACAGATTGAATACATTGAACGCGGCACTAACATAGGTTCATTCTGGGCTCCGGAAGATCTCGAATTCAATAACCGGTACGGCGCTCTTGCGCAGGAGCGCATGCAGGTTGCGTGGCGGGGCAAGAGCGGACTGATTGACAATGTAGGTGTTTGGATCACCAGCTTCGAGCCTCATAAGAGTGACATCGCTATCGCATCATTGGAACTGGAGAGCGTGGAAAGCGACTCGAAATGGTTTGTGATTGGTATAACTCTTTCTAACATGCCCCCGTTCCTTCCACCCTGGACCGATGTCTCGACAGGGATGCCGAATAACTGGGGAGCTGGGTGCGTGACGGCGGCGCTGATTGAAGGGCTTGCAGGCGTGGAAGACACAGGAGCTGGTTTTCGCACGGCGCGGATATCGCCGCGATGGCTCGCGGCTGGTACCAAAGAATCTCAGGTGAGCGTGCGTTATCCTGCGTCACGCGGCTACGTGGTCTACCACTATCTTCAAAAGGGCAACACCATCACTCTCGATTTCACGAGTTGTGCCGACAAAGCGACTCTCCGTGTGCCATTGCCGGCCAGTGGGCGTGTGGCGAGCTTGCTTGTCAATGCGAAAGCTGTTGCCTTGAAGATGGAGACCGTGGAGCAGACTGAGTACGTCATTGCAGAGGTTGAAGGGCGCGGGGCGCATCGTCTTCAGTTGAAACTTGCGTGAGGGGTGAGGGTTGCTCGTTCCCACCCATTCGCAAAGCGCAAGTGAATGGATGGGGGCACTTGGCAGGGAGACATCGCTCAGGGGCTAAGGCCCGCTTCATCTTTTTTGCTCTATCGGCGCGACTAAAGTCCTGCCCTGATACAAAGCATGTTTCTGAAATACGCGCTACCTCAAGCCGCGCAATGCCCGGCCACGAGCCGGCTCCGTGATCGGTCAAGCCCTATCCCTCTTCTTATCCCCTTCAATGGCGCGATCCTCCTGGGCCTTGTTTGCCCTCAGAGACGCTCCTGTAACCATCTTGTACTCGGTAAAGTTGTAGGGCGGCACAGCCTGTCCGCGCAGGATACTCAAGCCGAGTGCGATCAATCGCTCTCCGTAACTTTCTGCGGAGTGATCGACTGACGCAATAAAGGGACTGCCGGGTTTCTTGATCTCCTCAATCGCTTCTGCAATACAATCCTGACCGGCGATCGCCACGGACTGTTCCCGATGAAGTTCGCGAACTGCTTCCAGCACCCCCAGTGCGACGGTATCGTTATGCGCCGCGATCAGAATTCCGCGATCTTTGGGATGGCGAGTGAGAAACTCCAGAACCAGTTTGTACCCCTTGTCGCGTAGTCCTCTGCTGTCCATTCGAACGAAGGATTCGATTGCCAGATCGGGAAGCAGAGTGTGAATTCCGTTGAACGCTCCAGTGGTGCGATTCTGTACAAATTCGCCTGCTTGCTCCATATCCAGGCCAAGAACCCAAGTCACATTGGACTTCCAATGCTTAATCGCGTAGCGGGCAAGAGCTTCTCCTGCGGTATACCCCATGCGGTAGTTATCGGCTCCAAAGTATGTGGCGTGCGGGTGGGGCATGTCCACTGCCACCAGGGGGATGCCGGCGGCGGCCATCTTGTCTGAGATGAGCGCCGCCACGCTGTACTCGATTTGAAACTCGATTACCAGGTCAACATTTTCCTTCACTAATCGCTCTGCGTTTCGCACCGCAATCTGCGGGTCATAGTGGTTGTCGAGAACCAGCAATTCGACTCCGTTTCGAAGTGCCGCCGACTTCAGGCTGCTGGTTACGATCTCAGAGAAAGGCATATCCGAGGACTGGGCGGCGAAGCCGAAGCATATTTTCTTAGGCTTGCTGGTGAGACGATACAACCCGTCCGGCCCCTGGGCCACATATCCCCTGTGCACGCAGGTTTTCAGGATTCTGTAGATGGTGGTTTTGGGCGCTTTGACTTTCTGGTAGATTTGCTCCAGCGAAAGCGAGCTCTTCTCGCGCTCAAACAGCTCAAGAATATCGAACAGTTTGGAGACAGCGGGAACAAGATAGGACTTTTCCGGCTTGAGCCTTGATACCATCACCGTTTGAGCCCTTTCTCGGCGCCGCCCTCGATCGGGGAGCCGGACGATATGCTGTTCTGCCTGAATGTATTATGAACAGACTATACATTCCACACAGTTCTGAAGCCAGAGGCAATTTGTCATGTTGAGCCTGGTGGTTCCATGAAAGTTTTCGGGATGGTTCCATTCTGCCGATACACCCTCCGGCGCGTGAACGGGGCGAGAGGTTCCACTCACGCCCCGCTCGGGTTGAAGATTGAGCCAAGCAGGCTAAAACTCGAAACGGCCCCCCAGTTGTAGGTAACGCTTCTGGTTTGCGCTGGTCACGGTGCCGAAGTTCCCGTCGGAGACATCGTTGGCCATGGGCTGCCAGTTGGTGCGATTGAACAGGTTAACAGCTTCGCCGCGAAGGAAGAACTTCGACTTCTCCGCGACCTTCGGAATCGGTAAGGCGAATCCCTTGGATATACTTGCATTCACTGAAGCGTATCCCAGGTTACGGAAGCTGTTCGCGCCCTGCTGACTGGTCACAGATTGCGTGCCCACACCCGCGGGATCGGTGAACTGAGCGGCCGTGAATGCTCCCTCAATCGCCTCTGCGCGCGTGAAGCCCTTACGCTTCGATCCGCTGTAAGTTGGGAACCCTGCGCAGCCGCTGTTCCCATTGAAGTTGGCGCAACCGTCGTTCTGGTAATCCACGCCCTCGTGGGCAACGGAGAAGGGCGTTCCAGTCTGGGCGATAATGATCGTTCCCAATCTCCAGCCGCCAACAGCTTCGTTGAACAGTTGGCCGCTGCCAAGCTTCGGTATCTCATACGTACCGCCGAAGGAGAAGGAGTTTGCAACATCGAATCCGGCAACTCCGCGATAGAACTTAGGATCGTAGACGCCCTTCCAGATGCTGTAGGTGTTGCCCGTGCCTGTGCTGTTCGAGTCGCTGGTTGTGGGCGCGTCCTGGATCGCTTTTTCCCAGTTGTAGTTCGCCTGGTAGGTGAGCCCCTTGTAGGTCTGCCGCAAGGTCACAATCATTGCATTCCAGTTGCTCGATAAGCCGTTGCGCCCATAGTTCAGTTGGCCCCACTCCTGCGAAGGCCGTGCCTTGGGCGAATTAGGCATCAGGTTGTAGTCGGAATTGCCGCCCCCGCCCGCGCCGCTCGATCCATAGATCAGATCGAAGCCTTCGCTGCCTGCGTAGGTGATGCCCACAACCAAGTTATGCGCAAACTGCTCCTCGACACCCAGTGAGTAATTGGCATACTTCTCCGGCTTGGTGGTCGGCTGGAAGCCGTTCAGGTTGGCAGAGAACACTGCGGTGTGCGCAGCATTGGAGTAGATGTTGCCGGAGGGGTCTGTGCCATAGGTTGGATACGAGTAGGTGTATCCGTACGGGGCAGAGGTGGATGTGAAGTCGCCATAGGGCACGACGCTTGTTTCATAGAGGCTGATGCGGTTTGGCGGCTGGGTGGGCAGGTTGCCTGCGATCTGGAACGGCGTAAGCACGTTTTCGTATAAGCCGATTCCGCCGCGAACAAGCAGGTTGCGGCCTTTCAGCGGTGTGTAGGCGAATCCCGCGCGGGGCATGAAGTTCCAGTTCTGTGACTCACTAAAGGCCGTTGAAGCAACGTGCGTAGTAGTCGCCCACGCCTGCTCCTGGAATGTGGAGCCGCTTCCCGGGAACAGGGGAACGAACGGCTGCGCGGTGGATCCGTACTTGGTTGGGTTGCCGAAGTCGTCGTAGCGAATTCCCGCCGTCACTGTCAGATTTGAACGCACCTTCCAGGAGTCTTCCACCCACAGGCCGTCGTAGATCGACGTGGCGCCGTAAAACTGCGGCGTGTATTTTCCACTTCCGCCAATGGTGTACAGACTGTAACCTGCCTGCGCAGTATTGCTGACCCACGACATGGTGTCAGTGAAGTAAAAAGGAACAAAGGCCCGGCTGAAAATTCCGCTTGAATTCTGGAACACGTCCCCACGATAAAACTGGTATCCACCGCGGATGGAATGATTGCGCAACGAGTAGCTCAACGTGTCGCGCAACGCATAGGTGTGTTCCTTGTTGGTCTGCGAGGCAAACGGCGTAATGCCAAATGGGAAGGTGAACTGGTAGCCGGCGGCAGTGTCGATCATGATGGGCAGATAGGGAATCGACGCGGCCCGCGGATCGCCCAGGATGTTGCCTTCGATTGCGCGAAGGTTTCCGAAGTGAGCTTCGTTCAGAAGCCGCGGAGAAAACAGATGAATATAGTTGGCCGAGATGTACTTGTTCTGGCTGGGAGAGTCGGAGTCGAGCTTTGGCCGTTCAGCCAGGTCGCCCAGCGTCTGGTCGATCCGCTCATACATAACGTAGACGCGGTCGTTGCCGCCGCGCAGACTCTGGTCCAGTCGCACGTTCCATTGGGTTCCGTTGAATGGCTGAGCCTGGTTAAAAATGGCGCCGACGGTATACACCGATTGGGTGCAGGGAATGTTGTAGCTGAGACTTGAGTCGTCGGGAACAGTCTGCGAGCTTCCGCAGGGCATTCCGTAGTCACCGGCGGTCTTGGTCGTGCCGCCCTGATCGCGGGTCGGCGGAGCAAAAACCAACCCTTCGGCCGCGCCGGAGCTTGGAAAAGCGCTAGCCGCCCACTGGGCAAACGAGGAAGTGAAATACGGGTTGGTGCTGCTGGCAGCGCCGATTCCCGCGTTCTGTTTCTCAATGGAGCCGAAAAAGAACGTCTTGTCCTTGACGATAGGCCCGCCCAGCGAGCCGAGCAGTAGATCTTGATGAAACTCCGGCGCAACTTCAACTACCGGCATGCCTGCTGTATGGGTGGGCTGCTGGGCCGCGCCGATGTTTTTGCCGGCATAGCTGTAATCGAGCGCGCCATGAAAGGAATTGCTGCCGGATTTGGTGCTAAACGAAGTCTGAAGCGAGGAAGCGGTTCCATTTTCAACCGAGTACGTTTGCGACTGAAGAGCAACCTGGGCGATCATGTCGGCATTCGGGATGATCATCGACGCGCCCTGAGTGATCTGGTCGCTCACCGGCAAATCGTCAATGAGGATCAGATTGCTCTTCAAGCCCTCTCCGTTGGCGACGTAATTGGGTTGGAAGTTCGAAGCAAAAATCGTAGATCCATAGCCCATGGCCGGCGTTTCATTCTGGAAGCCTACTACTCCTGGGGTCAGCGCCAACAGAAGCTGCACATCCCGATTGGGAAGCGGCAGTTGGCTCACCTCTTGTGCCGCGAGCGTCTCCTCCACGCGCGTTTCTTCCGGGTTGAGCGCCTCTGCCTGGGCGTTCACTATTACGTTCGTGGTGCCCGCGCCGGCAGGAACCAGGGTGATGTCCACGCCGCGCGTCTCGTCTGGCGCCACTGTAACGGAGGTCGATGCGTCTTTGAATCCTGCCTGCGACGTTACCACTGTGTAGTCGCCCGGCGGCACTGCGTTGAAGCGGTAAAAGCCAGTCGCATTCGTCGTCTCTTTCAAATCGACGCCTGTGCCTGTGTTGTGCAGCGTAACGGCGACCTTGGGAATCACCGCGCCGGTTTGATCGACTACCGTGCCTTGCACATTGCTGCCGAACTGCGCGTAGCACGGGAGCCATACGCAAAACAGGGCAGCGAACGCAAGCCATCTGAATGAAGTGAGTGAATGCTTCAACATCAAAGTCCTCCCCAAAAGCTGCTGGAATGCAACCAGGTCTGTTGCAGGAATTCACATATGAACCGATTTCATAGGTGAATTTCAATGGCCCGAACGTATTCCACTAATGCCGCCTATGTCAAGAGAAATCTTTTCAGGCCGGAGTTCTGGAATGTCGTCTCTTTTACACTCGCGGGGGCGTTTTTATAAGTAGTTAATAAATAAATATTTAGATGTACTTTATTGCCTCTATAGGGTCTCCAAAGTCAGATTTCCGCGGTTCACAGGAGTTTAGACTGAGCCTCGTAAATCGACGATGCTTCGGTTTCATATTTGCAGCAATTGGTGAAATCCATTCCACCTATGAACTAATCGAAAGAGGAGAATGACTCCGCTGTGGTCGAGCAGCGGAGCCGCAACCTGGCTCGATCGGAGTCAATGAAGGCTCTGCATTATCAGGAAGCGAACTTGCATAGGCCAAGCTTCGACATCTTGAGCATCTTTGGGTTTGGAGTCTGCCTGCCTGGCTCAGTCTACGGTGGACGACACGGTGATCCGGCCCGGTTTGCACGAGGCAAATTGGCGTGATATGGTGGCTATGCCACAGTGTCAGCTTCGCAAAGGGGCTGCACTTTCCAGACAGTTCTCGCTCTGCCCCCTTCGGTAAATGCCGGCTTCGACGGTGACCGGGCTCAAGGGACATTTCGAATTCGAGGACTTAATCTCGATGGCATTTCAGGAGATATTAGAGGATGAATTCCCGAGGTGTGCGAATCATTTGCCAGGATGATTGGCCACTCACTGCTTGCCCCTGCTGGTTGACTGCCCGGGAGCTTGAAATGGGTATCACATTGGCGGATTCAGGAGGTTACTGACGATGGTGTCTACCCATGCGAATCGGCTCGTGCGCGTACCCATGTACCAGCAGATTAACGATATTCTTCGGGCGCTGCTAAAGACCGGCGAGTTCGCGCAAGGGGACCGGTTCCTTACGGAGAGGCAAATTGCAGAGCGTTTCCAGGTTAGCCGGCCGACGGCCAACAAGGTTCTTGGCGCAATGGTTTCCGAGGGGGTTCTTCAATTCAGAAAAGGGGTAGGCACGTTTGTGTGCTCGCCGTCGCTTGATTATGACATTACAACTCCAGTGAGTTTTACGCAGAAAGTGAAGGATGCGGGAAAGACGCCAACCACGCGCGTGCTCGAATTCAAACGGATCGCGGCGTCTGAAGCAGGAGCTGAATTTGGGTCCAACTTGCAAGTGTGGAATCAGGATCTGTTCGCCATCACCCGTCTGCGCCTTGCGGATCGTGTTCCGGTGGTTCTGGATAGGCGCTGGGTCTCTGCCAGCATCTTCACCGGGCTCAAGCGGCAACATTTGCAAGGATCGTTTTTCGCGCTTTGCCAGGAAAAGTACGGACTGACAATCTCAGAGACGAACCAGACGATCCGAGCGGTGAAGCTGACGGGGCAGGACGCCAAGCTACTTGAAACGCGAAGCGGGTCGCCGGGCTTTCTGGTCTCTGCCATAGTGTATTCGGGACCAAAACCCGCATGGTGGGAACGAACCCTTTACCGGGGAGATATGTACGAATTTCACACCAATGGAGCCCCTCTGGGGAGGCTCTTTCAATCCACTCCGGGTTTAGATTAGAGAAGCGATACAACTTGAATATTCTCTAACATTACCTCGCGTGCAGTTTACCTGTCGGTGCACGAGTAGCACGGGTCGATGGATGCCTGAATCAACGGTGTGTCGGCGAGTCGCGCGCCCATCACCATCCAGCGAATTGCCGGCATATTTTGAAATGTCGGAGTCCGCACATGCACTCGGGACGGGTTTCTGGAATTCTCCTTCCAACTGACGCTGTAGACAACCTCTCCCCGCGGCGCTTCGACACGGCTCAACGCTGTTCCGGTGGAGAAGACCACCTTCTTATCTCCTGCCTGCCACTCGCCGGGCGGCATTTTATTCAGTGCCTGGCGAAGAATGCGGCAGCTCTCCATGATCTCAAGGGCTCGCACCAGCAACCGGGCTCGCACGTCGCCGGCAGTTTCGACCGGCACAGCGAATTCGAAATCGGAGTAGGCAGCGTAAGGGGCGCTGCGGCGAAGATCCTGGGAAATGCCGGAGGCTCTCGCCGTCGGGCCCACTACACCGCACGAGACTGCCTTCTCATGGGTCAGAATTCCAATGCCCGCGCAGCGCGATCGCGCCGTTGTGCTTGTGGTAAATACCGGAATGATGGTTCGAACCATTTCGCGTTCCAGTTGCTCCACCATTGCCAACACCGCCTGCGGATCGGCGATGTCGCGATTGACCCCGCCGATGCAGTTCATTGAGTAATTAACCCGATTTCCCGAGATAGCCTGCAGCACGTCCATAACCTTCTCGCGCAGCGCAAAGCAGGTCATAAACATGGTCTTGAAGCCCATCAGCTTGGCTGCGATGCCCGCCCAGAGCACATGGGAGTGAAGTCGCTCCAGCTCCGCCATAACCACACGAATGTAGAGCGCCCTCGGCGGAGGAACCAGGCCGGTCAACTGCTCCATTGCCTGGCAAAGCGTGAGTGTGTGGATGTTCGAGCAGATGCCGCAGACTCGCTCCATCAACGCGATTACCTGGATGTAATTGCGTGTTTCCGCCAGATGCTCGATACCGCGAAAGTTGAATCCGATATGCAGCTTTGCATCGCAAACGGTCTCGCCCTCGCAGAACATGTCCAGCTTGTAGGGCTCTTCCAACGCGGGATGATAGGGGCCCATGGGAATCTTGTAACTCATTGGACCACCTCGTGCAGATTCACTCCTGGCTTGTCTCCTTCGCGCAATAGAAGCGGTTCGTACTCGCGTCCTGCGAAGTCGATGGCAAAGCCTTCGTGAACCTCGCGTTCAATCCAGTCCACGGCCTCGCACAGATCGAAGATGCTTTCAATCGAATTGCCGGAGATGTAAAAAGGAAAGCCAAGCAACTGACCATCGAGGTCCCAATGGTAATCCAGGCGAAGCCCCTGGTCGCCCGGTAACTCAATCGCGGTGATGGTTACAAAGCGGGCATGGACTTCGTTCATCATCGCCGCAACTTGGCGTACATTCAACGCGCCGGTGGCGAGCCAATTCACTCCGCGCTCCTCAACCCACTGCTCCGCGATTTGCAACCTTTCCGGAATGCTCTCGATCGTGGTCATTGCGAGCCTCCTTCAGGAGTGCTGGCCGATTGTGCGGCATTTGCTGTTTGCGCGGCAATGGCCGATTTCGATGCCGGCGCCTTGCGTGTCAGCGTGTAACTTCGCTTCAACTCGCCAATGCACATATACACAGGCGGGCAAGCGCAGGCCTGGCTAAGTGCATGCGTCTTGCACCCTTCTACGCACCGTCCGCAGAAGGTGCATTGCCCCGGGTCGTAGCTCCATGTGAATTCGTTCTTGGCGCTGGAGAACGTTATGGCGCGTGCGGTGCAGCGGAATCTGCAGATCGCACACCCCGTACAGAGATCGGGATTAAAGCACACGAGGCCCCGGTATCCCTCCGCGACGGCGGGGCGCGCAGGAAACCGAAACGTCATGTTTCCGCGTGTCAGGTTGCTCCACAACATGGCAAGAATGTTCATGTGCGGAGCCTCATCAGCAGAGTGGAAGAAACAGCGAGAACCGCGAACAGCAGAGTGCATTGCCAATAGAAGCGCGCGGTCGTGTCAACGGCCAGTCGAGCGGTGGCGGCTGCAAGCACTGAAAGCAGCAAGACAATTCCGCACGAGCAGGTGGCAAGCAAAAGCGCATCGATCCACCAGGTGGAGAAATGGGGAACGGCCAGCGTGGCCACCAGCCCGGTTGCCGCAACCCACTCCAGCCCGTGCGATAACTCCCACATAGCCAATTCGGGACCGGCGTATTCGATCATCGGTCCGGAGTAGATCTCCTGCTCGGCATTGGGCAGAGAGAATGGATTGATATGCAGCTTGGCGGGAAGGCAGACCAGGACCGCCAGCACTCCCAGCCAACGTAGCGGCGTGGCCGGAAGCTGTGCCAGAGACTCGAGACGGAACGTGTGCTGCGATGCTGCGATGGAAACAATGGCCAGAAGGAAGACAACGTTATACGAGACAGTCAGGACAGCCTCGCGCGCGGAACCGATCTCCGCAAAGATTGAGCGGGAAGAAAAGCCAGCGGCGATAACGCAAATCGAGGGGACCTCCATCAGCGCCAATAGCAGGATGAGGTCGCCCTCAAATCCGCCCGAAGATGGCAACACTGGAAGCAATCCAACCGCGCCGGCCGCTGCCGACACCGCAAGCAGAGGCCACGCCTTCATCAGATGCCCGCTGATGCCACTGCGATCGGGAGTGGTCTTTCCCAGCAGCTTGATGAAATCGAAGAACGGCTGCATAAAGGGAGGCCCAATGCGCTGTTGCATCATGGCCACGGCTTTGCGCTCAATCCAAAGAAAGAGCCACGCACCCGGCACGGCAAATAAAAGTCCGGGAAAGATGAGCAGGCGCGCCAGGGCAGTTGTCAGGTTCATGACTGCACCCCCGTCGAATCCGGCGCGGACGCAGGCTGGACTGCCGGCCTCTGGGCTCCGCGCTCGGCCAGTTTCTTCGCCGCCGCGGCTATGCCCTGCAAAATGGCATCGGGACGTGGCGGACAGCCGGGCACAAACACGTCCACTGGAATATGTCGGTTGAGCGGTCCATCCAGCACGCGGCTATCAATGAAGACATTGGTGGATGCGGGACAGGATCCGATTGCCACCACGGCCTTCGGAGAGCCCACCTGCCCGTAGACAGTCTCGATAGCCTGCACCGAGTTGCGAGTCACTGGCCCTGTTATGCACAGGATGTCGGCATGTCGAGGACTGCCCTCCAGGCGCACTCCCAACTGCTCGGCGTCGTAACGGGGAGTCAGGCTGGCCACCAACTCGATGTCGCAACCATTGCAACTGCCCGAGTTCATGTGGAAGAGCCATGGGCTGCGACGGCGGGAGTAGCACATCAATCGATTCCAGAGGTTCATCGCACACCCCAGGAAAGTATCTGCAACCCGTGCGGCCAAAGCCCAGCAACAAGCAGCAATACTACAACCGCAATGATGGTTGCCTGCAAAACAAGCGGTTCCTTGCTTCGCGAAGTTTGAAGCGGCGCATCTGAGTGCGCCGAATCCATGTCGCTCGCCGGCCCCCACCACACCCGAGTCAAAGCCAGTGAATAGGCAATCAGAGCAAATGCTGAAGAGAGAATAAAGACCGCCAGGAAAACGGGCCCGATTTGCAAAGCAGTTTCATAGAGCCTCCAGCGCCCAATGTACCCAAGAGTCGGAGGCACGCCCAACATGGCCAGCATGCCGAATAGGAATCCGAATGCGCTGACCGGATAACGGATGGCTAATCCAGTATGCGCGCCATCCAGCTCGCCAGCGGCTTCGGGACCGGTGATGCAAATGAAGAGCAGCGCCTTGGCCAGCGCATGGGTAGCCGCGGCAACCAGCGCTCCTTTGAACCCGATCCAGCTCACCGATCCCACTCCAAGCAACAGGAAACCGGCATCCTCCGCGGTCGAGAGTACGAGCAGCCGCTTGAGGCTGCGCTGGGTGAGCAGCAGCAGTGCGGCCAGAATCGAAGTAAACACCGCTGCATAGAGCAGTAGCGCTGGCGGAGTAGACGCACTGGGATCCCGTATCAGGCCTACCGCGAACTCCCCGAATGCGGCCATGTCGACCACCGCAATAATCATGCCCAAAACCACAGCGGGCAACTCGTCGGCCAGACTCAGTAGCCAGAAAAAGAGCGGAAACGCGGCCAGTTTGATGCAGGCGCTGGTCAGCATCAATGCTCGCGCCCAAGCCTGGCTGTGCGGATCGTTCATGGATTCGCTTGCGACCATTGAACCAGCTGAGAGCAGAAAGACTGCAAGATATGTAAGCCGGGCGGACTGTGTTTTCGCACTTTGCCAAACCAGCGGGACGGTCAACAGCGCGCCGAGTTCAAGAAGCCCAAGACGCAGCCATGGGTAGCCGCCAAGCAGGCCCGCAACCGTGCAGGCGCCCGCAAGCAGCATGATAAGCGCGCGCTTGCGCTCGACGCCGTTTGCCCACGCCGTCAGGACCAGCGCAACTGCCGCAATTGCGCAGGCGGCAATCAGGAATATCGGAACAGTCGGCTCTGGCAGCAGAGGCATGGTGCGTTCGCCAGGCTGCATCCCTGGCACGAGCCAGCGAACCAATACGAAGATTGCCACCGTCATCAAGACTAGAAGTCCGGCGGCGCGGCGTTCCATCCACGAAACCGCGACTCCCAGCCACCGGGAAACAGCTTGCAGCCAACTCCAGACTTCCAGGTAACCACGATCCACATTCGACCAGCGGAAAAATGTATGCCAGTTCTCCTGGAATATCTGGGAAAAGTCCCCGGCTGTGAGTCGTCCCTGGTCCGACAAGGGTTCGCCGCCCGTGAAGATTCCCCCTCCTGCGCCAGCCAGTGCCGCGCCTCCAACGACAGTTGAAACGGTGCTTGCCGGCCGCGCAGCATACGCAATCGCGTAGATCGCGCCTCCCAGTACCAGAGAGACCAGAGCCAGCACCAATCCGCCCGTGGTCGAGAAACTCCCGGCGTCTGCAAATAGCCCGAACCACGTTATTCGAACGCCCGCTCCAAGCGAAAGCGCGCTGAGGATTGGATTGAGGAAGTAGTTCACGGCAAGCTGAGGCGCAACGCCGAGAACGACGCCGCCTGCCGCCATCAGCCCCATTCCCCATTGCATCGTTGCCGGGGCCTCTTGCGCTTCTCTCGTCGCGTCCGTCAATGGACCCAGAAACACGGCGCTCGTGGCCTTCGCGCAAAGGAATACCGTGCCCAGGCTCACCGCCCATGCAACCATGGCGGGAACAACCCATCCCGCCTGCAATGCCGCGGCGTATAGCATCCATTTGCTAACGAAACCGCTCATCAGCGGGATGCCCATCATGCCGCCGGCGCCAATCAGCCACCAAAGCGTAGTGCGCGGCATGCGCTGCACAAGCCCGCCGAGCTGGTTCATGTCGCGTGTGCACGCGGCGTGCTGCACCGCGCCGGCATTCAGGAACATGCCGCATTTGAAGAAGCCGTGATTCAGGCAATGAAGCAGCCCCGCCGTAATCGCCAGCGGCGTGCCGATTCCCAGCCCCATCATCATGTATCCGATCTGGCTCACTGTGGAGAAGGCCAGCATGCGCTTCAAATCGGTTTGCACCATGGCATACATCACGCCCAGCGCCATGGTGATTGTGCCAATCCATACAAGAGCCGCGCCCCATGCCTGCGGCCAAACGCCAAAGCTGTGCATGCGCGCGGCAAGATACACCCCCGCCGTTACGTAACACGCTGCGTGAAGCAAAGCGCTGACGGGTGTGGGCGCGGCCATCGCTTCCGGAATCCACGTGTGCAACGGCACTTGCACCGACTTCGCCACCAGCGCGCTCAGCATCAGCAGAAAAACACCGCCGGTGAAACTGCGCGCAACCGCTGGATCTGTCCACAGCGCGCTCCCCGTTCGGTGATAAAGAATCAGAATGGCTGCCAGCAAGCCGTAGCCGGCAATGTGGGTCATCAACAACACCTTGCGCGCGCCCGCTACAGCCTCCCGGTTGGTATACCAAAAGCCCACCAGGCTGAACGAACAAAGTCCTATCGCTTCCCAGCAAAGATAGAGCAGGAACAGGTTGGCGCTGTAGACCAGTCCTATGAACCCGCCAATGAAAATTAGCATTATGCAATAGAAGCGTGCGGCCGATTTGTCGTGCGCCATGTATCCGATGGAATAGAGCAGTACCAGAGCGCCCAGAAACGCTCCCATAAACGCGAACAAAACGCTGAGCGCGTCCACATGAAGCACCAGCCTCAGCGGACCGTCCCATTGCAGCAGACTGATGTCGATTGGCCGCCCATCCCGAATCAGACGCATCGCGCCCGCTACAGAAAGCACAGCCGGAAGACACGTGAGCAAGGCCAGTATTCCCTTTGTCCTGGCGGAACAGAGACGCACAACAATAATCTGCAGCGATGCTCCCAGCACAAGCGAGCATGGCGCAGCCAGAACAAGGGCTTCGGCTGCCATGCCGGTGGTATAATACTTGCCTCGGAAAAAGGATGTGACGGCAGTCACTGCCAACTTCTCCAAGATATGGAGTAGGCTGATCCGCCAGAATCGCTCTTTCCCATCGAGGAGTTATGAAAATATGAAAATCGACGGCCTCTGGTACACGCACTTTATCGCAGGACAGGCACAGGGCGACGGCATGGCAGTGCTGCGGGATGGAGAGATTCTGGGAGGCGATCCCGCTCACACCTATACCGGTTCCTATTCGTCCGACGGGCCGCAAATCTACATGGACGTTCGCGTCAGCCCCTACGCAGGTCGCATCCCCGCGGACATGCAGCGGCCATTGAGTTTTGTTCTCTGGGGTTCTGTCAACGGCGACTCGGGGAGCGTTTCCGGTTGCGCCGGCAACAAGCGAGAGGTCAAGATCTCCGTGGATATGCACCGCGCAGCTTGATCTCGCCGCCTTCCCTGAAAGCCGCTTCTACCTATGCCGTGTCCGCTTAAAGGCGGCCTGACCGCCTGCAATTGGATCTTGCCTTTTCGCGGCAATTGTCACTGCAAACTACAGGCCTTCCATCCTCCCTTCGCAAATTCAACGTGCTGTTTATCAAATCTCTTCGTATCACAGTTGAATGTGATCAGATGCACATTCAAACGTCGGCCAAAAATGTCAACGTTTCCGGCGGACAGTGTTCGGGGATGGTTGTGTGCGGATGACGTTGATCTGTGAGCCTGGCGGCCTCGTTCGCTGCACTTGCCAGGCGCAATTGTCAGCGTGAGATTCCACCTTCTTTTTCCTCCGGAGATAAAGTCCAGCAACACCGCAGGAGTCAATTCGGGTGCGATCTTAATCCGGCCATTCCGGCGCACGACGCCGTTGGCCGGATCACCCATCGGTAAAGCACACCGAAACCTCTTCGTGAATTCGCAATTGCATCTCCTTGCCGGAAGTGACAGGGCAGGAGAGGAGGAGCGATGCAAACTGTCGCACCCGATGTTCTGGATGCAAAAGAAAGAATCCTGATCGACCAGACAATCGCAAAACAGGAGGGCTGTCCGGGAGCCCTGCTGGGAATCCTGGAAGCCGTTCAAGCAGCCAATGCACACAAGTTCCTGTCGATGGAGTCATTACGCTACATCTCCAGCGAGACCGGCATCCCTCCGGCCAGGGTCTATAGCGCGGCGACATTTTTTGCATTGTTCAATCTCCATCCGCAAGGCGACAACGTAATCTGCGTCTGTCGCGGGACAGCCTGCCACACCAGAGGCTCTCGCGATTTACTGGCGAAGCTCTGCCTCGATCTCGGGCTCAGCGAACGTGACCTGGGGGAGACCAGCGATGCCGATAAACTCGCACTTACAACTCCAGACCGCAAATTCACCATTCGCACCGTTGCTTGTTTCGGCCAATGTGCATTGGCGCCCGTGGTTGAAGTAAACCACCACATCCTCAGCCACGTGAATGAGCGAACACTCCAACGGGAAGTTAAAGCTCTAACCCATGGGAGGAAATGATGCCGCGAATACTGGACATCGGCGGGTTCAATGCGGTGCGTGAATCGGGGCTCGCCAAACTGCTCCCGGACACGCCGCGTCTCGCGGTCGGCATGGGAACCTGCGGCCGGGGCAACGGCGCGGAAGAGGTTTACCACGCTTTGAATCAGGCTATCGAACGAAGAGGGCAGGAGGTCCTGCTCACTGGCGTGGGCTGCTTCGGATCCTGCTTTCAGGAGCCGCTGGTAAGCGTCCGCTTTCCTGGCACACCGCTGCTTCTATTGCGCCGCGTGCATGATCACGATGCCGGTCGCATTCTGGAGAGCCTCTCCACCAGGGTGATGCCGCGGGATCTCATTTATTGCAAGATCGAAGATTGGGATCACATCACAGCGCACATAAAATACGGCCAGGGTTACTCTGAAGTCCCGCCCTGGAATGAAATCCCCTTCTTCAAAGGGCAAAAAAAGATTGTCCTGCGCAACTGCGGGCTCATCAATCCTGAAGATATCGAGGAATATGTAGCTGCCGGCGGTTATCAGGCCCTCTACAAAGTGCTGATCGATGGCCGTCCTGAAACCGTGATCGAACAGATCAAAGCTTCCCGGCTGCGCGGGCGCGGAGGCGCCGGATTTCTCACTGGCAATAAATGGGATTTTCTTGCCAAGGCCAAGGCTGACGCCAAGTACATAATCTGCAACGCCGACGAGGGCGATCCCGGCGCCTATATGAACCGCAATGAGATCGAAGGAGATCCCCATTCGCTGCTGGAAGGGATGATCGTCGGCGGCTACGCGATGGGCGCATCCGAGGGCATTATCTACGTCAGGGCAGAGTATCCGCTCGCGGTTCGCCGCCTTACAGTGGCCATCGAACAAGCCCGGGAATATGGGCTTCTGGGCAACAACATCCTGGGGCGCGGATTCAACTTCAACATAGAACTGGTCCAGGGGGCGGGTGCGTTTGTTTGCGGCGAAGAGACCGCATTGATTGCTTCCCTGGAAGGCTTTGCCGGACGGCCTCGTCCGCGGCCGCCGTTTCCAGCCCAGAAAGGCTTGTGGGGCAGGCCGACCAACATCAATAACGTTGAAACCTGGTGCAACATCGCGCCCATAGTGGCCCGTGGGCCGGCATGGTTTGCTGAGACCGGCAGCGTCAAGAGTCCTGGAACCAAGGTTATCTCGCTGGTGGGAAAAATCCAGAACACCGGGCTTGTCGAGATGCCTTTGGGTACGCCGCTGAAGACCTTTATCTACGACACTGGAGAAGGCGCCTTGGCAGGCCGGCGCGTCAAAGCCGTTCAGACCGGCGGCCCCTCCGGCGGTTGCATCCCTGTTGAAATGCTCGATACCCCGGTGGACTATGAGAGCCTGGCGCAACTCGGTTCCATCATGGGCTCGGGCGGTATGGTCGTTCTCGACGAAGACAATTGCATGGTCGACGTGGCACGTTACTTCGTCGAGTTTACGCACTCCGAGTCCTGCGGCAAATGCGTGCCCTGCAGGGTAGGACTGAACAAGGCGCTGCGCACTCTTAACTCCATCACTACCGGCAACGGGAGCATGAATGACCTGGTCGCGCTGGATGAACTGGGGCGGATGATTCGCGAGTGTTCGCTCTGCGGGCTAGGCCAATCCGCGCCCAATCCCGTGCTCACCACCATCCGCCACTTCCGTGAGGAATACGAAGATCACATCGTGGCCAGGCGATGCCGCGCCGGTGTCTGCCAGGAACTGGCGTTGTCTCCCTGCGAAAACAGTTGCCCGTTGCGGATGAACATTCCCCGCTTCCTGGAGCTATACCAGGAAGGCCGCCTCGATGACGCATTCGAGTCCGTGGTTATGGACAACCCGCTGCCCGCTTCCACGGGGAGGGTATGTCAGCATCCCTGCGACAATCGCTGCCGGCGCCAGTCCTTCGATGAAGTCGTGAACATGCGCGAGGTGCACCGATACATCGCCGACGCCATTTACCAGTCCGACCGGTTTGAACCCATGGTGGAACGCATTCTGGCCCGCAGGCTTGAGCCTACTGGCCGCAACGTTGCGGTGGCCGGCTCCGGCCCCACGGGTCTCACTGCCGCCTTTTATCTGGCATTGCTGGGCCACAATGTCACGATCTTTGAAGAACGTAACGAAGCCGGCGGAATGCTGCGTTTCGCAATTCCCGAGTATCGCCTTCCCAAGTCTGTGCTGCGGCGCGAACTCGATCTCATTGAGAGAATCGGCGTGAAAATGGTATTCAACACCAGGGTTGGTTTCGATCTTGCCCTGAACGATCTGGCCAGCCAGTTCGACGCCGTCTTTCTCTCCATTGGAACCTGGAAGGAGTCCTGGCTCTATCTCCCCGGAACTGAACTCAAGGGCGTATGCCCAGCTCTTCCGTTCCTCGAATCGGTGGCCAAATGCGAAAAGGTGCCCCTCGGTTCCCGCGTTGCCGTGATCGGCGGCGGAAATGCGGCTA
>Ga0302189_10001741_pt1 | contig 17997 bp, 19 predicted proteins | sample II_Bog_E2_2_FD_194551 | JGI IMG/M metagenome (GOLD analysis project Ga0302189, IMG submission 194551) | Peat permafrost microbial communities from Stordalen Mire near Abisko, Sweden - II_Bog_E2_2 | ecosystem: Environmental > Terrestrial > Soil > Wetlands > Peat | place: Sweden: Abisko...
GTTGTGATTGCGGCGATGGCTGCCGTGGTGGGATTCATTGTCTATGTGGAACGCAGCGAGCGGCGCATCCCCATCCAGAGCGCGCGGCGTATTGTGGGCCGGCGCATGATGGGCGGCCAATCGAGCCACCTTCCGCTCAAGGTGAACTCCGGCGGCGTGATGCCGGTCATCTTCGCCAGCTCGATTCTCTCGGCTCCCCTGCTCTTCGCCCAGGTTGATTGGGTGCAGAACAACCGCTTTCTCCAGCCCATCATTCAGGCGCTTCAGCCCGGCTACCCGTGGTATGTGCTGCTGAACATGCTGGGGATCATTTTCTTCGCGTACTTCTACATTTCCATCGTGATGAAGCCGGACGATATCGCCGATAACTTCCGCAAGTCGGGCTCGTTCATTCCCGGAATCCGCCCCGGCAAGCGAACCTCGGACTTCATCAACGATATTCTCACCCGGCTTACGCTGGTGGGAGCGCTGTATCTCATTCTGATCACGCTGGTGCCCACATTCATGATTTCGGGCATCCGGTTCGACAAGTTGTGGCTCGTCGGGCGACTTTTTGAGTCATTGCCGACGTGGACGACGCACGGCATGGGGGTCCAATTCTACTTTGGCGGCACCTCACTGTTGATTGTGGTGGGTGTGGCCATGGATACGGTTAACCAGATCGAATCGCAGCTGATCATGAGGCACTATGACGGCTTTTCCCCTCGCTCCGGTCGCATACGCGGAAGGAAAACCTGGTAATGTCCTCATTTATGACTGCTCTTGAAACAGGCCGGGAAACGGGTGCTATAACCGTTCCCGGCCCAATTCTTTTGTTGGGTGCGCCGGGCTCGGGCAAGGGAACCCAGGCCAAGGAATTGGTGAAGCTCTGGGGGATTCCGCAGATCTCCACCGGCGACCTTTTGCGGGCCAATGTGGCCCAGGGAACGCCTCTGGGTAAGGTGGCGAAAGAGATCATGGGACGGGGGGAACTGGTCCCCGATTCGCTGGTCAATGAGATGGTGGCGATACGGCTGAGGCAGAAGGATACCGCGAAGGGGTACATCCTCGATGGATTTCCGCGAACGCTGCCGCAGGCAGGCTGGCTGGACGGGCGGGTAGGCGCCGAAGCGAATGCGCTGCCGGTGATTGCCGTGAGCATCCAAGTGGACTATAATCAATTACTGCGCCGGATTACCGGACGCAGGAACTGTCCTGTCTGCCAGACCATCTACAACGTCTACGTGAATCCGCCGAAACGGAGTGGATTTTGCGACGTTGAGGGTGCGGCACTGGTCCAGCGAGCCGATGACACGGAGACGGTCTTCCATGAGCGCATGCGCGCTTACGGGGCACTGACGGCGCCGGTGATCGAGCACTACCGGGATCTGGGACGTTTTGCGGAAGTGGATGGAGACCGGCCGATCAGCACGATTGCGGCCGGAATTGTTGCAGCCGTCGAACGGTTACGCCAGTAGCGCAGCCGAACGGCGGGTTGTGTTTGAGAAGCTAGTTGTCAGTTTTAAGTTGTTCAGTTATCAGCGAGGCCGGTGCCGGCACCTGAATACTGACAACCGACAACTTACAACTGAGGTCTGTTCAGTGGCTGTTGTATTGAAGTCGTCGCAGGAGATCGAGAAGATGCGCCGCGCGGGCCAGGTGGTTCGCGAGGTGCTCGAGTTGGTGCGTGGGCTGGTGAAGCCAGGCGCCACGACTCTTGATCTCGAAAAAGCTGCGGAAGCGCGGCTGAACGAGCTGGGCGTCAAGGCTGCTTTCAAGGGCTATCACGGGTTTCCCTGCGTGCTGTGCACCTCGGTCAACAGTGAGGTGGTGCATGGCATACCGTCGTCGAAGCGTGTTTTGAAGGACGGGGACATTGTATCGGTCGATTTTGGGGTAGTGGTTGACGGCTACTATGGTGACGCAGCCATCACGGTGCCGGTGGGCGAGAAGATCGACCCGAAGACGGCACGGCTTTTGGCGGCGACGGAGAGGTCGCTGCACGCGGGTATTGCAGCGGTGAAGCCAGGGGCAACGCTTGGGGATGTCGGTGCGGCGGTGCAAAGGGTCGTTGAGGCAGAAGGATTCTCGGTGGTGCGTGATTTTGTGGGCCACGGGATCGGGGTCCACATGCACGAGGACCCGCAGGTGCCGAACTTTGGGCAGGCGGGCCGGGGCATGAAGTTGAAGACGGGGATGGTGATCGCCATCGAGCCCATGGTGAATGCCGGCAAGCCGGACGTTCAGGTATTGGGAGACGGATGGACGGCGGTTGCGGCGGATGGAAGCATGAGCGCTCATTTTGAGCACACGGTGGCGGTGACCGCGACCGGATCGAGGGTTTTAACCGAGTAGCACGCTCGGGCTAACAGGCTGGAGGCGCCAGGGCGCGCCGGCGGAATTGGATGCGGTTTGTCGAAGGAAGATGCGATTGAGGTCATGGCAGTGGTAACAGAGACACTGCCCAACGCCATGTTCAAGGTCAAACTCGAGAACAATCACGAGGTGTTGACCCATGTTTCCGGAAGGATGCGCAAGAACTTCATCCGCATACTGCCTGGGGACCGCGTGGCCGTGGAGTTGAGTCCCTACGACCTGAATCGCGGGCGCATCGTTTATCGATACAAATGACAGATGTCCGTCAGCAGATGACAGATGACAGTAAAGGCCCGAGGCGGAAGCTGAAGGCTGAATACTGAGTTTCGAGGAAGGGCATTACACAATGAAGGTCCGTGCATCAGTGAAGAAGATTTGCGTGAAGTGCAAGGTCATCACCCGCAAGGGAGTGGTCAGGGTGATCTGCGAGAACGCAAAGCATAAACAGCGCCAGGGCTAGTTGAGGCTGGCAATTCGCGGATTCTCCGTAGCAAGAGGCGAGTTAGCTTGAGTCAAGGCTTGCGATGAACCTCTGGAGGCAAACCGCAACCACCGTGCGAACCGGCTAAGGCCGGGGGCACACAACGGAAGTGAAAAGGAATCAGAATGGCACGTATTGCTGGCGTCGATCTGCCCCGCAACAAGCAGGCCCGGATCGCGCTCACATACATCTTTGGCATCGGTGACCCCCGCGCCGCCAAGATTCTGGAGAAGGCGAATGTCGATCCCTTCAAGAAAGTCCAGGATCTGGGTGAGGACGAGGTTAACCGCATCCGCCAGGTGATCGAGGACGAAGGGAACGTCGAGGGCGACCTGCGCAAGGACACTTCGATGCACATCAAGCGCCTCATCGACATCCAAAGCTATCGTGGCAACCGTCATCGGCGGTCGCTGCCGGTGCGCGGCCAGCGCACACACACCAACGCCCGCACTCGCAAGGGCCCGCGCAAGGGCACAGTGGCCGGCAAGAAGAAAGCGACGGGTAAAACCTAATGGCGAAGCCAGAGCAGAAACCCGGAGCCGGCAAGGCGGGGAAGAACAAGAAGTTCAAAAAGCGCGAGCGCAAGAATGTGCCATTCGGCATTGCGCACATTCAGGCCTCGTTCAACAACACTATTGTTACCATCACCGACCAGGTGGGCAACACGCTGAGCTGGAAGAGCTCGGGTTCGCTGGGCTTCCGTGGTTCGCGCAAGGGCACGCCGTTCGCGGCGCAGCAGGCTGCGTCCAACGCGGCCAGCATGGCCCGCGATCACGGTCTGCGCGCGGTGGATGTCCGGGTCGCCGGTCCGGGTTCGGGCCGCGAGTCCGCCATCCGCGCACTAGCTGCGGCGGGGATCGAAGTACGCTCCATTCGCGACGTGACGCCGGTGCCGCACAACGGCTGCCGGCCGCCGAAGCGGAGAAGGGTCTAAGAAGCAGTTGTCAGTAGTAAGTTGTAGTTTGTCAGTAAATGCCCGAGCGGGGCACAAAGCTGATCGCTGACAACTGATAACTGACAACTTACAACTGAATTGGGCCGGGAGGAAATGTCCTCCGGACACGTAAACCGGCCGTCATCCGAAGTCAGGAGAAGAAATGGCTCGTTATACCGGAGCAGTCTGCCGCCTTTGCCGTCGCGAAGGCACCAAGCTCTTTTTGAAGGGCACCAAATGCACCTCCGACCGCTGCCCGCTGGAGAAGCGTAACTTTGCTCCCGGCCAGCACGGCAAGGACCGCAAAGCGAAGATCGTGGGCTACGGCCTGCAACTGCACGAAAAGCAGAAGGCCAAGCGCATGTACTTCACGCTGGAAGGCCAGTTCCGCGAGTACTACGAAAAGGCCAACCGTGCCGCGGGAGTCACTGGCGAGTTGCTCATCCAGCAGTTGGAGCGCCGCCTGGACAACGTTGCATTCCGCCTTGGTTTCGCTATTTCGCGTCGCCAGGCCCGGCAGGTGGTTCGCCACGGCCACGTCACCGTGAACGGACGCAAGGTCAACATTCCGTCTTACCAGGTAAACGCGGGCGACGAAATTGCCATCCGCGAAACCGCCAAGAAGTTGCTGATCGTAGAGCAGGGTGCGCAGTACGCCGCGCAGAACCCGGTTCCGGCATGGCTCGAAGCCAGCTTCGAGAATCTATCCGGCCGCGTGCTGTCGCTGCCCAAGCGCAAGGACGTGAACCTGCCGATCAACGAACAGCTGATCGTCGAACTGTACAGCAAGTAGTACAGGGATCAGGGGTCAGAGATCAGAGATCAGTTAAACGCACGCCAGCGAAAGCAGCGTGAACTGACCCCTGACCCCTGATCTCTGATCTCTGAATTCCAACCGAAGGAGAACTTGCGCGGCCGCCGCAAAATGCATCGCGACGTACATGCCGCGCGGGAAACGTGAGAGACCTATGTTGTGGAGAGGATTTCAAAAACCGAAGCGCCTGGCGGTCGATGCCGAGACGCTAACCGACACATTTGGGAAGTTCAGCGCCCAGCCGTTTGAGCGCGGCTTCGGCACCACGATCGGCAACGCCCTGCGCCGGACACTGCTCAGCTCCATCGAGGGCGCCGCGGTTACCGCGATTCGCATTGAGGGCGTGCTGCACGAGTTCCAGTCCATCACCGGCGTGGTTGAAGACGCCACCGACATCATCCTGAACCTGAAGCAGGTTCCCTTCAAGCTGTCGGGCGAGGGTCCCAAGGCGCTTTATCTGCGCGCCGACCAGCCCGGTGTGGTCACCTCCGGCATGATTGAGGCCGATGGCGACGTGGAGATCCTGGACAGAAATGTCTATCTGGCCACCCTATCCGAAGGCGGCAAGCTGGACATGGAGATGCGCCTCAAGCGTGGGCGCGGATATATCTCCGCCGATAAGAACTTCGACGCCGACCTGGGCCTGGGTTTCATCCCTGTGGATTCGGTCCACTCGCCGGTGCGCCGCGTGAACTATGTGGTGGAAGCGGCTCGTCTGGGACAGATCACGGACTATGACAAGCTGACCCTTGAAGTGTGGACAAACGGGGCCGTGCTGCCCGCCGATGCTGTCGGTTTGGCAGCCAAGCTGCTGAAGGACCACATGAACATCTTCATCAACTTCGAGGAGGAAATCGAAGCCGAGGCACGTGGCGAAGAGGGCCGCACGCTGCTGCGCAACGACAACCTCAATCGCAGCGTGGAAGAACTCGAGCTTTCGGTTCGCAGCTACAACTGCCTGAAGAACGCCAACATTCAGTCGATTGGCGAGTTGGTTCAGAAGACCGAAGCCGAGATGCTCAAGACCAAGAACTTTGGCCGCAAGAGCCTGAACGAGATCAAGGAAATTCTCGCGCAGATGGGCCTGTCGCTGGGCATGAAGATCGACGAACACGGCAATGCAGTTCCCGGGCCCACGAGCATTCCGCCCGCCACTGCACTGGCCGCCAGCTACAACCACTACGACGACGAGGACGAGCCTTTGGATTCGGTGGAGATTCAGTTGCCCACCGAGACGGAAAATTTCTAAAGACAGTGATTAGTGGTTAGTGGTCAGCGATTAGTCAGAGGCGCAGGAAGCCAGCCGCGCCTCACACGACAACTAACCACTAGCGACTAAACACTGAACACTGTTATCGAAAGAGAGTTTCACTATGCGCCATCGCAATGCAGGATTCAAGCTCGGACGCAATACCAGCCATCGCCGCGCGCTGCTGCGCAACCTGGTTACGTCCGTCCTCATCGAAGACCGGGTTCAGACTACCGTGGCCAAGGCCAAGGCGGTCCGTCCGCTGATTGAAAAGATGATCACCCTGGGCAAGAAGGGCGATCTTCATTCGCGCCGTCAGGCCCTTTCCTTTCTCATGACCGACGCATCGGTTGCCCGCCTGTTCGAAGTCGTGGCGCCTCGCTACGGCGATCGCCAGGGCGGCTACCTGCGCATCGTTCGCGCCGGCTTCCGCCAGGGTGACGGCGGCGAGAAGGCATTCATTGAACTGCTGGGCGCGGAGAAGCAACTGGACGCCAAGCGGCAGAAGCGCGGCGAAGTGAAAGCGAAGAAGCGCGCAGAGCTGGAAAAGCAACTGGAAGAGCAGAAGGCAGAAGACAGCAAGGAAGACGCCGCGTAAGGCGGATTCTTTTTGAACGGCTGAAACCTTCACTTAGAAGGTCACATGGGCGCATCTCCTCGCGGGATGCGCCCATGCCTTTTGCTTCCGAATACCTGCAGCTTTACCGCCGGGCTGAGCGTTAAAGCTCACTGTGATGCAAGAATTGAGCGTACTCTAATACTAGTTACTATAGGAACCACAAAATGGTTACCTATTTTGTTGTAGGAACGCATCCAGTTTTCTGCGCAAGTCGGTGATCGGAAGATCAGGCGGCGATTCGGAGATCTGTTCTTGTGGTGAACAGAACAGAGGTTGACCATGGTGAGAATCCTGCGAAGCGAAAGCGGGCAAGCTACTGTATTCATGACACTTTTCATGGGTCTGGCTATGGTGGGATTCATGGCCATCGCGGTGGACATTGGGTATTTGTTTCACGAGAAGAGAATGGCGCAGGCGGCTGCCGACGCGGCTGCCGTCGCTGCCGCGGAGGAAGAGAGCTACGCTGGCGATTCCGGAAATGCGCAGGCGGCGGCCAATGCGGCTGCCAAACAGAACGGCTTCGATACCACCCTGGCGACAAATCCTGCTGTGGTTACGATTACCACGTCCAGTTCCGGGACATATTCGAATAGTGGGTCGGCTACTGTGCCCAGTTCCTGGGTTCAAGCGGTTGTTTCTCGCCCGATTCCTACTTTTTTTCTGGCTGCTTTCCAACACGGGATGCGCACACTGACGGTCTCGGCGACGGCTACGGCGGGAGGTGGACAATCCAGCCCTACGTGCGTCTGCCTGGAGGGTGCAACGGGTCAGACGCTGAATATGAGCAACAACGCACAGTTCACAGGAAACAGTTGTGGAATGACGGTTGACTCAAGCAGCAGCAATGCGGTTGGAATTGTTGGAAGCGCGAGCGTCTGCGCGCAGTCACTTGGTACGGTTTCGTCGAACTGGGACAACTCGAACAACATAAACAACAACGGAAGCATCTGTTCAGCGACGAAGGTGGTTCAGGGAATTACCACCGCGTGCGCTCCGGCCATGCCGGCCGTACCTGTGGATGCAAGTTGTTCCGCCGATCCAATCACTCTGGTATCGGGAGGAGGAACGAGATACACTGCGGGGCCCAATTCGACCTATGGAACAACTCAGGGCGGAAATACGGTGTGTTATACGGGGTTGACGGTAAACGGAAACGGCGACACGGTCACGCTTAATCCTGGGATATACGTCATCAGCGGCGGTTCATTGCACTTTGAGAGCGGGACTAATGGTGGAGGCAACGGAGTTGTCTTTTACCTGACCAACGGCGCGAATCTGGTGATTGATAACGGAGCAAATGTGAATCTTGTGGCCGGGGGCAACGCGGAGGCTGGGGGTGGGACTGCACCGACCACCGGCATCTACAACAACATTCTGATTTATCAAGACCCCGGCGGCAGCCCTTCGACCGACAGTGGCGACAACCAGGCTATCTCGATCCAGGGAGGGGCCTCGGCATACTTTAATGGCGCTATTTTTGCCCCCCTGGCCGCTCTGACGCTGGGTAACGGGAGCGGGTCGATGGTGGATGCGGATATCGTCGCGCAATCGATGACGATGAATGGCGGTGGAACCCTGACAAGTACCGCGAACTCGAATCTGGGGACTTTGAATATCTCAGTCGCGAAGGTGACGCAGTGAGAAAAGTGAATCGTCTGGAACAAATCGTGTCCTGTTTTCAGAGCGTGCGGACGGGCCTTTTGGAGCGTTTCAGGGGCTTGCGGGGCGATACGGGAAGTGCGCTGGTGGAAATGTCTCTGATGCTGGCGATTTTCGGCACGCCGCTGCTGTTGGGAACCGTGGAGACCGCGACATGGGTCTACGGTTCCATCGAGGTTTCCAATGCCGCTCACACCGGAGCCATGTACGGGATGACGAGTTCCACGATTGCAAACGACTCGGCTGGAATTATCGCTGCCGCACAGTCAGATGCGTCGGATTTTGGTACTAATCTCACTGTGACCCCGACGGTGTATTATGCGTGCTCCGCAGCGCTTGGTGGCACGCAGTATTCGACTCAGTCGGCTGCGACTTCTGCCTGTACAGGGGCCGGAGATCATCCTCTGGAATTTGTTCAGGTGATTGCCACGGCGCCCGTGACTCCTCCGATCCATATTCCCGGACTTCCGAAGACGTTCATTCTGAGCGGAACTTCCGTCATGGAGGTCGAGGAATAGCGATGACAACTCAAAGGGTTTTTCGGTGGAATGGGTTTTGGAAAGCGAGAGGATTCGCTCGGTTTCTGCAAGCTCGATTTCACAGAGAACGTCCGATCTGCTTGAAGGACGTGCGCACTGGGAATCTGGCGCGCGGTGGACGCGGAGAGACGATGGTCGCTTTTGCCGTGACCCTCCCGATTCTCCTCAGCTTTCTCTTCGGACTGATGCAAGTGTGCCTGGCTTTTTACACTTATGAATGGATTTCAGAGGCTGCACGCGAAGGAACGCGGTATGCGATGGTTCACGGGTCAACTTGCGAATCATCCGTCGGCATCTCCTGTACGGCCACGGGGACAACAGGCGCAGGATCGTTCCCGAGCGTCGACAGTTATGTTTCTCATATTGGATTGCCGAACCTCGGCGGCGGGACGATGAATGTAGTTACAACTTACCCCGATGGCGACGAGGTTGCGCCTCATCGTGTCGCGGTTAGCGTAACTTATACATTTCCGTACAAGATTCCATTCGTCTCATCCGGGCCGATTTCGTTTTCAAGCAGGTCCGAGATGAGCATTCTGCAGTAGTGCTTCTACAGCCTATGCGACTCTTGCTAGCTGCTTGGGCCTGAAAATGCGCATGTAGATGTAGACGATCAGCTGCAGAACAATCGCTCCGGTGCAGTCGAGGAGGACATCCCACGCGGAGCTGGTGCGATTGGGAAGATACGACTGGTGCCACTCATCGCAACTGGCGATCAGTGCGGTGCCAAGGAGAGCGAGCATCGCGTCGGTGAGAAAGCGGGAATGGGTGAGCGTGAACCACCAGGCGCGCAGCCAAGCGAGCCCGATGAAGCCATAGCCGACAAAGTGACCGGACTTGCGAACGTAGTGATGAATGATCTCCCAGCGGGCGTCGCGGATGTGGCCGAAGACTGCCTCAAAGAGTCTACGCAGTGGGCCGCTGGTGTGATCGGCCCCAAACATTTCTGTTGACTCCAGCATAATGACGCCGATGCCGAAGGCAACAGGAGACCAGATGTATATCCAATAAAGCAGGCCGCTCTTTTTATTCAACACGGTAGTTGGGCGCCTCCCGGGTGATGATCACGTCGTGGACGTGACTCTCGCGCAGGCCTGCGCCGGAGATGCGCACAAACTGTGCCTTCTCCTGCAATTCCTGAATGGTTCCACAGCCAACGTAGCCCATGCCGGAGCGCAGGCCTCCGACAAGTTGAAAAACCATCGACTCCAGCGGTCCGCGGTAGGGCACACGGCCCTCGATGCCTTCAGGGACGAACTTGGCGAGCCGGTTTTGGCTGGCGCGCTCGCGCTGCACCACGCCCTCGGTTCCCATTTCGGTGCTGGCCAGATCGTCGGTTGACTGGAAGTAGCGCTCGCCTGAGCCCTGACTCATGGCGGTCAACGAGCCCATGCCGCGGTAACTCTTGAAGCTGCGGCCCTGGTAGAGAATGGTTTCGCCGGGGCTCTCGTCGACGCCGGCAAAGAGCGAGCCGATCATGACCGAGCTTGCGCCGGCGGCAATGGCCTTGGTGACCTCGCCCGAGTACTTGATGCCGCCGTCGGCGATGACGGGAATTCCATACTCGCGGGCGGCGCGGGCTGCTTCGGCGATGGCGGTGATCTGCGGCATGCCGGCGCCGGTGACCATGCGTGTGGTGCAGATGGAGCCGGGGCCGATGCCAACTTTGATGGCGTCCGCGCCGGCGTTGATCAGCGCCATTGCGCCCTCGTAGGTGGCCACGTTGCCAGCCAACAGGCCCACGTTGGGGAATCTCTTCTTCACCTCGGTTACTGCTTCCAGAACGCGCGAGGAGTGGCCGTGGGCTGAGTCGATGGCGAGTACATCGGCGCGGGCGCGGACCAACTCGGCGGCGCGCTCGAGGAAATCGCCTGTAGCGCCGATGGCTCCGCCGACGCGCAGGCGGCCTTGCTGGTCCTTGCTGGCCATGGGATACTTCAGTTTTTTCTGGATGTCCTTGACGGTGATGAGGCCCTTCAACTCGTACTGATCGTTGACTACCAGCAGCTTTTCAACGCGGTGCTCGTGGAGGATCAGCTCGGCCTCTTCGAGGGTGGTGCCGACGGGTACGGTGATGAGGTTCTTCCTGGTCATCACGTCGCCGATGGGAATGTCGGTGCGGGTTTCAAAGCGGAGGTCGCGATTGGTGAGGATGCCGACGAGCCGCTTGCCCTGGGTAACCGGCACGCCGGAGATTTTATAGCGGCGCATGACTTCGAGGGCGTCGCCGATCATCTGGTCGGGACCGATGGTGACGGGGTCGACAATCATGCCGCTCTCAGAGCGCTTTACCTTGTCGATTTCGCCGGCCTGGTCGGCGACGGTCAGATTGCGGTGCACGATGCCGATGCCGCCCTGCTGGGCCATGGCAATGGCCATGCGCGACTCGGTTACGGTGTCCATGGCGGCAGAGATCAGCGGCGTATTCAGCGCGATATCGCGGGTCAACTGGGTTTGCGTGCTGACCTGCACGGGCACCACGTCGCTCAAGGCAGGGACGAGCAACACATCATCGAAGGTAAGGGCTTCCGGGAGGTTTTTGGCTAGCATAATGCTCTGATGCGCCTGACGGCGCCGGGATTCTGGTTCCGGCACGGCAGGCGCTTCGCTCTATTGTAGCGGAGGAGAATGGCGCTCTCAGGTTTCAGCTTTCAGGTTTTAGCTGCCAGCTTCCAGCCTCCAGCTCCGATTTCCAGGTGGGGACGGGCTTGAGGCACCATCTCCCTGCCCCCCTGCCCCCCCGTCTCTGCAAGCAAGTGGCTTGTTTTTCAACGGGATAGGGCATGGGCTTCGTTGTAAGCGGATGATTGCAATGGAGTTCTTTGCAGATAACAGACAGCAAAGGGGTTACGGGCGCTTGCTGGGCGCCCCCCTCGGTTGTGAATTGTTCTATGTAATGATTGTGCGCTTATTGACGGAAATTATCGGCAAAACGGGAGGATGATTTTTGGCGGATGCCGGTGTTGGGCCATAACGAGGGTCACATGCGGGTCTAGAGCATTTTCGGCCTAACTGTTTGCGGTTCACCTAGATATCTGTGCTTTCCCACCCATTGTGCAAAGGGCGCACAATGGATGGGGCACGGCAGATTCTGTTAACACTTGAGTTGAAAATGCTCTAACAGGACCAATCCGAATCGAGGCCGTTCCTGTTCGCGACTTCGAGTTCGTAGATGCCCCGTTAGTTTTTATGCTCGATTCCCGTATCCAGCGAGGGCTCATCCGTCGAGCCGGGCCGGTCCGAGTGAACTGGAACTCCGCTGATAAGGCCCTGATAGTTTGTCAGGCGTTTGCCGAGAATCACCACGCCCTTGTCCGTGATTTCATACTCGCGAATATCCTTGGCGTGATTTCCACCCCGCATCTTGATGACCACCATGATCTTGCGAAGCTGGCCATCGATGGATACATAGCGCAGCCGGATGATGTCATCGGTGAGGAAAGAGATCGAGTAGGTACTGAACGGGAATTCGATAAAAGACTCGTCCACTTCAACCGTGCTGAGAATCGTTACCCCGATTCCTGTCAAAGCGAAGATCATGCGATACAGAGATTCGCGAAAGTCGGCGCGGAAACCGGGCGACAGAGCCATTTCAAAGCCGGCCAGCGAATCGATCACCAGGCGCTTGGCGCCAATCTTCTGCACTGCGTCGAGAATTGAGTGCATGGTCTCATCCACCGAGAGATCCAGGGGACGGAGATAGAGGATTTTGAGTTTCCCGTTTTTCCGCGGCGTTTCCAGATCTAAACCTAAACTGGTGGCCCGCTCCGCGTACGCTTGCGGGCGTTCCTCAAAGACCGCCACGATTCCCGGCTCCCCCTGGCGTATGCCTTCAGCAATGAATTGGGTTGCCAGCACCGATTTCCCAGTTCCTGAAGACCCTGCTACGAGGACACTATCGCCTTCGCGCACGCCCCCACCCAGCATCTTGTCCAACTCCGGAATACCGAAGCAAAGGCGCCTATGGCTGGGCGGATCTTTCAGGTGCCCCTTTAACCCAAAAGTTCGCGAGAAGGCTTGCACTCCGGCATCGGTGATGCGGAACGTGTGCAGCCCCGGCACAGAATCCTGACCGCGCAGTTTGATGATCTGCAGTTTCCGCACAATTGAATTTCGCTCCGCCGTTTGGCGCAGCCAGAACAGACCATCGGCGACGGTAAATATGGGATTATCACGTAGCTCGTCCTCCGCATATTCACCGATCAAGAAAGTTGTAGCTTGCCAACTAGCCAAAAACAGGGCTAACCGTTGAATGAAAGATTGCAGTTCCAGGTCACTTTGCGGCTTGCGAACCATGGTGCGGAAGGAGTCCACTACCACGACGGCGGGGTTAGCCTTTTCAACTTCATCGGTAATCTCCTTCAAAACTGCGCCCAGGTCCCGCTCCAAGACAACCTCGCTCAGGTTGATAAAGCGAATGGCGCCGGACAGCTTGGCCGGATCGAAGAATGTGTACTGTTGCTGGTATCGCAGCATTTTTATGGAGGATTCGCCCAGGACGGTGAAATAGAGAGCAGGACGCTCTGGGGTCGCATTGGCAAACACGAACTGGTGTGCCAGCGTCGTCTTGCCGCTTCCAGGTGCGCCCGCGATGATGTTGAACGAGAATTCGGGTAGACCGCCGCCCACAATTTCGTCGAGGCCCGGAACTCCGGTCGGTAGTTTGTTTATCGTCACCCTATCTTGTGTGCTCACGTTTTTCTCCCGTTCCCCGAATTGCGATCGTCAAGGGCTTCACCTGGCCACGCATTCCGCAGCAGGCTTAGCGTTAAAGCTTCGCCAAGGAAGATACGAAGCAGGCCGAGTAAGCGGGCGATGAGAACGATTCCTTGATCCCCAGCCGGATACTCACCAGCCCGATCCTTGTTTATGTCGATTTGATTTTCAAGCTTGCCGGGGCCGTGTCCCAAGCCCTGTAACGCTCCATCCTCGCAGATTCGCACCGCTGACAGACTAGGAGCTTCCGATCTGGCCAGCGCTAAAGCACGAGAGGCGAGCGACTGAAAACCGACAGATCCCGCAAATATACCAAGACTCTGGCGCAGCTTCTCATAGACGCGAAGGGTCACGGCCTCCTTTGACTCGGAGGTCTTGCCCGCAACGGCTTCGTAAGCAAGAAGACGGTGGGCCAAATCTCGCATTTCCGGGGCAGCCGTCATATTCAACCCTGAATCGCTCCAAGTGGAAGATTACGACATCCGTTATACGCCTCGCGGGAGGATCGGGGCGAAGATGCCGTCTTGTCGCAAGCGCCCTGGCGGTTGAGGTGTTCTCCATCCAGAGCCACTCTGGATGCAGCAGCGGCGGAACTCAATTCATATAGCGGCTCGCTTTCGGGCTGGGTGCGTCTTCCTGCGAGCCGCCAGCCTTGCTTCGGATGAGTGTGAAAACATCCAAAACCGTGGCAATACTGCGAATGTTTCCCGCAACGCTCACGAGTCCTTCTTCCATGCCGGGATGTTTGTTGGCCAGGGTTTCAATTCGTTCGCTCACACTCCGCAGCCGGTTGATCTCCAGCAGAAGGTCCTCGAAAGTCGCAGCCATTCCCGGTTCATCGGCCGCCGAGTATCGAGTGCCCACCGGGGTCGAGACCGGCGCTGTCCTGACGTTCACCTGAAGGCGCAAATCTTCGATCAAACGCAACGTTGTTGCCTCACCGAGGAAGGTAAGAAACAGCCCGAGGAGTTGCGCAATCAGATTGATTCCGGCCTCGCCGTCCTCATTCGTGTCCGTTTGGGACTCAACTTCACTGAGGCCGCGCAAGCCTCCATTCGCCGTTACCTGCACAGCGCTGAGCTGGGGAGATTCCGACTTGGCCAGAGCCAAGGCACGAGAAGCGAGCGCCTGAAAGCCATCAATACCCACGGGTGCGCCGAGTTGCCGGCGCAGCTTCTCGTACACCCGCACCGTTGCCGGTTCGGAATGGAGCGAGGCCGTCGCCGCATCGGCTTCGGAAGCAACGAGGCTGCGGGCCAATTCACGCGTTTTATGTGGAGGAACCATCGGTTTCATTCTTTCCTAACACTCTACGCCTTCGCCTTGAGCGTGAAGCACTTATCGCTACGACACTATCATGGCGACTGTTTCCGCGGCGAGATTCCCGACGCGATTCATCCTACTCAACTGGGCGTCGTGCGATTCAAACGTACTTGAAACGTCTGGGCAAAGATGAGCAAACTTGGACAGATTGCTCCGCCATCTCCAACTACACGGCGATGGAAGACAACCACTGGGGCAATGGCATGCGCGTGCATGGCCAGCCTGAATCGCATACGATGGCTTGCATTGCTGGAATTATCCCGGCTCGTCGGGCGGCGTCCATTGACCCTGCGCGGGCTTTGAGGTCGGAGTGAGGCGGGTTATCCGGGGGCTGGAGCCCCGACTCCATTCGGATGCAGGTTGGGGCCGCATGCTTTCCCATGTCCCAAACGCGGGACATAGGGCACCCGGCATGCTATGGGGTTACGGAAAGGGCGGCGATGCGGGCGACGATGTGCTCGCGGATGATGCGGACTGTGGCGAGGACGTCCTCCCTCTCCGGCACCGCGAATTGAAAAAGAAGGTCGTAGCGATAAAACACGGAAAAATCGTTCAGGTCCCCGAGTTGCATCGGCGTCACGGGCAGGGATTCCCCCGCGGCGTCGAGCAGCTTCTTCAGCCTCGACAGATCGTGGGTCTTCTCGAAGGGAACGTTCAACTCTGCAAGCAGAGCTTTGATCAGCTTTTCCACAGCTTGCTGCGCGTGAAAGCCAAGAATGGCCTCGGGCAGGTTGTCGAGCGCCAGAGTCTGCTCATCCTCAGCGGCTTTGATGAGCAGGATCTGAGCAGGCGAATGCGAGGGGCTGTTCATAGACCACCTGACCTTCCGTGAGGATGCGGTGATAGATCGAATTGATTGAGCCGCGAAACTGTTCGGCGCAGGAGATGGTCGTCAGAACCAGATCGATGGACATGGGAATCTCATCGAGCTTGCGGCGAAGGATGCGGCGAATTGCACCGATTTCACCCTCGGCGGAGTCCGGCATCAGCACCGCAAGGTCCAGGTCGCTATCCCATTTGGCCTCACCGCGTGGCCAGGAGCCGAAGAGGATGACCCGCGAGGGCTGCGCGACTTCGACAGCAGTCTTTACGGCCAGATCGATCTTCTCCTGGGTTGGGCTCAGGGTCTCTAGAGCAGCGCGGACTTCATCAGCGGTCAGCATTGTGGTCTCAGGGATAGTTTAGACCGATTCGGGCTCAATCCACTACAGCGGATAGTCTTGGATTGGATTTGTGGCGGGGTGAACGTCGGCGAGTCGAGGCTGCGTCTATTGATCCGGCACGGGCTTTGCGGTCGGAGTAGGGCTTAACAAGAGAGGGCGAACTGAATGCACTCGGATGACGAGCGGCGGTAATGCGCGGCATTCACGATGCGTGGGAGTGATTGGATAGGCGTTCGAGGATTCCGAGATTGCGTGCCATTCGCAAGGAGATGCGCATCGGAATGCGTTCATGCTCCCCAAGCGTGAGAACCACGTAGTTTTGCCAAAAGCGCCTTGTTTGGGAAACCTCAATTTCCTTCCACGGAATGGAGAGCGGGGGATGGCCCACACGGAATAGGAAAAGAACCGAAAGATAGAGACCATCGTCTGCATCGGTTATGCGAATGACGCTGCTGTAGTGTCCCCAGAATCGCATGTAAACGGTGTAAAAGAATGGACCCGCGCTTCGGGTTTCGCCGTAGGGCTCAGACTTTTTCCTGAATCGCCGGGAGAGCGCATACCAGCCGCTGATGAAGCTGATAAGGAGGCAAACAGAGCACCACATGGCAACAAAAAAGACTGGGTAAGCATACGGAGTGTTCACCAGAAAGTCATTTATGCGGTCTTGCAACGAGTACCTCACGGAAATGGCGCGAAGAAAAATCGCTCGCCACTTAGGTCGAACCCTTGTTTTACACGCCGACGGGGAAGGGCTTGGGGCTGGATTCGTCGGTGTTGGCGTCGGGGTTGCGCCAGCGCTCGAAGCGGCCCTGGAGCAGGCTCATCAGGCCGGTGTACCAGTAGCCGATGACGAACAGGATCAGGAACGGCGCGGTGAAGTAGTTGTGGTTGGAGAAGGTGTAGACGATGGCCAGCGCGAAGTAGCAGCCGAAGACCAGCTCGATCCAGGGTGCGAGCACCAGGCGCTTGCGGTACTTGGCGGCCTGGGACTTTTCGCCTTTCTTGGCGACGCGGTATTTCGGGGTGCGGACGAAGGCGCTCTTGATGCCGAAGAGAGCCTCCATCACCGCCTTGGTGTTGGTGATGGTAAGACCGATACCCAGGGCCATGAGGAAGGGCAGATAGAGGAAGGTCTTCATCCAGGTTTTGGGGAAGAGTTCGCGCTCGCTCATCAGGTAAAAAACCGCGATGGAAAAGGTGGAGGCGGTGAAGAGCGGGAAGTCGATGAGCAGCATCTGAAACCAGCCCTGGTAGAAGCGGCAGATCATGGCCGGCATGAGGAGCGCCGACATGACGACCATCAGCGGGTAGCTGAGGTTGGCGGTGAGATGGTAGACGGCTTCGATCTTTTTGCGGCGCGGCACATGGGACTTGAACATCATGGGCAGCACTTTGATGCTGGTCTGAATGAGGCCTTTGGCCCAGCGCGCCTGCTGGGTTTTGAAGGCCGTCATCTCGATGGGCAGCTCGGCGGGACATTCGACCTCGGGAAGGTACTTGAATTTCCAGCCGGCTATCTGGGACCGGTAGCTGAGGTCGGTGTCTTCAGTGAGGGTGTCGTGCTGCCAGCCGCCGCCGTCGGAGATGGCTTTGATGCGCCACATGCCGGCGGTGCCGTTGAAGTTGAAAAAGTCGCCGGTGCGGACGCGGGCTCCATGCTCCATCACGAAATGGCCGTCGAGGAGGATGGCCTCGATCTGGGTGAGCATGCTGTAGTCGCGGTTGAGGTGGGTCCAGCGGGTCTGGACCATGCCGATTTCGGGCTCGGCGAAGTGGTGGATGACTTTCATGAGCCAGTCGGTCGGGGGGACGAAGTCGGCGTCGAAGATGGCGACGAGTTCGCCTTTGGCTACCTTGAGACCTGCGTCGAGCGCGCCGGCCTTGAAGCCGTAACGGTTGGTGCGATGGATGTAGACGATGGGATGGCCCATGGCGGCGTAGCGATCGACGAGGCCGGCGGCGACTGCCTGGGTCTCGTCGGTTGAGTCGTCGAGGACCTGGATCTGGAGCTTTTCGCGTGGATACTCCATTGCGCAGACTGCTTCGAGGAGCCGGTCGATGACGAATTGCTCGTTGAAGATGGGGAGCTGCACGGTGACGAAGGGGAGCTCGTCGAAATGGCGGGGCGGATTGGGGTCGTAGTTT
>Ga0302189_10001750_pt1 | contig 17949 bp, 16 predicted proteins | sample II_Bog_E2_2_FD_194551 | JGI IMG/M metagenome (GOLD analysis project Ga0302189, IMG submission 194551) | Peat permafrost microbial communities from Stordalen Mire near Abisko, Sweden - II_Bog_E2_2 | ecosystem: Environmental > Terrestrial > Soil > Wetlands > Peat | place: Sweden: Abisko...
CGTACCGATACAGGCACTCAGCCACTTTCAACCACTTTGATTTCTCTTCCTTGGGGGATTTCTCAGTCTCTGACTGAGTATCAGGTTACAATATCGGCTACAATCACCAATATGTTGTCGTCTTCAGCGAGTCATATCTCTCTGTAGATAAGTAGTTTAGGGCAGTTAGCTCAGCGGTAGAGCGGCTCGCTTACACCGAGTTGGTCGGGGGTTCGATTCCCTCACTGCCCACCACTCCTTATTACTTTGCCGTCAGTGTCTCCGGGAGTTGATCTGCGGCGGTCGAGAAATAGGGGGCAAGTGGATCGGGAGTTAACCCCTTCAGGCCTACAACGACAGCGGCGGCGTTGTAAGCTGCGCCCTCAGGAGTGGAGTGAGTTCGTTGATCTCCGAAGAGGGAATTGACCTTTTCAGGGCCAAGTTTTTCAAGCCCTTTGGCGATGATCGAGTTGGCGTCAATGTAGAGGGCTCCCTCGGCTTTGGCTGCATTCTCGGTCCACTTGACGAACGTCTCCTGCTCACCACGGGAGATTTTTCCATCTTTCCAATCTTTGTGAGGAACCATGGAAAGCAGGATGGGTGTGGCTCCCTTGGCCTTGGTGTCAGCCGCATATTTACGCATGTACCAGCCGAAGGAATGAATCGTTTCCATGGTTTTCAAATCCGCCTTGAAGGCTTGCGCTGTCTCCTCTCCTTCACCGTGGAGTGAGGGGCGGCCTTTGGCTCTGGGGTCTTTGTAATCACCGACATCGTTATGCCCGAACTGGATCAGCACAAAATCACCAGCCTTGACCGTTGAGAGGACCTTATCCCATCGTCCCTCGCTAATATAGGTGCGGGAGGAACGGCCCCCAATAGCCTGATTGACCACGTTAATCTTCGCGGGATTGAAGAAAGTGCCGATTTCCGAACCCCATCCCCGAAGAGGTGAATTACTGCGGGCGGTGGAGTCTCCAACGACGACAAGAGTCGGGAGGGTGGGATTCGTAGCTGTCTGCAGGGCTGCCTTTGACGCATCAATGACGGGGCGTTCGTCATCTGCAGCTCTCAGTGAGGGAGCCAGGAAACAGGCGCTTAGGATAATCGAATAGAGTGGGAGGCGGGAACGATCCATGACGAACTATTACTGAAAGGCTAGAGATGCTTCCATCTGATATTTAAGAAACACTAGGGGTTTGGAGGAAATGCGGCGAAAGATGCAGCGGGCTGTCATCACCCTGCTGGCTCGGTTGCATAAGAAACACGCCGAGTCTCATGACTCGGCGTGCTACTTAAAGGCATCCCTAGAGACGCAGATTTTAATTAGTTGCCCGATGGGGAGGGAGCAGGAGTAGGAGCATTGGTATCATGCTTGTGGCAACTGCCACAACCGCTACAACCGCCATCATCATCGGCGCGCAGGGTGGAGATGCCGGCGATGCCGCCGAGGAGGATCGCCGCAAGGGCGAGACGTAGTGTAGTATTTTTCATGGGTGGTGTTTTGTTCTTTTTTTGAGCCGCAGGTTATTTCCACGGTCATTTAAGTAAACACCCCAATTGCCCGAAAGTTGCCCACTGATACGAAATTGTTAAGAATTTCATCACCCTTGGGCAGTCACACCTTGCTCCTTGTCCATAGACTGGGAGATCTGCCCTGAAGCAGAGAAGCCAGAGCGACAGGTATCTTGATGGCCCGTCATTTTGTCGAGAGAACTGAGCAAAGGCCCAAGGTGGATGTTGAGATCAGGGCGTGTTCCCGCCCAGGGGAACAGGGCGTCAATCTCCTGTGCCGATGTTGATTCTGAAATCGGTTTCAGCAACTCCAGCACCGCAGCGAGGAGGGAATAATAGATCCTTGTGTCGTGTCCCATGCAGAGGTCGATCACTGATGGTGGGCGCCCGGCTCGTCCCATGCGCAGGCGGGTACCGTTATGGTAGGGAGTGAGTCCCAGTTCCCAGTTGCCTTCCTGACTCAGTAAATGAAGGGCGCTGTATTCGTGAGAAGGATCGACTCTTTGGAAGTTCATGCCAGAAAAAGTAGAAAAGATTTTTAGCCATCGATGGCACAAGGTTCACAAGGGGAGGGGTGAAGTAGGCTTCTAATTTTTTGTGCTTCTTGTGGCCATTGTTTTGGTCACTCCTCGCTTTCCGAATTGGCTGGCTTGTTTGGATGCCGGTCGGGATGACCCCACCAACTGTTCCGGCGTTTCCCGTCATACTGCTCTTCGAAGGCGCGAACGACATCCTCCATGGTGCCATCGGCCGGAGCCCAGACCTTGACATCGGGAAAATCTGTCGAGGCATTCCGGTTTTTTACTGGGCTGCGAAATTGGATGGGACACCAGAACGACTCGATATTGCGGAGCATCTCGCTGCCGAGCGCCCAGACGCCGGTCATCCAGTCGCAGTACCAGCACCAAAGCAGGTCATAGCCGATGAGGCCATCGTACTTGTGGCGTGAAAGGTTGACCCATTCCGAGGATTTGTAGCGGGGAAGCTTTGCCAACCAGGCCACGGGTGGATAGGTCAGCACCTCGACGAATCTCACCAGGGCAAATGCCGCGACCGCAGGCGTGGTCATCAGGAGGGCAAACTGATTGCGTAGGGGACCCAGAAGCCGAGCCTGGGCATCGGTCAGTGTCGGGCTTCCTTTCCTGCGTCCCCTGACCGCCCTGTCGATCAGGCAGAAGGCATGAATGGCGACGATCTGGGCGATGATGGCAGCAGCCACTCCCGGCCATCCCAGAAGATACCCTCCGACGACCCAGGGAATCCAGGTGAAGAGACTGACAAAGAAATCCAACATGGGGGCCTGAGCCACTTTTTCCGTGATGGCATAGGCGATGCGGGTGAGGAGGGCGGCAACCGTCAGGGCGCAAAAAATAACGAGAGTAAAGAACAGAAGAGGGGAGAGGCATGGGATCATCCTCCCATGCTATGTGGAAAGTCTCGGGACGAAAGAGACTATTTTGATCCGACAACGAAATTGGTCGATTGGTTGGGTGCTGGATTGTATTTGGCATTTCCTACCTGACCCGCCGTGAGGGTGATCGTTCCGGTTCCGGTGAGTGTCACTTTGGTTCCTGACAGCTTAGCGGGCCCTGAGGCGACCAGCTTCACAGCAAGGCCGGACGAGGCCTTTGGTGCATTGGTCAGTGTGAAAGCGGTTGGAAATTTTACGACATTTGTAAAGGCGGGCAGATTGAATGGAGTGATGGTTTGATTGGCTTTCAGCACGACAACTGTGCCGAGCACATTCGCTGCAGCATTATAGTTATTATTGCCGGATTGAGAGGCAATCATTGTCACGGTTCCTACCCCGGTGAAGTAAAACTGGTCTTTGGCAATTTTCGCCGGTCCGGATTTGACCTTCACAGAGACTTCCATGCCTGAGGTGGAAGTCGGGTCGTTAGTGCCATCGTTAAATGTGTAGGGATTGGTGCTGTAGGGCTGGGGAGGATTGGTCGGGAAGGTGATGGTTTGTGACCCCTTGGGGCTTGGTGCGACGGCAAAGGCACTCTTGACGAAATTTCCGTTGGTGTCGGCCGCATAGGCGGTAATGGTCACATTGGAAGTGCCGTATGATTGGAATTTCACAACAAGATTGGTTCCTTGAATTTCCGTTGAAAAGGCGCTTGGATCCGAACTAAAAGCAAAGTAGGGGAGTGTCATCACATGGGTGATGGAAAGAAAATTGGCGAGAGATAGTGGGTATCCAGCGTAGAAGTAGGAAATTCCTCTCAAAGGAATTGAGGTGAAGGGTGCGAAAATTGGATTCGTTTCATAGGATGCCAATGGCCATGCTGGCGTGGCGGCGATTTGATTTGCCACTTGTATTCCGTCCCCAAGAATTTGGCCAAAAACAGTGCATGGATTGGTGGTATTTGCCGGATCAAGCGCGGTGTTGTTGGTCAGATTGATGATCCATTCGCTGGTGGCATTGTTCGGGCCTCCGCGAGGGAGGGTTGCCACGGTGCCGGTGTTGTTGGAAAGAGAGGCCTCATTGGTGATGGGATCCCAGACAGCAATGGGAGAGAGGTAGGAGTCAAGGGTGTATGCACCGGTTTCGATAATATGGGCGGGACTTGTAGGTACCCTGTGAATCAGGGTGTTTTCATAGGCCCCGTCATTCACATAGGCGAGGAAGTTGGCCACGGTGACGGGAGCATTGCTCGGGAAAAGCTGCAGGTTGAATCCACCGTAAGTCGTGGTGACCCGGACGACATCATCGGGAGCCGGAGGGGCCTTGAAACACTTGGTCAGATCAATGATGAGTCCGTTGGTGTTGTTGGTGGCAATAACAGCGGCAGGGATCGTCTTGATCAGAGATGGCTTTGGAGTGGGTGTCGGATTGGGCGCAGCTTTCAGAGCAGGGGAGAGGAGTCCACCGATTAGGAGTGATGCGAGTAGCAGTCTTTGGAAATATGCTACCATAAATTGTTGCAATTTTTGGCGAAGGGAGCGGAATAAAACAGTGAGCCAGGTGTTATTTCTGCTCAGGGGGCCTGAGTTACCACGAAACTATTTGTGGTTGGCGAGGCGGGGTAATAGTTGGTATTGCCCGCTTGATTGGCGATCAGCGTGACTGTGCCCGCCCCTAACAGGGTAAGGGCATGTCCGGGTAGCTGACCATGTCCTCCGGGTATTATTTTTGCGGGACCGGATTTCACGGAAACCGTGACGGGTAATCCTGAGGTGGCGGTGGGGTAATTGGTCAGAATCAGGGCAGTAGGCCCTACAAAGTTTGTCTGGTCAGGAGGGGCGGTGAAATGAATTGTCTGAAATGCCTTGAAGACTTGGATCCAGCCGCTTACCGGAGGTGCGGCATTGTAGAAAAAGTTGCCCGGCTGTTTGGCGACAACCTGCACCCAGCCTGCCCCTTTGAATTGGATCATGCTGTTGGTGACACCGCCGGAGACGACGTTCGTCATGGAGGCGGGTCCTGAGACGGAAATGGAAACGGGCAGACCGGAAGCAGCGACGCTCGAACCCGAGCTGACAGTCGGGTAATTCGTCAGACTGTAGAGGTTAGTACTATACTGAACATAATCAAAATAAGGGAAATTTATCGTCTGATAAAACTTCCTCGTGGAGACTTGAAATATTTTTGCGATTAAGAATCCATTGGTGTCCGTGGTGGTAATGTAAACAGTTGTGGGGGAAGTACTCTGGGATAATGGGGTGATCACGACATTGGTTCCTTGGAAGCTTGCAGAGAAGCTGTTGGACGGAATGCAGGTTACAGAAGGAACTGTCGCCATGTTGGTAACAATCTCGAGGTTGGTGTAAGCGATCGAGGAATTGCTATTCCAGTTCATCAGAGGCAGATTTGGAAAGGGACCAGCAGAGGTTGTCGGCAGCGACGCGATGGAATCCACAACAGCCATCCCGTTTGATGAAGTGCCATTGGTGCCAATCACTTGGCCAAAAACCGTGAAGGGGCCTCCATCATTCGTCCCATCCAGCAGTGAGGAATTATCCGTCAAGTTAATGAACCAGGCGCTTGTTGCACTGTCTGGGCCAGTGGAGAGGGCCATGGCCACTGTTCCATTAGTATTTGAAATTCCAGCCTCACTTGGGATGGTGCCAAAATTTGTGAGGGCTGTGTACACCAAAGAAGGATTGATGTCGTATCCACCGGTCTGGAGGACAAAATTTGTGACGGATCGTTCAATCGTCATGCCATTATAGATCCCATTTGTCACATAATTCAGGAAATTAGCGACCGTTGCCGGGGCGTTGGTGGGAAAGAGTTGGATGAAAAAATTTCCCGACGAAGTATTGACAAAAACGGCATTGGCGGAACCAGTGTTTGTGTTCCACGGTGATGGAAGATATTTGCCCAAGTTGAGTTTCAAAGAGGTGCCGTTGAAAGGCACAAAAGCATTGGGAATCGTGGCAATCGGGGTCGGAGAAGGCTTCGGAGTGGGGGTTGGTGTCGGCGTTGGGGTGGGAGTTGGATTGCTGGCAACTATCCCCCATCCAGAAGAGAGAGTCAGGCTTGTGGCCAGAAGCAGGCAGGCGATTGTCTGAAGGGGAAGCTTCTTGGTCAATTTGGTTGTGGTCATAGTTGTGAGGAATGAGAGGGGGGATGGAGGTATTACTGCTTGAGGGTTACGGTGAAACTATTGGTCACCGGCGTGGCGGAATAGTAGTCGGGATTACCCGGTTGTTTGGCGGTGAGAGTAATGGTTCCGGCTCCCGAGATAGTAAGTTTCGTGCCTGCGATTCTGGCGGGTCCTGCGGCTGAGATACTGACAGGAAGTCCAACTGATGAAGTGGCGTTCGTGATTGTCATGTTATAGGGGACGGTAAAATTCGTCTGATTGGGGATTGCTGGGAAAGTGATGTTTTGGGGTGCCCGGTCAACGATGATGTAGCTGGTTGCTGAGGCCGGATCATAAAAGAAGTTTCCGGACTGTGTGGCTGTCAGTGTCACAACACCAGGGCTCTTGAAATAGAGAAGCCCTCCGGTGAACGAAGCGGGGCCAGACTTGAGGGCAAGATAATCGATACCGAGGCTGGATGATGCTGAAGCGCCGGTATTGAAGAAATTATAGCTATTCGGGCTGTAGTTGATCTCAGTTACAGGAAAGTTAATGGCTTGACGCAACTTGCCCGTGGAGACTTGGAATGAAAGCGTCGAGGCGTTACCGTTGGTATCAGCCGCAATAACTGTGATGGTTACCGGAGAGCTGCTGGGGGAGAGTGGTGTGACAATCAGATTATTTCCCTGAATGGAGGCAGAAAATGAGTTTGGATCGGAGGAGGTGGCACTTGCCGCAGGAAGAGCTACCTGCTGCATCTGATAGATCCTAACCAGATTCGAGTAATAAACAGTGTTGGTGCCTCCAGCCCATCCCTGGAGAGGTACTTCCTCGAATGCAGAACCAAGACTATAGAGGGCATTGAGATTTGCGGTGGGAAGCTTTGCAATAGTGTTGACAAAGGCCATTCCGTTGGTCCCAAGGACTTGACCGAAAACCGTAAAGGGGAGATTTCCATTAGTATTGCTTTTATCGTAGAGAGCGCTGTTGTTGGTGGTGTTGACGAACCACTGACTGGTAGCGCTGTTGGGATTCGTTGCATCCAACAGCATCGCAAGCGTGCCTTTGACATTGGAAAGTCCGGCTTCATTGGTGACTGGGGCGAAGTTGGTGATCGCAGGAAACCCACTGTTGGCCAGATAGCCACCGGTTTGAAAAAAGTTGTTGGTTTCACGGTCGATGAACATGTCGTTGTAGAGACCGTTGGTCACATAGTTCAGGAAATTGGCTACCGTGGCAGGCGCATTCGTCGGGAAGAGTTGGATGACAAAACTTCCTTCGCTGGAACTCACGAGCACAGTATTGCTGGAAGTTGCATTCGTGGAGACTTGGGGCAGGGGGAAGGGGATGTATTTGTTCAGGTTCACCGTGAGACCTTTTCCCCCGAGAGGAACAATGGCATCGGGAATGGAAGGCAAGGTCGAAGCAGCTGTGACTGCACTCTCTGTGGAGACCAGAAGGATAATAGCACCCAAAGAAGCTAATCCCACAATTCTGAGGGAGTGCAGGAGGGCAGGAGGGGAAAATTTCACTGCATGAAGCTATAACTGAAATGTGACAGTGTCAAAAAAAGGAGATGTAATTTTTTTACGGTACCAATCCGATTCGCTTTTTTTCGATCCATTCCAATGCCTCCTCGCGGGAATTAAGAGTGCCTTCCAGTTGTCGATTCTGAACGGATTCCAGAATCCCGGCAAAGTGCGGTCCCGGTTTCCAGCCAAGTGTTATCAGATCATGACCGGTGAGAAGCGGGGGGGGGATCAGCGGTTCAGTGCGGAATTCCTCTCGTTTCGCGATCAACAAGGCGTGATTGTCGAGCATTCCGTGGCTTCCCAGGCAGTCCACCCGGTGGAGTTCCAGTTCCTCCTCGAAGGTGGGCCGCGCCATCATGCGCTTCAAGGTGGAGACTTTCATCTGTGGTACATCCTTGAAGCTCATGTGTAGGCGAACGACTGGCAGGACGGTATCGATCACCTCGTTTGGGAAGCGAAGGCGCTGAAGAAGCCTCAGCCCCATCTCGGTACTGACACCCTCATGTCCCTTGAAACGGATCCTGCCGGTTTCATCGATGGCTCGGGTCAAAGGTTTTCCAAGATCATGAAGTAACACGGCCAGAATGAGGGTGAGGGATGCCTCCGGAGCCAGGAGGGAGAGCATCAGGCGTGTGTGGACGAAGACATCCCCTTCGGGATGAAACTCCGGTGGCTGGTCGCATCCCTTGAGTGCCTCGACCTCGGGGAGGATCTCTCGCAGCAAGCCGCTCTCATCCAGAAGGTCGAATCCCCGGAGTCGATGAGGTGAACGGAGGATCTTACTCAGTTCCTCACGGATGCGCTCCGCGCTGACCGCATGAATCTCGGGAGCCCATTTTTTCACCGCGCTCCAGGTCTCGGGATCAATGCTGAATCCAAGCGTGGTGGCGAAGCGGATGGTGCGCAGAAGGCGCAGTTTGTCCTCGGCAAAACGTTCTGAGGGATCTCCGATCGCGCGCAAAAGTTTTTTCTCCAGATCATCCCGGCCACCGACAAAATCGAGAATCTTATCCGCGAGCGGATCATAGAAGAGTCCGTTGATGGTGAAATCACGACGTTTCGCATCTCCTTCCGCATCAGTAAAATGAACACTCTCGGGATGGCGTCCATCCTGATACGCGCCGTCACCACGAAAGGTGGCGACCTGAATCTCCTCGCCATCCTGCAGGACAAGGATCACCCCGAACTGGGCTCCGACGGGCACGGTTCTTGGAAAAAGGGCCTCAACCTGCTCCGGGCGCGCACTGGTCGCCACATCATAGTCATGGGGTGTCACGCCAAGCAGTCGGTCACGCACGCATCCTCCGGCATAGAGAGCCTCAACTCCATGGAAGCGCAAACGTTCCACCACAGATCTGGCAGCTTGTTCAGCGGAGTTACTCATGGTCGTATCGTGCCTGTTGTTTGTTTTATGCTGCAAGAAGGAAGGGAATGACTCGCGCGGATACGCAGAGATCGCAGAGGAGTTAAATGCCCGGGAACGACTTCTTCATTGTCCTCTTTCTCTGCGATCTCAGCGTCTCCGCGCGAGATCTTCAGTGGTTCTTTGCAGAGAGTCTCCTCCGCAGGGCATCACCGAGATTGTAGAGGGCAAGTAGGGTGGTCAGCAGGGCGATCGATGGAAAGAGGAGCAACCACCACGCACCGCGAAGCGGGTTGATCGAGGCTGCTCCTTCCGCGAGCAGGGAGCCCCAGCTTGACTGAGGGGCCTGAACACCGAGTCCGAGAAAACTCAGGAAGGCCTCGTCGATGATGACGGAGGGGATTGCAAGAGTGAGATAAACGAGGACGATACCAGCAAGATTGGGAAGGAGATGCCTCCAAAGGATAGCCCAATATCCCTGCCCAAGGACACGGGCGGCAGCCACATAGGAACGTTCCCGAAGAGCCAGTGTCTGTCCACGCACGATGCGCGCCATGGTGAGCCATTCGATCACACCGAGGCTCAGGATGAGAATAACAAGACGGGAGGAACCCACGAGCCAGTTCCAACCATGCGCACTGGCAGCAAGCTGGAGTCGTTCATTGAAGGAATTGATGAAAATCAGGATGAAGATCAGCCGTGGTACCGAATAAAGGATATCGACAAAACGCATCATGCCATTGTCAACACTGCTGCGGGCTGAACCCGCAATGAGCCCGTACGTTGTCCCGATCAGCAGACTGATGCCGGCGCCACAGAGGCCCACGAGCAGGGAAATGCGACCTCCCTCCAGAATACGGATCAGGAGATCCCGACCGTCGAGATCCGTACCGCAAAGATGGCTCCAACTCGGAGGTGCATAGGTCAACTCACCTGGCAGGTCATAGGAGTGAGGAAAGAAAAGCGGGCCGAAAATGACGGCAGCTACCATGAGCAGTAAGATTAGGAAGGGCAGACGGCCATTTCTGGGAAGATCGATGCCGGTCATTGCCGTATTCTCCTGTCGAGAAAACTGTAGGAGAGATCGACCAGAAGATTAAAAATCATCAGCAGCAGGCAATAGACAATCACCACACCGCCCAGCAGAAATCCGTCACGGTTCAGGATGGAATTCACAAAGAATCCTCCGGCTCCGGGAATATGAAAAATGGTCTCCACGACAATGGAGCCGGTCAGGAGATTCGCTGCAAGGGGACCAAGGTAGGAGACGACGGGAAGAATCGCTACCCGCAGCGCGTGGCCGTAGATGATCCGGTTTTCCGTCAGTCCTTTGGCGCGGGCCGTTCTGATAAAATCCTCGGAGAGGGTTTCACGAAGGCTGTCGTGGAGGAGACGCGCGATGACGGCGGCGAAGGGAACCGCAAGCGTGATGGCCGGCAGCAGCAGTTGAGCGGGGGTTCCCCATCCACCGACCGGAAGCCAGGCGAGTTTGATGGAGAAGATCAGAATGAGCATGGGTCCCAGGACAAAGGAGGGGAGTGAGATCGCAAGCAGCGTGAGCATCAGGGCAAACCCTTCGGCCATGGTGCCGGGTCTGGCTGCCGCAAAGGAGCCAATCCAGAGACCGATCATCACAGCGAGTAGAAAGGCGCTTGCCCCCAGGGTCAGCGTGACGGGGAGTGTCTGGGCCAGGATCTCGTTGACGGAGCGGTTGCGGTACTTGGTGGAGAGTCGGAGATCGCCATGAAGCAGATCACTCAGATAACCCGTGTATTGGGTGACGAGAGGGCCATCGAGTTTATATTTTGAAAGCAGTTGCTTCTCGATGGCTACGGGGATTTTCCTTTCCGAGTCAAAAGGTCCGCCTGGAGAGAGACGGATCAGGAAGAATGTGATGCTGACCACGCAGAACAGCACGATCGGCATCGAAGCAAGGCGACGGAACATGGTGCCGAAAGGATGAAGGATGAACGATGAATTATGAAGACTGAAAAAAGCAATGCGCCACCCCCTTGTGGAGAGTGGCGCATTAAACGTTTAAAAGTAACTGATTCGTTTCTTATTCCTCGGTCACCGCAGCGGCGACGATCTTTGCAAAACCGCGCGGGTCAAGACTGGCACCACCGACGAGCGCACCATCGATGTCCGGTTGGGACATGAGTTCTGCCGCCGTATCCGCCGTGACGCTACCTCCATAAAGGATGCGGGTCTTGGCTGCCAATTCTGCTCCAGCAAGTTTGGCGAGAAATTCGCGGATGAACTGATGGGCCTCCTGTGCCTGAGCTGGAGTGGCTGTCAGTCCCGTCCCGATTGCCCAGACGGGCTCATACGCGACGATCACTTCTGCCAGATCTTCCTTGGAAAGTCCGGCCAGTGCTCCCTGAAGCTGTGTTTCCAGAACCACCTTTTCCTGACCTGCCTGACGCTCTTCCAGCGTCTCACCGATGCAGAGGATCGGGCGCAACTCGGAGGCGAGGGCTGCCACCAGCTTGCGGCGCACGATCTCGTCGGTTTCCCCGAAGAGACGACGGCGTTCGCTATGTCCCACGAGGACATAACGCACGAAAAGATCGCGGAGCATAGCCGCGGAGATTTCCCCGGTGAAGGCACCTTTTGCTTCGGGTGACAGATTCTGTGCGCCGAGTCGGATTTTTTGTGTTCCCCCAAGGATTTCCGAGGCCTTGGTAAGAGCGGTGAATGGTGGGATCAGGGCGATGTCGACACCATCAATCTCATCGATCTCTTTGCGAAAGGTCTCGAGATAGGGGGTGACCTCCGAGGAGGTCATGTTCATTTTCCAGTTGCCGGCGACGAGTTTTTTGCGAGGTAGGGCCATGAGAGTGAAAATAGGTTAGATTTTTTCGTCAAGTGCTGCAACTCCGGGAAGGATTTTTCCTTCGAGTAGTTCGAGGGAGGCACCGCCGCCTGTGGAGGCATGGGTGACCTTGTCGATTACGCCGAATTTTTTGGCAGCAGTGGCTGTGTCTCCGCCGCCTACGACAGTCGTGGCTCCGGCTGCGGTGGCCTCGGCTACGGCGAGGGCCATCACCTTGGTTCCTTCGGCGAATTTTTCAAATTCAAAAACACCGGCGGGACCGTTCCAGATGATGGTCTTGGAGTTGGCAATGACTTTGGCAAAAAGCTCGCGGCTCTTCGGACCGACATCAAGCCCCTGCCATCCTGCAGGAATGCCGCTTTCGACCGTTGCGGTGTCGGTATTTGCATCGGGTGAAAATTGGTCGGCTGTGATGAAGTCGATGGGAAGGTGAATGTTCACGCCCTTGGCCTTCGCCTTTTCCATGAGTTCGGGAATGATCTCCGCGCCTGCTGGATCAAAGAGGCTGTCACCGATTTCCATACCGCTAAGCACCTTATGGAAAGTATAGGCCATACCGCCTCCGATGATGATGTCGTCGGCCTTGTCGAGAAGGTTGCGGATGAGTGGGATCTTGTCGGCGATTTTTGCTCCGCCCAAGATGGCAAGCAGGGGGCGCTGGGGGTGCTCAATGACCGCGGCAAATGCGGAGAGTTCCTTCTCAACGAGAAATCCCGCGACTTTGTCCGGAAGCGCGACTCCGGTGACACTCGAGTGGGCCCGGTGGGATGTTCCGAAGGCATCGTTTACATAGACATCTCCGAGTTTGCTGAGGCTCTCACGGAAACCGGTCACCTTGGCCGGATCGGCTTTTACGCTGCTGCCTTCTGCATCCTTGGCCTTGCCCTCTTCCTCAATGTGGAAGCGGACATTTTCAAGAAGGACGACATCTCCGGGCTTGATGGAGGCGCAGGCCGCCTCAATGTCCGGACCGACGCAGTCGTCTAGGAACGTCACGGGTTTTCCAAGAAGTTCCTGAAGTTTTTCCGCAACGGGCTTTAGGGTATATTTCGGGGTTTTCTGTCCGTTAGGACGGCCAAGATGACTTGCAAGGACGACGGAAGCTCCCTGATCGAGCGCGTAGTTGATAGTGGGGAGGGCCGCGGTGATCCGCTGGGTGTTGGTGATGGCACCGGTTTGTTTGTCCTGCGGGACATTGAAATCTACGCGGATGAAAACGCGTTTACCGGCAAGATTGAGATCCTTGATTGTTTTTTTAGCCATGGGTGTGCTGAGAAAGGGTTTTTGTGGTTGTTAAGACTGAATGAAGCAGAATTCAGGCCGAAAAAAGGAAAAGCAGGAAAAGCAGGAAGTTGAACTCCTGTTTTCCTGCATTTCGAATTTTTACGGATAGTGAATTAGGCGGTGACTTTTTTAAGGAGGTCAATGCAACGGTTGGAATAACCCCACTCGTTGTCGTACCAGGAGACAAGCTTGAAGAATTTACTGTTGAGCTCGATGCCCGACCCCGCGTCGAAGATGCTCGAGTGCGTGTTGTGGATGAAATCGGAGGAGACCACTTCGTCCGTGGTGTATCCAAGAATACCCTTAAGATAAGTCTCGCTCGCCTTCTTCATCGCGGCGCAGATCTCCTTGTAGCTGGTCTCCTTTGTGGTTCTCACCGTCAAGTCGACGACGGAAACTGTCGGCGTCGGCACGCGGAACGACATGCCGGTGAGCTTGCCCTTCACTTCGGGGCAGACCAGAGCGGTCGCCTTGGCAGCGCCGGTGCTCGCAGGGATGATGTTGATAGCAGCCGAGCGCCCACCCTTCCAGTCCTTCTTGGAGGGACCGTCCACGGTCTTTTGTGTGGCGGTGTAGCTGTGGATCGTGGTCATGAGCCCCTCCTCGATGCCGAAACCTTCCTTGAGAAGGACATGGACAACAGGAGCAAGACAGTTGGTGGTACAGCTCGCATTGGAGATGATATGGTGATTGGCGACGTCGAGTTTGTCGTCATTGACACCCATGACCACGGTGATGTCCTCACCCTTGGCCGGAGCCGAAATAATCACCTTTTTGGCACCTGCGGTCAGATGGCCCTTTGCTTTTTCCGCATCAGTGAAGAGGCCGGTACATTCAAGCACGACATCAACTCCCAGTTCCTTCCAAGGAAGCGCTGCAGGGCCTTCCTTGACGGCGAGGCACTTGATCTTGTGTCCATTGACGATCAGCGTGTCGTCCTCGGTCGCTTCAGGGGAGGATTTTTCACTGGTGACTTCCCCTTTGAACCCGCCCTGGATGGAGTCGTATTTGACGAGGTAGGCGAGATTATCAGCCCCAACGAGATCGTTGACGGCGACGACGTTATAACCCTTTTCGAGGAGCCCCTGTTCGACGATGGCGCGGAAGACAAGTCGGCCGATGCGACCGAACCCGTTAATGGCAATATTTGGCATGGTATGGATGTTGGTTGCCCGCGCCGGGGGAACGCGGAAAGCCTTCTCATTAATTCCGCTAAGGATGTTCCGTCAATGCTAATCGCCCTATTTTTGGTTTAGGATCCGTTATTTTCAAGGAGCGCGATCTGTTGGATGATTTTTTCGACGGTCTGTTCGTGGGAAAGTCCGGTGGCGTCGATTTTCAAATCGGCCATGCCGCCATAGAGCGGGATGCGTGATTCCAGCAGATTGAAGAATGTGCTGCGGGGATTTTCAACTTCCAGAAGCGGGCGTTTCCTGTTCCGGGAAGCGCGTTCAAAGAGGGTGTCCGGTTCCGCATGCAGCCAGATCAGAAGGCCGAGTTGGTGAAAGAGATCCCTGTTCACCGGATTCAGAATGGCCCCCCCTCCCGTGGCCAGGACAATATTTGACGATCCTGCCAGTGTCTTTAGTTCCGCGGTTTCCCGAAGACGAAATCCTGCCTCCCCTTCCAGGGAAAAAATGTCGGAAATGCTCATTTCTGCGCGCGCCGCGATCAGTTCATCACTATCGAGAAACTGATGGCCCAGGCGATTGGCGACCCGGCGTCCGATGCTGCTTTTTCCACATCCCATGAAGCCGATAAAGATGATGTTGGAGGTCATGTCGCGGAGTCTATTCATTGCAGGGTAAATGATGAAGGATGAATTATGAAGTGGTCAGAAAGTCAGAAAGTAAAAGGTGGGAAGGTGTAGAGCCCCGTCGCGTTCCAGGCGATCAGAGTTATTTTCATTTTTCATGGCTTGCCCGGACGTTGCTTGACGGCACTTTGCCCATGCAAAACTGTGCCGCCCTTGAGGGCTGTTCGCTTCGCTCTTAGTCTGCCGTCACGCTTGCCAGCGGCTTGGATTGCAGCCGTTAGTGCTTCATTGTGTTTTTCGGTCAGTTGGAATTCTTCGCCACTTCGGCTTTTTCATCCTTCATAATTCATCCTTCATCCTTTAGTTTCTCTCCGTCATGCCTGCCAAGAAAACAAAAAACACCCCGGCTCCTGTAGTAGGGGTGGTGATGGGAAGTAAAAGCGACTGGGAGACGATGAGTCATGCTGTGGCGATTCTGGAAGCACACGGGGTTGCCTGCGAATACCGGGTCGTTTCGGCTCATCGGATGCCCGATACGATGGCTCTCTATGCCAAGGAGGCCCGGCAGAGAGGATTGCGTGCCATCATTGCCGGAGCCGGAGGAGCAGCCCATTTGCCGGGTATGATCGCCGCCCAGACAACGGTTCCCGTGCTTGGGGTACCGGTGAAGAGCCGGACAATGGAAGGGTTTGACTCGCTGCTTTCGATCGTTCAGATGCCTGCCGGAATTCCCGTGGCGACTTTTGCCATCGGTGAGGCGGGGGCTAAAAACGCCGCCCTTTTTGCCATCGCCCTGCTTGCAGCCGAGGATGAGAAGCTTGCCCGAAAACTCGATCAATTCCGATCCGCTCAGACCAAAGTGGCTGCGGAGAGTATCTTGGAAGCTCCAAAAAAACTCTCTCGCCGCTCCAATTGATTGTGAGTGTCAGCGCTCGGATTTTGAAAGGTGATCAGGGGATCGCCGAGGCTGTCGCGATCCTGCGTCGTGGGGAAGTGGTCGGACTTCCCACGGAAACCGTGTACGGACTTGCGGGGGATGCCTTCCAACCCATGGCGGCGGCGAGAATCTTTGAAGCAAAAGGACGACCGTTGACAGATCCGCTCATCGTCCATCTTCCGGAAGTCGGGTGGCTGGAGAGGGTGACTCGCATTGAATCACCTGAGCAGCAGATTCAGGTGAAGCAGTTGGCCACAGCATTCTGGCCTGGGCCATTGACCTTGATTCTCCAAAAGCACCCGGACCTGCCCGATCTGATCACCGCCGGGACGGCAAGTGTGGCGGTCAGGGTGACAGCCCATCCTTTGTTTCAGAAAGTACTCCGAGAGCTTGACTCCCCACTTGCTGCCCCGAGTGCCAACCGTTTTGGAAAAATCAGCCCAACTACAGCGGAAGATGTCCAAATTGAACTTGGCGATATGATTCCAGCCCTTCTGGATGGTGGCGCTTGTGAGCATGGCATGGAATCCACCATTGTGGCCATAAAGGAGGAGGGGTTTGAAATCTTGCGTCCAGGCCCGATAACTAAGGAGCAACTGAGTGAATACGGACATGTATTTCATCCTTCTGGGATTGTGAATACACCGGGGAGTTTGCCTGGGCATTATGCGCCAAAAACAGAACTTCATATCTTTGAAACGGACATCAAGTCCTATATTCCGCCGTTAAAAGCAGGGCTTCTGGTGTTGAGAACTCCCGATCCAGAAGTTGCCGAGCGTTATGCTGCCCTAGAGGTTTTAAGTCCATCGGGTGATCTCAGAGAGGCCGCTGCTAATTTTTACGGGGCACTCCGCAGGCTGGATAACTGCAAAGTGGACATCATTATTTCCGAATCACTTCGGGAAGAGGGCATCGGCGTTGCCGTGATGGATCGGATGCGCCGGGCGGCCTATGGGTCGCTAAATGGTTAAAAAAGATATATATGGACATCTTATTACGAATTTCCCATGAGTGAAGATCGCTTGAATACAAAAGCCGCAGGAATCGTTTCGGGGGCCGTCATGCTGAGTCGATTACTGGGAATGGTGAGGGAGGTACTCTTTGCCGGACTTTTCGGAGCTGGGCTAGAATATGATGCCTTTTTAGCTGCCTTTCGCATTCCTAATCTTCTACGGGATCTCTTTGCCGAGGGAGCGCTCTCAACCGCTTTCGTTACGGTTTTTTCCCAAAAGATTGCCAAGGAAGGGATGGAATCGGCCTGGAAGTTGGCGGCGAAGATGATGACGCTGACCACCATTTTCATGAGTCTTCTTTCCCTACTCGGGGTACTGTTTGCCGCACCAATAGTACATTTGATGGTTCCAGGATTTGATGAAATTCCGGGAAAAACTGCTCTGACGATTCATCTGACGCAGATTATGTATCCCTTCATCCTACTCGTCTCGCTGGCAGCGCTGGTGATGGGAATGCTCAACGCGACCAACCGTTTCACGGCGGCAGCGCTGGCATCGAGTTTCTTCAATATCGGTTCGATTGCAGGGGGTGTCGCTTTCGGTTGGTGGCTTGATCCCCATTTTGGAGTAAAATCCTTGAGTGGCCTCGCCTTTGGAACATTGCTCGGAGGCCTGCTTCAGTTGGGGGTTCAGTTGCCAAGTCTCTCAAAGGCAGGATGCCGCTTTCTTCTGGACTTTAATTGGCGTGATCCGGGAGTTAGTCAAATTCTCACCCTTATGTTTCCGGCAGTGATTGCGGCCAGTGCTGTGCAGATCAATGTGATGGTTAATAGCAATTTCGCCTCCCATCTTGGGAATGGTCCGACGAGTTGGCTCTCTTATTCATTCCGGTTGATGCAACTTCCTCTTGGGATGTTTGGGGTGGCGGTGGCGACCGTGACTCTACCTGTGATCTCGCGTGCCTCAGCGCTTGGTGATATGAGCCGCTTTCGTGAGATTCTTGCAAGGGGAATGAGACTGGCTGTATTTTTCACTTTTCCATCGGCCGTAGGGCTGATCATGTTGGCGCAACCAATCATCGCCCTGATCTATCAGCGGGGAAAATTCCATGATACCGATTCCTTGCATACGGCGGAGGCACTCCAGTTTTATGCCATTGGATTAGTCGCTTATTCCTGCATCAAGGTGTTGGTTCCGGCTTTTTACGCCATCAATCACCGATGGACTCCCATGACGGTGAGTTTCTGTTCCATCGGTCTGAA
>Ga0302189_10001775_pt1 | contig 17823 bp, 11 predicted proteins | sample II_Bog_E2_2_FD_194551 | JGI IMG/M metagenome (GOLD analysis project Ga0302189, IMG submission 194551) | Peat permafrost microbial communities from Stordalen Mire near Abisko, Sweden - II_Bog_E2_2 | ecosystem: Environmental > Terrestrial > Soil > Wetlands > Peat | place: Sweden: Abisko...
CGTGACACTTTGCGCGGAAGTCTCGCGGAATCCGGACGAAGCATTGATTGGAGCAATGTCCTTCACAGGGGCGGAACTTGCCACCAAGACCGCCGTTAAGGTCTTAACCGATCCTCCACGGCCTCTTACAATGAGCGAGTATCATGCAGCATTGTCGCTCTTAGTGAAATTTCTTCCAGGCGAGCTTGCCGAGGATTCCGAGTTCGTGTCGAAAGCCGACTTGGAACACCTCGTCCAATTGACAGGAAATCTCCAGAACATTGACGAAACCGGACCCGATAGAACTGAGCGGATCGGTGTCAGAATTCACGCTGGCGAGCTTTTCGAAGGGCTAACGCAGTTTGGAATTGGTACGGGCTAGGACTCCGACTTCGAAATCGCGGCAACCCGTGTTGAGAGGTTGAAGTGATGCGAAGAATCTCGACACCGAAGCTTTTTATAAGCTGAACGACAATTCAAGCGTGGTCCGCGGTGACTTTTGCGATCATGTGCTTCAGATGACTGTGCGATCTTCTCCAAGGGGAAGGAACAGATGGAGAAAGAGACTGCACCGACACCTTACAATCCCCGCTGGACAAAAGACGGACCTAACATCCTTGCTGAGGAAAACCTGGAGCGCATCAGGCAGGCACTCTCTGATGGCTGGATAGGCGGCATTCACTTGTATTTCGGTGGCGGACGCTCGGGAGATTCGATTGCGTTCAGCACGTTCGATGCGTTTCTCTCGCATGTAACGGCCTCCAGGCCGGGCGATCTCTTTATTCTCTGGTCGTTCGTGGAGATGCGCAGGAAAGGACTCTTGCTGGTTGATAGCCAATTTATGGACGATGTTGGAGCGGGTCGTTCACTGCTCGCAGCGCGTGATCTCGATCGTGTGCGGGAGTACCTCTCCGAATCGGAGTCCAATGAGATGCTTTCCATCTCGTCTGCAGGAGGTGGGGAATTGACGGCGATCTGGACCGATCTGGAAGGGTCGGGTTGGGACCCGTTCCTCGATGCTGCTCGACTCGCGGCGGTTCCCGGTGGCGCACTCTGTGTCCTTCCACTCACTAAGGTCGACTGCCCTGAGTTTCATCTGGTGAGGGCAAAGCGTCCGAATGACCAGGGACAGGTGCCACTAGGCGGTGCGTATTGAATTTGCGCGGTCGTAAGAAAACGACAGCTACAGGGAAAAATGGGCACTTCAATTCTGCTCTGGACTCGGACGGTAATATGACAACGGCAACCTCGATGTTGAGCGGGAACACGGCGACAGCAAGCACACGATCTATGGCTGGAAGGAGATGTACTGCGGAATGGATGTGAGCGAGGCTGAAGAGGTCAAGCACCTGCGCGAGGAGAACTCCCGATTGAAGAAGCTGGTCGCCGATCTCAGCCTCGACAAGGACATATTGCGGTCAGTGATAAGAAAAAAGTCATTGAGCACGGAGAGTGGGGGTGAGGCGCTTGCTGGTGGAATTCCGGGCCAGCGAGCGTCACGTCTGCGAGATCAAGTGGCCGGTATCGAAGCCGTAGGGATTGCAGCTTGGTTCAGGATCGGCTGCGCGAACTGGCGCGTGAGGATCCGCACTTTAGCTATCGGCGCCTTCATCTACACCTGAACTAGGAGTTGGGAGTGAACCACAAGAAGGCCCAGTTCGCCGCATACGCGCTGCGCCTTCTTGTGGTTCACTCCCGTCGGAGCGGCGGCATTCCTGGGTCGATGTGCGCGAGTTCCAGGGATTGCAAATGCGGTCGGGATGTCGCGTCAACCCATCAATTCCAGTTTCGGCCGGGCCTTTGCCTTCACTCGCTCCTGCTTGACTCTCCGGCGGCCCTCAGCCATTAGTTTGCGGACATCGTAGTCGGGCTCAATCTTCTTCGCTGCCTCATGTCGAACACGAGCCCTCTGATGCGAGTAGAACTCGCGCATCCGTTGACTAACATGACCGCTGATTGCGTTGACGAGGTCGCCATCGACGCCGTTCTCGAGCATGCGGGTGATGGCATGGTGCCGAAGATCATGAGGCCTTAGATCGGTAAAGCCGGAGATCTCGCGCAGGTGGTTCCATGAGCACCGGAGAAACCAGCGCGTGGCTTGTCGTTCCGGATCGTACTTGCATCGTTTGATGCGGAATGGAAACAGGTAATGCTCCGGCTTGGTCGAGCCGAGTTTGATGGCGCGCTTGTACACCTTGCCCACGGCCCAACTGGCGACCTCGTTGAGTGCTATCTTGCGCGGTCGGCTGTCGTTCTTGCAAGCCTCAGGCGGAACGTAGATCTCCGAGATCTCTCCTTGTTGCCTGAGAAAGATGTTTTCCATCTTGAGGCCACGAAGTTCAATCCCGCTGGCGGTGGTGTTGTTCGTGATTGCCGCAACGCAGTAGGCCAATTCCGCCTCTGGGTATCCGGCGACTTTCTTGAACAACTGTTCCTCCTCCTTCTCTGAGAGAATTTGCCGCGGACTCCAGTTCTCTTCCTTGAGGCGGGAATAGTAAGGCTTGATCTTCTCCCACTCGTTACAGGCCTTCAGCATCTGTTCAAGCAGGTTTATTTCATGGTTAATTCGTGAATGGCCGGCGGCGCGTTTCCATGGACGCTGCACCTTATCGTTCACGATAATCGCATTTGCCTTGCGGGCCATTTGATAACTCTTCAGCATGCCCGGAGTGATGGAAGACATGGTCGTTCTCTTGAAGAACTTGGTGAGTGCGCTGACGTAGTCGTCTACGGATTCATGAGTCCGCTCGCGCAAGGAATTCGAATTCCTGCGAACGCTCTGCCAGACTTTCGCAGCCTCGGGAAAAGTCTGGCCGGACATTCCGAGCAAATCGGCCTTCATGATCTCATCAACTGTCTGGCATGCAGGGCAATTGACATGGTCGACCGTGTGCTGTGGGGCGTCTCCAAGGGCGCTCTCGAGGAGTTGGGGATATCCGTTGGCGACGAAGTCCATACCCCATCGCTGGCGAATGTCTTTTGAGACGAAGGTCCGATTGGCGACGTTTTGTGGGGCTACGCTCTCGTTTTCGGCGGAATTCAGATTGATGTTGACACGCGGAGCAGGGAAATCTGGAGCGGATTTCATGGCAGGCAGCCTCATTTTGCTTGGTTTTTGAGCGCTCACTGCGACCTCTTTCGCAATGCTTCCGTTCGCCCAAAAGGGCTGATAGAGCACCGGCCGGAACAGCCATCGAAAGAGTGTTTATTGGGGAAAGTCGATTTAATTGATAGGTTTGATCAACCACCGGCCTAAAAGGATCAAAGCACCGTCCTTCTAAGCCGGGGGTTGTGGGTTCAATCCCCGCCTCGCCCACCATTTTAGAATCAGTGGTTTAGGCATGGCCTTCGGTTGCCGATTGTTGGCGCCATGGGGGGAATTGGAGGGAGTCTCTTTGAATTCCACCCATATCTAGCGCTTCTACAGCTTTGCGCTTCGCTTCGTTCCTAGCATGGCTATATCGCTCCAACATCTTCCTCGACATGTGGCCCGCAAGCGCCATGATCGTGTGGTCTGCGGTCAGCATTCAGTGTTAATGGTGATGGCGTCATTGTTCCATCATTGCGATCAGGTGTGCGACGCACTTTGTTATGATTGCGAAAGCGTCCTCTAATTTCATCCCAGGATTCCATGCAGAATTCAGAAATCCTCGCAAAAGTTACCGAGATATTTCACGATCTATTTGACGATCCGTCGATTGTCCTTTCACCGGAAACGACGGCGGCCAACGTTCCCGGATGGGACTCGTTCAACCACATCAACCTGATCATCAGTATCGAGGCAGAATTCCGCATCAAGTTTCAACCGGCAGAATTGGAAACCATGCACAATGTTGGCGCGCTGGTTGATCGCATTGAAAGGAAGCTGGCTGAGCAAGGGCGCTAGGGGAGAAGGAATCAGCCTGCCGTTTGTGACGTTCCTGCCTGCCTGATATGTTTGTTCTTCGCCTGATAATCATCGAGTGCGAGGGTCCACTCTGAAGCGTCGTCTGTGCCAGCGACCAGCGTAAAGCCGAGACTTTCATAGTGCCTGCCGACCATGTTGTTTTTCGGCGTGCGCACATAATATCCGCGCAGCGTTCTGGCCCCGGCCTGCCGCGCGGCTGTTGCCAGTTCATCCAGCATCAGCAACTCCACATCGCGTTTCAGGACGCGGCAGCTCATCAGCCAGAGATCGATGTGCAGTGTCGTTGCGTCTAACCTGCCAACGACGACGGATATCAGTCCGTTGTCGCCGAAGCGGTCTGCCAGGCGAATGTACCGCGTGATATATGCGGGGTCCCGTGCGATTGATTCAATCTCGGCTAGCGAGTAGCGCCTGGTCGTGAGGTTGAACTGATTGGTTTTTCCGGTTAGTTGCGCAATGCGCTCCAGATAGGGTGGCGCAAACGGGCCGGCTTCGGATGACATCTCAAGCGAAGCCAGGAATTCACCGTAGTTGGCAAACTTGGCCTGCAGCTCATTACGCTTCGCATTGCCAGCGTACTGAGAGGAGCGGGCAAGGTCTTCCTCAGACAATGAGAGTGTTTCAAAGTACTGGTTTCGGTCGAGAATTCGCAGGGAAGCAGCGGCATCCTCGCTGATCTCCGGTACGGCGATGGAGGGCAACTGCGAGGCCACCAGCGATCTCTCCGCGGGATTGTCGTCAGCAAAGACAAAACTGTCCAGGCCAAGACTGAGTTCGTGCGCAATGTTCTGGATGTTTTCGTGCTTGGGTTCCCAATTGGCTTTGAAGCTTGAGAAGTCGCCGATCTTCAGCACGGAATCGGGATGCGAAAAGCCTTCGCGGGCGGTAGCGTCTTCGTTCTTTGAAGCCACAGCCAGCACAATGCCACGCTGGCGCAGGCGGCGTACATATTCCTGAAAGTGGGTGTAGGCTTCAGCACGAGGCGTTTCGCGGCCAATCACAATTGCGTCGGCCCCGTCGTCTCCAATTACTCCTCCCCAAACGGTATTATCCAGATCCAGGACCAGCACTTTCTTGCTCAAGCCGTAACGGGCGCAGATCAATGCTGTGAGATTGAATGCCAGCTCCGCGCTCGCCTGTGGCGTGGTTGCCAGTTTATAACTGAACCATCGCGCAGGATCGTACCAGTTATCCAAACCGATGCGTGCCGACAGATAGCAAACATCATTGAGAACCAGATATGGCCGCTGTCGGACCTCGTCTGCGATGAGCGCATTCAGGCGTTCAGTAAATCGAACCCTGCCCGCGGGATATACGGCGTCGTAGTTACCCAGGATGCGTATGTCAGGCAGCTCGAAGTTATTCTGGAGGATGACGGCCTGACTGCGCGACTGCAAGCCATCCCATATCTGAATAAAGCGCGCAATCTCTGATCTGGCTGCTGCTTCGGCCTCATCTTCACTTACATTGATTTCCGGCCAGTTACGGATATTCTGCGATCCCGTGTGGACATAGATCAACTCCGGCGCAAACGCATTCAGTTCGTCGTTGCCAAGCGCCGCATCTTCCCAATAACGGCCATACTCCGAGTGCCAGAATTGCGGATCGAAACCACGCGCCAGGAGAAGAACCTCGAGAAACAAGGCAAGCTCCTGTGAAGTGGAGCCGCCAAGAATGGCAATCCGGATCTTTCGTTCCAGGGGTTGACCGCGAAGTTGGCGGATCAGCTTCCGCGCATTCCGCGCCAGATATGCTGCATCAACCGGCCATGAGGTGATGTTTGTCAAAGCGTCAACTCTCCTCAGATCCTCGTTATACGCGAGTTCAAGAAATCGCGCGAGCTTCCATGCGGCGCACGATCGATAGCATGACTTCGAGGGGTGCAATCGTCTTGACTGGCATTACCGTTGCGGTCTGGTCTGTAAGCATGCGGGGAAGGCGTTCGATAATGAAGTGGAATCCTTCGTTGGAACGTGCGAGATCGCGACAGAGTATCTCGCCGGCGGCTTTGGCCATGGCATATTCTGTCATGTCGAGGGGATGGTCTTCCACCGCGACAGAGGAAGGGTAAAAGACCGATGAGCCAGGCTTGGAATCGCGAAGTGCCGAGGTGCAGACTTCATAGAAGCCTTCCGCATACACGCGATAGAACTTTTCAAAGACTGCCGGCGAGTAAAGTCGCGTCTTACGAAGAAAGATGGATGTAGTTGCGAAGTAATAGAGCGATGTGGGTGCGGGAGAGAGTTGTGCGAATTGATTCGTCGCCGGCAGGGTCGCGTCATATTGCAGGACTTCGCACTTGCCTCCCCAGTCGCGTATCTGCCGCTGAACTTCGATTGCATCGTCGCGGCCAACCGCATACGTAATTGTGACCGCTCCACCGCCGGCAACAATCAGCTTGGCAGTCAGCTCACCCAATCCACGGGACCCTCCAACGATGAGCGCATTCGTATGCTGGAATTCGTCCCGATGGACAAGGCCTGCAAGGTCATTCAATGCCGGTTGCGCAACCGGCGGAATTCGGGCGATGCTTTCAACCGTACCGGACCATTCCCCCCCTTCAACCGTCTGCTTCACGAGTCGAAATTGGTCGTGCACACTTGTGACCTCATATCGTATGGCGTTCCGCGTCCCCGCTTGCTCAATCGCGCGAACCGTGAAGCTGAAGAAGGTAGAGTGCATGCCTGGGCAGACCATTCCTACGAGTCGTGACATACAAGCAAGAGCAGAAACTCGACGTGGTCCAATGGCCGCCGACAATCGGGGAAAGGCGTGCGTTGATGCTTCGATATTTTGAGCAAATGCCAGCCAACCGCTCGCCTTCTCAACTTCAGCCAGGGAGAGGTTTACTGGTTCTTCCGGCCAGCCTGGCGGTGGGATCGCATCGGAAATGCTCTCATGTGGCGCATCTTGCAACCCTTCGCCAAACCCAATTGTGATTGACGAAACAGGAAGACTGTCGACACTGAGCTGAAGTGAAATTCCGGCTATGTCGTGCCGGATGAATTCGAGCTTCACCTCATCGCCAACGTAAATCAGTTTTTGAAAGCGGACCTTGATCTGTGCAATCGGGAACTGAATATCTCCTTTGCCGGCAATCGATTCCAAAGCCCAAAGTACTGCATGCATTCCATGGACCACCGGCTGCCCCGCGTGCGTTCGCCGAGCTGCGACTACGTCCATGTGCATGGGATTCCGGTCGCCGGAGAGCTGCGAAAACTGCGCCTGCGCTGCCCAGTCGAAGACGCGCGCTGGCGAATTTGGCGATGAAGTCTTCATTAAAGTTTCGCTTCCTGGTTAAAACTGAAAGTAGAGAAACGTGGATCCGGCGCCCATGTAAATGATCGAGAGAAAGAATGCAAGCGCCATCACAACTGCCCAGGTCGGACTCGGCTTCCAATGAAGACCTCGTCGCTCAGCGGCTAAATCGATTCCACTACCGGATTCCGCTAGAATCTGCTGAGTATTTGGCAGGAACCATACGACTGGCAGAAACAAGAACACCATCAATGAGAGTGGTTGTACGCTGAGGTGCGCGTTAGGGTTCAGCCCCGTCATGCTTCGCAGCAAGATGAGTGCGTCGTCCGTGGATGAGGATCGAAAGAAGACAAACGCGATCAATGCCACAAGATTTACGCGCAGCACGGAGAGCACTCTCAGGTAGATGGCGGGAGAGCTTTTCCTAGAGGCTCGAATGAGGTTCCAAGCATGCTCAAGCGTCATGGTGACGCCGAAAATCAGGCCAAACACCATGAATTGCGTGCCGGCTCCATGCCAGATGCCAGCCAGGAACATGGTTACGATGGTTGGATAAGCGATCATTTCTATGAAGCCGTTGAATGTCAGAGCAGCCTTCTTTGATACTTTCTTTCCTACTGCGAGACGTGAGCGACTCACCGCAAGGGAGATGGGTGTATAGAGGTAGAGCGTAATGTAACGGGTTAATGTCATGTGCCAACGCGACCAAAAGTCGATGACACTCGTCGCCTTATATGGTGAGTTGAAGTTAAGAGGGAATCGGATTGAAAACATTCTTGCCAACCCGATCGCCATATCCGAATAACCAGAGAAATCGAAATACAACTCCAACATGTAATTCAGGGCGCCAATCCATGCAGTGGCGATTGTCTGGTGTCCCGGTGCATCGAATACCGAATTAGCATAGGGTGCGAGCATGTCCGCAATCATTACTTTCTTGAAGAGCCCCATGATGAACCAGGTCAGCCCAACCGCGAAATCATCTCGATTCACGCCATAGCGACGCTCTTCCGCAAACTGCGGCATGATTTCCTTGTGATGCAAGATGGGACCAGCAATCAAGTGGGGAAAGAATGTAACAAACAATGCGTAACTCACCAGGGATTGCGGCCCAGCTTCTCCCTGTTTTAAGTCGATCAGGTAGCCCAATTGTGTAAATGTGAAGAATGAGATGCCGAGAGGAAGGACAACGCTGCCCCACTCGTGATGAGTTACTCCGATGTGAGTGAAGAAGTTTAGCAGCGGAAATAGATACTTGAAGTATCCAAGCGTGCCCAAGTTGGCGACGATGGCAACGATCAGCCAGAAGCTTTGCATGCGGGGCTTTGATTTGCTGGCTTCAATTAATCGCGACAGTAGAAAGTTTCCCAGCATGGAACCAAGCAGCACCAGCACGAATGCGGGATTCCACTTGGCGTAAAAGAGGATGGACGCCAGCGCGAGCCAACCAATCGCAGAACGGCGTCCGAATCGACCCAGAATGGCGAAGCCGACAAGCGCTATGGGTAAAAAGACGAAAAGAAAGATAGGACTGTTAAAAAGCATAGGCGATTATGCCAGCAAGTATATCGGACGTAGGCGGACCGCCATTATGTTCTCTGAAAGAGCGCCGCATCACTCGGCCAGACGCAGGGTACAAATGGGAACCGCGCCCATGCAATTCAATAGCGCTCTCATGGCTTGCTGTTCCTTTCATCTACGAGAATCTGGTTGGCAACGCCGAGTGAAACCCGTTCCGCGCCGTCCGGCGTAAGGTGAACGTCCTGATTATTGAACATTTTTATCGGAAGAACTTCCAACGGATTATCATGCACACCCTGTAGTGCCCGCTCGTAGACGTCCTTCATGTCGTCACAATCTGCAACGGGAGCCACATTCACAATTACGTGTGTGCCGTTGACACCGTATTTCTGGCGCAATCCAGACACCCAGTTCGCGTCCGTTGCGATACTTAGTTTTCTGTCCCACCCATTCCGGAAGCATGTTGTCTCCGGGCCTGAATAGAATGTGAACAGGCCGTTATGCCTCTGGCGCCGCAAGGCTGGATCCTCAACCCCATCGTATTTGTGCGGATCGGTCAGACGGACTAGAGTGTCCGCGATGATGCTTTGAGCTGCCCAGGCGGAAAAAGTGAATGTCTCATAGGGATGCGCCAATAGCTTCAGGTAAGTGCCTTTATTGCGCTCGTGCCGAAGCAGGTAAACAATTCCCTCATAGTACGAGCTATAGTCCCGCCACGAATGGCTTGGCCGGAACAGGCTCGGCGTAAACATGAATACAATGTATCTCGGCGCGGCATTCTGCTGAAGATAAGCATCGAGTGGATACCAGCCCGCGACCGTTGTAACCGTCCCCCCTTCGGCGACATTGCATGCGCTCAATCCCGTGGCCTTCGTTATGGTTAATGGATCCAGGCCCGTAAGAGCGGAGGAGTCACCCGTCAACACCACCTGGCAATCGGCATGATGGAGCGTGAGGCTATACCCGATATTGCGCAGCATGAAGTAGTTATCGTGGTAAAAGAACCAGTTCGTATTGGCAGCTGCGAACGCAATGGCCAGAAGCAGCACGGGGACACAAAACACCAATGCCAGGTATCGACTGGAGTCGCTTCCTCTTTCCATTAACTGGGTACCTTCGCCATATTTTAAAAGTTGTGCAGCATTGCAATCGTACCAAATCCATATGGGGCAAGATCAACTCATCGCAACCTTCACATACACCCGGCGCATACACGAGTTGTTGTGGCGGCCAAGACTCTATCCGCGCAGGAGACGAGTTTGGGTCTCCCAGTTGGTGGTTTTTCCAGTTTGATAACGGAACTCGATTGTGATCCAAGACATCCGGTGGTTGAACTCCTTACTCAACGGATCACGGAGATTCTCGCTGGGCTGCTAGAAGATGACTCGGAACTGCGCACCGAGTCTACAACCGCGTCAATGCCAAGAAAATGTTCAGTCTCGCTATGAAAGGGGAAAAGAGCCAGGGACTATCCAGCTTCACGATACAACGGAACCTTGAGTCGTGAGCGGGGTCGTCTTGAAGGGGTTGGTAGCGCGACAGGCACGAACCGTAATAGAGGGACTGACCCAGGAACCTCGCAGGACCATATTCTGGCCCGGCAAGAGTCCCATGCTCTTGCGAAACCGCAATGCCATGCGCCGCCAAGTGTCGCGCTGACCAGCGCATTGGGGGAGTCGGTAGCGCCAATCTGTCAGAGGTTCCACCGAATCCGACAGAGGCCGGGTCAATCCGGTCCCGCAATCATTCCGCGCCAGCGTCGTGTGGGGGATTCTGGCGCGATATGAGCGTACGGAGGGAGCCAAATAACTGTGGGTGAAACTGGGGGAGTGTGGCGAAAATCGGGGGGAGTTCCCACAGTGAGTGAAGGGGAACCGCAGTAATGGATGATTTACAAGAACCACTATAAACATTGGACGAAAGCAAACAACAGTAAATGATGGCAAGGCAGAGAGGAATGTACGGAAGGGACTTCTAAGCCGGGGGGTGTGGGTTCAATCGCCGCCTCGCCCACCACTTATTTTCTGCGGTCTGGCTGGCTCAAAGCCTTGGCAAGTCGAAGGAGCCCTTGTCGTATCGCAAGCTCGTCGAATCCGCCAAAGCCGAGGAGCAACGCGTTCGGATCGGGACTTCTTAACGTGAATCGATCAACGGCGAGAACCTCAATACCCTGGGCCGCCGCCAGCTTTTCCGCCTGTCGTGAAGTCATTCCATTCTTGAGATACCCAATGGTGTAGAGGCCTGCCCTGACGTTCGAGATCTCAAGCAGTCCACACAGATGTTGCCTGGATCCTTCCATCAGGGTTGCGAGGCGATCCGCATACAGATTCCGCATCCTCCGCAAATGACGCGCCAAATGCCCATCTACGATGAAGTCGCAGAGTACCGCCTGGTCAAAGGATGAATTTCGGAAATCGGTCCGGTAGCGAAAACCCAGGAAGAAATCTGTTAACGCCGCAGGAAATACCACGTAGCCCACGCGCAAGGCTGGGAAGAGCGTCTTGCTGAACGATCCGATGAAGATAACGCTTGATTGATTATCCAGGCTTTGCAGGGCAGGCACAGGCGGTCCTTCAAACCTGTATTCGCTGTCATAGTCATCTTCAATAACAAAAGCGCCGGCGCGCGAAGCCCAACCAAGAAGAGCCATTCGCCGCTCCAGGGACATGGTTACGCCCAGAGGGAATTGGTGAGCCGGCGTTACGTAGACCCCCTTCGCATCGGGACAGATCTTGATTCCGGCGGAAACAGACAGCCCTTCCTCATTGACCGGCACAGCAATAATCCTGGCCCCGACATTATCAAACGCGATGCTGGCTCCGAAGTACCCAGGATCTTCCATCCATACCGGATCGCCCCTTTTCAAGAGCAGCCGTGCCAACAGGTCGAGCGCCTGTTGTATTCCGGAAACGATGACGATTTGTTCCGCAGTGCATCGGACGCCACGTGACGTGCGCAAATACTCGGCGATTGCATCGCGCAATGGCCGATAGCCGCGCGGATCAGCCTCTTTCTTTAACCATGACCCAAAATGATGTGCTCGCTGTGCGGCAATGCGTCCCCAAACTTCAGAAGGAAATTCGTTGATGGCCGGATCGCCGATTCGAAAGGGGCGGATCCCATCGACCAAAGGCAGGTCGATCCAGGGTCGCGGCCGTTTGTATGTCGAAACAACGCCACGAATGTATGCCGGTGTCCTGGTTGCCTGGCGGGCGGGCCGGGGCGGCTCCACGCGATTGACCCACGTACCGAATCCGACGCGGGAGGTGACATACCCCTCAGCTTGTAAACGCTCCAGAACGCTGACGACTGTGCCTCGGGAGAGCTGATACTGGCTGGCGAAATCTCTGGAAGCCGGCAGTCTGGCGCCTGGCGCGAGACGGCCGTCAAGAATGGCGGATCGCAGTTCGCCATATAACCAACTGGTCAAGGTCTGATGGCGCGAACGGCTTTTGAGCGTGAGCTCGAACGAGCTAATGGCTTTTGGCATCTTAATGGTCCAATAAAAATGGCGAAAATGGCTCTGTTCGATGAACCAATGCTGCCATAGTATCAGCTTTGAAATCGAGAAGCGCACGGATTGCCATTGAGACTTGGCTTCTCCCGGAGCGACTCATGGAGGGACTCATGGAAGATCGACGGATGCAAGTTGGAGTTTGGTTCTACGGCTTGGGCACGGTTCTCACTGGCATTCTGAATATCGCATGGGGCGCATTCGATGCCTCTCATCAGCCCATCCAAGCTCTGGGCAAGAATCTTCCTGGCGAACAGATAATGGCCTACGTCGCGGGCGTTTGGATGGTCGCAGCAGGTCTTGCGACCTTGTGGCGGCGCAGCGCAAGGATGGGTGCCGCAGCATCCGCCATCTTCTATTTGATTTTTGCGGCATTGTGGGGATTTCGGTACTATGCCGGAATTCATGCGCTTGGTTGGCGGATCGACGTGATAGCAGGCGTTTCTTTTGGGCTTGCTCAACAACTCATGCTGATGGCCCCGGCAGTGATCGTCTACGCCTCCACCGCCTCATCGGATTCCCCGTTGGGAAAAAGAGCAGCTATCGCCGCACGTTGGATGCTGGGATTGCCTCCTGTTCTCTTCGGCTTGTTTCACCTCATTGGCATTCGCGTCTTTGCGAGCATCGTCCCGCAATGGATGTTGTTTGGATACTTTTGGGCAGGGCTGACTGGAATCGCCTTCATCCTGGCAGGAATCGCAATTTGTTCAGGGATTAAGGATGTGCTGGCTGCCAGGCTTCTCGCGTTGATGCTGTTGCTGTTTGAGGGTTTTGTAGAAGTACCTCCTATTTTTATCCGACTGCACAGTCAGCCGACATGGGGCGCTGCTGTATATAACCTGACTGCAATAGGGGCATGTTTGATCTTCGCCGAGTTTATTGCAAGCCGCGCAGATCGCGGACAGATCAGCCTCGTGGAGAGTGTGGCCACGTCCCGCCCGGATGCGGTGGTTGCGTGATTGAGTAACGCGTGGTCGCACGATCACATCCATCGAAACAGCGGTGTTGACTCCCACTACTTGATTTCGAGGGGGCTGCCTTGACGGGGCAGCCCCATTTTCGTGTGCAGGGATTTATCGCGTCGTCACCCGTGTAGCTGTTCAAGATGCATTTACCTTCCGGCGCTCGATTGCCATCGACGAGCGCTTCTGCGATTTGGAGGGCGGCGTTGTATTCGTCTCGCTCACAAGCCACTGAAGGGGATCGCGGCAGCAAGATCCATCTCACTCCCGAGAATTAAACACTTCCTGATTGACGGCGAATGTCCGCCTGGCGAGAGAGAACCAGAATGGGTCTGGATTCCAGAATGGTTCATGTGGACCTTGCCGCCACTGAATGAGCGCTTACTGCCACCAGTCTTCGTGTCGATGAAGAGTACTGTGACTGTTTAGTCCAATCCATCAGCTTCCCGCGCTGCGCTACACGGGAAGCGAGGTAATCATGGCAGACTTGTTTGCTGCGTCGCCATCGTGTGCGGGATCACGCAAGGATCGGCGAACGGCGCTTGAATCCGAAGCGGTGGCTCCGTTGTTTCTTGACAGCCCGCTCTTTGTGAAACGCAGGTCAGTTGGGGGGCAACTGTGAACGATTTGTATTTGACGCTGGGCCACACGAGTTGCAAACCCCTTCAACGAGGCAACCGGGAAAATCGCAGGAAGAATCTTTCCAACGCATCGGCCATTGAGATCCGGGGCAACTTGAATTCGGGAGCGTGTTGCGAAGGTGATTGCTGTTTGCCCGTATCGCCCGATTTACTCCGGCCTGCGCGGAATCCGCGTCGAAGTCAGATGCTGGCCGTGGCCTTTCTCGTATTAGCGGCTGCAGGCGCGCAAGGCCAATCCATCTTCGCCCCGCCGCAGCTCGTCAATACTCCTTCTGCTGCCCAGGCTGTTACGGTTACTGCGCAGGTCGCGGGTACCGTGTCCACCGTGGAAGTGCTTACTCTTGGGGTAAGCAGTCTCGAATTCGGCAAGGGCTCCGTAGCGTTGAACTGCGAATCCGCGAACCTCGCGGTCGGCGCCTCGTGCCAGGAATCCGTTGAGTTCACTCCAGTGTACCCGGGCCTTCGCACGGGCGCTGTCGTGCTGCTTGACAGCAACAACACTGTGCTTGGAACCGCATATCTGAGCGGTACCGGGTTGGGCGGCCTGGGTGTGTTTATGCCGGGCAGCGTGATGACGATGGCCGGCGTCTATCGCGATTGGTCTTCGACACAAAACGGAATTCCAGCCATTGCGGCAAACCTTGAGCAGCCGTCCAGTATTGCTTTCGATGGCTTCGGCAATATGTACATTGCCGACAGTGGCTCGACCCATAACCAGATTCGCATGGTCTGCGCCGGCACAAACGCCATGATTTACGGCACCAGTTGTCCGGGCGCTGGCATCATCATGAGAATCGCTGGGACAGGTGGTCCCGGCTATTCGGGCGACGGTGGACCGGCCTCGACTTCAACCCTGAACGCTCCTTCCGGCATCGCTCTGGATGGTGCGGGCAACTTGTACATTGCAGACACAGGCAACAATGTCATTCGCAGGATCAGCGCGGTAACCGGAATCATCAGCACCGTCGCTGGAAGCATCAATGGCACGGCGGGATTCGCGGGCGATGGTGAATTGGCAACCTCAGCGGAACTCGATTCTCCGGAAGGCATCACAATCGACAGCGGCGGAAATCTCATCATCGCCGACACCGCCAACGAGCGCGTACGCATGGTTGCTTTGCCAGTACCGGGTGCGCCTGCGGGCATCATCACCACGGTAGCGGGTAACGGAGACCCCAGCGGAAGCGGTGACGGAAAAGGGACGTTTTCCGGCGATGGACAGCAGGCTCTTCTTGCTGGATTGAGTCTTCCGTATGCGGTCGCATTCGATACCTCGGGCAACATGTACATTCCGGACTCGGCCAATAATCGGATACGCATGGTCAGTCTTTCGGGAATCATCAGCACTGTTGCCGGAACCGGCGGTGCAGGAAATTCCTGTGGCAACGGCAGGACAAACACGCAGGCCCTCAACACTCCTTCAGGTGTGGCCGTCGATGCTGCCGGCAATCTCTACATCGCGGACACGCAGGACTCCTGTATTTGGGAGACGAACGCCGCGGCCGGAACCATCACGGCGATCGCATGGAATGGCGCGAAGGCAATCAGCTCCAGCTCGACTGTTGGAGCGGTGCAAATCTACGCGCCTGTGGGGTTGTATCTGGATGGTTACGGCAATCTCTACTTCGCCGACTTTTACGACATGCTGGTGGAGGTGATTGAGCGCAACCAGTCCATTCTGAATTTCACGGCAACGCCCATTCGTCAGGGAAGCGCTTCTCAGCCTCAATACCAGACGGTTGAAAACGACGGCAATTACGCACTGGATTTGACAGCCATTACCCCGGATCAGAATTCCGCAGTCAACGATTTGTGGATCACAAATCCCTGCACACAGGGAGGCCCTTTTCTGGCTGTCGATGCCGATTGCATGATTGGCGCAGTCTTTGCGCCTTCAGCCACACTGGTATTTCCGCCGTCTGTCACATCGCAGCAGATCGTGGCAAATATCGACATCGGCAGGCAGGGGGAAACCGCGAACGCGCCGCTCGACATTGAATTGATCGGGGACGCTGCGGCTGTGAATTCGACAACCATCACATTGGTCTCGAACAACAATCCCTCCGAATTTGGACATGGCGTTACCTTCACGGCAACCGTGGAGACGGGTTCTGGATTTGGCAACCTTACCGGCACTGTCAGTTTCTTCGATGGCACCACCCCGCTTAAAGCGAATGTTGCGCTCAATGCTCCTCCGGGCATAACCGTTACCGCAACGCTTACCACCGCAGCGCTCTCTGTTGGGATCCACACCATTACTGCCACTTACAACAACGACAACGACCTGAATCACTTCTCCAGTACCTCCGCGCCTTTAACTGAAACAGTTGATGAAGCTACGTCGACCAACCTCGCCTCCAGCGTGAACCCCTCAGCTGTAGGCCAGAGTGTCATCTTCACGGCGACGGTTGCCATATCCGGTGGCGGAGGCGTGACTCCCGATGGCTCGGTTGGATTTTATGATGGCGCGGCAATCCTGCAAACTGTGCCCATCAACGCCAGCGGGGTTGCAACCTGGTCCACCGCGGCTCTTCTTCAGGGCATCCAAGCCATGACTGCAATCTATAGCGGGGATGCGACGAAACAAATCCAGGGAATTACTTCGAACGTTTTGAATCAGGACGTGCAGGCGTCCACAAGCATTGTTGTTAGTTCAACGTCCAATCCATCCAGCTTTGGCGAAGCTGTTACGTTGACAGCGACCATCACGCCGAATGCAACTGCCGCTGCGACTGGGGTGGTCAGTTTTCTTGATGGAGGGCGGACGATCGGGACAACCAATTTGACGAGCGCAACGAATCAGGCTGTGTTCACGAATGCTGCGCTGGTCGTTGGATCGCATTCCATCACAGCAGTGTATGCAGGCGACTCGAACTACGCGGCGAGCACCTCTACTGCGATTTCGCAAATAGTGAATGCGGTGACGCCTGCAATCACATGGTCCACTCCGGCAGCTATCACATACGGCACGGCTCTCAGCGCGATCCAGCTCGATGCGTTTTCGGGAATAGTGGTTGGCACATTCGCCTACAGTCCGCCGACAGGCACAGTATTGGCGGCTGGAACGCAAACACTTTCAGTGACCTTCCTTCCGGCCGATTCCGCCGACTATGGTAGCGCCAGGTCCACGGTCTTGCTGCAAGTGAACCAGGCCTCGCCCACGATGACGATCAATACCTCTGGCTCGCCTTCCTCCTACGGCGCCACAGTGGTCTTCACGGCAAACTTGTCCAGTGGTCCCGCTGGCACAGTGATGTTCTACGACGGCGCAAATTCCATCGGCACCGGAACGATACAGAGTGGGAAAGCCACATATGCCACCAATTCACTGGCAGTGGGAACGCATAGCATCACCGCAAACTGGGCCGGGAATGCGAACTACAATCCAGTGACCTCCAGCCCCGTCATGGAGATCGTGAACATGGCGACTCCGGTCGTTCAGTGGCCGTCGCCAACTCCCATTGTTTATGGGGCCGTGCTCAGTTCCACACAACTGAATGCAACCACTGCAACTGCTGGGTCCTTCAGCTACTCCCCGGCGTTGGGCACTGTGCTGTGCGCGGGTTCGAGAAGTTTGTCTGTGATATTTACACCTTCCGACACGACCGATTACACCGCTGCCAACGCCACTGTGCTGATTCAGGTGAATCAGGTCATTCCCACCATTTCCTGGGCTGCGCCCGCTACGATCTCTTACGGAACACCGCTCAGTGGGACCCAACTTAACGCCTCTTCAAATGGGATTGCGGGCACATTCTTCTACACACCGTCTGCGGGCACTGTCGTTCCGGCTGGCGTCGCAATGCTTTCGGCAACCTTTCTTCCCTCCGATATCACCGACTACGGAAGCCCTACCGAGAGAGTCTCAGTGATCGTGAACAAGGCATCGCCCATCATGGCGGTGAGTAGTTCGGGTACGCCCTCCAACTACGGTAGCGCGATTACGTTGACTGCGAACATCTCAAGCGGCCCGACCGGCACGGTCACGTTCTACGATGGAGCCACCTCAATTGGCACAGCCACTCTGCAGGGCACAACTGC
>Ga0302189_10001777_pt1 | contig 17812 bp, 24 predicted proteins | sample II_Bog_E2_2_FD_194551 | JGI IMG/M metagenome (GOLD analysis project Ga0302189, IMG submission 194551) | Peat permafrost microbial communities from Stordalen Mire near Abisko, Sweden - II_Bog_E2_2 | ecosystem: Environmental > Terrestrial > Soil > Wetlands > Peat | place: Sweden: Abisko...
CTGGAAAGCCGCTCAATACTGGCAGGACCGCGCCAAAGGAGCAATCAGGCTCGCCAAGTACAAGGAGCGCCCGGACGTGCGCGCGCGGCGCATCAAGGGATTGGAGGCGGACAAGCGCAAACAAGAACGTAGCCAGGCCGACGCGCAAAAGTTTCTCAAGGCATACGAAGACCCACAGGCTCGCACCGCGAAGCTACGCGACGGGCGCGACCTGCTCCCGGCTCTGCTCCAGACGTGGGAAGGTGGGCTCTCTTACGAGAACCAGACGCGCGTGAAAAATGAGGAATTGCCATTCGAGGAGGCTTTGAGCATGGCGACCCGCGCGAAACGTGCCACTGTAGCCAATGCGCAGCGGTGGATTGACCACCTATCGAACCGGATTGCCTATGAGCGGGCAATGCTTGACGAACAGGGCGGCACCGTCACCGAGAAGACCGGACCGGAGAAGGGCGGCGCGGTCAGGTGTTGGTGCGCCCCCGGCAATGGCCGAGGCTGGGCCTACATCCAGAAGGTCAACAAGGTATCCGTGACCGTGCTCGACAACTGGGGCAACGGAGGAGCGAACTTTCCCCGCACCGTACCCTTTACCGACCTGAAAGGTGTAATCACGAAAGCGGAAGTTGACGCAGCCCGCGCCGAAGGCCGCTTGATTGAGAGCGAAACCAAGCAGGGATTCTATTTGACGGACCCGACGCGGACACCGGAGGCCGAGGCCGAAGCCGCACCCGCGCCGGAGCCGACCAGGGCGACGACCTACACCCGCGCCAAGATCGAGGAAATGCAGTCTGCTTTGAAAGCCGGTGTGCAGGTAATCACCGCCCCGCAACTTTTCCCGACACCGCCCGCGCTGGCCGAGCGCATGGTCGAGGAGGCCGACATTCTGCCAGGTCACAGCGTTCTTGAGCCGAGCGCGGGAACCGGCGCAATTCTTGCAGCACTGCCGAACGTGAGACCGTTCGGCAGCGTGACCGCTGTCGAGATCAATGCAACATTGGCCGCATCATTGGAACAAGTCGCAGACGAAACTATTTGCGGAGATTTTCTGGAGCAAAACGGCAATCTTGGAACCTTTGACCGAATTTTGATGAATCCACCATTTCAGAACGGCGCAGACATCAAGCACATTCAACACGCGATGAAGATGCTGAAACCCGGAGGCCGCTTGGTTGCCATTTGTGCAAACGGCCCCAGGCAGCAAACTACCTTGAAGCCTCTGGCTGAGAACTCAGGAGGATGGTACGAAGACCTGCCCGCCGGAACTTTTGCCAGCCAGGGAACCAACGTCAACACCGCTCTCTTGCTCATCGAAAACTGACTGCAACCCAAGGGCCGGAGCGATCCGGCCCCACCTTTTCCGGCAACGCCGCAGGATGCGTCATTGCCGGCGCCGCCCGCTACGCCCCCGGCACCCCGCCCGTGTATTTGTGGTGCCGGAGCACCACACCGCGGACAAAACCCTGCCAGGTCCAGCACAGTTGAAGCGGCCACTTTTACTTTTTCGGGGGTTGGGCAATAATCGCCTACCCATGCCGCCCGCTGCGCCCCCGGCACCCCACCCGCTCCCGAGCTGGCCATATCTAGCTACAGCCAGATATGGCTTGCCTTGCCACGGCCTAGTCGGGAGCTGACATCTTCGCCGGTCAACTATCACATATAAAATCACCTTGCATTATTTAATATCAGACTGTACTATTCTGTATCAGGAGAGAACGGGCATGGCCACAAAGAAGGAACTTGTTCGGGAGATGCGGTTGGACAAACGATTAACGCAGGGGGAGGTTGCGGATAAAATGAAAATCAGCCAAGCTTCATACTCATCCATTGAGCGTGGAGAAAAGCCGCGTGCTGTAGCGGAAGCTTTGGCAACAATCAATCGAATGCGTACCCGGACCGATCGAACTGACGGCGGGGCCGAGAAGGCCGGTAGGCTGAAGAACTAAGCCCACGCAATGCCCATTTATGTGTGATCCGCTGGAGTTTCTTCGGCGTCATACTGAATAGCCAAACCCCAAAGTGAACCTTATTGCTGAAGGAGACCACAAATGGAAGAACCTGGACTCGACGACCGGAATCGCGACGGAGACGGCCAAATTCGCTTGAAAAATGGCAGTACACTTAACAAAAACCTACCACAGCCAATCCCTGAGTTCTCGCCCTTGGCGAAGCTCAAGACGATGCGGAAAGAGACTGGCGAGGTTAGTGTGGCGGCCGTGCGGAGAGCTGCCAAGAAGCTACGGCCATGAAAGCGACTATGGGTAATGGATGCCTCTGGGAGTGTTAAACAGCCACCGACTTAACCCGGTGTCCCGTTCCACTGCGTCTTAATGCTCCGTAACTATCTCTCAGACAATCGCAGCGCATCAAAGGCCGAGAGAAGACATTGCATTTGATGTGCTAGGGGCCGCGCCTATTCGCTTAACTGACCGCGTGACGGGGTTGATGTAAACGAGCGGAATACTTTTGCGCTCCGCGTAGGCCACCACGTCCGCCGTTCCCCCCTTGCCCTCAGCAGGTTGACCGTCCCATACCGCTATCAATAAATCGGAGAGGTCCGCGACTCTCAATCCAGCGGCGAGATAGGCGTCTTGATCCGTTCCGGGGGTGTCTAGTACCTCAATTTCTGCCTGGGCAACGAGTAGGCGAAAGGCGGGTAAATCCTCACATGAGAACGATCTGCCGATGTCCTGGTAAGGAAGAATGGCATGGATCTTGCCGCCGCGCTCAAGTACCAGCCGCGCTAAGAGTTGGTCAGCGCCGATCGCAAGTGATGTTATACCCACCAAAGGCGGAGAAAGAATCGACAATTCTGAACGAATAGCGTCCCCCACCCATTGCCAGGCGGTCGCATCATTAAGCTGCTGATGACCAGTTATGCCGATGCGCACTGTGTTCCTAAATCTTGTCATTGACGACAAGCCACCAATACTCTTGTCCTCGTGCTGTCAGTTCGACGGTCTTGCTTTGTCGAGCAACCCAAAAAAACTGAAGACCAGCGTCTGACGCCTTTAACAATCCTGCATCTCTGTAGGATTTTAGCAAACCCGCAATGCCAACCTTTTGTTTGTCGATGGGGTCTTTCACGTTTCCAAACTCGTCTTCTGGCTCGTAATCAGGGTCGAGGCGGTATAGATCGGTAGCCCTTGGAAAAAGCTCGGGAAGCCGAAAGAGCTGCAAGCGTGAAATCAGCGGTTCGCAATGGCGCACATCAAAGATTTCCGTTGCGCTGGTTTTGAAGACGGGTCGCTGATCCCAGGCAGTAAACCTGCGGCTGACATACGTGTAAAGTGCGGGCGCCGATACAAAGCCCATATGGTCCGCAGCACCACCCTCAAGAGCATCTACAAGGGCTCCTGTAAATAGGCCGTGCCCCCCGACTTCAATCGCTCCTTCATCCGCACGAGAAGCGGCAATAACGGTCATATTCTCACGTAAGACAGCGAGTGGGTTTGTGCCGTCTCCGCCTTTTGAATATGCACTGTTAGCCAGATCGCCGGCATGGCAACAATCCAAGACGATCAAGATTTGCCGAGCATTCGATCTGATAGCGAGATTGACAACCTCCAGCATCGGAACGCCCCAATCGTCCTTGACCGCATCTGATGTACACAGCAGACCGCCAGTAGGGCTAAGAAATCCGTGACCAGAAAAGTACAGCAAAACATCGCCATCGAACGCGAATAAATTGGTTAGCGCGGCTCTAAGCGCCCCTCGGGTGATTGCCTCGCCTTTATCGGTTTTATCGAGCCAAGTCAGGCAGTCGAAGTTTTTCTCGTTATCTTTGTGTCTGGCGAGAACGGCAGTCATGGCTTCCGCGTCTGCGACACAGGCGTGCAGATCATTGCAGCCACCGCCATAGTCGTTGATGCCGATAATGAGAGATCTGCGGGCCATCTTATCCTTGCTGTGGGTCAAAGTTTCCCAATAAAGCTCTCCAGGTTGTCCCAACTCCAGATGTTTACACGCTTGTCCTTAATTAAGGCCGGGAGTGTCGGGCGCTCATCGTTGATCCACATCAGCATAGTGGGCACGTTTTCCTCGTAGGCGCACCTAATCTCCCAAAGCTCGCCGGTTGCTGCGGCGGTATTCTTTGAAATCAGTGCGATAACCCCGTCGCAGCCATTAATCCGGGTTCGGCACTTCGTCTTCCACTGTTCATCCCAAGGTTCCTTAACAGACATATCGGTGAACTCGAACGGCGTCTTCGGGTTTCTCGCGTGGCCCACAAGGAAATTCCGATACTTTTCGTCTTCAACTGCGAAGGCGATGAATACACGCTTATTCGTTGCCATTGTTGGGTCCTTTCACGGCTCATTCTGCCGCGGATCTTTGCCGCCTCTTAATAGCGGGTTTTCTGATAGAAGCGTTGAGACGGAAGCAAGGATTCACATTCATCATCCTCAGCCCCGTCTGCACGAGTAACAGACTCATCGGGATCAGGAAGCGAGTCGGCCCATAAGATGGTCAATGTGCGGCCGTATTCGCCCAAGCCAATAACGTCTTCATTGATTTCCAGATCATTTCCATGAAACCAATCCGCCAAGCTTGATTGTCCTGTTGCGCGTTTGGCACCTTGGACGTTTGCGCTATTGCGGTTGAACGTCGCTGTTGTGGATCTCTGCGGCAGGCCCGCACCCTTTTTAATCCACGTAAGATTGCCCTGCTTCTTCAATCCATCCGACATGAAGGCAAACGATACTCTGTCGCCCTTAGAACAGACAACCGCAACAGGCATATCGACGAGATTGGCAAAGCGGATGCTCGTTGCGGTAAGCGACGTTCCACATATCTCTGCAAGCGCCTCGACTGCCTCCAGTCCCTCCCCTGCATCGTCGATCGCTGCTTGGAATAGAGTTTTCGGCATCAGAAGTCCGGCAGCGAAAGCATCGGCCTCCTTCTCGCAGGTATTGTCCGACAAAAAACCGCTATCGGACTGATGAAACTGCTGACCTGCTCCAAATAGTTGATCGACATGACCCTCTAAAAAATAGTGGCCAAGCTCGTGTCCGACAGTGAACCGTTTGAAGCCATTGCTTGCAAACCGGGTACTGTACATGATGCCGAAGGCATCGCCAACCTTCATCAGACAGCCCGATATTCCAGACGACAGAGAGCCATTCTCCTGATGCAGGATTTCGTGGGCTTCCGCAACCGCGAAGGGATTGATCGGAAACTTATTCATGCCGAGTTTTTTGAGGACTTCGGAAGCACACGCCTCCTCTTTCCAGCACGGCTCAATAGCCATGTTTACCCTCTCTTTTTGTCTGCCGCTTTCGTAGCAAGCATCTCTGCAAACGAAGTCAACGTATCGAGGTCATTGTGGGACATATTCTCCGCGTGCCGGAATAGCTGATCCGCAACGCCCCCGACGAGTTTGGGATTATCTACGCGACCTAAGAGGTAATCGGTTGTCACCTCCAGGGCATTTGAAAGCGCCTTGAGATTGTCGAATGACGGCGCACGTCTGCCGGTTTCAAAGTGAGACACGGCGGACGGCTGGAGTCCGGCTTTTGCAGCGAGTTCCGACTGGCTAAACCCTCTTAGCTGTCGGGCGGAAAGGAGGCGAACTGGAAATTTCTCAGACATAGTTGACAAGGACTAGACGAAATCGTATGGTATACCAAGACGACTCCGTAATGTTTAGGTCGTCTTCTTCTGGGCCTTACTGTAGACGATCTCGTCATAGCTTAGAAGACGGTGGCGCAAAAATCAAGAAGGAGTTCTATGAACAGCGGTTCTCTCACACTCAACGGCATCTGCGATGCACAACTCGACACCATCGTTCGCGTCAAGGAGCAACACGAAGGCGCGATTGATTTCAACCCGCAGCAGCTTCAGCCAATCGGTAATGCACCTCAGCCATTCCCTGGCCGGCCTCCATTTCCGGGCCAACCTTTGCCGCCACAACCACCACAAGCGGGGGAGAGCATATACAACAACGCCGTCGTGAGCTGGCACAGCGACGAAGGCATTGGAGTGATTTTGGAGCTGGTTCACCGGCTTTATCCCAACGGACCTGTTCCTCCATTTGCCCCTCTGTCCTAATCCACGGTCCGATGTCTCTCGTGCGAGAGGCATCGGACCAAAACGAAATGAGGAATTGTCCAGAAACAAGAAAAGAGGAATTGCATGAACGAATATCAAGTTACCTGTATCAACAAACCCCACCGGATGAGTCCTCACGAGCACATCACCCACATCGGCAACATAACCAATGTCCCTGCAAACAGGTGGCGCATGACACGCGAAGAAGCCATTCGCCAGATAGATGCGAAAGAAGCATCGTTCTACACTATCGACCGTTCCACCGGGCGGAAAGTGTATATCGGTGTTGTCCGCGAACCGTACAAAGACCCGTTCCTCCGGACCCATGCAGACGGCAAGTGGAATGACAACCTGCTAGCCCTGGCCGACTGCGACGGAACCTGCAAGCTCGTTGGTTGACTGGTAACAATCAGTCTGGGGGCGTTGATTACGCATGATAATGTTCTCTATTCATGCGTTGTTTGGGAAGACAAAGGAGAGTGACTGAGCATGGCTATTCATGTGAACACAGACGATTCGCAGGGACTGCTCGATTCGATCTATGCCGCCATCGACGAAGGAAGCATAGTGACCTGGGCTTACGATGACGATATGGATTTCTTTCACGATACAGCAGATGGGCAGTGGAAAGGGGAAGCCTGGTTGCACCCGACTGTAGGAAAAGGGGCTTTAGTGCTGAATGTTATTCCACCCAAAAAGGGGGTATCGAAGGAGGCTTATGCCGTTTACCACGGTCGATTTATTGAGATGCTCCTTTCCCATTTTGACGAGGGGTTTTCGGGGGCTTTCGGCACAGCCCAAGCAACCGGAGACGACCGCGTTAATTGACCACTGTATGGGTTTCGCGCAGCGGCGCAGATCGTGCGCGCCGAAACGCTCGATACCGCTGGATTTGGCGGAAGTGACAACCAGGGTGTTCTGACTAAAATGCTCTTTTGCCTTATCTTCGTCACCACAAGATACGGTATACTTTAAGTGAGAAATGTCAAGATACTGCGCTTTTATGCCAGTCGGCGACATAAGACGAGCTGACAACAACCGGCCTTTCTGCGCAAGAATGACTGATCTGGGTCCGGCCTCTGGGCCGTAAGGTGTTGTCTGCTGATGGCTCTCGCGGTTGGGATCGACCAAGTCGCATCGATGTTGCTACTCCACCGGCATCCCGATGGTGTGATCTCGTTCGCGGTTGAAAGCGACGGCCGCTGGAGGCCGGTGCACGCTGTCCGGGCGCGAGATCTGGAGAGCATATTCCCGGAGTTTCGTGAACAGCTACTCAAGGATTCCTTCGTTTCCATCAACGCGGCTCATCGCATGGCACGGCGGTCTTCCGGCAGGCTCGGGATGCCAGCCCATAAAACAGAGACCTTGCGCTACTTGTGCGCCTGCTATTGCGACATCGACTGCTACAAGATTGGCATCAACTGCGATACGGCGATTCAGTTTGTCAGCGACCGTGTAAAGCGTGGTGACTTGCCGGGGCCGTCAGCGATTGTTAGAAGCGGCCGGGGGCTGTGGCTGTTTTGGCTCCTGCATGATGAGGCAGACAAGTCACAAGCACACCTTGGGGCGTATGCCGACAACCTGCGAAACCATCTACAGCTATACGCGAGAATAAACCGTGAAATCGGGTGTCGCTTGGCAGAACTTGGCGCGGACCCTGTGGCGACGGATGCGGCAAGATATGTGCGGGTGCCAGGGTCATTTCGCAATGATGTCGAAGAGGAGGTTCTTTGGCAATGGGAAGATCCCAGCGGGGAGACGGTTTTGAGCTACTCGTTGTTGGATCTGGGCGAGAGACTCGGCGTCAACAAGACCACGGCTCGCAAGCCTGCTGGCCAGACCAAGTCAGCAGGGAAGCACCCCCTGCGGCGACACGGCTTCATCGCCGCTAACGTCAACAAGCTCGCTGCATTCCAATCTCTACAAGGGCTGCGCGGCGGCTTCGCCGAGGGCAAGCGGTCCACCGCTGCTTTCATCTTCGCGGTGTCGCTGAAATGGGCCGGACGTTCACGGACGGAAGCGACTCGGGAACTGGAGGAATTTGGGCGCACATGTCGCCCGCCGTTCCCTCAAGCGGAATGCCACAGCGCGGTCAAGAGTGCTTACAAGAAAAAGGGAACAACGATGCGTTACAGTTGGATCGCAGACCAGCTCGACGTGACGCTGGCCGAGGCCAGTTGTATTTCTCAGATTATCGGAAAGCCCTTCCCTGCGGCTGCCCGCTTCGGAGGCCAGCCTGGAGTAGCCGCGCCGCGAACGGTAGGTGTGCGCGCGACAGCACTCATTTTGCGGCGTATCGAAATACGGAAGCTCGTTGAGGAATACGGATACGTTCCATCGTCTCGTGCACTTCGGGATATGCTCGTGTGTGCCGGAGTGAGTGTCGGCCATGTTACGGTGATGGCGGATTTGAAGGCGATGGGCTTGATTGACAATTCAGCAGCTCGGCGCCATTCTTCGCTTCACCCTGCTGCCCTTCTTGAGTCTCTGTTTCCTTTCCCCCTCCAGGAAGGCGGTTCCACTTCCTTGATTGCAATAGAAAGTGAACAGAGCGCAGGGGCTTCTTCGAGCGGGGGCGATTGCTTCCCGAATCACATAATGCAGGCGACTGCTGCGTAGAAGCGGCCAATTTAACCTTTTCGAGGGGTTGGGCAATAATCACCAATCATCCAGCAGCTTAGAATCTGTCAGCAAGCCACTGTCCGTTTACCCGGCGGACTTTGTTGCACTGTCCGTCAGCGAAGACCTCATACTTTCCATCTGGTAGCGAATCCGAGACATCAACCATTGACCAGTGCGTTGTATGAGACACGCCGGGCGCACCACCGAGACTCACTCGCGTCGCTTGAATCGTGCAAGTGGCTTCCCGCCCTTCGCCTTTCACTATGCCCGGAAACGTAACTGGTTCTCTTGTACTCGCCATAGCTCGTATTATATCCAGCACGCCGCCGCGCACCTTCCATCATTCACAGCCCCAGGTTGTCGTTGACGGCGACGGCAATCTCCTGCTCGGAGCCAAGGTAGCGTTCGGTGGTTTGGATGGAGGCGTGACCGAGCAGAAACTTGATCTGTTCGAGGTCTCCGCCGTTCTTGCGGCAGAGTTTCGCGCAGGTGCGGCGCAGATCGTGGGCCCCGAAACGCTCGATACCGATGGCTTTGGCGGAGGTTTCAACTACACTCCAGACCGCCCAATCGCTCAGTTCCTCTCCCACGACGCGCCCACCTTTGGAGACCGGCCGGAGTAGCCGTCCGGCACTATGCCCGGCGGCAGTCGTCCAGGTGTCCATCAGGAGCTTGACCCACATGGGGATGGCCACAGTGCGAATGCGGCCGCCTTTGCCGCGGAGATCTGCGATCACCCAGCGGGCTTCGCGCTGCTGGATATCCTCCATCTTGAGCGCGGCCAGCTCGGCCCGGCGCAGAGCGCAGCCAACCAACAAAGCAAGAATCGCCACATCGCGCTTGCCCTTGAGGGTATCGCGATTGGGAACAGTGAGCAGTTCCTTGGCCTGTTCACGAGTCAGCCAATTGCCCAGCCGAGTTCCCTGCTGGCGGATATTGGGTATGTCGGCCATCTGAGCGGCCTGCTCTGCTCCCAGGATGCCGTTGCGCTTCGCCTCTTCGATCAGCTTGCGCACCGCCGCGAGCCGGACATTGATGGTCGATGGACTCAGTTCCCGGTCGATCATCTGGGCGCGATACTCCATCAGAAGATCGCGGGAGAGTGGTTGCTTGCGCAGTTCGCTGAAGGCGAAGACCTCATCCAGCGCCTTGGCATAGTTGCGCCGTGTGTGCGGTGAGACCACCGCCTTGAGAACCATCTGACACAAAGCGATGATGCCGGCGTTTGGCTCTGGGGAAGAAACGGCAAGCGCAACGCTCTCCATTAGGTTTCCTCACGGTCCCGTTGCTGCTTCATTTCTTTGCGCAGCTTGGTGACGACGGCTTGCAAATCCTCGACAGTCGGCAGCTCGTCCCGTACCGGGCTGGGGAGTTCGTGCGTCACCCGGTAGGTGGAGACGCCGATGGGCTTGGCTATATCGCGCAGAGCGTATTCGGCGACTGGCTTGTTGTGGCTTTCGCAGAGCAGCAGTCCGATGGTGGGGCCGTCCGGCGCGGTGCGTATCAGATCGTCCACCGCCGAGAGGTAGAAGTTCAGCTTTCCGGCCCACTCTGGTTTGAACTTTCCCGTCTTCAATTCGATGACGATAAAAGCATGAAGCCGGAGGTGATAGAAGAGCAGGTCAATATAGAAGGTCTCATCGCCGATAGGGAGCGGCACCTGGCTGCCGACGAAGGAGAAGCCCCGGCCAAGTTCGAGCAGCAGATCGCGGAGATGGATCAGCAAGCCCCGCTCGATCTCCCGCTCGTGCGCATCCTTGGCCACGGTCAGGAAATCGAAGTTGTACGGGTCTTTCAGAATCTGCTCGGCCAGATCGGAGCCGGGCGGGGGGAGAGTGCGCTGGAAGTTGGTCAGCGCCTTCCCTTCCCTCTCGTGCAGGGCGCTCTTGATTTGGAGGACCAAGATATTTCGGCTCCAGCCGTATTCGACCGCGGCGCGGAGATACCACTCTCTTTCGACTGGGGTTTTCAGCCGGTCGAGCAAGACCATATGATGGCCCCACGGCAATTGTGCAGCAAGCTGCTGCACAATTGGCTCGTCGGACCAGGCTGCGGCAAACGCCCTCATGTACTTGAGGCTTCGTGCGCTGAAACCCTCAACGCCGGGGAACTCAGCTTGCAGGTCATGTGCCAGCCGCTCGACAATCTTTGCGCCCCAGCCCTGGGCATCCTGGCGAGTGAGGATCTCCCGGCCTATTGACCAGTAAAGGAGGATCAGTTCCCTGCTCACGGCAAAGGCGGCGCGGACCTGGGCGGCATGGATGTGGGTTTTCAACTCCTGAAGGAGTTCAGCGTAACCGGCGGGTGTCTGAAGAGAGTTTTCCATCTCGCTACGCAGTTTATCAGGTACGGGCATAGTCTACAACGACAACAGGTATTGTCGTGGGTAATAATGTGACGGTTGCGACTGCCTGCAAAGGAACATTACTGCGCACTTGCGCAATAATACCCCAGGATTGAAAATCTCTCCATACGGCTGTTTTTGTTGGGGATGACTCCCCCGGTCGGGAAAGGAACAGGATCATGGCGCGTCCGGTTTCGTGGCTTCCCCGACTCCCTGCCCTGGCCCGCGCTGTCGGCGAATCGGTCCGCTCCCACTACACCTGCTCCGACCTCGAACGGATCTTCGAGGTCCAGCCCCGCTCTGCCCAAATGCTCATGAACAACTTGCCCACCGTCCGCATCGGCAAAAGCCTGCTCGTCGAGCGCGAGGCGCTGGCGGGCTGGCTTGGCCGGTTGGCCACTGCGGATGACCCTGCCCGCGAGCTGGCGTCAATGCGCACAGAGAGCAAGCCGCCCATAGTGCGGCGCAAGTTGCGCGAGCTGGTCCAGCGAGATGTTGCCGCCGGCGAGAGTGCCCTTCCCGCCAACGTCCACCTGGAAACAGGCTCGCTTGCGGTGACGTTCACAACGGTCGAAGAGTTGGCCACCGCGCTCTGGCGACTGGCCATGCTTCTGGAGGAAGACTTGGACGGGTTTGCTCTTCTCTATGAACCCGCGCCCGAAATAGACGAGGATCAGGAAGAGAGCCGGATGGAGCGGGCCGACGTTGCCTACATCAGGGAGTGGCTGGCAACCCAAACAGCAAAGGGTCAATCCTCATGATTTGCTCACACTTGGTTGTGTTGCCGAATTACCGCAATACCGCGTTACCGCGCGCCACACTTACCGCACTACCGAAGTACAGCAAAATTGGCCGCAGCGGGCTTTTAAGGCAGGTAAATACCGCGTTACCGAAATACCGAATGCGGTAAATACCGCAAAACGTAAAGCGGTAAATGCCGAAATAAGTATTGCGGTATATGCCGAAATACTGCTATGCTGCCTTACAGCAGTGCCGCGTTACCGCAGGGCGTAATTACCGCGATACGGCGTACTGCAATACTCCTTACGGGACGGGACGGCGCATGATTATCACACTTGCCAGTTTTAAGGGCGGAGTAGCTAAATCAACTACGGCTATCCATCTCGCCGCGCTACTCCAAGAGTCAGCTCCCACGGTCCTCGTGGATCACGACCAGGAGAATCGATCGGTCACAAAGTGGTATCAACGCGGCAACGGGGAAGGTCTCAAATTTCGCGTCATTGACCATTTTCTTCTTGGCCGTGAGGGCCGGAACTACACTCACATCGTCATCGACACAAAAGCCGCTCCCGGCAAGGAGGACCTCGAAAATCTCGTCAGAGGTTCCGACCTCTTGATTATCCCGTGCTTCCCGGAAATCATGGCGCTCGACACGATGGTTGATGCGGCGCAGATCCTCAACGGCTTAGGGGCCAATTCCTATCGCGTCCTGCTTACCAACGTGCCGCCCGCACCACAGAAAGACGGCCTCTATGCTCGGCAGGCGTTGCAGGAATTGAAACTGCCGCTTTTCAAGTGCCAGATCAGGTCTGCGAAGGCATTCAAGAAAGCCTCAGAACGAGGCGTGACGGTTGACCAGGTGCGGGACTACGACAACAATGTGGTTGCGTGGGGAGATTACGAAGCACTCGCCCAGGAAGTAAAAGACATCGTTCTCGCGCAGACCACTACAACCAAAGAACAGGTGACCGATCATGAGTAAAGCCAGTCCTTTCGCGTCACTCGCCACAATGCCGGCCAGAGCAAATCGGCCCGATCCAGAGCCGGAACGATATTCCTCTCCAGAACCCAAACCAACCAGTTCAGCAGAATCGCGCATCTCGCCGCCGAGCCAGATGATTTCGGAACGCGAGCAGGAAGTCGTTTCAGCGCGCCCGGTCCCAGTAGTCTTGCCGAAACCAGCAACGGATAAATCGATGCGTGAGAAGCGCACCACACGTATCGATCCAGGCGTTTACGATGCAGTCGAAAGGGAACTGAAGAGGCAAAAGCGTTCACGCAAGCGGGCATCAAGCACACTCAGCGATTTGTTGGATGAATTGCTGCGCAACTGGCTACGAACACACAACGTCGAAATCGAGTAGTTTACAACCAGTACGGTAGCGAACCGCCGCCGAGAGATCAACCCGCTATCTTGTAGCCCGGCATTGATCGAAGAGAGGCAATGAATGAAATCTGTGCGTCAGTTTGTAATGGCGACAATGGCTTGCGGCCTTTTCTTGAATTGCCAAGCCGCTCATGCGGGCGACAAGAAAGTGCTCATTGAATCCACTCCGGCAGGAGCTCAGGTGGACGTTAATGGAAGCATCACTTGCACAACGCCATGCACGCTCAACGTGTCGAGCGCCTATTTCGGTGCAAAGCACACCGCATTCAGTTCGCGCGTTGACCAGCCGCTTTCAATAAGACTTCTGAAAGACGGTTACCTTCCCAAATCTATTCAATTGACCTCTGGCCCACATGCTTGGAGGAGTTTCAATGGCCAGAATAGCTTCGAATACTACCTTATCGACTCGGATCACTTCAATTTTAGACTCGACCCTATCCAAGCATTTCTCGGGCAGAGCAATCTTCCGACAGAGGGTTCCGAATTTAGAACGAATATGATCCAAGAGAGCATTCCGCCAGAGCAGATTGTTCAAAAGGCTTTGCCCGCGATCGTGCAGGTACAGACAGCCAATGGGAGCGGTAGCGGATTTTTCATCACGGCAGACGGCCTAGTCGCAACAAACGCGCATGTCATTGGCAGCCAGCAGTCGGCACTTATCATCACTTCCACCGGGGCGGCATTACAAAGCAATCAAGTATATGTGGATCAAGATCGGGATCTGGCGCTAGTCAAGGTAGATGCGCATGGGATTCAATTCCTTGCTGTAAGCCCAACACTGCCGATGCAGGGCTCAGATGTGATCGCAATTGGAACCCCAGGCGCTCACGATGCCACGGGAACCGTTCTCCTGCCAAATACGGTTACAAGGGGCACGGTCAGCGGAGTGCGAGAATTCTCGGACACTACAGTCGCAAATGTTCCCGGCCGTGCAGGAACCTGGATTCAGACCGACGCGGCCATCAACCACGGCAACTCAGGTGGGCCACTTCTGAATCGTTCTGGAGTCGTGATAGGCGTCAACACTTTGTCTTTTTCAGCGACCGGTACACCGGGAATCAATTTTGCTCTTGCCTCAACCGAGCTTGCCCAAGTCGTCCACTACCGCTTGGGAATAACCCTCGGCCCTCAACCAAAATCGGGACCGGAAGCGACCGCACCCACAAGCACGAAACTTTCAATCTCCTCAACTCCCTCGGGTGCTGACATTGAGGTGGACGGTGTTTTTCTTGGTAGCACTCCATCCGATGTGACTGTGGTAGAGGGACAGAGAGTCGTTAGGGTGACAAAGAAGGGTTTTAAGCCATATGAGCGAACCATTCTAGCTCAGCCAAATGGAGCCCAGAGAATCGCCGTTGATCTAGACCCCACCGATTCGACACACTAGAACCGTCAGTTCCGCACCGTTGGCAAACCGGAAATTGACCGTGCCTCTCAGTCCTCGTATCTCTTGTCCGGCTGGACTTTGGAGAATATATCCAGTCGTCGTCGAGGCAGTGGGAATGTGTGAAATCGCCGCAGCGATTTCCAAGGGCGGTGGGAAGGGTGGGGAAACGGTTTCATCGTTTTTCCATGCTTTCCACGGACCGGCATTTCCACGGTCCGTAGTGGCGCAGTTTGAGAATTGGGCTCTCAGCAACATCCGCAGGTATGGCCTTGCCAGGCCGATCTGCCCTCCTTCACGAGGATGGGAACAGCCACCAAAGCGGCAACCGAATCGAACCATGCGACATGGAATGCTGCATTGATTGCGAGGCCAGCCAGCGCGATGAGCGCAAGATACGCGCAGGTAGCGGATTGCACTGCATCGGCGGCCAAGGCTGCATTCTTACTGCGACGAGCCTCACGGCGCTTCAGGAAGGCTAGAACAGGCATTGCGATCAGCGCCGCGATGGTGATTGCTATGCCCGCGTAACTCGTTGCAGGCCGGAACCGCAGAGCCAATGACGCAACAGCAATCGCTGCAACCACGAAGGCGAGCACAAAAAGCAGAGATCCGGCAGTTCGGCTTGCCCTCCTTTCCGAGATAGACATGCTCGGAATCCACTGCAAGAGCACAACAGTAGCGGACAGGAGTTCTACCAAGCTGTCGGAGCCAAAGGCCAACATCGCAGGGCTGTGAGCCGTTACAGCCGCATATACAGAGACGCAGAATTCCACAAGCATCCATGCCAGCGTGACACCCTGTATCCAAAGCACTGAAGCGGGCGGCTTCGGAGCGCCAGCGATGGCAGGCTTCGACGGCTGAAAACCGATTTGTACGAGTTCCGACATCTTGTTCCGTTCATGGTGTCAGACTCTCAGAAGAGGCGCAAGGGCGCGGGCCGGCTCCAGGGCCAACTCTGGAGCTTCAAACTGCACCACTGCCCCACGGTCTCATGGTTTTCAACCGATACCCAGGCGGCAGTACACTTGAGCATGATGACGCTCCAAAAGGAAAGAAGCGCCGACGCACTTCAGATCGCGCTCCGGGCTGCCCGCGAGAACGAGGCAAGGTGGATGGGAATGTCCCCGGAAATCTCCTCCGACAACGAACGGATGGAGCAGTGGGCCAGCACAGCTAAACTCCGGCGACTTGAAATCGAGCGGATCGAAACACTCCTGGCCGAGGTGGAGAATCCAAGCCCAGGCCCAACGCTGCGCTAGGGCCGCGCAAGCACCAGATTGTCCGGGCGAGACCACATGGTCTCAAAGTCTGTCTCAAACGCCTTGACCGACTGCGGAAGCTGGATATAAACCACGTCGTTGTCCTGATAGGTTAGCCCAGAGCGAGACCAGTTTGCCGAGCCGGTACGGAGGAAACTGTCGTCCACTTCATAGCTTTTCAAGTGCATCAGGTCACGTTGAGACTTGACGCGGACTTCCACGCCGCCAGCCCGCAAGATCGAGCTGGTAGTCGGGCGGCCAGCCGCCCTGGACTCCTCCTGTGCGTACTGTTCCCCGTCTCGATAGACGCGGATTCTAATGCCGGCGCGAGCTTCCGAAGCCAAGGCGTTTGCGACATCCAAGTCTGTAAACGAGTACATCGCAATGTCGATCTTTCGACGAGCCTTGGCCAGAATCGCAATCTCTTCCGGCTCCAGATTGCTTGAAGGGGAATAGTCCTGATGCTCAAAATTTGATGTGGCAGCACCGCCCGCCTCACCGCCCGACGAAACGGGCTGCGAAAGCGCGGCGCCAGCCGTCACAGGTACGGACGGATGATTGAAAGACCGTCCGATGAGAACCAGCGTCACGATGAACAGCGCGACCATAACCAGGCGTTGCAATCGTCTTGACCGCACTCGACTCTGCGGAGATGAACGCGCAACAACATCGGAGGATTTCGCTGAATCTCCGAAGACAAAATCGTTGATGCGGTCAGTGATCTTTCTGTAATCCACGCACATCTCCACGAACACTTACACCACTGAGCGCCAGCAGAAAACAGGCATAATCATCGGTTCTTGGCGTCTCTGTGCATTTCATTTCGGCATCATACAACACCATACATCACCGGCCTGATATGGCGTTCATTCCATCGCCGACGGTCATTCGCCGAAGGCGGAATGTCGCGCCATAATTACCGGATTCGCGTAAAAATTACTGAGCACAAAAGAACAGTCTCAGTTGGCGATTCAATACGGACGATTGTTGTCAGCAAGTTAACAGCATCTTAAAACGGCTATTAAAATGCACGGCCCACGGTAACGGTCAACATCATCCGTAATCCAAATCAGAGGCAAAACTGTGACTTGTCATGCACCTGCACTTTGGGGACGAGCGTCACGACTTGAACGACGTCGCATCCCGATCTTTGCCGCACGGTTGTCAGCTCTCATAGCTGTAGCCTTGCTGATTTCTGCCACACAGGCTCACGCATCACCGCTCAACTCCGCGGGCGCGATCATCCTCACGCCATTTGACAACTTCTTTTCCTCGTTCTCAACGTTTATGACAGGAACGGTTGCGAGAGTCGGCAGTCTTGCCGCACTCGTGATTTGCGGAATTTCGTATGCATCTGGCGAGCCAGGGGCCAAGAAGATGGCCGTTGGTACTGCAATCGGTGTGGGCATCGCAAACATGGCTGCATCGTGCCTCACCTGGTTCAGCACTTAACCAATTGTGGTACACACACCAATCACTCATCAGCTTCACCCAACGATTACAAGGGGTTTGGAATGGCTACGGAGGAACGCCGCAATCGCGTCTACAAAGCGTTGCACAAACCCCTTCTAATCTTCGGCATTGAAAGAAAGATATTTGGTGGAATTGTAGCGGTCGCATACCTGATGCACTACGCAACCCGGAGCTTTCTCGCCGCCGTATGCACATTCGTCCTCGGCGCCATCATCGGCTATATCGTGACGAGAAAAGACCCAATCTATTTTCAGGTTCTCATGCAATCGTTCAGGTTCAAGACCGTCTACGACGCGGCCAAACACGAAATGCCAAAAGTGGAGATTCATTCAAATGTTGAACCTCGCAAAGATAGTCAAGCCCTGGCGGGAATCAGGGTCATTGAACGCGCAGATGAACCTCTACGGTTTCTGGAACAACAACACTTTCCTCACTAAATCCGGCGACATGGCAACAGTTCTGAAAGTTGAAGGAATCGACTACGAATCCCTCGACAAGCGTACTCAGGCTCTTTCCGTGAAGCATCTGGAGGCCGCGCTCAAGTTTTTCGGTCCCGA
>Ga0302189_10001779_pt1 | contig 17810 bp, 16 predicted proteins | sample II_Bog_E2_2_FD_194551 | JGI IMG/M metagenome (GOLD analysis project Ga0302189, IMG submission 194551) | Peat permafrost microbial communities from Stordalen Mire near Abisko, Sweden - II_Bog_E2_2 | ecosystem: Environmental > Terrestrial > Soil > Wetlands > Peat | place: Sweden: Abisko...
CCTTCATGACGAAAAATTTGGTTTCGTAGGCCACCGGATGTTTCGCGTAGCCGATGTAAACAACACGACCGGAAAAACAAACCTCGGTCACTGCGGCGACAAAAGTTTCCGCTGCGCCAACAGCTTCGATGACGACATTGGGGCCTTCGCCATTCGTCAACTGCTGCAGCCGTTCGTGAAGATTTTCGGTTTTGGAATTGATGACTTCCGCCGCGCCCGCTTTTTTTGCGAGCATTAGCTTTTGGTCATCGAGATCAATGGCGATGACACGGGCCTTTTTGCGCAATGCCGCTCCCGCGATCGCACCGAGGCCGATCATGCCCGCACCAAAAACCGCCACGGTGTCAGCAGCGGTCACACGTCCACGCTCAACCGCGTGAAAACCCACGGATAACGGTTCGACCAGCGCATAGTCTTGCGCGGTTAGTTTCGGCGAATGCAGAATATTTTGCCAAGGCACGGTTACAAACTCCGTGAGCGCACCGTCGCGCTGAACGCCAAGTGTCTGGTTGAACTGGCAGGCATTTGGACGCTTCGCGCGGCACGACGGACATTTACCGCACGTCGTGTAAGGCACAACGGTGACGAGCAAGCCCGGTTTCAAATGCACCGGCACGCCCTCGCTGACTTCGACGATGGTCGCCGCGATTTCGTGGCCGGGGATGCGCGGATACGCAACCATCGGATTCATGCCGCGAAAGGTTGTCAAATCCGAGCCACACAGGCCGATGCGTTCAATTTTGAGCAGCACCTCGCCGGTTTTCACTTCGGGTAGTGTCGTTTCGCCGAAACTGAAGGCTTCCGGTTTATCAATCAAAAAAGTTTTCATATAAAAATAATTTTAGAAACCAATGCTCGCGCCACCGTCAATCGGCAGCACGACTCCAGTCACAAATTTCGCCGCCGGAGAACAGAGATAAACAGCCGCCCAGCCGATGTCGTGTGGTTCGCCCATCCGGTCCATCGGGGTGCGGCTGATGATTTTGGCGCGACGCGCGGTGTCGCCGGCAAGCGCCTTTTCGAGCATCTCAGATTGAATCCAGCCCGGCGCGATGGCGTTGACGCGAACACCCTTGCTCGACCACTCAGCCGCGAGAGCGCGCACGACGCCGAGGTAGGCGGACTTCGCGGCGGAATACGCGACAACTTGCGTCATGCCGATGAACGAAGTCATGGAAGCGGTGAAGAGAATGCTCCCGTGGCCGCGTTCCAACATTCCTTTGGACGCCTCGCGGCTCAACGAAAATGCAGCGAACAGGTGTGTTTGAATCACGGATTGAAATTCTGCATCAGACGTCACCGCCGCCGGTTTTTTCAAATGCACGCCGGCGTTGTTGACCAAAATAGTCAGCGGTCCGTTTTTGCTTTCCGCTTCGGAAATCAACGTCGCGACATGCGCTGGATCGGTAATGTCCACCGCGAGATAAGCGGCATTGGCACCAAGTTCCTTGCACGCGGCTTGAAGCGGTTCGGGCCGACGGCCGACAATTGTCACGCGCGCGCCGGCAGCGACGAAACATTGCGCCATCGCCAAACCAAGTCCGGTGCCCCCACCGGTGATCAAGGCATGTTCGTTGGCGAGGGAAAATATTTTCCCGAAGTCTGGTGATGTATTGCTCATAATTCGTAATTTATAAAATCCCGTATTTCTTGAACGCGGCGGTGCTGGACATGCCGTCTTCGATTTCTTTGCGCACCAGTTTTTCACCGCGCGCCTTTTCGAGTGCCTTCCCGATGACTTCCTTTTCATGTTTGCGCGGCACGATGACCACGCCGTCGAGATCGCCAAAAACCAGATCGCCCGGCTCGATCCACACCCCGTCGACTTCGAGCGGACAGCGGAAATCAACGACCTTCGTCCGCACACTGGAATCCTGCGCATAACGCCCGCGGCTGAACACCGGCCAGTTCTGCGACAACATCTGCGGCGTGTCACGATGAAATCCATTGATGACCGCGCCGACCGCACCGCGCGTGCGAGCGGTGGCTGTGAGAATTTCGCCCCAATACGCGCAGCGCATGTCACCGCCGGAGGCCACATAAATTTCGCCGGGTTCGAGCTGATCGAGCGCTTCGGTCAGCAGGCCGAATGGTTTTTGCTGAGGACCGTGCACGTCAATCATCACCACCGGCATCGCGCGGCCGGCGACTTTCATCGTCTCGAGTGCGGGCTGCACTGGCTGCGGCAGAAATTGGTGACAGCACCCGAGGGCGTCGAGGATATCGCCGACGACCGGCGTGTAGAGCACTTCCTTCATCAGCCGAAACAGCTCGGCGTCATTTTTCCATTCAGTTAGAGAGTCGGACATAATATATTCAGTAGGTTGTGGTTTCAGATTTTCTCGTTCTCGACGGAATTGGCGAGCGTGCCGATTTTTTCGATCTGGATGCTCACATGGTCGCCAGGGCGAAGCCATCGTGGCGGTTTTTGCGCCATCCCTACGCCGTGCGGAGTGCCGGTCAAGATCACCGTGCCTGGCAACAGCGTTGTGCTGCCGCTCAAAAACTCGATGAGCGTCGGTACGTCGAAAATCATGTCATTCGTGTTCCAGTCCTGCATCACCTGGCCGTTCAGTACGGTGGAAATATTCAATGAATTCGGATTTGGAATTTCGTCGGGCGTGACGAGGCATGGGCCGAGAGGGCTGAATGTGTCGAAACTTTTTCCGCGACACCATTGTCCGCCACCGCGCTTGATCTGCCAGTCACGAGCGCTGACATCGTTGCAACAGGTGTAGCCTAGAACATACTCCAGCGCCGTGGCGCGTGAAACATTCTTGCAGGGTTTGCCAATGACAACGGCAAGTTCGCATTCATAATCCACCTCGTCGCTGCGCATGTACTGCGGAATCTGGATAGGTTCTCCGGGATTCAGCAGCGTATTGATGCCCTTGACAAACACCACCGGGTATTCGGGGAATTGCGCGCCTGTTTCCTCCGCGTGACGGCGATAATTCAAACCAATACAGATAATGGAACTCGGCACAACTGGCGCGAGCAGTTTGGCAACTTCGGCTTTTTCCTGGGTGATTTGTGGCGAGTTGTAAATGTCGCCGGTCAATTTAAGCGCCGTGCCGTCGGCTTGTTGTGCGGCATGGCTGATGTTTCCTTTTTTGTCCTGATAGTGAATGATTTTCATTTAGTAAGTTTATTTTCCCACGCTCCAACCACCATCGAGCATCAATGTGCTGCCCGTGACCATTTCGCTGACGTCTGCCGCGAGATACAGCGCGGCGGCGGCGACTTCTTCCGGCCTGAGCATTCGGCCGTTTAATTGCGTCGAGGCCATGTCGCGATACGCTTTTTCAGGATCGGGATATTCCTTCAGCCGAGCTAGCACAAAGGGCGTTTCGACGCGGCCGGGACAGATGCAATTAAAGCGCACACCCATGTGCGAATGATCCAATGCCAGCGCCTTGGTCAGGCCGACGACGGCAAATTTTGTGGTGGTGTAGGCGAGCCGCTCACGCACAGCGATGACGCCGGCAATGGACGCCATGTTGATCACACTGCCGGATTTGCGCTCAAGCATCGTGGGAACAAAAACTTTGCAGCAGTTGAAAATGCCGCGCACGTTCACGGCAAAAAGCTTGTCCATGTCCGTCTCCGTGGTGTTGAGCAACGTGCCGACGTGGCCGATGCCTGCGACATTCGCCAGCACGTCAAGCACGCCGACGGTTTGCGCTGCACGCGTGCAGTTCGCCTCACTGGCGACATCAAGCGATAGAAAACTACCACCAATTTTTTCCGCCATGGTTTTGCCGTTCTCTTCGTCACGGTCGGCGATCCAGACTTTTGCGCCGGCCTCAGCGAAAGTCGTGGCGAGGGCTGCGCCGATGCCCGAAGCTCCGCCGGTCACAAGCGCGGTTTTGTTTTTCAAGTCTAACACGTTAAAATCCTTTCAGTGTTGGTTGGGAACAGTTTTTTTTGATTGGTTTCAGTTTCGTCGGCGATAATGGCTTGCAAAGCGGCCAGCCAGTTTTCAATTCAGGCGCTGGGCAAACAGGACGGCCCAATAGGTTCAAACGATTTGTAGGTCAGGACAAATTCCTGATGGCCGAGTTCCTCGGATTTTGTCTGTGCGCCGCGTGCGACGGCCAATGACAGATCAAGAATTTCGCGGCCCACTTCATCCAGCGATGCGCGGCCATCGAGGATTCTCCCAGCATCCACGTCCATATCCTCGCTCATGCGGCGATAGGTTTCGGGATTGGCGCAGACTTTGATGACGGGCGAAATCGCTGCGCCGACGACCGAGCCGCGTCCCGTAGAAAATAAAATGACGTGCGAACCGCAGGCGATGAGTTCGGCGATCTCGGCGCTGTCGTTGATGTTCGGAAAACCGAAACGCACTTCTCCGTCGGGCACGACATCGAGAAGATATAATCCGCCGCGTGGCGGAATGTCGCCAGGCTTAAGCAAACCGGAGATGCGCGACGCACCGCTCTTGGCGTAAGCGCCCATGCTTTTTTCCTCCATCGTGGTGAGTCCTCCCTCCGCGTTGCCGGGAGCGAAGCTGCCGTGGCCGAGCACGGTGTAATATTTGGCGGCCTTAGTGACGGAATCACGCAAAATGCCTGCGAGCTCCGGCGTGGCGGCCCGGGCGGTCATGATGTCTTCGCAGCCGATCAATTCGCCGGTCTCCTCGAAAATGCAGCTGGCATTCTGCTCCACCAAACTGTCGAACGCGCGGCCGATGCTCGGATTGGCCGTGATGCCGCTGGTGGCATCGCTGCCGCCGCAGACCGTGCCGACGATGAATTCACTGATGTGCAGCGGCACGCGGGGAACTTCCGCGACCTTCGCGAGCATATCGTCCATCAGCTTTCGGCCTTGCTCGATGGTTTTGCGCGTGCCGCCGTTTTGCTGAATGACAAGCGTTTCGACCGGCCTGCCAGAAGCGGCGATGGCTTCGCTCAGCGAGTTGCGGTTGAAACTTTCGCAGCCGAGCGATAGCAAAATCACGCCACCGACGTTCGGGTGCGTGCAGAGAGTGCGCATCATGCGCGCGGCATAGTCATTCGGATAGCAGCCCCCGAAGCCGATGAGATGCACGCCGTGCTCGCGATACGGATAGACGATTTCGCGGGCAACGTGGTGTGCGCACTCGACGAGATACGCGACGACGATGTGATTGCGGATGCCTTTGCGCCCGTCTGCGCGCAGGTAAGCCTGGTTAGTGATGATCATGTTTTATGGAAAAGGTTTGGCCGCTTTCGAGCGTGAAGGTCTGGATGTAATCGCTTTTCATGTTGTGCAGGTGAACGTGTTCGCCGACGGCGATGTCCCGCGTGGCCGAGCCAATGGGCACGCGATATTTAAAAATTCTTTCACCGACGTGGATGGGGCGGCCCGCGATCTTGTGGCCAAGGGTGAGCCGTTCCGGCACGTTCACGCACTGGCCATCCACAGTCAAGGTGTCGCCGGCTTCCAGCGTTTGAATCGCGACGAGCACGTTGTCGGAGGGATCAAGGAGCAAGAGTTTTGGATCGTGCATGATTTTAAAACTTGCGGTATTGCAGGTAGGCGTCAACAGGATCAACACCGTTAAGAATGGCCGTGCGGACCTTGTTTTCCGTACGCAACACTTCCTCCACGCGGTCGGTCACGTCGGCGATGATTTCCTGCGGGATGATCACCGCGCCATCGCGGTCGGCCATGACGTAATCGCCAGGGCGAATTGACACGCCGCCAATCACAATAGGTTCACCGAAGCCGTCGGCGACCCAGCGACCGACTACATCCCGGGGCGTGAAGTAGCGGCACCAGACGCGAAAACCGATTTTCAAAATGAAACTGCTGTCGCGACAACCGCCATCCACGAGGTAGCCACGCACACCGCGATAGGTGAATGTCTCGCTCGAAAGCTCGCCCATATGCGCGAGTGTGGAATCGTTCGGCTGGCAGACAACGACACTGCCGCCGGGCGCGCGCGAAAGCAGCTTCGTCCATTCGAGCAGCGTTGTGTGCGCGTCAAGCGTCATGTCCACATGACCGCTGACGGTGAAAATCCTTCCGGCCAGTACGCTTTCGGAATCAAGCGGACGGATGGTCTGCGGCAGCAGTTGATCGGGAAAACCCATCGCCCGCAGTGTGTCATAAACCGCGCCGGAATAACATTTTTCCAGACGGTCACCGTAATCTTCGTGGTAATTTAATTCGGAGTTCATTTTATGGAATAAGGGATTCCGCCGCAAGAAGCGGGCTATCGGTCGAAGGAATCGGGGAGTTTTTCTTTTTTATGATACGCCCAAAGGGGTGGGGAATATGACCCTCGTGGGATTCAAAATTGATGCCACCGTATGCGTCAGATACATAGCATGCCTCAACCAGCTTCATGGTTTGCAGCGCATCGGTGACGGGCGAAACCAGTGAGGCATCTTCGCCCGCGACGAAGCGTTGGAGATTCGACATTGTACCAATGAAGGCATCGGGAAACCACCGTCCTATCAGCGGAACTTCGGTCCATTTTTTTTCCGAACGCGTGAAGATTTCCAAACGATCCGGCTGCCCTCGCGGATAATCAATCAACGCGCCAATCGTCGCGATGGCGCAACCCTCCGTTCCTTCGACGCGAATCGTCGCTGCCTCATGCCTCGGGCCGAACGGATGGCAATGATTGATTGAAAGGCAGCAGCGGATCAAATCACCGTAGTCCAGAATGATGCTGGAGCGCGTGCTGGCGAGGTTGGGAAAATGCGGATGCTTCACCGTGCGGGCAAAAACGCGAGCCGGCTCGCCGAGCAGCATCCTGATCGTGTCGAGATAATGCACCGTGTGGATTTGTATTTCGACACGCGACTCCGTAAGCAGAAACGGAAATGTTTCCCACGGCGTCGCGACGTTCAGCCGGACTTCGATTTCGACAAGTTCACCGAGTTCGCCGTGTTTGACGAGATCCTGAATCGCGAGAATGGACGGGCAGAATCGAAATTGAAAATTCACCGCCGCACGTAATTTCTTCCGTTCGCAGATCGCCACGATGCCCTTGGCCATGTCGAGCGAATTGCCCATCGGCTTTTGAGACAGCACTGCTGCGCCGTCGGGCAGTTGTTCGAGCGCGGCTTCTTGAGATTGAGGGGGAACACCGAGATCAAAGATAGCGTTGGGAACGGCAATGGCTTCAGCGACGGAATTAAATGCGCGTGGCAGACCAAATTCCTTCGCGCGCGCCTCGGCGACTTCGCGTCGCAAATCGAAAACGCCAGCGATAGGGAAACCGGCCTTGCGATATGCCGGCAGATGCGCGTCCCGCACGATGTCGCCTGCGCCGATGATGACGATGGGTCGTGGCCGCGAAGGAGGCGTCCAGCACTGGACAAGTTGGGGGGGGGGCAATTTCATTACAGCAGGCCAATCAGAAAATACACGCATGCATCCAGGATGTTGCGATGCGTTCAGATGATTCGCCGGTTTAAATCATCATATAAACACCATGGTCTGACCGCCAGCGACGGAACATTGAATATCTTCTTAATAAAATGGACAATATTAACCTACAGGCAGTAAATGATAACCTTACGGAAGCGTAGGGCTGGCACTAATCGGAAGACCATACATGGTTGAAAACATAAATCTTAATCTGTTGTCTGGCGGATTTTTCCGCTGCGATCCCGCATGGTCGCGCAAGGCAAACTCCCTTGACCGCTGCTATAAGATCTATTTCCCGGTCTCCGGAGAGGCATCGCTGACGATGGAAACTGGTGATTATGAGGTCAAGACAGGACAGGTTTATTTTATTTCTGGATTCAAGTTGCGTCGGCAATTCTGCGCCGGGCAGATGAAGGTCTACTGGCTCCATTTCGTTCCAGAATCATTCTATTTGCGTCATCTATTGGATCGACTCCCCCCAGTTCAAAACTGGTCGAGGGCGGAAAATGGGTGGCCAGCCAGGAGTTATGAAAATGTCTGTCGCCTGTTTGACCATCCGTTCAGTAAACAAAACCAGCCGCACGGCGATATTTCTCCCGCGACAGTTTGCCGTGTTTCCGCATTGTTACTCAATCTGGTCGCTCATTGTTTGGATGGTTTGGACAACAAGATGATTCCGGAAATGCACCCGGATTTTTACCGACTCAGACCGACGCTGGATTTCATGCATCTTCATTATCGTGAAAATCTGACCCTGACGAAAATGGCGGAAAGAGCTGGAATGGCTCCGAATTATTTTCACCGCTGGTTCAAGCAAGTACTTGGCGTCACTCCGTTTGAATATATCGAGGGCGAGCGCCTGAACCAGGCCCGGCACCTACTCGCAAGCACACGACTGACCATGAAGGAAATCGCCGATGCGGTTGGTTACCGCGATCCTCTCTATTTCTCACGAGTCTTTTCCAAGAGGCTGCAAATGCAACCGACAAAATACCGGGCGATGCACCAGTTTAACCAACGCTTGTCTTAGTCCGAACTTTGGAGTGGGCGATTAGTGCCCAAGGAATAAACACGAAGGATTAAGTTGTATCTCTGCCAGGACAAGTCGCCCACCGGAATGCAGCAAAAGATGATGATCTGATATGCCGCATCCGTTTTTGAGTTGCCTTGAACGGTTTTGGGTTGTCAACTGCAGCCCAGATATGTTGTTTCTTAACCTTATCTCTTAGTTTTTTGACCCATGAAAAATATCCCCCCCATTATCCTTATATTGTGTGCTGTTGCCGTTGCGGACTGTGCCCATGCGCAAATTCTCTCTGACCCCATTCCTGAAACAGCCGTGCCAAGCGTCATTGTCAGCACGACCAATGAACCGGTGACGCCGGGGAAATTTCAGCCGACGTGGGATTCGCTGCACCAGTATCAATGCCCGGAATGGTTTCGCGACGCGAAGTTCGGCATCTGGGCATGCTTCGGACCGCAGAACCAGCCGGAGGACGGCGACTGGTATGCGAGTAATATGTATGTACAAGGCAGCAAGCAAAATAAATTTCATGTGGCGCACTACGGGCCGCCTTCACAGTTCGGATTCAAGGATATCATCAACATCTGGAAGGCGGAAAATTTTAACGCGAAAAAACTCGTCGCACTCTACAAAAAAGTTGGCGCGCAATATTTTTTCGTCATGGCCAATCACCATGACAACTTTGACATGTATGATTCAAAGTATCAGCCGTGGAACAGCGTGAATGTCGGGCCGCACCAGGACATTGTCGGTGATTTCGCCAAGGCCGCGCACGAACAGGGACTGCCTTTCGGCGTCAGCGTCCATGCCGCGCACGCGTGGAGATTTTACGAAGTCGCCCAAGGCGCGGACAAGACCGGCCCGCTCGCGGGCGTGCCTTACGATGGCAAAGTGACCAAGGCCGAGGGCAAGGGCAAATGGTGGGACGGCCTCGATCCGCAGGATCTTTACACGCAAAATCACACGCCCAGTTTGAACTTCACCAATGCCAATTCCATTCACGGCCAGTGGAACTGGGGAAACGGCTCGAGCATTCCCGACCAGGCTTACTGCGATAAATTTTACAACCGCACGATCGACCTCGTACACAAATACAAACCAGATCTGCTTTACTTCGATGATGACGCCCTGCCGTTGTGGCCCGTCAGTGACGCCGGTTTGAAAATCGCCGCCGACTTTTACAACTTCAACATGCAGCAGCACGACGGCAAGCTGGAAGCCGTTCTGTTCGGCAAAATGCTCTCGGAGAGCCAGCAAAAATGCATCGTCCGTGACATCGAACGCGGCTCGGCCAACAAAATTGAGACGCAACCATGGGAGACGGACACCTGCATCGGCAACTGGCATTACGACCGCTCGGTTTATAATAAAAATCGTTATAAGAGCGCCAAGACCGTCATTCAAATGTTGTGCGACATCGTCAGCAAAAACGGTAACCTGCTGCTCAATATTCCCGTGCGCGGCGACGGCACTATTGACGAGAAGGAACAGGCCATCCTCGAAGGCATCGGTGCGTGGATGGACGTGAACAAGGAATCCATCTTTGGCACGCGTCCGTGGAAGGTGTTTGGCGAAGGTCCGGCCTCGGCAGGTGCCGCGCTTTCCGCGCAAGGTTTCAACGAAGGCAAGGGCAAGCCCTTCACGGCCGACGATGTGCGCTTCACCACCAAGGATGGAGTGCTTTACATGATTGCATTGGGTGCTCCGAATAAGGATTTGCAGATCAAGTCGCTTGGCAGCGCGGCCAAGTTGCTTGACAAGCCTATCGGCAACATCACGCTGTTGGGCAGCAGCGAGAAAGTACAATGGTCACAAAATGCCGACACGCTGACCATCAAGGCACCCGCAAAATCACCGAACGACATCGCCATCGTCTATAAAATCGAGCCGGCCTTGTGAAGCACATGGAACAAAATCCTTCCAAATTATATATTCATGACGCATGCGCCGCGATTTCCTTGATCACCTGCAGGTTTCTAAGGACGGTCTGTCTTCCGGCTTCAAAGAGGAGATCAGCAGTTCCTCGTTTTCCCCAACGATAGCGGGGTACGACGGAATTTAAAACCGTCACCTGTTTGCCTCTGAGTTTTCCACATTCGATTGCCAGAGCCAGCAGGCGATCGGTCACGATTTGATGTGCCTGACCAAATGACTTTGCGACAGGTATAGGTCTCCCCTCTGCAAACTGGGGCTGCCCATGCGTGACGACATGAACCAAAATCCGGTTAATTCGGTCGTCCTCGATAAAATGATAAAATGGAGAGGAGTCAGAGACGGCCCCGTCCCAATAGAAATTCCCCTCAATTTCCCTGCTTTTGAAAAGCCCGGGAACGGAGCAACTCGCGACGATAAATTCCACAAGAGGTCCATTTTTGATGATCTCAGAGCGCCCTTTTGTGAGATTGGTCACGGCAATTGAAAGCTCCGCAGTCGCGCACTCCTCGATCCGACGATCCCCCAAAAACCGTCTGAGATAGGAGGCCACTTTGTGTCCACTCAGCAGTCCGTTGTATCCCGGGATATTTGCCAACATTCCAAGGCAACGAACCGCCGCCCGACATTCCAAAAAACTACGCAGCATCGATTTACTGGAAAGAATCCCCCTGATTTCCACAGGAGTGAAACCGGCTGCATAAAGGCCACCGACATACGATCCGGATGAGGCTGCACCGATATGATCAGGAAATACCTGCGCCTCGTTAGTCAGGGCATCAAGGAATCCCGCATGCACATTGAACCCGAGTTCGGAAGAGGCCAAAGATAGGGCCAGTCCATTCGTGCTTTTACCATGACAGGATTTGCGCTGAGTCATCTCTACGAAGCTTCAAATCCGATGGAAAAGTCGCGGGTGGGTGAATTGGTTAGCGGTTGACCGGATGGAGCCCCTTTGGCAGGGTTCTTCTTTTACACGAGTTATTTCAATACTATGGCCGAACCAGTTGATTCCAAGGAAAAGCAAACGAAAATCATGGAAATTATTTCCACCGAAATTCTTGAAACAGACTCTGATTTTGACGAGAACACCGATCTTTATTCCGCTGGGCTGGACTCGATGGCAACCATGCAATTGGTAATCCGAATCGAGCAGAATTTCGGCGTCAAGTTACCGGCGAATAAAATAACAAAGGAAAACTTTTCTTCCGTTGCCGCCTTGGCCCGAATCATTTGAAACAGCATCCTGGCCTTTCAGTCGCTTTCTTAGACTGAATAGTGCCGTTCGCCCCAACTCCAATGGCCATCTGGTCAAAAAGACTAGCCGGATTAACCGGTGCGGATTGCTTCATCCTGGCATTGGATCGGATGATGAAACGCCGCCGACAGCACGGTCTTGCGGGCCAGACACATCTTCTCTTGGACAGCATTCCAGACCTCACCTCTCTTCGTGAAGGGGCCACGAGACTTTGTGCCGAGCATCCCTTGCTGGATGCCTACGTTCAAAGGAATCCACTCACCCTTGAGCCCTCTTGGAGAATTGAACATAACAGAAAAAGTAATCTGCCATTAAAACTATGGAGGGAGCACGGTTCCGCGCAGCATCCTGAACTTGATGCCTCTATTGTTGGTTCTGCTCACGAGCTTTCCGAAAAGATTCTCAACGGATTGCTTGAGGAGAAATCAGGACTGCGAAATCTGCGGCTTGATCTTATCCTTTTGCGCACCGGGGGAAGTCAGTTACTGCTCACTTGGAATCACCTTCTGTTTGACGGAAAGGGAGCTGAATTTCTGGCAAGCGCCTTGATTTCCGCCACGATGGGTCAGTCCAAATTACCCGCCAAGAGTTCGCGTATCGCGGTTGCAAAACCCCTTAGTCTTTGCCAACAGATTCAAAAGACCAGACCCGTTCTTGATCGCTTCTTTAACCTTGTTAGCAATAAGTATCAGTCACTCTCCGGCCCCCGAGCAGATGCGGGATCGCTGCACTACAAGCTCCTGCAATTCACTCAGGAGGAAACTGAGAGCATTCATGAACGCGCAACAAATTTATCGGGGCTGTATACAGTCAGCTTCTACATCGCCTGTGCAGCCAGGGCGCACAGAATGGCATTTCTCTCTCGCGGCCAGGATCCCTCACATTACGTCGTCAGTATTCCTGTCCAAATCAGGAGAAAGGGAGGACAGAACGATCCCTTTCAAAATTGTGTGACGATTCTCTTCTTTTGCCTTCAAAAAGACGAATTGGAATCCCTCAATACGGCGGTAGCATCAGCTCAGAGACAATTTGAGGAAATGACCCGTTCAGAACTTGGGCATGCGTTCAGTATCGTACTGAACCTCATGCGGCGGCTCCCTGCGCGCCCTTACATGAAGTTTTTGGAATCGCAGTTTGCCGGGGAAGTCACCTCCTTCTTCCATTCCTCCACAGGCAACTTTGCACTGATCTCGGAAAAGTTGTGTGGAGCCAAGGTGTTGGATGCCTACCATGTTCCCTCCGTCTCGGCTCCGCCGGGTTCAGGACTTTTTTTTAGTGAGTATGCCGGACGGATTACCGCGACATTCTCTTGGCGCGAACGATCGGCAAGCGAATCAGAAGTCGATCTTATCCTGAATCAGCTTCGTAAGGATCTGATCCAGAACCCTTCAGAAGTCATCGGATGAAAGCAGATGTCGTGGTTGTAGGAGGTGGAAGCGCAGGAATTGCAGCAGCTATCTCCGCAGCGCGTGCCGGGGCGACAGTAATCTTGGTTGAACGGCACGGCGCCCTGGGTGGAATGGCCTCACTATCATTCGTCCATTCGATCTGTGGGCTTTATCGGTTAAGAGAGGGCATTTCAGATCCCCTGCTTGCCTCCAATCCAGGATTCGCCATGGAATTCGCGAACCTCCTCGTTGCATCCGGTGGGGGCAGAGGGCCTGTGCGCATGGGCAGACTCGATGTGTTACTTCATCAGCCGGCAGCCTTTGCCCAACTTGCAGATCGACTCGTGGAATCACTGCCTAACCTGCACGTCCTTTTCCATTCCGAAATTTCCGATGTATCAACGAATGAGGCTGGAGAAATCACCTCGCTGAATCTTAATTGCCGTGGCTCCCGAATATTCCTCGAACCAAAGGTGGTCATCGACACCACCGGGGATGCAGAAATCGCTTTTCTGTCCGGTGCTGAGTTTGAAATTTCCCCCCTGGATAAACTACAACGCCCTTCCTATATTTTTGCTCTCACAGGGGTTCATCCTTCAACCATGAGTGAAAATGGCAGACTGGCACTAGCTCACACCATCAGCACTGCGGTCATGGAGGGACATATCCCTGACGGAGCTTTGGGAATTGCATTCCGACAGGGAGTCGAAAACGGTGAGATTTGGGGAACTATCGATCTTCGCGGCGATAATTTTGATCCCAATAATCCGAATTCCCTCTCGGTCATAGAAACCGAGGGGCGTCGGCTCGCTTATCAAATCACGGAATTTCTGAAGCGTCATGCCAAGGAGTTTGAAACTGCTTTCATAGCCGCACTCCCCACTCGTGCCGGGATCCGAGAAAGCAGAAGGGTCGTCGGTCATTACCAACTCACGGAGGATGACATTCTTAGCGGCAGCCGCTTTGATGATGAAGTCGCCTTTGCATCCTGGCCCATGGAGCTACGTGAAACAGCCAGAGGCCCAAAATTCCGATTTCCAGACGCTAATCGTTCCTGTGGCATCCCTTTGCGTTGTTTGCGTTCACGGAATGTAGCGAACCTGTTCGTGGCGGGACGGTGCATTTCCTCTACCCATGAGGCACAGGCTTCCATTCGAGTGATTGGAACCTGTTTTGCCACCGGAGAAGCTGCTGGCAATGCCGCCGCAACGATGGCCCACTCCCGACGCCACCCTTGAGTTGATGACCGCAATTTCTTAGAACCTTCGGCATCACCGTGAACATAGCAGAAGAAATATTTCAGCGTGCCAACCCGAACGCCATCGCAGTGATCGATGCGGACATCAGCCATACTTATGGTGATTTAGAAAGGCTCAGCAGAAGTGTTGCCAAAACATTAAGAGTAAAGGTCGGAGCGAATAAAAAGGCCCTGATCGGCCTGAAAGGCAAGGATGGCTTGGATTATATAGCCCTCTCACTTGGGATCCTGAGATCCGGATCCTGCTTTGTGCCTATTGCCACGGAGCTTTCCCCATCCGAGTGTGAGGCCCTGATTTCTACTCTTAGCCTTGATGCCGTGATCTCATTTTCCGAAGAGGGGGAGGGCCCGTTGAATTTCTCCTATTCCTCCTTCGAGAACAATCCCCACGTGGAAAGCTCCGGTTGGCGGGAAGAATTGGAAAAACTCAATCCGGCCTTAATACGATTTAGTTCCGGCACGACAGGCGCATCCAAGGGAATTCTTCTATCGCATGAAACTCTGCGCCAAAGGGTGGAGGCGGCGAATACAGGACTTCAAATTGTCCAAGAGGACAGAGTGCTCTGGGTACTCTCCATGGCGCATCACTTTGCCGTTTCCATCATTCTCTACCTCTGGAACGGTGCCTCTATAGTCATCCCCTCCTCCCATCTTGCTGAAGATTTTCTTTCTGCTGCAAACAAGCACGGGGTCTCAGTTCTTTACGCAGCGCCTTTCCACTTTGTGCTCCTTGCTGCTGCACCAGATCTGCCCAAGTGGCCTTCCCTGAGAATGGCTGTTTCCACTACGGCCGCACTCCCACAGGAGTCCGCGGAGGACTTCGCCGCAGCTTTTGGGGTATATCCCGGGCAGGCACTCGGCGTCATGGAGGTTGGCCTCCCGTTTTTAAATCATCCCGATCCGAAAACACATCCATCATCCATGGGGCGTCCGCAGGCTGCGTTTGAAGTAGAATTGCGTGATAACGAAGGTACGAAGGTCGATGCAGGATCGCCGGGCGAGCTCTTCATCAGGGGCCCTGGCATGTTCGATGCCTACATGGCTCCGTGGAAACCAAGCGCCAATATCTTCTCGGCGGGGGGATGGTTTTCAACCGGAGACATCGCCATCGCCGATGACGAAGGCTACTATTATTTACAGGGCAGGACACATACCGTCATCAATGTAGGAGGAATGAAATTCTTTCCCGAAGAGGTTGAAAAATTGCTCTGCTCTCAACCAGGCATTACGGATGCCCGCGTCATGGGTCGGGATCATCCCACCTATGGATGCGTTCCCGTTGCCGAGGTCATAAGCTCCGGTGACCCAAAGGTTTCCCCATTGCAACTCTCCATGCTCTGTCGGAAAAATCTGGCCCGATATAAGATTCCAGTTGAGATTCGATTCGTGGAAAGCATCCCGAAAACGGTGAGCGGAAAAATCATCCGCAGATGAAAATCGTGATCTTGGGAGGAGGCCCATCGGGAAGTGTTACCGGAGCTCTCCTGGCGCAACGAGGGGAAGATGTCGTTATTTTCGATGAGGATAACAGACCGGATACCATCGCAGGAGAGTCTCTCGTTCCTGGTGTTATTCCCATTCTCCGCCGTCTCGGGATTGAGGATCTGGTTTCAAACATCGGGATTCATAAACCGGGGGTCACCTTCTGCACCAGAGGCATCAATGAATTCGCGTTTAGCTTTACTTCCCTTTCCGGAAATTATCCCGGGTACGCCTACAATGTCCCCCGCCCAGCCTTTGACAGGATACTCCAAGACGCCGCCATTGCCTCCGGTGCCAGAAAAATCGTTGCCAAAGCGGAAGTCATTGCCCGAGGAGATACGCTCCAACTAAATTCAGAAACATTAGAGATGATTAGTTCGTGGAAGGGGCAACAACCGGATCTGGTCATTGACGCAACAGGGAGACGACGGCTCAGTGCCAAGCTTTTTGGCATCAGGGCGGAGGTTGGTCCGCGTAGGGATGTCGCCCATTTTGCCCATTTTGAAGGATTTGATGAGGCTGTCCCTTCCGGTCAAGTTCGCATCAACCATCTTGCATATGGATGGGCTTGGCGGATCCCGCTGCGCGGGAAGATGTCTTTTGGAATCGTCATGAATCATGAAGCAATCTCCCGCCTGGGAGAGGATCCGGCAGAAAGACTCGAAGCGGCCATCCAGAGTGACCCTCGACTGAGCAGGGAAACCTCGCAGATTCGCAGGGTTTCCGAGGTGGGAACATATGGAAACTACCAACTCATCTCGACACGCGGATATGGAGAGAACTGGGTGGCAGTTGGTGATGCGTATGGGTTCGTGGATCCCATGCTCTCACCGGGCATGATGATTGCAATGCAGTCAGCCTCTATGCTCGACGAGGAATTGGCCTCCCGAAAGCCCGGGGAGGCACTTCAAAGATATTCCAGGAGAATGTCCCATGAGCTTCGAGCCTGGATCGAGTTGATAGAATTTTTCTATAATGGCCGCATCTTTGAATTGCGCGACTGCGGTCGGGAATGTTTGAAGCGATTCCCTTTTCTGCCACTTGAATTTGTGGAAAGTTTCATGAGCAGAAACATGGCGGGGATGGCATCGGGTTTTACTACTAGATCTCCGTTCAGTCGCGGGGTACTTCGTCACGCCGATCGGTTTGTGTTGGGTAAAAGCGCGGGCATTTCGCCGCACGCCATTATCTGAGCATAATAATTCTCATCGGGATGATTGTCGTCGAACGATATCATCATGAATGTCTTCCAAACAACGCCCTCGGGTGTCCACGCCACAGTTCAACAACATCATCGCCGAAATCACCAACGGAATTGAAATAAAGGCTGCCGACGCCCCCATGTTGTTAAACAGCCCCAAGACACCCCCAAGCGCACCAAGAATACCCCCAAACTTGGAGCTTGCAGCAATGATTCCTGATCCGGTGCCACGCAGATGGATGGGATAGATTTCCGCAGAATATGGAATCAGCATTGCGATGACACCGCTAGCGCTGATGAGTAAGGAAGCTGTGGCCACGACAATTGCTGGGGTCGAATGAATATGAGTCACGCTCATCACGAAAAATAACAGAATCGAAAGTGCCGTAAGTCCGATAAAGAGTACAAGTGCCTTGATACTGCTCCAGCGGTGATAGAGCCAGATTACTAGAGCAATCCCCGGCAAGGCGATGACAGCTGAACGCGCCAACAGGCCGCTCGCCGCGCCCCCATTCATTCCCATATCGCGGAGGTTGCTCGGCAGCCATAGCAAAAAACCAAAATTAACCAACCCCCACGCGATTCCTGCCATGCAGAGCCCACAGGTGAGCGGCGCATAGGTGCCACGAGCAAACTGTTTTAGTTTCCCTGATTGGGGAGCAAGTTCCTTAGGGGACCCTGCTTTCATTGCAGTTATATCTTCTATGATCACAGCGGAATATTTGGCCATCACCGCACGGGCCTCAGCATTCAACCCCATATTCACCAGAAATCGCGGAGATTCCGGGATAAATCGATTCAAGAGTATAATTATTGCTCCGGTTGGCAACCCGAGTAACCAGAGAATTCTCCAGCTAAACAATGGTTCAAGAAGTGTAGCCGATCCAGCGGCAAGG
>Ga0302189_10001799_pt1 | contig 17621 bp, 10 predicted proteins | sample II_Bog_E2_2_FD_194551 | JGI IMG/M metagenome (GOLD analysis project Ga0302189, IMG submission 194551) | Peat permafrost microbial communities from Stordalen Mire near Abisko, Sweden - II_Bog_E2_2 | ecosystem: Environmental > Terrestrial > Soil > Wetlands > Peat | place: Sweden: Abisko...
CGAGATCTCGCGGCAAACTGTTCTATCGATTGGCTCAGCAGGCCATGCAGACAGACCCGGTCCCGTTCGCCAAATTGGTCAAACCACAACCTGTTGGGCCTGGTGGCGTCAAGTAAATATCCCTATCACTACATGGCCGTCTACGAATTTCGGGCTGCCTTTGGGGTGGTAGCTGATGAAGTCGAGGGGCGCGCCGGTAGCGCCAGTGGCCGCGTTTACGCCGTGGGCGCAATGGTCGAGGAATTGGCGGAGGAAGGGCTCGGAATGATCGCTGACACCGGTCGCCTCAGGGCCACCGATTTTGGCGGTGGGCAACTGCTGGCGAATGGCCGCCGCGGTGAGGTCGTAAAGACGGTCGTACTCAGCCGGTGTGCCGTGCCAGTAGCCAATATCCGGCTCATTCCAGACTTCCCATAGCCAGGTCGCGGTCTGGCTGCCGTATCGATCGCGCAGGTGGGCTGTATAGGCGGCGACGAGCTTCGCCCATTTGGCCTCGTCTTTGGGCGGGTAGGTCCAACCGGTGAAAATGTCCCCCTTCGGGAAGGTATGACGATATGGTTCCGGATGCGTGGAGAGCGCTTCGGGCATGAATCCGATTTCGATCAGCGGTCGGATGTGGCTCTGGACCAGCGCGTCAAATATCTGGTCCGTGATTTTGAAATCGTAGACCGGCGTGCCATCCGGCTTTTCAGTGTAGACATTGGTCGAGCCCCACTTCAGCGAACCTTCACCGTCGCCGGTGGTGAACAGATTGTGCGGACGGAAATACACCGGGACCGGACTCAGCGCGGCTAACTCGCCGAGGAGCTTTTTGCCATTGGGCGCATAGAGATAGTTCGGCTCGTCGGCGCCAAAGTAATTCCATATGGGCGTGTACGATCCGGTGGGTTGGGCTGCATGAACCTGAATCGAGACCGCCGACAAAGCCTGATTCTCAGCGGAGGGACTGTCCTGATTCCCAGACTGAGCAAGACTCGGACACTGCGGAAAGAGCAAAACGGCGATAAGCAGCAGTCCGGGCTGCAGATGGATACGGTTCCGGGCCCTCATCATTTCCATGGCTTTCACGATAGCGGAATGATGTAAGCACTGGGAAAAAATTGGGCCGCTGCGGGTGAACGCAGCGGCCCAAGGTTGGTTCGGATTGCAATTCTGGATTGCTTCGTCGATTACGGCTTCTTCTCTTTTTCTTTAGGTTCGGGCTTTGGTGCGGGTTTTGTTGCGGGCTTGGGCGCAGGTTTCGGAGCCATCTTTGGAGCAGGCGCAACTGCCTGCTTGGGCGCGGGAGCCTTCACGACGGCCTTGGGAGCCGGCGTGACCGCAGGGTTATGCTCCGGCTCTGGAGCCTTCTCCGTAGTTTTCGGAGCCGATGTGGGTGCACCCTTATGCTCCACCTCCGTATCCATTGCACCCGCTTTGGGAGCGGTTGTTCCGGTCGGCTTTCCTGTTGTCGTGGAAGCAGCTGGCGCGTGTTCCGGCTCCCCTGCTCGCATCGCTGGCGTTCCCTTTGCCGCTGGCTCAGGTGCGGCCTTCGGCGCAGGTGTGGGCACCTTGGCCACAGCCGCGGTTTTAGCCGATGCCGTCTTTACCGCCGCGATAGTAGACGGCGGAGCCTGGGCCTTGGCTAGTTCGCTGGGTGGCTTGGGCGGTGGCGGCTTGAAGCCGGCGGGAGCTGGATGCTGTTCCGCGGCCAGTGGCTTAGTCGAGGCCAGATTCGTCGGGTGCCCGCCATTGTTTTTGGCCAGGTTGCTGGTGTCGGACTTGGCCGTGGCTATGTGCTGCTGCTGGAACTTCGTCGGGGGTGTGTGGGACTCGTGCAGTGCGGTCTGTTCCTCTGGCGTGGGCTGGTGCTGAACGCCGTTGGGCCCGCCGCTGAACGCAACGTGATTGGTGTTGACAATGGTGGTCTGTTCAACGATGGTCCGATTAATGTATACGTTGGTCACTACTCGCTCATTCACGTGAACAACCGCGGTGTTGTAGGCGAAGACGCCGCCGTTCCAGGTGCCACCGGCAAAGCCGATACCCATGTATCCGCCGCCGTAGTTCACGCCGCCGTAAAAGCCGATGTGCGGTCCCCAGTAGCCTGTATGGAAGCCGTAATGGCCGCCGACGAAGCCCCAATAGGGAGGGGTCCAGAGTGCGCCGATGTAGGGTGCAGGCACCCACGCGCCGGGAACCCAGTAGTAACCCAACAGACCCCAGCGCCAGTGGCCGGGCGTCCAAATCAAATTCGGTTCAGGGCATGGCGGCTGCTCATAGACTGGCAGCGGAGGAGGAGGCGTGTCTGCCGTGACCTCATCATCGGCATCTGGAGCGGGAGCCGCCTCCTCCACAGGGGGTGCAGGATTCTCAACCGGCATCCATCGTGCGCCATCCCAAACGAAGGTTCCGGTCCTGAGCGTGCCCGGAGCCTGAGCACTGACTCTTTGTTGATCAGCGATTGCGAATACCATGAACGCCAGCAAAAGCCAGCGCACAGAGCGAAAAGACTTCATAACAAGTACCTCCGGTACTTTCGTGCTTGCCCGTTCAACGCCAGCCCGCATGTCGACGGGGAGGGAACAGGCTTGGTGGAATTGCCGCAGGTCAGATCGACTCTGACCAGAACTCGCGAAGTGTAAACCCGCATGGAGAGTGTAAGAAACCCAACTCCACGGGAAATTAGCTGCTATGCGTGCCGGTATTCAACGGACCACACGTATGGATGGCAACCAATTCGTCCCTTTGCAGATCTTTGGTGATTGATCTGATCCGTCCCGCCAAAAGGCGAGTCGGGAAAGGGTGGTTAAGTGATCCAGCGAGCGTGAATGCGAAGAGGGCGCGCCATGGGATCGGCGGCCTCCGATTGAGATTTTCGAGTAGCTTTGAGAGCAGAGAAGCACATGCGAGTTTCCTTTCAGGGATCGCTGATCCTCAGAAACCAGGCAAAAGGACTTCCACAAAATGCAGAAGTGCCGGGATTCCCAGGCAGCGTAGCGTTAGCTTGCGGTCATTGCTGGCCGCAGCCACCTCGTACATGCGAGGCCGTTGCTACAGTGGATAGTAACCCGGTTCCCTGTGAAAAGTGGCAAAACTTCTGGAGACCGCCTGTGCGAATCGAGGAACCTTTCGGGAATCTTCAGCGTATAACAGGGCATGAGGGCGATTGCCATGATGCGGAAGAGCTTGCGCAATTCGACAATTTTATTGGCTGGCCTTGCCTTGCTGGCCGGGGTAACGGGCTGCTTCAGGGTTCACGTGGACAAAGGCGCCAACGGCGAAGATAAAGACGTCAGGGTGGATACACCCTTCGGGGGTGTGCACGTAAACACCAATCAAACCTCGGCCGCCGACCTCGGACTGCCGGCCTATCCAGGTGCCCACCCGGTGGCGGACAACGATAAGGATAAGGACAAGTCGGCGGACATTCATCTTGGCTTCGGCGATTGGGAGTTGCGCGTACAGGCCGTGAGTTACGGCACCCACGACAGCCAGGAACAGGTGACTGCCTTCTACAAGAAAGCGTTGGGCCGCTATGGCGACGTCATCATTTGCGAGGGTCACTCGCCGGTGGGCACGCCGACTACAACATCTGAGGGCCTGACCTGCTCCGACGACGGCAGCAGCGCGAATGTGAAGATTGACCGCAGCGACTACGGGACCAACAGCACCAGCGTGGAGCTGAAGGCTGGTTCGAAGCGCCATCAGCACATTGTTGGATTCGAGACGCCGAAGGACGGCGAAACTCGGTTTGCCCTGGTGGCGCTCACCTTGCCTGCCGGTGTGGATAAAGGAAAGAGCGACTAGGTTCTCTCTCGCGGTACGGTCTGGATTGGCTGCTGTTTTGCGGAAAATTGATCGTCGTTCAGGCTTAGCGGTCCGCCAGCCTGAGCGATGGCCTACAATTTCAGCAAACAGCACGCACATTCCGTATTAGACCGGAGATTTGTTGATGCCAGTGAAAACCCTTCGCCTCTTCCCCGCGGTTTTTCTTGCCGCGTCGATCCTTTTGCATGCCGCAGACAAGCCAAAGACGGCCCCGCCCGCTGCCGCGGTCACTGATCCGTATGCAGAGGTACAGCCTGCCACCGAAACGCTGGACCTGAACATGTACCAGCGCATTCGGGATGAGGGCCTGAACCACTCCCACGTAATGGAGTTTGCCTCCGCGCTGATGGATGGAATCGGACCGCGCCTCACCGGGTCTCCGAATCTGGCAAAAGCCAATGCGTGGACTCGCGACACTCTTACGAAAATCGGGCTTGAGAATGCGCATCTCGAAGATTGGGGTGAGTTCGGCCTCGGCTGGCAGCAGATCAATACTTGGGCGCACATGGTGACTCCGGACACGGGGATACTTATTGTGCAGGCCACGCCATGGTCGCCGGGAACCGCGGGCCCGGTGACCGGCGACGTGGTTTTCGTCAACATCCAGGATGAGAAAGACTTCGACAAATATAAGGGGACGCTGGCGGGGAAGGTGGTTCTCTTCGGCGCAATGCGTGACGTTCCGAATGTCGACAAACCGCTTTTTGATCGCTATACCGACAAGGAACTTGAGGACATCGCTCAGATTGAGGTGAGTGGCAATGCCGGCGGACTCTCTCCGGAGATGCAGGCCCGCATGCGCACTCGCCTGGAGCGATTCCGGATGATCGACAAAATTGCGCAGTTCTTCTATGACGAGAAGGTGGCTGCGGTGATTGAGCCCAGCCGGGATGGAAAGAACGGCGGCGGTTCCGGCGGCACGCTGTTCGACGACAACGGCGCAACACTCGGGCGCACACCCTACGTTGCGGATAAGCGTGTGAAAGTTCCCGTGGTAGTGGCAGCCATTGAGAGCTACGGGCGCCTCTACCGGCTTACCCAGGCTCACGCTCCGGTCAGCGTCGAGATCAATGTCGAGACCAAATTCACCGGCGACCACGAACACGGATTTGACACGGTTGCCGAAATCCCGGGAACCGATCCAAAGCTGAAGGAGCAGGTCGTCATGCTTGGCGGCCATCTCGATAGCTGGATTGGCGGAACAGGCGCCACGGATAACGGGGCCGGAACCGTCGTTGCCATGGAGGCCGTGCGTATCCTCAAGGCTCTGGATGTGAAGCCGCGCCGCACCATTCGCATCGCCCTGTGGACCGGTGAGGAGCAGGGCATCTTCGGCTCCAAGGGTTATTGCACCATGCATTTTGGATCAGCAAAGCTCTCGACTGCGCCCGATCAGATGCAGCTGCCCGAATTTATGCGCCGCGCCGCGGGACCCCTGGAAGTGAAGCCGGAACAGAAGCTCATTTCTGCCTACTTCAACGTGGATAATGGAACCGGCAAAATCCGCGGCGTTTACACGCAGGGCAATGCGGCCATCGCACCTATCTTTGCCCAGTGGATCGCCCCGCTGAAGGATCTCGGCGTCACCACCATCACCAACCAGAACACGGGTGGTACCGACCATCTGAGCTTCGACGCCGTCGGCATCCCTGGCTTCCAGTTCATCCAGGACATGCTTGATTACGAGAGCCGCACACATCACTCGAATGAAGATGTCATGGAACGTATGCAGCCAGCCGACCTGAAGCAGATTGCAACGGTCGAGGCTATCTTCGTCTACAACGCGGCGCAGCGCGACCAGATGATGCCGCGTAAGGCGCTGCCGCAGCCCGACCTGGAAGAGAAGAAACGCGCTCCGATCGAGGGAATCTTCCCCAACGCTCAACCCCCGGCAGCCGACAAGAAGTAAGGCCTTCGGCAGTCCTCATATCAAGGTGGCCGCTCCGTGCGTTGAACGCCGGAGCGGTCTCGCTTTTCGGTAGTCTTTCACGGGAGGCAAAACCGGGGCGCCCTGAAGCTCGACGGACTCTGCTACACTGATCGAAGCGCATTCAAGGGGTCAAACGCGCCAGGCCGCGCCCCATCGATACGCTTCCGCAACCCATGTTCGGGGAGTGGCTCAGCCTGGTAGAGCACCTGGTTCGGGACCAGGGGGTCGGAGGTTCAAATCCTCTCTCCCCGACCATCTTTATCTATTTCAATCTAAACAGCTTAGACGGCACTCGACGTGATCGAATTTCCCCTTCTTCGGTGCGTTCCATAAAACTGAGGGCAGATCGAAGCCGATGCCGCACTCTTCAGCCATTTCTCTGCGGAATCGCGCATCCCCTTTACCTTGTCGTAAAGCTCGTCGACGCTCGCGTCGGAATGCCCCATCCAGAATTTCCTCACTCCCTCGGAACACTGACCGTAATTCCGAAGGTGGGTGTTTCGGAACCGCCTAAATACGATCGGTGGCGAGCACTGCGTTTGCGCGAAGCGTTCGAGCCTTTCGCACGCCAGGAACAACTTCGCTGTGTACTCGAGTGCGCCTTCGGGGATTTCGCGACCAAAGGCAATGCCGAACTGATAGACCTAGCCAACTAGCCGCGACGAAGTCTGGCTGGGGTATCCGCTAGCCGTTCACACATGCGAGGCCAGATTTCGATCCGCGCATTTTGCACGTCATCTCCAGCATTTTGCACGTCATCTCCAGGTTGGCGCTCGCAAAATCAGCCGGACCTCCGATTTTGTTGGAAGATCGTGGCCCGCTGGCGCAACTTGAACCTGCGATTGCGGGATGGTTCGGGGCTGGAGCCTATGCTTGTGCATTGCTGACAAGAAGGCACCGCATCCCGATTGACGTTACACTGAAACCATCCTCAGCAACGCATCGGGTGGCGTCATGTCGTTGGCCAATCAGGGCTCTTACCAGTTTGGCGACTTTCATTTGAATCTGGATCTGCATGTATTGGCGCGTCGCGGTGAGCGCGTCCCGCTGGGGTCGAAGGCGTTTGCTATTTTGACCTTCCTGGTGTCGCGCGCCGGAGAAGTTGTCACCAAAGCTGAACTGTTTGCTGCGGTCTGGGCGGAGTCCTTTGTGGAAGAAGGCGCGCTCTCCCAGCAGATCTTTACGTTGCGAAAAGCCCTGGGTAACAAAGCAGACTATATCGCCACTGTCCCGGGGCAGGGCTACCGCTTTATGGGCGAGGTACGTCGCATCCTGCCGGCTGCTGCGGCAAGCCCAGTCACCGGCTGGGACACGGTGGTGCAGGAGACCCTTGAGCGGCGCCACATTGTGATCGAAGAATCCGCGCCGCAACTCCTTTTGACAGCAGGGACCTCGCGCAGCCAAACAAGAAAGTACGCTGTTGCTGCGGCGGTTCTGGCTGGAGCTGGATTGCTGGCTGCGGGCTGGATGTGGTGGCATAGACCGGCTCCGCCTGATTTCCAGAAGGCCGTGCTGGCCGACTTCACGAACACGACCGGCGATGCGGCATTTGAGAGCACCTTGAAACACGCGCTCGAGATCGATCTAGCCCAGTCTCCCCATTTCGACGTCATGACCGAGCGCGATAGCGCGGACACCCTGAAGAAGATGAGCCTCAAACCCGACACCGCAGTGACTCCGGAAATTGCGCGCGAGATATGCGAGCGCACAAACCGGCAGATCCTGCTCACCGGCAGCATTGCCAGCGTTGGCGGCGAATATCTGCTCACGCTCGAAGCAGCCGATTGCAACTCCGGCAAGCGGATTACCGCAGCCAAAGCCGAGATTGCCGACAAATCGAAGGTCCTCGGCGCCTTGGATCAGCTCGTCGATCGTGTCCGGTCCAAACTGGGTGAGTCCACAAAGTCGATCCAGAGTTTCGACATCCCATTTGAAGACGCCGCCACACCATCCCTCGATGCGCTGAAGTCCTACTCCATCGGAAAGTACATGGTGGCGCAGGGTAAACCCTACCCCGACGTCCTGAAATTCTTCCAGCGCGCCGTCGAAATCGACCCTCACTTTGCCCAGGCTTATGAAGCGATCGGAATCACCTATTACAACCTGAGCGAACCCCTCTTGGCGGCGGAGAACCTGAAGAAGGCCTTCGATCTCCGAGACGGTGTGGGCGCAAAAGAGAAGCTCAACATCGAGGCACACTACTACGACCTCGGACAGGGCGACATGCTTGCAGGCATCAAGGCCTATCAGCTCTGGGCAGACACCTATCCGCACGATTGGCAGCCATGGCTCGCAATGGCCAACTCGTATGTTCAGCTAGGCCAGAACGGGCCCTCAATCGCGGCCGCGCAGCATGCGGTGCAGCTGGGTGGCGATCCCGTCTGCTATATCGTGCTCGCTCGCGGCTACAAAAATGCCAGGCGCTTCGCGGAGGCCAAGGCGGCAGCGGCGGAGGCCATCCGGCGCGGCAAAGACACAACCGGGTTGCAATGGATCTTGTACGAGGTCGCATTCGACGAACACGATGTCGCGGCACTGGCCCGCGAAGACGCCCTGCTGGCTTCGAGAAAAGACGGGTTGCACGATTACTTTGCCGCCAAGACGGCCGCGATCGACGGAAAATACACACTTGCGGAGAGCCTGTTCCGCCATGAGATTGCGGTCGACCGGCAGGAGGGATTGACCGAAGAAGCGGACAGTATTGCGGTCGAGCAGGCCCTGATGGAACATTATTTCGGACATTCCGAACTGGCCCGCGCCACGCTCAGCCACCTCGGCAAAGAAGAAGAATCCGATCCCGACTTTGCTTTAACACGCGCTATGCTCGGCGATGTCGTGTTCGCCAAGCAGTTTCTGGCGGGGCACAGCCATGATGAGCACCCCGGAACCGCCTACCTGTACAACTACAAGCCTTCGGTCGAGGCGTCGATTGCGATTGCACAGGGCAAGCCGCTCGAAGCGATCGCGGCTCTGGAGGTCCCCACACCGTATGCCGTGCGCGGGATGGAAGCGCGCATGCTGGCAGGGAACGCATACCTCGAGGCTGGTCGGTTTCAGCAGGCGGAAGAGCAGTTCCGTAATATTCTCGACAGTCCGCCGTTCGACACCGGGGTGAACCTGGCCCATCTCGGGCTGGCGCGCGCCTATGCCAAAGCCGGCGACCCAGCCAAAGCGCGCGCCGAGTACCAGGCCTTCCTCACAGCGTGGAAAGAAGCCGATCCCGACCTTCCCATACTGAAGACCGCAAAAATGGAATTGGCACTCCTCCACTGAGTCCGCTCCTTTATACCTATCTGTCTTCCTGAGCGACCGAGGGGAGTCGAAAGACCTGCTTCTTACAGCCCATTACAGCACTTTATCCAAGTCTGTCATTCAGACTCTCTTCTCAGGACCATCCCTTAAGTAGCTGATTCCAAAATATAAAATCATTCATAAATTTTATGAGAACAAATGAAATTGTTTTTCGCCGGCGCTGTGGTGTAGTGCGAATGACATCAGCGAAGGCGAGAACGATCCATGTGGTTTCTGCGACGCAAGACGGCTGTTCCCGAGGCAAGCGCGGACGTGCTCCCGCCTCTCAAGGCGTCGACCCGGCGCATTGAAATCACGCTCGAACGACACTCGGTGACGCGGCTGTCGCGGAGTAGCGATGCAGAACCGGCGGAGACAGTAGAGCCGCGGACTAAACTGCCAGCGCCTTCAGACGGATAACTTTGGCAACCAGAGCGGCGTGCGATGCAGTGGCGAGGGTCACCGACAGGCCAGAAGACTCAATTCGAAATAACCCAATTAAGGAGAGGTCCAATGGATCAAAGCTTGAACCAGTGCAAGACGCAGTTGGCGCGTTTGTCCGTGATGGGAGCGTGCGCGGTTCTTTTCATGCTGGGCAGCGCGGAGGCAGGCTTTGCGCAGCAGACAGCTTCACCCAAGCCGGCTGCATCCGCGTTGGTCACTAGCCCGGCGGCTGCACATGCTGTTTCCAAGCCGGCCGTTGAAGAGGAAGAGACGGCCAAGCCGGCGAAGGCAGGCGGCGAAGGCATCAAGGTTCACGGGCACTGGAAGATCGTCGTTAAGAACCAGGATGGAACGGTCGCTTCGAGCACGGAGTTTGAGAACTCCCTGGCTGCTCCAGGCGCTGGCGAGCAGGTCCTCGCTGAACTGTTGTCTGGCCAGCTTGCCTGGGGAGGAATGGCTATATTAATCGGCGGAAACGGCATGTGCAGCGGGACCTGCGTTCTGGAGCCAGGAGCCACTCTGGGGACGGGCCCATCGGGCGGTTCATATGCAAACCTGGCTCAACACCAGCAGTGCTCTCCATCAAACGCCCTTGGTATTTGCTTTCCCGGGCTGACAAATTTAGCCACTCCCGCCAATCTTTCTGCCACTCCTAATACCGCTGCGCTTCTCACATTACAGGGTAGCTTTACAGAATCCTCCTCAGAAACGTTCGTTGCTGTTCAAACCAATTTTGTAGGCTGCCTTTCAACATCACCTTCGACAATTCCCGCATCAGCTTGTGCCAACTACTTCTCCGCAACGGGAGGGACACCCCCAAGTGGTGTAAGCATTGTCAACTCGCCTTTTACCCAGACGTCCTTAGCCACTGCGATCAACGCGGTCCCAGGGCAAGTAGTAACCATCGTCGTCACCATCAGCTTCTCCTAGCTTGATCCAGCAAACGCAGGGAATGAAATCAGGAGAGATGCGATGACTACGCGATTCGACAATACGAGGCGTGCGCGGCTGGCTCAGGTCCTGCGCACCGCAGGCGCGCTGGCAGCTCTGGCGTTGCTGGCGGGACAAGGCACGTCCCTTGCGCTGGGCCAGGAGACGACAGCAACAATGGCGCCAGGGTTTTTTCTTGGCACCTCGACCGTGAATGGCACTGCGTTGCAGGCGCAGTTGGGGTTCGTCACCAACTCGACCTCCGCCTCGTATGTGCCCACGGTTAGCTTGCAGTTCGGCATCAGTTACAGCGCGGGGCCGGTCAGTTGCACCCGGACCGTCGTGCCCGTGAACAATCCGGGCGTGCCCGTCCCCTACGTTCAAACCTGCACGGTGACAATCACCTTTACGCCGCAGTATCCGGGTGGCCACCGGGACGCGCTCTATATCGCGGGAGTGTCGATGGGTAGCCCCGGTGCGTTTCTTTATGGCATAGGCCTGGCGCCTCAGTTGATGATTCAGCCCGGCGTCACCACTAGCCTCAACCTGCCAGGCAACCCCTACTTTTACGGATCAACGACCGACGACACCGGCACTTACTATGTCTACGCCAACAACGATATCTACACGGTGAAGGACGGCGTTGCAACGGAGCTAGCCGGCTCAGTCCCACAAACAAGCAGCCTCTCCATCGACGGCGCGGGGCAACTCTGGGAACCGGGGTACCCAGGCGTCAATGATTTATGTTACGGACTCCCTTACATCGAAAACCAAAACCCTGTCATTGCGGCGGCTAGCGTTTGTTTTCAAAATCCGGTAGCTGTCACAACCGGAACCCTCGGGACCTACTACGATGCGGACGGCGGTGGTGAATCCATTTCTTACGATGGTCAAACTACTACATTCATTCACGGACTTCTGGTTCAGCAATATCAGCCTGATACTATTCCGGAGACTCCTTCTATAGTTGCGAATACTGCGTATGGAGAGGCGCCACTCGATTATCCCATCGGCACAAACTTCGGCCCAAACGGGATCGCAGTGGACCCGTATGAGAACCTGTTCTTCACTGACCCCAACAACGGTGTCGCCGTGTGGTGTGGCTGGGGATTAAATACCAACGGCATCACGGGCAACAGCAATGGCTGCGGCGGCTGGGGCCATTCCATGGTCCAGATCAACCAATACATCGGCACCAACCCAACCATGGCGGTGGATGCCGCTGACACGTTGTATGCGAGCCAAAACACAGTACAGATGTTCCCCGCCTCCAATAATTACGCCTCCCCGATAGCGGGCATCGGGTATGGGGGCAGCGTCTCTCTGACCCCGGACGGGACGGTGTATGTCGGGGATGGTTCAACGCTCTACACGGTCAACCGCTCCCAGGGCTCAATCAACTTTGGCTCGAACAACGGGCAAACTCCGAGCCCCTACCCCCTTACGCTGTACAACGGCGGCAACCAGCCGCTGACCATCTCGTCCATTGTAGCCAGCGGGAGCGCTGCCTATACGGTCGAACCCGCAGCGTCGAACGGCTGCACGAACGGGATCACGTTGGCCGTGGGCACGGTCTGCCAGCTCCTGGTTACCTCCACAGTTCCCCACGCGGGCACGCTGACGGGCGCGGTCGCCATCACCAGCAACTCGCTCAACGCGCCGGGCACGGTGCAGACAGTTGCGCTTACCGGTTACACCAGCGGCATCTGGGTTGCTGCAACGCCCAATCCGTATGTGTTCCCTGCTCAGACAGCCGGAACCACCAGCGTACCTTTGCCGGTAACCGTGACCAACACCAGCGACGGCAGCAACGCCGCGGGCTACGGAAGCACGGTTGCTATAACAAGTGGGTTCACCTCCAGCAATCCAGCGTTCACGGCATCGCTGGGCGACCCGACTGCGCAAACCTACTGTGGCAACCCATTGGCCACGGGCGCAACCTGCCTGATCCAGGTGACCTTCAACCCAAGCGCAGCCACGAGCTATTCCGGAACCATCAGTTGGTACGAGCAGATTACCGGGGGCGGACCCAGCATGAAGGTAAGCTTCGCCGTAAGCGGCAATGGCACCCCGGTTCCGCTCCTGGTGCCGATTAGTGAAACCATTCAGGTCACCGACAGCCCGCTCGTCACGCCTTCGCTCCTGATAGCAGTTAACGAGGCGGTTCATGTCACCGATGCAGAGCCGGGGACTCTCAGCGCTGTTCTTCTCTCACCCACACCGGGGCTGAGCACTCTGCTGGGGACCACCAATGTAGCCTTCCAGTGGACCACCGGGGTTGATGTCTCCGACTATCAGCTCAACCTCAGCGCCATCGCAGCCGGCGACACGGATTTGTATTCATACAAGGGCACTGCGACCTCCGCCGTCGCGGCCATGATCCCCGCAAACGGCGTTGAGGTCTTCGCAAGGCTCTATTCAAAGATCAACGGCGTCTGGCAATACAACGACTATGTCTACACCGAAAGTGGAACGCCCACTCTAGCCGCGCTCACCTCGCCCACACCGGGGTTAAGCACCATCCTCGGCACCACGAGCGTGCAATTTCAGTGGACCAGCGGAACCGATGTCTCCGACTACCAACTCAACCTCAGTGCCATCGCGGCTGGCGACAGTGACCTCTACACATACAAGGGCACTGCGCTCTCCGCAACCGCGTCTGCACTGCCCGCAAACGGCGTCAAGGTTTACGCAAGGCTCTACTCAAAGATCAGCGGAACCTGGCTACACAACGACTACGTCTACACCGAAGGCGGCACGCCCGCTCCGGCCACGCTCACCTCACCCGCGCCGGGGTTAGGCACCATCCTGGGTACCACCAGCGCGACCTTCCAATGGACAGCCGGAATTGCCGTAACCGACTACCAACTCAACCTCAGCGCCGTCGCAGCCGGTGACAGCGACCTCTACACATACAAAGGCACAGCCCTCACCGCAACCCCGCCTGCACTGCCCGCAAACGGGGCAGAGGTCTACGCAAGGCTCTACTCAAAAATCAACGGAGCCTGGCAGTACAAAGACTATGTCTATACCGAAGGCGGCACGCCCACGCGGGCCGCGCTCACCTCACCCACGCCGGGACTGAGCACCATACTCGGCACCAGCGGTGTAGTCTTCCAATGGACCGCCGGAATTGGCGTAACAGACTATCAGCTAAACCTAAGCGCCATCGCGGCCGGTGACAGCGACCTGTACTTATACAAAGGCCCGGCTACTTCTGCGACCGCACCCGCCCTGCCCGCAAACGGCGTAAAAGTCTACGCACGGCTCTACTCCAAAATCAACGGAGTTTGGCAATACAACGACTACGTCTACACCGAGCAGTAGGGTGAAACCAAGAGCTCGCGTTGCGCTCAGACTTCGCAGCGCGAGCTTCTCACTGGGAGAAACTAGCCGCCCGCCATTCCAGCGATCGCTACCCTGCAATTCTGCGAGTGCTAACCTGCTTCGAGAAGCAAAAGCCGGCGGCGGTTCGTGAACCTGCGCTCCGGCTGCGAAGTGGTGCGCATGAGCACAGTCGGTCAAATGGGATGCGCTTAACTTTTCTTGATAATAAATACGGTCTTGTCGTCGATGCAGTCGTCCTCGCCGCTTTCTCTCAAACGATCGTCATTCCGCAATGCATAATCCAGAATTGCGTTGCAGATTTCCTTCGCGGGCTTGCGCTTGTGTTCCTCGATGATCTGTTCAATCTCTTGCCTGATCTGCTCATCCTCGCCGTCATAGACGCCATCCGTATAGAGGAAGATGATGTCGCCCGGACTCATCAGGGTGATCTCATCCATATCGAAAGAGGTCATCTGACTCGGACGAAGCATCAACGATTCATACCTGCTCCTGTCCGGATGGTCCTCTGGAATCACCAGCCCGAGTGAAGGAAACTGCACCATTCGATCCCATCCGATATCCATGAATTTTCCGAATTCGGCGGAGAACACAAGCGGCGGCGGATGGCCGAAGTTCACAAATCGGAAGAGCCCATTGGTACTGATCTCGCCGTAAACCATGGTTGCTATCTCGCGCGTGTTGTTCTCTGTGTCAAAGCCAAGTGCGTTTCTGGCCGTAACGGAATGAGCAAGGCGGAGGTTGATAATCTCGAAGACGTCAGCGGTTGTTTTACCGTTGGTATCAAGCTCGCAAAGCATCGCTGTATGAAACGTGTCATGAACCGTCGATGCAATCTTGGCGGCGATGCTTCCATGCCCCTGAGCATCCACCAACAACACCCCCGCTGTGGTGTATAGATCGTGGAGGTTCTCGGCGATTCTCAGTTGTTCTGAGCTCTTTGCCTTCGTGTATTGAATGGCGTCTTCCGGGGTGTAATCCGGCCTGGACCTCAGCCAGCGCAAATGGTCATCGAATGCGCTTCGCGATTTCGAGCCGTCCAAAAGCGGCTCGAGATGTTGCCGCGCAAGTTTGTTAGCGCGCTCAATGCGGGCATCGATGTTATAGCGCTGCTGAAAGTTGATGTATTCAAAAAGATCTCCGTCCGCATTCGCTGCAGGAATCGAGTTCCCGAACATTTCGATTCCTGGCAAATGGGGGATCGCGCCTTCTACCGGCTTCAGCCTTTTACGAAGATAATCATCGAGAGTCGAAGAGGCGGCTGAGCTTTCATTCACGTCCATTGCGAGTTCCCCTCATGCAAACGAGTATATTAGGCGAACTCAGTACCGCAAAAAGCTCGCCGAAGATCAAAATGGAATGGCAGAATAACCCAGAGGTCCTTCGTGAGGCTCTGGTTCGCTCCCAGCAGTGAAGTCCCCATCTATCGCCAGTTGGTTACCCAGGTCGTCCTGGCCATTCTCAGCGGCGACCTGCGCCCGGGCGACCGGTTGCCAAGCACGCGTGAGCTGGCTCGCCGCTTTGCCATCAATCCCAATACCGTGAGTGCCGGTTACCGGCAATTGGAAAGGGATGGCTGGACGGAACGGCGCCATGGCAGCGGCGTGTATGTGCGCGCCAACGCCGAGCCGCCCACTACCCCGGAGCAGATTCTCGATCAGCACATCGCCGGCTTCTTCCGCGCAGTCCGAGAACTCAGCCTTCCTGCACCTGCCATCCGCGCCCGCGTTGCCGACTGGCTCATCGCCCCTCCGCCGGATCACCTCTTGCTGATTGAGTCGGACGTGGAGTTGCGGCAGATTCTATTGACCGAGATTCGAGCGATGACCGCCTGCCCGGTGGAGGGTGTTTCGCTGGGAGACTGCGCAGAACCTGCGATCCTGACGGCCGCGATTCCCTTGTGCCGCCCCACGAAGGTGAAGGTAACTCGAACCGCATTACCGGCAGGAGTCGAGCTGGTCACGCTGCAGATCCGCTCTGCCAACGCGTGGCTTGGACCATGGCTGCCTAGTCTGAAGGGGAAGCTGGTCGGAGTCGCTTCCGCCTGGCCGGAGTTCATCACCACCGCCCGCACCATGTTGATTGCCGCAGGCCTTGACGCGGAAACCATAATTTATCGCGACGTCCGCAAGCCGCGCTGGAGCCGGGGGCTCGAACTGACCAACGCCATCATTTGCGATGCCCGTACCGCGTCCCTCCCTGCCTTCCCAAAGCAGGCCAAAGCGATCGTCTTTCCTCTACTTGCTGATTCGATGCGCGCCGAGCTTAGCCGATACCCTGACACCCCCGCGGCTTTATGACACTACCGAAACTGTATTAGGGAATCAATCGGGGAACACATACACCCGTATGCTCACCCTCGTACGCTACTTCATTTGAAGCGTTCCAACTCGGGAGGGTTCGAGCCATGATTAGCTTAGCCAACGAAGAAACCGTAACCGGCGCCGATGAGTTGCTGCCCGTGGAGCAGCCCACCAGGACGCGCGGCTTCTGGTCCCTGATTGCCACCCAGTTCCAGGGCGCTTTCAGCGATAACATTCTGCGCAACCTGATGCTTTCCATCATTGTTGGCATGGGCCTGGCCAGGGACGAGCGCGAGACCTTCGTTTCCGTTGTGACCGTCATCTTCTCGGTGCCGTTTCTGCTGTTCAGCATGCCCGGCGGCTGGCTGGCCGACCGTTACAGCAAGCGGCAGATCACCATCTGGACGAAGTGGATGGAAGTGATTTCCATGGTGCTGGCCACTGCCGGCCTGGCGACACACATTCTGCCGCTCTCGCTCGGCGCTCTTACCCTTGTAGCCACGCAGGCCGCGTTGTTTGGGCCGTCAAAGTATGGCCTGCTGCCGGAACTGCTTCCCGCGAAGCGCTTGTCCTGGGGAAACGGAGTCATCGAACTCGGCACCTTCCTGGCCATCATTCTGGGCACCGTGGCCGGGGCAACCATGGCGGAGAAACTGCATGGCCGCGAGGTCTACGCGGGCTACGTCCTCATCGCGCTGTCCTTCATTGGCTTGCTCACCAGCCTGGGCATCGACAAGGTACCCGCCGCAGCTCCAGAAAAGAAGTTCCAGTTCAATATTCTTGGCGACCTGTGGCAGCAAATCAGCTTCATGCGCCGCGACCGCGCGCTGTTCCTCGCCGTCATTGGCAACGCCTACTTCTGGTTTCTCGGTTCGCTGCTGTTTTCAACCATCGTGGTCTACGGCCCGGACGTGCTCCACATCGGCCAGGCCAAGACAGGCTACCTGAACGCCACGCTCGCCGTGGGCATCGGCATCGGCAGCATGGTTGCCGGATGGCTGAGCGGCAATAAAATCGAGTACGGCCTCATTCCCCTTGGCGCTATCGGCATGACCTGCACCGGTCTGCTGCTGGGCGGAATGCACCACGGATTGGTGGGCTCCGCATTGCTGCTCGGATCTCTCGGCTTCTGGGCCGGGTTCTATGCTGTGCCTGTCAACGCCCTCATCCAGCATCGCCCCCCGGAGAAGGACAAGGGTGGCATCATTGCTGCAGCAAATCTGCTCTCCTTCGTGGGCATCGCCCTCTCCGCGGGCGTCTATTACATCTTCACCAACTTCATTCATCTTGATCCGCGCGGAGTCATTCTGGCCGCATCCGTGATTACTGGCGCCGGCACGGTGTATGTGCTGATGCTGCTGCCGGAATGGTTTGGCCGACTGATCCTCTTCTTCATTACGCACAGCATCTATCGCGTGAAAGTTATGGGCCGCGAGAATTTCCCCGAGAAGACTGGCGCATTGCTGGTATGCAACCACATGTCGTTTGTAGATGCGGCATTGCTGATCGCTTCGACAGACAGGCAGATTCGATTCCTGATGTACCAGGGCATTTACGACAATCCGATC
>Ga0302189_10001837_pt1 | contig 17389 bp, 17 predicted proteins | sample II_Bog_E2_2_FD_194551 | JGI IMG/M metagenome (GOLD analysis project Ga0302189, IMG submission 194551) | Peat permafrost microbial communities from Stordalen Mire near Abisko, Sweden - II_Bog_E2_2 | ecosystem: Environmental > Terrestrial > Soil > Wetlands > Peat | place: Sweden: Abisko...
CAAACCGCCCGCGAAGCCGGTCAAAGTGGACCTGGCCGGAATTGAAACGCGCATTGTTGCCCTGCCTCTCCCCGCCGCCAACTACATCCATCTTGCCTCCGGAACCCATGGCAGCCTGTATATTCTCGAGACTCCGGAATCAGGCCGCTTCGCCGATCGCGGCGCGACCCTGAGCCGCTGGTTGCTGGAAGACCGCAAGACCGAGCGGCTCGCGGAACACATAGACAGCTTCGAGCTTTCCGCCGACGGCGAAAAGATGCTGCTGTCCTTATCCAACCGCAGGCCCGACGCTCCCGATGTCCCCGGCGCGCCCCCTCCGCCGTCATCCTGGGTGATCGTGCCGTCCAAAGCGCCGGTCAAGGCTGGCGATGGCGCGTTATCCTTCGCCGACCTGAAGGTCCACACAGATCCGCATGCCGAGTGGGCGCAAATGTACCACGAGGTCTGGCGCATTGAGCGGGCCTACTTCTACGATCCTCACTACCATGGAACCGATACGGCGGCCGACGAGCACCGCTTCGAGCCTTATGCGGCTTCCATCGCTTCACGGGCCGACCTGAACTACATCTTCCAGGAGATGCTTGGAGCCTTCTCGGTTGGTCACCTGCGCGGCAATGGCGGGCGAATTCCAACCGGTCCGCATGTGCCGGGCGGCTTGCTTGGGGCCGATTATGTCATCAAGAACAATCGCTATTGCCTGGCCAAAATCTACACCGGAGGCCATTTCAATCCGCGAGAAAAAGCTCCCCTGGCTCAGCCCGGCTTGAACCTGAATGTTGGCGATTGCATAGTGGCTATCAACGGGCAGGAGGTTACGGCCGCCGAAGATATTCAGGAGCCGCTGGAAGGCACGGCGGGCCAGGTGATCAGCCTGCGCATAGTTTCCGCTGACGGCAAAAACACGCGCGATGTATCCGTGCAGCCGGTTCCCAGCGATGCCAATCTTCGCAACATCGATTGGATTGAAGGCAACCAGCGCAAGGTCGACGAGCTTTCCGGCGACAAGCTGGCTTATGTCTATCTTCCCAATACGTCCGAGGCCGGCTTTACCAACTTCAATCGCTACTACTTTGCGCAGACCCAGAAGCAGGGCGCGATTATCGACGAGCGATTCAACGGCGGTGGCCAGGTGGCCGACTACTTCATCGAAGTGCTGGGTCGCCACATCGAGTCCTACTGGACCCCGCGTTACGGGACCATCGAGCACACGCCGAACGCGGGCATCTACGGCCCCAAGGTAATGATCGCCAATGAATTTTCAGGCTCCGGCGGCGATGCGCTTCCGTGGCTCTTCAAGCAAGCCAACCTGGGCCCTCTGGTGGGCAAACGAACCTGGGGCGGCCTGGTTGGCATCGGCCCCATTCCAGTGTTGATGGATGGCGGCCACGTCACGTCGCCAAGCGTCGCATTCTTTTCCCCCAAGGGTGAGTGGGACGTGGAGAACCACGGCGTCGATCCCGATTATGCAGTGGAGCAGGACCCGAAAGCCGTGAGCGAAGGCCATGATCCGCAACTGGAGAAGGCAGTAGCGCTGGCGCTGGATGCACTGGCGAAACAACCCGCCGCTCAGCCGCAACGCCCGACCTATCCGAACTACCACAAGTGATGAAAAAAGAGAAAGTTGGATTGTTAGATGGAAGTTGCGGAGGCAATTGCGCGCTTTGAGCGATTCAACGGCAAGTTCGAGCGAGAAGCCGTCGAGACGGCTGTTGCGCACAAACAAGAAGTCATACCTGAACTTCTTCACGTTCTTGAAGAGATCGCCGATCCGGAACGGGCTGCACAGCGCAATGCTGAAGGCGATTTCATGGCGCAACTCTATGCCATGTTTCTGCTGGCGCAGTTTCGCGAGGCTCGCGCATACCCATTGGTAGTTAGGATTGCGTTGCTTCCAGGCGATCTACTGGATTCTCTCTTTGGTGACTTTGTAACTGAAGGTCTCGGCCAGGTTCTAGCCTCTGTATGCGGTGGCAATCTGGAAGGGATTCAATCCATTATCGAGAATGCGGACGCCGACGAATGGGCCAGAGGTGCGGCGCTGGGCGCACTGGTAACTCTTGTGGCCGCCGGAATAAAGACTCGCGATGAGATTCTCGGCTATTTCGCAGACCTGTTTCATGGAAGGCTGAAGGACAAGAACAGAATCGTCTGGAGCGATCTTGTCGTTCACTGCGCGGATCTAGCTGCTTCAGATCTGCTGAGCGATATAGAGCGAGCGTATGAGGCAGGTCTAGTCGACAGCGGCATTGTTGGTATTGGTGAGGTTAGGAGGGATGTCGCCAGGGGCGAGGATTGGGCACTCGGCAGGCTGGCAACGAATCGGCATCGCCAACTGATCGACGACACCGTGAAAGAGATGCAGTGGTGGGCGTGTTTCAAGGAGAAGACGACGAGCCAGAAGCAAACGGAATCGCCGGCCTTGGCGGCAGCCAATTCCATTCGCGCAAACACGGTAGCTCCGATCAAGCGCACCGCTCCCAAAGTTGGCAGAAACGACCCATGCCCCTGCGGAAGCGGTAAGAAGTTCAAGAAGTGCTGCCTGCAATAGAGAGCGGCGTGCCGCATAGCGACGGATGTGGCGCGCGCCCCCGGTCCCGGTGCCCTTTCCCAATCACGCTGAGGGCACACTCAATTCGACAAAATGCTGTGTGAGATCAGGGCCCCGCCAAGATGCACCCGGCTAGCTCATGTTGTGCCAGCGATGTTTTTCGGTGTATTCTATCCGCAGGAAAGGGGGCTTTCATGGCAAAGGCTGAATTGTATATCGAAAGGCGAGAGCAGGGAGATTACGCGGTGAGAATACCCGGTTCAGAAAGAGCCAGCGCGATACTCCCGACCCAAGAGGAAGCTATTGAGCGGGCCCGCCAGATGCATCCGGACGCAGCCGTTCATGTTGAGCGCATCCGTGACACCTATGTCGGGGGCAGAGACAGGTGGCGGAAACTCTAAACACAACCAGATGCGTCACCGTGGAAACCTGAAAGACGCAAAGCGTTCCGCCGCTCCGCAGAGTCTCTTTTTACATGTCAGCCCTTGGTAGTTCGCAAGCCAGCTTTCAGCCGATCCTCTGCCTCGTCTCGTAATCACTCTTGATCCGGGTTGCAGCCTTGTCGATCTCCGGGAAGAGTGTGCTTTCTTCGATGCCAATATTACCGAGCGCCTCTCGAATACGGCTCTTCTCGCCTTGCGGAACAACGAACTGCGTTTCTTCAATCTGGTACGGAAAAAACCTATCCTTGGGCGGATCAAAACCGTAAATGATGAAGGCGCCAAATTGCGCCAGGATTCGTCTGTTGCTCATCTTGGGGTGTACATAATACGGCACAAACAAGTCTACGGGGTTCATAATCGGCTGGAAGAATGGTTTTTCGGTTCTGATAGATTGAAGTAGCCGCTCTACGACGCCATTCTTATTGAATTTTTTGATATTCTCGGCGTTCGATAGATCTCCCCTCAGCGATTCCATTAGGCGAATCCTGCACTCAATTGATTGATAAACTTCATCCTTGTCTTCATAAGTCAGGTTAGCCAAATTGGCGATGCAACTTACTGCGTCGCTGTCATAATGCTTCTCGAGTTGCGGCGGAATTGCGAAAGCAGTCACCATGCCGTCACTCGGTTCGCTGCCGGCAGGGCCTGAGTCGGTTGCGAAGAAAAGCCCCACCAGTGCATTCCGCGAGACATCCAGTAACCGAGTGGGCAGTCCAAAATGCTGCATCCGGACGAGCTTATCGAACATGGTTTCGTCGGATGCAAACTCATGAGGCTGAACTGAGATCATTTTCCGAACTGCCCTTTTCTCATCTTCAAGAAGGCCCTTGAACTTCGGCCGAAATATACCCGCTACAATCGGCCAGGAGGCGTCACGCTGGCCGCGATAGCATTTCAAGTGAGTGGTGCCGGAAAAGTGTCGCGCAAATTCCTCTATAAAGTCGGTGAGCGCCGTCGGCGGGACAGATGCGGTCGTGCTTTTCTTAGCCATGCGACTCCGAAGATGGTCCGATACAGAACGGGTGTTGTCCGGTTTACTGAGTTGGCTTTCTATAGTAATGGCAGAAAACGACGTCTGCAATGGGGCGGATTGGAGGCTAGGTCCCGGAGAACTGATCTAATCACAAACGGTGGCCGCCCCCAAGTCCCTCGACTTTGGGGACTTGGGAAACCCGGTCCCCAACCGGCGGGATTCGAATCGCGATTTTCAGGTTCAGCTCCGTGAAACGCCAAAGCGTCCAGCGATGGGGTAGTTCCTGGATTGTCGCCAAATCAGGAGCCTTTTTGGGAGTAACTCTCCCGAAATAGCCCCAGCTACTGGTGAACCAGTTCAACGCGTCGATTGAGTGCGCGCCCGGCGTCGGTGTCGTTGGCGGCTACCGGAGCACAGGGCCCCGCTCCAAATGCCTCTAGCCTTGCCGCCGATACGCCGTACTGCGAAACCAACCCTTGCACTACGGCGGCCGCGCGCCGCTTTGAAAGGTCGAGGTTCGGCGTCAGCGCGCCGACGTTATCCGTGTGGCCCACTACGTATAGCTTCAGATTCGGGTCCTGCTGGAGCATCTTCACAATCTCCTGCATGGTGGCCGCGGAATCCGGTTTGACTTCCGCCTTGCCGGTATCGAAGTGGATGCCGTAGATGGCCACATGGCCGCTTTTGCCAATCGCGCTCTTCAGGTTCGCGGCCACCACCAGCCCGCCTTCCATCGGCTTGGTTTCGATCAGGTCCAGATTGGTCTGGTCGGCGGAGACGTGCAGGCTTACGTACAGGTCGCCCTCGGGCCGGGAGAGTTTGCCGGAAAACTGATAGTGCCCGGCGCCATACCATAAGTCGGCCCAGTCGGGCGTCATGTGGAAGCGAGCTATGCCGCAGGCATCCGCCTTGCACACAAAAACAGGTTCAAACCCTGCGCCCTTGAGCGCGTCTTCGTAGTTGCGATAGATTTCCAGTGCCGAGCGGCCTGCCGGGTTGGTGTACTCAATTCGAGTAATCTTGCCTTCGATTGTCTTGCTCTTGGGCGCGCCATTGCTGATTGGGCCAATGGGAAAGCTGAAGTCATCGAAGTCGCGAGTCTTGTAGTTATCGATGACTGAGCCGGGATAGCGCGAGACGAGCGGCGAATCCTGGCTGCCTGCCGCGTCCTTGGACTGGGCCGGAAGAAGGGCAGCGGAAGCGGCAAGGACGAACACAGCGGCGAGTATTCCGTGGGGCGATTTCATGCAACACCATCCTGGATTCCCGGATCGGAGATCGTAACCAAGCATACGTCAACCAACGCGCGGTAGCATTTTGCAGCTTCTAGTCCCTCACCGACTCTGCCGACCCACAGAAGATGAAACCCTCCGTGCCCTATTCATCGAGTGCCTTTTGCTCGATGAGTGGGAGAGCACAAAGCCCAACCGCCGGCCCTCGGGTTCTTCCATCCTCCATGCATTTTCTTGTCCGCAGGGGAACGAACGAAGCCGGATGCCCTTCCACTGACCCGCCCACAAAGTAAGGGCGGCCTGATACCTGAAACCTAAAAGCCGAAAGCTGAATTCTCGCAACCATCTGCATGCATTGCATGCACTTTCTCGCCCCAAACAAGCATTTTTGCGCGCAAAACAGCGTCGAAAACGCTGTTTTTTACGCCTAATTCGCACAAAAACGGGCTTAAATCATGCCATTTTGCACTATTGGTCACACGTTTGCCGGAACAGATTGGCACATGCTCGGCAGCCCGTTTCAACATCGCAATGTTCGCATTTAACCGCACCAGCGGCGGGGCTCCATCGACAAACCTGTCTCACCTGGCCGTAGCAGGCTAGAGAGTCATCTTCATCTTGGCGAGGTCACAGCGCCTCGCGCACATGGGCTGCTAGAATGCTGCGCATGGAAACCATCCAATATAACCTTCCGCAAAGCCGCATCCCTCAAGCCTGGTACAACATTCTTGCCGATCTGCCCACGCCGTTGGCGCCGCCGCTGCATCCCGGCACGCTGCAGCCGATTGGCCCGGACGACCTTGCCCCGCTGTTTCCCATGGGCCTTATTCTTCAAGAGGTTAGCGCCGAGCGGGAGATCGAAATCCCCGGCCCCGTGCGCCAGATTTACGCGCAGTGGCGTCCGTCGCCGCTGTTCCGCGCGCGCCGCCTGGAGAAGGCTCTGGATACGCCTGCGCACATTTACTACAAGTACGAGGGAGTAAGCCCGGCGGGGTCGCACAAGCTGAATACCGCCGTTCCGCAAGCCTATTACAACAAGATCGAGGGCACGAAGCACCTATCGACCGAGACTGGCGCGGGGCAGTGGGGCTCGGCCTTGTCCATGGCTTGCTCGTTCTTTGGGCTTGATTGCAAAGTCTTTATGGTGCGGGTGAGCTATAACCAGAAGCCCTACCGCCGCGCCCTGATTGAGGCCTTTGGAGCCACTGTCACCGCCAGCCCCAGCATGGAGACAGAATCCGGAAGGGCGATTCTCGCGGCCCATCCCGATTCAAACGGCTCGCTGGGGATTGCCATCTCGGAGGCCGTGGAAGTTGCCGCGAAGGATCCGCACACCAAATACGCGCTCGGCAGCGTCCTGAACCATGTCCTGCTTCACCAGACAGTGATCGGTCTTGAAGCCATAGAGCAAATGGCGTTAGCCGACGACGAGCCCGACGTGATCATAGCCTGCGCCGGCGGCGGTTCCAACTTCGCCGGCCTAGCCATGCCCTATGTGGGCCGCAAGATCAAGGGCCAGTCGAACGCCCGCATTGTGGCCGTCGAGCCGTCGGCTTGCCCCAGCATGACCAAGGGCAAGTTTCTATACGACTTCGGCGATACCGGGCACCTGACTCCACTGGTCAAGATGCACACGCTGGGCTCGACATTCATGCCGCCGGGGATCCATGCGGGCGGGCTGCGCTACCACGGCATGGCGCCGCTGGTGTCGCATGTTCTGGACCTGGGCTTGATCGAGGCGGCTACGGTGCAGCAGTTGGACGCGTTTGCGGCGGGCATCACGTTTGCACGCGCGGAGGGAATTGTGCCGGCACCCGAGGCCAACCACGCCGTTGCGCAGGCCATAGCCGAGGCGCTCAAGGCAAAGGAAGAAGGCAAACAGAAGACAATTCTGTTCAACCTGAGCGGGCATGGGCACTTCGATATGCAATCGTATCTCGACTACCAGGCGGGCAAGCTGGAGAACTATGAGTACCCGGCGGAGGAGATTGCGATGGCTCTGGCGGGGCTGCCGGCGGTGGGGTAGCGAAGAGGTCGCTGGAAAGACTCAAAGCTGTTCTTGCCAGGGTGAGCGATGCTCCCGCGGAGGCGATGGACCGTCTGTAGCGGCCAGAGGCCCGGGTCGCAGCCAACTTTGAAAAAGTTGACTTTTCTACCCTACTCCGGCAGGTGGGGCAGTTTTGTCGAGGGCGCATCGCCGTGTGTGTGGCTAAATGCGCACGCAAAGGCTCGCTTAGCATGAGCTTATAAGCACATGCAAAAGCGTGACAAACAGTGCAAAAACAGCGTAAATAAGGGATTTATGCGCGAATAAGAGCGTTTTTGGTGCGTTTTTGCGCACATAATTGCGCGTGTAAACCTTTACAAAAAAAGGAAAGTGCTAGCAGTGATATCATCTGGCTGCGAACGCCCTGCCGTATCAGAACAGTTCGAGCGGTGGCAGTTTCTGGGCAGGTCCTCAGGAGATTGCGCTGACACAGGCGGAGTTGCCTGCCCTGTTGCGGCCGTCCACCTGCCCTACTTGCGCGCCCCCGTTTGGACCTGTTCAATCAGGGAAACGAGACTAGAAAGCCGAGCCGGATCCACGTCGCTGACCGCGACCACATCGAGATCGTCGGTGCCGAAACGAGCCACATAGAATCCTGCGTGTTCAGTTAATAATCCATTGGACAATGCGGCAGTTGTCTTTTGCCGCACGAAGACGGACACGCGGTGCTTGCCAATGCTGTAGAGCAGCAGGGCGGCGGGCTGGTTGTGGAGGTAGGTCAGGTTGGCCCCTTCGAGCTTTGTGTCGCTGGGCAAATTCTCAGGGAGATTAAAGCTGAAAGGTATCTTGCCCTGAAACCAGGGCTTTACCGTATGCCTGTCGGAAGAGAGCACTTGCGGCGGCAGGTTCGCCGCCAGCGTTGCCACGTGCTGATCGCATATCTCGGTAACCAGGCCGGCATATTCCGATGAGGCGATGGCGATCCGACGCGAGTCGCGCTGAAAAACGAAAATGCTCGCGAACACCAGCAGCAGGGCACATGAGGTAGCCCAACCGGCGAAGCCAAATACCCTCACGGACCCCGAAGCTGTGCTTAGTACGGCCGCTTTGGGCGGGCCATCCTCTTGCCGAACCAGGCGCGTCAGCCGCTCCTCGAATTGCGGCGGTGGAGCGAAGCGGTGTCCGGCTCTTGCCGTCGCAGATTTGAGCATGGTTTGAAACAGCGCAGCCGACGTGCAACGTAGGCAGCCGGCAAGGTGTTCATTCGCAACGACAAGCTGATCCGCTGAAAGCTCTCCGTCAGCAAGGGCGTTGAGCAAGCTGGGAGTGAGGTGATCGGTCATGCGCGGACCTCGCTGGACTGTGCTTCAGAAGCAAGTAGACATTCGCGCAAGGCTCTGCGCCCTCGGGCAATCCGCGACATCACGGTGCCGATGGGAATATCGAGAACGGTGGCAATCTCTCTGTACTTCATCTCTTCGATGTCGCAAAGCAGGATGACTTCGAGCAGCGGGGAGGGGAGTTTCTCCATTGCGTCGCGGAGCGCGGCCTGGTCCCCGAGGCGGATCAGATTCAACTCAGGAGTCTGCCGGTCGATGGCGCCCTCGGGAACCGGAGCCGGGCCTGATTCATTGCCCCTCTCCAACTCATCTTCCAGCGCGATGGTGCGCTGGGCAGCGAGGCCCGTGCGGGAAGTGAGCCAGGTGTTGCGCAGGATGCGGAATATCCATGCCCTGAAGTTCGAGCCTGACTCAAAGGTTGCGAATCCGCGAAGGGCTTTCAGAAATGTCTCCTGCACAAGATCCTCCGCCTCGGTGGGATTGCGGCAGAGCCAGAAGGCGACGTTGTAGAGCGAAGGAAAAAGCGGTATCGCAAGCTGCTCAAACGCCGAAGTTTGAGAAGCGGCTTCAGGAGCCGATCGTTTCCATGGCAACCGCATCGTCACATTCGAACTATCTCATCTTCTCTTCAACTATGAGAACCGGCATTCAGCAAAATTATTCTCGGATTCCGGAAATAAAAGGCCCGCTGCCAAGTTTGCATTCGTGGAGGATTTCCCATGAAGGATGAAAATCGCGCAATCCCGGCACAAACGCAGGTTCAACCAGCCGGACCCGCCGAACCCGCTCGGAACAATCCGGCTGAAAACGATGGAATCGATCGGCGAAATTTCTTGAGCTGCATGGCCTGGGCAGGAACTGGACTTCTGTGGACCATGGCGGGCGGAGTGCCCACATCCAGACTTTTTGCCGCGGAGCCGGGCAGCCAGACTGCACGGCAACATGCCGGTTCGGGCTTCAGTTTCGTCCAGATCAGCGATAGCCACATCGGCTTCAACAAGCCGGCGAACACGGATGTGACCGGGACGCTGAAACTGGCGCTGGACAAGATCAACGCACTGCCGGGGACTCCGGATCTGCTGCTGCACACTGGCGACATTACCCACTCGTCCAAGCCCGTTGAGTTCGATACTGCGCAGCAGCTTATCAAGGGCGTCAAGGCCGGAGAAACGTTTTATGTTCCCGGCGAACACGATATCGCCAGCGACGATGGGGCAATGTATCTGGAACGATTCGGCAAAGGAACGCAGGGCAGGGGCTGGTACAGCTTTACGCACAAGGGTGTGCACTTCATTGGCCTCAACAACTGCCAGCAGGTGGACGCTATGGGGAAACTCGGTGCAGATCAACTGAGCTGGCTGAAGGCGGACCTGGGCGGCCTGCCGGCATCGACGTCTATTGTGATCTTTGCGCATATTCCGCTGTGGATGGTATATCCAGAATGGGGATGGGGCACGCCGGATGCAGCTGAGGCGCTGACCTACCTGAAGCGCTTCGGCTCAGTCACGGTGCTGAACGGGCACATTCACCAGGTGGTGCAGAAGGTTGAAGGCAATGTGGCGTTCCATACAGCGATGTCGACCGCGTTTCCGCAGCCGGCGCCGGACTCCGCTCCGCACGCCGGGCCCATGGCTGTTCCCGCAGGCAAGCTCAAGAGCGTTCTGGGCATTGCCGAAGTAAAATACATTGCCAGGCACAGCCACCTTGCACTGGTCGATTCGTCGCTGGAGGAAATGTCGTGAAGAGAGATCGTGCCGCGCTTGCCGGCTGCGCAATTACACTTGTGGCCTCGGTTGCACTGGCTCGCATTCATCCATTTGGAGACGCGGGCCTCTTCCTGGCGAAGGGCGCGGAGCCGTCCATCCTGACCAACGCTCAAGCCCCGGCTCAGGTGCGGGCCATTCTGATTGAAAAGTGCGCTGACTGCCATTCGAACCAGCCCAGGGCGCGATTCTACGGGCACTTCGCGCCGGCTTCGTGGCTTATGGAGCGGGACATTGCGGAAGCGCGGAAAGCTATGAATCTTTCCCTGTGGGACACCTATCCGGCTGACCGAAGGCAGACGCTTGCGGCGAAGATTGTGCAGGAAGCGAAGTCGCACCAGATGCCGCCGTTGCAATATCGGGCGATTCATTGGAACGCGGGTGTGGGCGATGCGGACGTGAAGTCGCTGGGCGATTGGGCGCACGCGGTCCAGCAGGCGGGCGCGGGCGGCGGGATGGCCGGCGAGGGCGACCCGGTGCGGGGCAAGGCGCTGTTTGAGAAGCGCTGCACCGGCTGCCATGCTTTGACGGTGAACCGCGAAGGACCGAACCTGCGGGGCGTCTATGGGCGCGCTGCCGGAACGGCGGATGGATTTGCTTACTCCGCGGCGTTGAAAAAGGCAAACATTGTTTGGGACGATAACTCGCTGCCAAAGTGGCTTGCCGATCCCGATGTGTTTCTTCCGGGCAACGATATGGACTACCTGGTTGTAAAGGCGCAGGAGCGGCTGGATTTGGTGAGTTACCTCAAGCAGATTTCAGGCGGGTAATGGAATTCGGAAGCCGTCAGTGCTTGTGTCCCCAGCCGGCGAAATAGTAAACGCACGCATACCAAAAGGGCAGCGAAGTTACCAAGCAGGAGATCAGCAGGCCAACTCGAAATATTTGCTTTCCATGCGCGCGCGCGGCGCGGCGGCCAGAGCCGGATTGCCGCTCTTTCAACTCGTGCGTCCAGCCGATGGTGTAACAAATGTTTAAGATGGCTGCGTAGACAACGATGGCGATGATCATATCCATCGGCTCCTGGGCATCCTCGCCCGGTGGGATAGCCTTGCTCATCATGTACTCGAATCCGACGAAAGTAGCCAGTCCTATGACGAGAACAATGGCGTTATAGAGCAGCCTGCGCCACTCCCACCAGAGGATCACTTCCCTGGCGCTCAAGACAGATTTCGGTTCGACCATTCGTTCAGCCAAGTGGGCCCTCCACGGTGTTTGACAATGCAGAAAGGGAAAGCAGTATCGGTTACAGAACTGATCGAACTTCGCGAATCTCCGATTAAGTCGATGCTTTGAAAGGGCACGACTTTAGTCGTGCCGTAAGTGCCGTAAAATCAACACGGGCTTTAGCCCCTGAGGGAATGCCGGTACGCGATAACAACTTGTTCAGTGCTTCCTTAGAATCCCATAACGTTGTATCCGCAGTCTACATAAAGTATTTCGCCGGTAACGGCGCTGGAGAGCTCGCTGGCCAGGAACAGAGCCGCTCCGCCTACTTCGAGCTGGTCTACGTTGCGGTGCAGCGGGGCGCGGTCGGAGTGAGACTTCATCATCTCGCTGAGGTCGCCGACGCCGCGGGCCGCGAGGGTCTTGATGGGGCCGGCGGAGATCGCGTTGACGCGTATATTCCTGGGGCCGAGATTCCAGGCGAGGTATCGGACCGTGCATTCCAGTCCGGCTTTGGCCACGGCCATTACATTGTAGTTCGGGACCACTTTTTCAGCGGCGTAGAAGCTGAGAGTCATAATGCTTCCGCCCTCGGTCATCAGTGGGGCGGCTGCCCGAGTAACGGCGATGAGCGAATAGACGCTGACGTCCAGTGCGGTGCGGAAGCCGTCGCGGGTAGTGTTGATGAATTCGCCGCGCAAATCCGCCGCCGGGGCGTATGCGACGGCGTGGACGAGAATATCGACTTTGGCGTATTTCTGCTGGAGCGCCGCGAAAAGGGTCTCGATCTCGTTGTCGTTGGATACGTCGCACTGGAACCCCGATGCGCCGGCGAGTTCCTCGATGAGGCTCTGCGCCTCAAGCTTCATGCGCTCGTTCTGATAGCAGATGGCCAGGGTTGCGCCGGCCTCGTGGAGTTTTTGGGCGATTCCCCAGGCGATGGAACGCTTGTTGGCCAGCCCGAAGACCACGGCCGTCTTACCCGCCAAATTGATCATGCTTTCTTTCTTCCTCCATGGCCCATGCAAAAGGGGATGCCAGACCAATCAATAGACAGAATATCAGTCACTCTAGAATATCAGCCGCCGAGGTCAACAAGCTCGACTTTGCCGACTGGACGATCCAGGAACCGGGAACCGAGACGCTCGAATTTCTCAACGGAGTCCGTGGCGAAGAAGCGCAAGGCAGTTTGAGGGTCGATTTCCTCCTTTGTTCCTTCACCAGCCTGCGGAAGGATGGGACAGGGGAGCTCTGCCTGCGCGAAGATCAGCGCGGCGGCATCGGCGACGGCTTCGGCGGAATCGATGACTCGGATGCCGGGGGAAACAGCGCGGGAAATAAACGGGCGGAGAAGCGGGTAATGCGTGCAGCCGAGCACCAGTGTATCGGGATCGAGTCCCTCGGCTGCGGCCTGGGCGTTGAGTTCCTCAAGATAGATGCGGATCACTTCGGCGGTTACGGCCCCAGTGTGAGTGTCAGGATCGGTCCAGCCTTCCTCAACCAGCGGCACCAGCAGCGGGCATGCTTTCTCGATTGCGCGAAGGCCTCGGGCGCGGCAGGCGGTGGCATAGGCGTGGCTTTGCACGGTGGCGTCGGTGGCCATCACCAGCACGTCGCCGGAGCGGGAAGCGGCGCGGGCTGCGGAAGCTCCGGGCTCGATAACGCCGAGAACCGGGACAGGCACGGCGTCCTGAATGGCGTCTAGGGCGAGGGCGCTGGCGGTGTTGCAGGCGATAACGAGGAACTCGGCGCCCTGTTCGCGAACGAGGAATTGGGCGCTTTGCGCGGCGTAGCGGGCGATGGTGCGGCGCGACTTGGAGCCGTAGGGCAGACGCGCCGTGTCGCCGAGGAATGCGAACTGGGCCCGCGGAAACCGCCGGATTAGCGCGCGCAGGACGGTGAGGCCGCCAAAACCGGAATCGAATACGCCGATGGTGTGGGTCATGGTTGTTAAACCGCAGGTTTAGTGTGGCGAATCCAAGCTGCAAGACGCGATGGCAACCTGCACAGATCCATAAAGACGCTTCGGTCGAATGGGTTGCGCGTCCCGTTTCTGTCGAGAAATGAATTGAGCGCGCTATCGGCTACGCGATAGGCCACTAACATGTCTGGCACGGACGGGGAACTGTCGCGCCGGAAAGCATTGCAGAGTTCACGAAAGACGCCCTCCACCTTGCCGCCGTGGATGTAGGCATCGGTTCCATTCAGATCGCTCGCTGTTCTCTGGATCCGAAAGGTCTCCGACTCGCAAACGAACCATGTATGTTGGTCAGGGTTGAGAATCTGCCAGGTAATTGTCATGCCCAATTCAAGGGGCATATTGAACCGTGGCGTTGCCGAGGGCGCAACACTCACTTCGACTCGGGAGAGATCGTGTATGGAATAGCGGCAGCTCTGTATAAGCTGAATGATTCTGTCCAGCCTTCGACCTCCGCCCGGGATTTCGGAGGTCAGATGCGGAACGAAGCCCAACTGGTAGAGTCCAACGATGTAAGCGAGATAGAGGCTGCGGAATTCTTCGTCGTAGGGAACGTTCAGGAAAACAGCGGTTGGATCAGTCAGCGGAGGCACGCTTGCGCCTCTTTTCCGGTTCGATAGAAGTCACGGGTGCTTCTTTCCGATTGGAAAGTTGGGCCTTGAACTCGTCCAAATATGCCTGAAACTCTTTCCTGCGGGCCTTTGGGATAGGAAATCGCTGCTCTATCTCTTCTAGAGTGGGCCAAGGTGCCGTGATATGTGCTACAGGGCGAGACATAGTTGCTCCTGATTCATAATACTGCGAATCCAGAGGAATAGAAACGGCAATAGCAAGCTGCATCGGTTACGGCTGCGCTACATCGTCGGTGGCCAAATAGGTGCGCGTCAGGTCAGCGTGCCCGGCAAGCGTTGCGCCGGGCTTGCCGTCCACAAGGAAGCGGACCTGGGTTACGCGCGGCAAGTTGGCGTGGAGGGTCCCGCAAAGAGATAGCACGGTAAGTGTCTCGGTCTCAATGCCGGAGGGGTGGCCTGCCACGAAGGCCCCGGTCAGGTTGACGACAGCCAGCAGCGGGCCGCTGTCGCTCGGTATCGGATCGCTGGTTTTCGGCGCGGCGGGTTTGGCCTCGACGCGCGGCATGGCCCCGGATGCATTGCTGCTGCCGGGGGCCGCTCCCGATTCTGAATTCTGGGCCGAGACCGGTAGCAGGAAAACCTGCGCAATAGAGCCGGAGCCTCCAGGCACGGGGTGAGCGGACCCATGGGCAGCGTATAAATCGAGCAGCTTACCCAGGATGGCGCGGGCGCGCTCACCGGGGTCCTGAGGCAACGGCAGGGATTGGGCTTGCCGCAGCAGCGTGTTGTCGTCGTCGTTGGCCACCACCAGAGTAGCCTGTTCGGCTGGGGCAACAGCGGGGGCCTGGGTGGGCGCGGAGTCCTGGCCGGCGATTAGCCGCTGGTGGGCGCGTTCGCGCAGCTGCCACAGCACTCCGCCCATGGCCACGGAAGCGACCAGCAGAACAATGAAGAGAATGGTCTGGTAGCGGGGAATCACGGCTCACGCGCCTCCGTTCGCCACTCCAGCAGGGCAGCCGCGAGTGCTTCGGCAACTCGCGCCTGGTAGTCGACATTGTCCAGATCCGCAGTCGGCGGCCCGCCAGTGGCGCGATCGTGAGGGCTTTTCGGGGCGATTTCGACGGCCACGGCTGGGCAGGCCATGCTGTCGACGGCCAGCAGTGTGGTGCGGCCCAGGGTGACCGGCAAACCCGCTTGCAGCATGGAGCTGTTCACCACCCCGGCAAGGGCCAGGGAGCGGGTTACCCAGGCTGCCTGCGCGGTTTTGAACGCAGCAAAGCGGGTCGGTTCGGCTGGCGCCAGCGACGAAGTGTACAGATGGATCCCGGAGCCGCTCTCAGTCCCGTGCAGGCTGAGACATGCCTGGGCATTTGCGTGGTTGGCTATGTCGGCGCGACGGTTAGGGTCCACGGTCGAGTCGGATTCGCGCGTGGTCACCACCTGCATGCCGCGCGCGGCAAGAAGAGACCGGAGACGGACACTCAAAGCGAGGGTGAAAGCTTTCTCGGGGATGCCGCCAGTGAGCCGCCCTCCGGCGTCGTCGCCGCCGTGCGCTGCGTCGAGTACGACCACAAAGCGGGCTTGAGGAGCTGCGGGCGCGGCTTGGGCGCCTGCAAGATTCGAGGCCGCTGCGAGTGTCGTCAGAATCCAGAACAAGAGGGACGGACGTAGACCCTGGCTGCAGGCTGCGGAGCGGTACGGGATTTCTGGCCTTGCCAACAAAGACTTACCTCGGTAATCCAGCCGGTTTCGCGGTCTATACGCTTGTGCCTGCTGTCTGCCCGCCACATGGCATTATCAGGGGGTATCGCTACGCAAGTAAAGGCTTGGGCCACCGGAATGAAGCCCCTCTTCCAGCCTCGCTGCTTCTTTTGCGCTCACTTTTGTTACCGTGATGGGAGCGGCCAGATAGAAATCCACCTGCGCCTCGGATGGAATCCGGACTACCGGACCTGGCGTGACAGCTGAGACCGCTGTGCCTACGCCAGCTCCGATTCCAGCGCCGACCGCCATGCTCACGGGGTTGCCCGTGCTGGCGTTCACGGTTCCACCCTTAGCGCTGACGCCGCCAAGCAGGCTGCCGGCGATTGCTCCCACAGCGGCGCCACGAACGGCTTTGGTCTCCGTTGGCCCGGTCTTGCTCGTTCCCGTTACTTTGAACTGATAGGTGTAGAGGGGGTAATTGCGCCCGCCGAGGTCGAGCGAAACCAGCTTCAAGGTCAACTCGGGGCTGCCGGTCAAGACGCCAGCCTTTTTTGACTTGACGACTACGCCATGAACGGTTGCACCACGGGGAATGGCCAGGCCATCGCCGGCAACCACGTCTTCGTTCACCGTGCATGCAAAGGGTGTGCCATTCCGGGCGCGCTTACTGTCTATCTCGTCGTTGGTTATCACCTGTATCATCGTGTCTTCAAGGATGGTGACGTTAGGCGCGGCAAGGGCTTTGGCCGAGAGCGTCGGCTGAGTAGGCACGGCCTGAGCCGGCGCGGCCGCGGGAGCTTGGGGCTGAGACTGGATCATCACCGGCGCCTGCGAATCGGGTAACGGAGACTCCGCCTTGGATGGATTTGCGCTCTGCGCGACTACCGGCAAGCTCGCCAGGAAGAGAATCCCACTCCAGGCCAAAACTTTCATGTGGCACCGGCGAAGTTTTGAAGGAATCAAAGGAGCCTTCCTATTCAGACGCTCAATCGAGTGCATAGATAGCCAAACCGCTCAGCAGCTTGGGGAAGAAGTCGGTGGATTTTTGCGGCATCACGTCGCCTGCAAAAGCCACTTCGCGGAGTTGCTCCATGGAAACCGGATTGGTGAGAAAAGCGACATTGGCTTCTCCGCGGCGGACAAGATCCACGGCTTCGCCAGCGTCGCGAAGGTACCTGAGATTGGTTTGTTCGCGAACCTTTTCCTCGTCCAGGCCGAGCAAGCGGTCGAGAATGATCGAGTGCAGATGGCTGAGGTCGAGGTTACGCTGGCGCTCGGGCAGATCGGCCAGCGCGGCGGCCACCGCTTCTGGTTTGGAGCGAAGCAGAAAAGCGCCCGAGCCGGTGACCGCGACAAAGGCCGTGCCCACTTGTTTGCCGAGCAACTCAATGTAGCCGGCGGCCTCAGCGGCCAGCAGCGGCACCACCGTGAAGAACTCCTCGGCTGCTACCGCAAAGGCCGCGGGATCGAAACCGGGAAGGCTGTGGACCACGCGGTGGGTGGGCAGAATCACCAGGCCATCGGAATCCATGTTCACGAACGTCATCATCACCGCGGCCTCGGGGTAAGCAGGCTGAGGAAGGTTGTTGACGCCGTATTCGGCTTTGGCCGGCACCCCCACCGCATGCTCTTTGGAGTAGTTAAGCGCAGTTTCATAGCGATGATGGCCGTCGGCGATGATC
>Ga0302189_10001850_pt1 | contig 17305 bp, 10 predicted proteins | sample II_Bog_E2_2_FD_194551 | JGI IMG/M metagenome (GOLD analysis project Ga0302189, IMG submission 194551) | Peat permafrost microbial communities from Stordalen Mire near Abisko, Sweden - II_Bog_E2_2 | ecosystem: Environmental > Terrestrial > Soil > Wetlands > Peat | place: Sweden: Abisko...
TAGAAGCGGGTTCGTCCTGTTGTTCTGGAAGTCTGCAACAACATCTCTGAGCGCTTGGACGTAGGTAAATGAGAGTTCTTTGGAGAGCGATAGAACGGTTGGTATCCTCACGCCGATTGCAGGAAAGTCGATTTCCTCACTGAACACCGCGTTCTCAAAGTCTCCCACGATTTCCTTGTAAAAAACCTCATCGTTGAAGTCGGCGTCGCTTTTCCCCGTAAAAAGTGTTTCGTAGTCGTCGATCGTAATCGTGCTGAGAATTGTTTCGAGTCCTGCGCGGTCACCGTCTTCCAGCTGCGAAAGCCTAAGCCTCACCGCATTGTTCGGACGAAAAATCAGGTTATAAGTTGCCTTTCCAATAGGACCGGCACCGAGGTTTCCCGCGCCGTGCAGAAAGAGGGCCTGAATCGATTCGTCCTGAGAAATCTCCTCGAATTCCAGGCTGATTATTATCCAATGGCCCTGCCAGCGAGGCAAACCTCTGTGAAAGTCATTCTGATCCAACCTGTAGGCAGCTCGTACCATGTTTTCATCGAGCAGCAGCCTGATCGACCGGAAGAGGTTTGTCTTGCCGGAGCCATTTTCTCCTGTGATAGTGTTTATGCCCTTCTTAAAGATGAGCTTGGCATTCGCGAAATTCCTGTAATTAACGAGGCTCAGCTTAGAAATATGCATTGCAGTCCCCCGTCTGATCATGAAGAGCGAAGCATACTGCTTCGACGCCGGTTCCCAGTGACTTCCGGACGGCATCATAGGTCAGATTGTTTTTCCCCGGCAATCTAGCGCAACCCGACCCAAAGGAAAGAGCCTTCTCACGACCCCGGATTTCACCTTGGTGGTTGGCTCAGTAAATGATAATTCAGCTTAAGGTGTATTCGTCTGGATTGTGTATGAGCAATATTTTGCCAACGGGGATGTCCATCAGAAATCCGCCTCTTCTTCCTGTACCTGCAGCTGGCTTTCTGGCCACTCCTCAACACTCATGAACGGATAAAAGAATTGCGAGAAGGGCAACTTCAGTACATTGAATTCTTCCTCTGTCCCAACATGGCGGAGAAACCGCAAGCCCTCACGCGGGGTGTTTTCATCAATCGGCGTAATGTCCACCAGGACACGGTAATGGGGAGTCGCAGCTCAGCTGCAGCTCCACTCAAGAACTTGTAGAACGACGAAATCGAGGAAATCCGCCGGTTAATCGTCTTTGGCGCCCCGCTGTGCTTCCCCATATGATCCTTGAAGGCCTGGACATCGAGGATTGAGACGCGCAGGAGCTTCGCGGAATCCTCGGGCCACGCAACGACGAAGGCCATGACATCGCCGCGATAGGGATACCTCCTGACCCGAAACATGCACACAACTCGCACACTTGTGCGGTGGAAGTCAGGTTTATAGGGATTTGGGAGGGGTGTCATTGATCTAGGAATTCAGTGTCAATTACTGCAATCCGAACTCCGGCGGACTGGTTGGGCCTTGATAGGTGCATCTTCTCATGGCTTTGTCACCGTTGCTTCAGTGTTTGCACAGCTGGCGTCGCTATAGGCATAGAGATCCTCATAGGGCCAGAACACACCATGAGGCGATGTGTATACCAGCCGTAGACCCATCCGCTGGAGGTTGTCGTCGGAGAGCGTCCAGTGGGATAGGATCACAGGAACCTCGCCTGATGACCGCTCGATGACTTCAATCTCTTCGACTGTCACCCGCCTAGTTTCATCCCTCCCCTTGCGGAACACCACAAATTGCCCTTGGCAATGGCACGCCGGAAAATACGCAGACCTCGCCCCGGTGCGGGCAAGCAAAACGGACGCAGCGTAATCCGGCTCCACTACGAGCGGCCTTTGAGCCAACCCTGAGTGCTCCAGCCAATCGGCCGTCGCCTCGGCGCTCGAAAACGGTTGATCGCACTCCAATACCGAGCATTCGAGCGACATGACCATCTGCATCGCCAACAGGAGCACGAGCACAGGCTGTGCATAGCGAAACGGCAGCCAAGGCCGCCCCCCTTCAGCCTGCGAGTTCAACATCAATGCGACCATGAGGATCACGAACAACGTGCTTACGTGATGTGGGCTCGGAGTATGCACCGTTGCCAACATCGCGGCCATCCATAGCAGCGAGGTCGACGCAAAGAACCATCGGCCACGGCGCGTCCCCAACGAAGCCACAACCAGAAGCCATAGACCCACGGACAAAGCCGCCGCCATGGCCGATGGATGCAACTCGGGAATGAGCTTCTCCCGGAGCGAACCGCGCAGCATCTCCGGAATGAAGGGAACAGAATAGCTCCATAGCCGGCCCGTGCCGATCATCAGGTAGTCAAGCCAGGACGCACCCGCAATGTCATAGTCGGGAGTTGCGCCGTCCGGCGCCGGTCGGAGCGTGAGGTAGCAGACGGCCAGGGCCGCGCCGAGGATCGCTGCGGAGATCCAGAACCGCCGATCTCTCAGCCGCTCGATAGCGACACGCCCGCTGGGGACCGGATCCAGCCAGTAAAGCCAGACAAAGATGCCCACAGCGGCCGGGATGGCGAGGAAATGTGTGTTGATCGCCAAGGCCAGCAGCACCATCGCGAGCCAGTGCCGCGGCCGGTCTGCCAGAAGACACCGAGCTGCACCCACCAGGAGCACGGCAGCCAGCATGTAGCTCCGAGCCGGGACTCCCATGTGAAAGAAGACGAACACGCTGAAAATCGACAAGACCCGGGTCGCAAGCGGCAGCCTGCGCTCTCGGAGCACCAGCCAGGCCATCGTAACCGACAGCGCATAGTTGAGAGCCTGTATCCAGGCCAAGGAGACGGAGAGATGCGCCGGCAGGTAGAGCAGCACGTACCACAGTGCCGGGTGACCTTCGTAGCGCAAGTGTTGGGCCAACTCCAGAAGATTCCGGCTGTCCCGCGCGATCAGCCACGCCTGCGCCTCGTCGCCGAACATCTCGTGACGAACTGCTACTAAAGCCAGCAGACCTGCGAAAAGCGCGAGGGTTCCATTGACAATGGCTTTCTCCCCCGGCAAATCCTTGGGCGCCACCGTGCGCCTACCGTACTCACGCTGCATGCCCATCCCCTTGCTGTATCTGCGGAAAGCCGGTTGACGTTGCGCACCGGTGGCGCGGCAGCGATCACGCCACCTGCCCTTTCTCTTCGTGATAGTCCGATTCCGTATTGATGGCCCAAATATTCGCCTTGGAGGCGACACCGGCAACGATGTTCTCCACTGCCGTCATTGCAGTCAGCATGGAATGGTCCTGGTTGTTGTATTTGTGCATGCCATTTCGGCCCACGAGAAAGAGGTTCTCGATGCAGTCCACCCAGTCACGGATGACATTGAAACGGGCATAGCTGCCGAAGTACGCCGGATACGTCTTGGGCACATGGACCACGTGCGCATCCTCTACATCCTCGGACTTGACCATGCCGATCTTGGCCACTTCCCGGACCGCGAGCTGGACCATCTCCTCATCGCTCAGCCCCCAGAGCGGGTCACTCTCGTTGCAGAAATACTCGAGACCTATCCACACCTTCGACGGATCGGCAACCAGCCATGGACTCCAATTATTGAAGACCTGAAGGCGGCCGACGTGCACATCCGGCTCCTGAATATATATCCAATTGTCCTTGAGCGGAGTGCCGTCGTCTTCGTGAACTGTGAGCTTCTTGACGAGCAGGCCTACAGTAATGAAGTCGCGATACATCAGACCTTCGCTTACCTCTTTCACCTCGGCCGGCACTTCGGCTGAGATGGCGCGGATGAGATCGCGCACCGGCATTGTGGAGAAAACGTAGTCGCCAGCGAAACGGACACGGCAGCCCGCGGCGTCCACCCCTTCGACCGCAACAACTCTTCCCTCCTCTACCTCCAGGTGATCTACCTGAATGCCGAAATGAATCTCTCCCCCGGCTTCGCGCACGCGATCGGCCACATGCTCCCACAACTGACCCGGTCCCAGCTTCGGATAGAGGAACTGCTCGATCAGTGAGGTCTCGGTCTGCTTCTGCCCAATATCTCCGGGGCACCTGGAGACAAATGCCTTCTTAAAGACGTGCGCAACCACAGCCTTCAGCGAAAGGCCCTTGATCCGCTGTGCCCCCCACTCTGCGCTGATTCGGTTGCACGGCACACCCCAGACCTTTTCCGTATACGACTTGAAGAAGGTGAGGTAGAGTTGGCGGCCGAAACGGTTGATGAGGAAGTCCTCCAGCGTCTTTTCCTCGGGGTTGGGGAACAGGGCGGCGCCCATGTAGCTGATGCCGCTGCGGATGGTCCTGGAAACTCCCATCTTCCGGAGCGTGTCGCCTGTAAGCCTGATGGGATAGTCGAAGAAACGCCGAAGAAAGTAGATGCGGCTCTTGCGTGGCCGCACCAGCATCACCAGATTCGAATGCACAGGAGACGGGTTACCATTGACAGCCGGCGTTGCGCGCTGCTGACCGCGATACTTCAACAGACCCAGGTCGCCAGAGGCTGCCTCGATCGGCATCAGGTCCACCCACCACTGCATCACGCGGTTCGACTTTGAGAAGAAGCGATGACCGCCGATGTCCATCCGGTTGCCCTTGTATCGGACGGTGCGGCTGATCCCGCCGATCGCGTTCGTTGCCTCGATTACAACAGGCCGGATTCCAGTCCGGCGCTGGAGTTCAAATGCCGCAGTCAGTCCAGCTGGCCCGGCCCCGATGATCACTGCCGTTCCCTCGTTCATTTCCTACTCCCAAATGACTTTGTCATCGCGAAATTGTTGTCCCCATAGACGTACAGGTCCTCATCCGGCCAGAACTCGCCATGAGGCGACGTGTATAGGAGCTGGATGCCCATCTGGCGGCGGCTTTCGACAGAGAGCTGCTGATGGGAGATCACTACCGGCGATGCGCCAGCCTCTTGCCGGAGATCCCGAAACTCTTCTACGGTCACCAGCCGGTGCTCATCCCGGCCGCGCCGAAACACCACGAACGATCCGGTACAGTGGCAGGTCGGGAAGTACGCCGACCGGACGCCCGTGAATGCAAGGATTGCGGGAGCGGCCGAATCCGGTTCGATTACCAGGGGCCGCGATGCAAGCCCTGTGTCCTTGAGCCATTCAGCCGTAGCCTTAGCGCCCGAGAACGGATAAAGGCTCTCCTCTACCGAATACTGCACGGTAATCGGTATTTGCATGCCCAGCAGGACAAGCAACACCGGCCGGGCAAACTGGGACGGGAGCCATGGATGCTCCCCCTCACATTGCGTGTCTGCCAACAATGCAATTACATAGGCAAGAAAGAGAAAGCTGCTGTGGAACGCACCGGGGATATGCACGGTTGCCCACACCAGCGCCATCCACGCAACCGAAGCGGAAAGGAAGAACCGCCGGCTCCGCCTGGCGGTCAGCACCGAAACTGCCAGAAGCCACAAGATGATTGTCAGGGCAGCCGCCAGCAGGGACGGATGTTCCCATGGCGCAATCAGCTCCCGATGAGCTACCGACAAAATGCCAAGGGGAAAAGGCACGAAGTAACACCAAACGCGTCCAATCCCGAGCACCAGATAATCGATCAACCGCAGGCCCGCACGTTCGTAGTGTGGGGTGTATAGATCAGGCGCGGGGCGTACCGTGAAGTAGCAGAGCAGCAGCGCGGCGCCGATGATCGCAGCGGACATCCAGAATCGCCGCTCCCCCAGCCTTGCAACGGCAGAACCCCTCCCATGAACCGGCGCCAACAAGTAAAACCAGACGAAGATGCCCGCAGCGGCCGGGATGGCGAAGAAATGAGCGTTGATGGCCAGGGCGAGCAGACCCATTGCCAGCCAGTGACGCGGCCGGTCAGCCAGAAGACACCGGGCCGCGCCAACCAGCAGCACAGCAGACAGCATGTAACTCCGCGCCAACACCCCGGTGTAAAAGAAAACAGACACGCCAAAGACCGACATGACCCGCATGGCCAACGGAACTCGCCGTTCGGAGAGCACCAGCCAGGCCATTGCAACTGACAGCGCGTAGTTTATAGCTTGCATCCACACAAGGCCCGCGGATAGATGCGCCGGCAGGTAAAGCAACAGGTACCACAGAGCCGGATGGCCCTCGTAGCGCAAATGCTGGAACACTTCCAGCAGATTCTGGCTGTCCCGAGCGATCAACCACGCCTGGCCCTCGTCGACGTACATCTCGTGCTTGCTGGTCACAAAGGCAAGCAGAATGGCAAACAGCCCCAGGAAAATGTAGATCGCAGTATCTTCGCCAAGTGCTGAGACTGGGCGCGCAGCCCGATCCGCAATCAATTTCGACTCCATGCTCGCTTCTCCCGCACAGAGTCTATCCATGCCTTTTTTCAGGCTCAAGGCTACACGAGCTTTATTTTTACCGCCTGGGGCAACTAACCTGCTCTGAAGGGCGCAGTTTGCGAGGTTCCATGGACACCAAAGACAGGCTCGGCGTCGGCCGCGGCCATCAAATCGACGACTGGATCCGCGCGGGCGGGATCGTAGTAGCCTCCAGCGAACGCGCAGCCCGCTCCATCCGCAGTGCCTTCAACCGCCGCCGCCTGGCCGAAGGACTCACCGCCTGGCCTACTCCGCGAATCTTCGAGTGGAAGACATTCATTCGCGAACAATGGGATCTGCTTCCCTCGAACGGCAGTATGGTGATGAGCATCCTCCAGGAGGAGTGGCTTTGGGCGCGCATTGCCGCCGCCTCGAAGCACTCCGCCACAGTCCTTCACGGCGCCCGCCACAGGTTGGCCAACATGGCGCGCGAAGCGCATGAATTGCTCTGCTCCTACGCGCCTCACCTCCTCGATTCCGCGGCCCGCATCGGCTGGATGGGAGATGCGGAAGTTTTCAGCGAGTGGCTGGCCGAGTTTGACAGACGCTGCGCGGCCGAGGGCTGGCTCAGTACGACCAGACTGCCTCTGGAGATGCTTCCCCGGCTACGGGACGAGACGACGGAACGCCCCCATCTTCTGTTGGCGGGCTTCGACCGCCTCTTGCCAGCGCAACGCATTTTACTGGCCGTCTGGGGACGTTGGGAACTCCTGGAAGACAAGGAGGAGACCGCAACTGTCCGCTATTTCGAGGCGTGCGATGCCGCCGCCGAACTGGCCGCGTGCGCTCTCTGGTGCCGCAACCACCTGGAGAATGACCCCGGAGCCCGAATGCTGGTTGTGTCTCAGGACGCCGCCCAGCGCCGCGGAGAAATCGAACGTGCCTTTGCCCGGCATCTGGCGGCGACACCTCCGCTGGAGTTCTCGCTGGGAGTTCCGCTTTCGCAGTTGCCTCTGGTCCGGGGAGCTCTACTCGTTCTTCGCTGGCTCACCAAGTCCATCGCTGAGAACGAACTCGACTGGCTGCTATCTTCCGAACTCATCGCAGAAAACAACGCTGAGACGGCTTCCCTGCTGCGTTCCATGCGACAGATTCGTCTTCGCAACCACCAACGCCCAGACTGGACTCTCGAAGCCTTCCTCAATGCACAACCGGGCGGCGCCCGACTCCCGGATGGATGGGCACGCCGCATGTTGACCGCCGCGCGCCTGCTCCAGCCAAGCGGGCAAAAGAAGACTGCTCTCGAATGGGCGGATCTGGTTCCACGGCTGATGAAGGAGGCAGGATGGCCCGGCGCTCACCCGATGCCTAGCGCCAACTTCCAAGCGTTGGAGCACTGGAACCGCACGGTGGAAGCATGCGGAACACTGGGCTTTGACGAAGACCTGGTTGGATGGCCAGTGTTTCACTCAGCGCTTGCGCGGCAGATGGAGGACTCCCTCTTTGCGCCCGAATCTCAGAATGCCAACATCCTGATCTCGGGACCAGCCCAGTCTGGCGGCCTGGTCGCCGACGGCATCTGGTTTCTCGGAGTGGAGGAGGACACCTGGCCATTGGCCGGTTCCACGCACCCGTTCCTGCCCTTGTTTGTTCAGCGGGAGGCGGGCATGCCCCATTCCACCACCCAGGGCGACAGCGACCTGTCCCGCACCATCACCAAACGGTTGCTCCACTCCGCGACTGAGGTTTGCTTCAGCCACGCGAAACTGCGCGGCAAAGCCGAAGCGAACCCCTCCCTCATGGCTATTGAGGTCGCTGGCGTGCCGGTGACTCTGCCACCAGACCTCGTTCCCGATCCGGCTCCAGTGCCGTCGACTGAGCCTTTCGAGGATGGCAGTCGCGTACAACTGGCCGGGATCAAAGCGCCAGGCGGCTCTGGCACTCTGACAGACCAGTCGCAGTGTGCGTTTCGAGCTTTCGCGCGCGCACGCCTGGGCGCGAGGGACTGGGACCCTGCTGAAACCGGCCTCAGCCCTCGCCAGCGAGGCGACCTGGTTCACTCAGTGCTCCACGCAATCTGGGGAGGACCGGCGAAGAATGGTTGGCGCTCTTCGGTCGAACTGGAAACCCTGTTGCGGGACCAGGGGAGCAGCGGCCTCGAGCAGTTCGTCTCCGGGCATGTCCATTCGGTGATGCAGCAAGATCTGCCCACCGGTCTCCGTGATCGCTTGCCTGTGCGGTATTTGGAAATCGAAGAGATGCGGCTGGTTAAGCTCATCACGGAATGGCTACAGTATGAGGCCACACGGGCTCCTTTCACTGTGGCCAAAACAGAGGAGAAAACCTCCATCACGATTGCCGGCCTGGGACTCGACTTGCGCCTGGACCGGCTCGATAACCTCGACGATGGATCATCTCTGATAGTCGACTATAAGACGGGCAGCGCAACCGACACGTGGGAGCTTCCCCGCCCCAAGGATGTGCAGCTGCCGCTTTACTCGACCTTCGCAGTGAACCAGGTGCCATCGGCAGAGCCCGGCGGCCTGGTGATCGCGACGGTGCGAACTGGAGAGGCGGAATTCCGCGGCCGGGTGCGGCAGGCGGCAGCCTTGCTCCCTAACCTTTCACGCGCAAACACCCTTGTGAAAGACCCTCTCACCGACCAACAGCTGGATGAATGGCGCGCTGCCATCGAACAACTGGCCCGCGATTTCCTTAGCGGACGCGCAACAGTCAACCCGCGCGATTATCCAACCACCTGCGAACACTGCGGCCTGCAGACTCTATGCCGTGTCGAGGAAAACATGCAATCTGGGGATCTCGACGACGCGGCCGAAGTGGACAACGACCAATAGCCTTCCACCGCCCGCCGGGAGCGTCATCCCGGCCCTTTAGCGGACGTTACAGCAAACGTCAAGAATCGTGCGCTAGCAACCGCACAACCGGCCGGCAGGCCCGGAACTCGCAAGAACGGCAATGCTTGGATGAGCGCACTGAATGCGCCAGTTAACTTCCGAGCCGGGCATCACATTCCTCACATTCCCGAACACTGGCCGATTTTCGCGGTACCTATATGTGACCTCGTCGCTCACAAGATGACCGTTGGCTCGTGGCTAAGTAGCGTTAGAGTACATAGATACGGAGGGTCCTCTTGGCTGAGTTTGGCTGGACATACCTGTCGCGCATCGCACTGGCCAAAGCTCAGGCCCAACTTGCAGATGAAAGCAAGGGTGTTCGTGACGAGATAGGGTTTCTGCTGATCCATCAACACTACGCGGACCGCTTTTTTCCCGGAACCTCCGTCCTCCACACCCGTCTGCGATATGCGACGTTCGTCCCTTGGCTGTTCATGGAGCTCCAGAATGGCCGGAGAGCAGCTTCTCCGGAACAGTTGCTGCAAAGCAAGGAGGCGGAACTGTGCAGGAGGTTAACGGAACTGCAAGGACAGAGCGGCATCATCGGTAAGCGCAGCCATGGTAAAGTCTTGGCGCAGCCGCCTTCGATGATTTATTGGAATGCGCTCGCGATGTGGGGAATTTTACGGCGACAAAAGGGTAGGTTCCCGAGTCGCAGGAGGGTCGCTCGGCTGATGTGCGAAGCGCAAAAAGGCGGCCGTGCACTGGAAGGCGAGTTTCTGGAAGATCCGGAAGCTTCACCGTTCGACGGTATTCCGGCTCCGGCACACGACTTCCTGCAAGGAGGGCCCATTTCATTCTCTCTGACACCAGAAGAAAAGGAGTATTTGGGAGCCCGCTTACGAGAATTGCGCCTGCATGAAGGGGGGTTGCCATTGCTGGCCCGACTGGCGGTTGAGTTGCAATCGTCGCAGCAAAGCCCCCCGGGGTTTCTGCTTGCTGGGAACTGTTGGGATGAGCCCGTTCGCAGTGTTGCCGGAGATGACGAGGCTATGCACCTGGTGCGCGCCGGTCGGTTTGCGGCAATGGCGGCGATCGGTCGCGGCGTCTACGCGGCGCTGGTCGAAGAGATGCGGGAAGAGGATGGCCTTGAAGTGACCCGTTTGCATCGCGATGCGTTAGAAGAGGCGAAGGGCAAACATGGGAAGAGGGCGCAACGGATAGACGTTGACTTACTGGCAAGCGAGGCTCCGACGATTCCGTCAGAGACGCTTGAAGTGCTCATTCGAACCAAGGCTTGGTTGGATGACGGCGCACTCAGTGTCTCGGGATTGAGGGAAACCTACAGGCGCGCTGAATACCGACGGAAGCATGAGCGGGCGCGACTGTGTCCTACGAAAAACGGTAAGGATAGGCGCGCTGACTGGGTGCTCGAGAAGAGAGTTGACGAAGCTGGGCAGGAAAGTGTGCAGACGGACCCGCTGCACTATCGCTGGTCCAATGTTTGTCAGCTACTCCGGGACTTGGCTGGAGTTGTCCATGCCTGAGGTGACGAAGGTGGAAGAGGCGAAATGGGAAAGCACTAGCTTTGAACGTGCACTCACGCCTGGTCCTAATCAGCGAATTCAGGAAGCATTGCTCACGAGCTACTCGGCAGACCTGCCAGCGGTCGCAGTCGCGCTAGGGGCTCTTGCGGGTTACTCGGGAGGGCTAAGTGATCGAGTCGGGCCAGGCAAGCTCACACTGGTCCAAATAGTCGAGCAGTTGAGATCGGCGCGCGTCCGAATTGCTGTCCAAAGTGGTCGCTTGCAACATGCTACTCGGGTACGAATCGCAGTCCTTTTCGACCGCTTCCTGTTTGAGGTAAAGCAGGATGAGAGGATCGGAAGCTGGCACCCAAAATCAGCACTGCTTTGTTTTCGCAACCTAGTTGCGAAGCCTGGGGAGCCGGCGCTGCAGTGGCGCTTCTGGATGGGAAGCCGCAATCTTGTCTCGAGTGAAAATGCAGAGCTGGGGCTCCTTATTGAGAGCGACCCACAAAAGGGCAGGCCCGTTCCAGGGCTTGCCAACGCCGCCCAGATGCTCGGACAAAAAGCCGGATATAAGTCTCTGGACGCGGCTCGACTAAAGCGGCAGCTCGATGGGGTTCTTTGGGCGATGCCGCCAGGATGCACGAGTATTGATGTGCGTCACCATACTGGGACTGCACGCTCTACGAGGCTCGTCGAACCGGAGGAACAGCTGCAAGAACTGATCGTGGTAAGTCCCTTTCTTGATGTAAATACACTTGACAGAATTGGGCGTTGGGGTTCTGACAAAACAACCAAGACACTGGTCTCAACCGGAGTGACATTTAGGGAGATTGCCTCTCGTCAGCATTCCGTACTCAAACCCTTCGGGTCGTTGCTCCAGTTATGCGCCCCGGATTTGGAGAGCACTGAAGCGCCCGCCGAATATCGGGCCGGTGCCTCTGGTCCTCCTTCCGAAGCCGAACAGAATGCTAGCCCCGCTGATATGCCGCTTGGGGACGGTGAGTTCACTCCCTATAGCAGACTCCACGCCAAGCTAATCGCGATGGCTCATGGCCGTAACAGCCATACGCTCTGGATGGGAAGTGCGAACGCCACGGAACGAGGTTGGACCGGCGCCAACATAGAGTTGATGGCTCGGATGGAAGTCAATTCAACGATATGGGAAGGACTTAAGCAGTGGGTAGCTCGCGCAACTCTTGTGGACCCAATGTCCCTCGATCGCGAAACTCTGCAGGACGATCCTCAGCGGGTACTGGAGATGGCGCGCTCCAAAGTAGCGGCTCGTTGGGACGCCACCCTCCACTTTGAGAGCAACCGAACGCGGCTTGTAGCGAGATCGCCCGATCCGGTACCTGAGGATACTTCGAATGTGCTGCGCATAGGGCTTTTTACGCAGAATGCGATGCACTGTTGGGCGCCCGGCGCAAAAGAAATAGAGCTCGAGGCAGTTACCCTTGCCGCACGCACCACCTTTGTGCGAGTCTCGCTAACTTCGGCAACAGGCGCTTCAATTCAATGGTTGCAGTGCTGTGCCACCGTACCAGCACTGGACGAAGAACGCGATAACGCCGCAATCGGTGAGTATATCGGGATCAATGGAGCGATGGCATGGTGGAAAGCGATGCTGCGCAATGTGCGGTTCGATGGCGACGAGGAGCCTTGGGATAGCGACAACCATACCGTGGCGACCGATCGCGATGAACATGATGAAGACGATCTGACCCTGGAAGATTTGCTTTCCGGGTGGGCGCGCTCGCCTTCTGAATTCACGCGAAATGGAGAGAGTATAGAACGTTACCTCAGATACCTTAGTTCTGCGGCAGTGGAAGCTCCTGAGGCCAATAAACTGACCGAGTTGTTCAGATTGTGGAAGATCCTCAAGGAGGGCCGACGTTGAAGCCCCAACTTAAAGGCTTTCAGCAGCGATCAGTGGAGGCTGCTATGCGCTGTCTCGAAGAGCCATCCGGCAGGCGGAGGTTCCTGGTCGCGGACGAAGTCGGTCTTGGGAAGACCATGGTGGCACGTGGGGTGATCGAACGGCTTCGTAATCCAGGCAGACCGTTTCGAGTTTTCTATATCTCCAGCGGAGCCTCGGTAGGCAGCCAGAACGCCAAGAGGCTGATGCCCGAAGGTGAGGAGCAAGGGCTATCGCCTGTCGATCGCCTTGGTCTTTTACATGCTCAGCCTCGAGGAAAGCGTGCGGCTGGAGTAGAACTGTTTTCATTCACGCCCGAAACTTCCTTCCGTATCCGAGGCACAGGGACCTGGATGGAACGAGCGTTCCTCCGTGCGTTGGTCCGAAAAGCCTATGGAGCGTCGGCGTTGCGCAAGCTGGAGAGAAATCATCCCTTTCACGCAAAGATGGATGAGCATAACTTTATGCGGCTTTCGCGGGAATATGTTCGATGCAATCTCCCTTCCCGGAAGCTGGCTCGAAGTCTACGTCGAGTGATGCGTCGAGAGTACGGCAGTGACGCATTCGGGCGACTTCTGGCGAGCCCACAGAACGAACGGACCAAGCCATTGGTGATCCTGCGACGTGCTCTTGCGGAAGCGGAACTGGAGGCACACCCTCCGGATCTTATTGTTTGCGACGAGTTCCAGAACTATCGCGAGTTGTTACTTGGCTCGATTGAGGGAGCGATACCCAAGCAAGAGGGCAAGCTTATGCAGCGGCTGATCGCCGGCCCCTGTGGCGCTGCGCCACGCGTGTTGCTGCTTTCCGCAACCCCATTTCGCCTATTTACGAGCAGTTGGCAAGAGGCCACGCAGCCAGGAGGTTCCAAACAGCTTGAGCAACTCCTTACCTTCTTGGCGGGCGCAGAGACTGCAAAGCAGATCACGGGACTTTTCTCGGAATTCAATAGTGCGCTGCGACTTTTCGCACGGGCAACGGATGTCGCCGCGCCGGGTTGCCGAGTAGAGGTCGAGCGTCTGCGTGGCGAACTCGAATTGCGAATGTGCCTAGTGATGTGTCGCACTGAACGACCTCAGGATTTATCGCACAGCGACCTGCCACAGGACGCAGGAGGGCTGGTTGACGGCAGCATCCTCCGTACTGATCTGGCTGGTTTCCAGCACGTCGCGCGCGTCTTCGGGGCAGGGGTGGAAAGCTCCTCGAAGTTTCGTCACCAGGCAGTCCCTTTCTGGTCCTCGGTTCCTTTAGCGGCACAGGCGCTTGGGCAGGGTTATCTTGCTTGGAACGAGGCATGGGATAACGGGAGAGGGCGACTGACTTCTACTAAACCTGGCCCACGACTCTGTAAAGGTACAGCCCCGACGCCCGCAACGTTACAGGCACACCCTAAGCTGCGCAAACTGCAACGCATCCAACCTCCTACCGCTTCAACGCTGCCGTGGGTTGCCCCGTCTTTATGCTGGTGGCCGCTGGGAGGTGGTTGGGCAACTAACCAATGTGACAATTCGCCGGAGAAGGTACTGTTGTTCAGCCATTTTCGCGCTGCGCCTGGGAGCATCGCCGCGCTTACCAGCCTCTCCGTCGAAGCGGAACTGCGCCGTCAACGGGCCGGTGGAAAGAAGCTCCGCCGTACCCCTGGCAGTCCGTTCAAGCTCGATTCAAAGAGTATGGGAACCTTCGCTCTTTTTCATCCCTCACCCTGGTTGATCAGATGCACTGAGCCGCTAGCAGCCTTTGGAGGTACCTGGAAAGACTATGTCGAAGCAGTCCGCAAGCAGTTGCGGAGCAAGTTGATCGACCATTTTCACCTTCAGGTTGTTACCAAGACCCCGAAAGGTCGGAAACTGTGGCAATTGTTGGCTGGGCTTGAGCGCTTAGAAGGGGACAGCGACGCTGTTCGCCGAGCGTGGCTAGATTTGCCGCGGCGAAATCCATCGCGAGATGCCGACAGCAAAGCGAAAGCTCAGGAGCTGTCCCGTTCTGCTGCTAGTACTCTCGCCCGTTGGCAGAACGGAGCCGAAGTGCCGCAAAGCATCAGCCAGCGTGAGTTGAGGGAGCTAGCCGTCTTCGCGCTCGAGGCTCCTGGCATTGTTGCGGGAAGGGCGCTCCGACGGCACCGAAGGAAGTTGCTCGAAAATGAACTCGGGGCGCTAGTGAGCCTCTGTTGGCAAGGATTGGCATCCTATCTTGGCGATCCAACGTTTCGCGTCGTGTCCGGGAAACCGGGTCAAACACATCAACTCGTCCGCAACTGGGTACGCGAAGGCTGTCTAGAATCTGTCTTAGACGAGCACTTGGTTGCTACCGGCGGAAACTCTGGCGATGGTAAGGACTCACCTCTTGAATTGCTGCGCCAAGCGCTCCAGATGCATGCTGGTTCTTTCAGCTTCTACCCTGCTGGTCCAGGGCAGGAGCCGAAGAGTTTTAGGGTTCGCTGCCACGCGGCAGTTCCCTTCGGTGGAAATGATCCTGAGGTAGGAACGAATGCTCCGAAGGTATCCCGCTCCGATGTTCTGCGGATTGCGTTCAATTCACCTTTCCGCCCCTACTTGCTTGCGACGACCTCAGTAGGACAGCAGGGTTTGGACTTTCATCCCTGGTGCCGCATTATCGCCCACTGGGATCTATGCTCAAGCCCAGTCGACCTAGAGCAACGTGAGGGTCGTATTCAACGCTATCTCGGTCTTGCAGGGAGGCGATCCCTGGCGAAAAAGTATGGACAGACTGCACTTGCTGATATGCCCCAGTCGCTCATCGCGATGTCGCCATGGCACCATATCTTCAATTCTGCAGAGGAAGCAGCGAGTGATAGTGACGGGCTGTCACCCTGGTGGGTCACGCCTGGCGCGGCGGTTCAATGTCATCTCTTTACAATGCCTCTGAGCCGCGACCGTGCGCGGTATGAAAAGCTCCGGAGGCAGCGGACCCTCTATCGTTTAGCGCTGGGCCAGCCAAACCAAGAAGACTTCATCGCTACACTTGAACAAGCATCACCAGCGCGACAGAAAGAACTGGCAGAACTGACCTTGCGACTGCGACCGCGATGATGCATTGAAGTCTCTTCGCTGTCTATCGGTTGCGGTCAGAGGAAGATATTGCGATTCGTGATTCGTAATGGCAATAGGTCTTCGCAACCAAGCCTTACGGTGCGTTTTGTGACGTGAGTGTTGTAACCCCTCGTATTGGCATTGTATCCATTGTCGCAAGCCATCCCCACACCCCATTTATCCCTCGCCAAGCATCTTCCTTGCCTCGGACGACACGAGATAGAGAAGATCGGCGGTTGCATTGTCCCTCGGTTCAACTTCACACATCGCGATGCAGCTCAGGTTGATTCGGGAGAGGTTCTCCCGATTCCTGGCATGGCCAAAGCTAGATCGAGAAGAGAAATCAACTCGGCATGAATCGATCCGAATGGCGGGTAGGAGGGGAACTCCTGCTATAGCCTTACAATCGCCAGAACCGCCCTCCGAAAAAGGTGAACACGCTCTCCAATTGACATCTTTCAGTGCTTCAAACCACTTAACTGTGCAGAATCTCAAACCTCCTTTTCAGCCTCAAGAACGGCCGTTCAATCAGCGCATAAGAAAGCTTGGCTGTGAGTATTGTGAACCCCAACGCCAACGGCACAGAGCCTGCCCGAGATGAGATGAAGCCCCGAGCAACCACGAGCATGAATAGGTGCCAGACATAGAGGCCATAGGAGATTTTTCCCAGACTCGACGCCCATCTTGGCATGCAGGAAGGGCCGACGACACAGAATCCATGCAGTACTGACGCGCAGCCGAGAGCACCGAGCCCGAACCCTAGCATCAATGCGAAGCTGGTGACAGATTCGCTGCCCTCCGCCGGCGGCTTAATACGGAACAGGAAGCAGGCGCCAAACCAGAGGACCGGACCAGCAAATATCATGAGGTACCCAAGCCAGGCACTGAGCCCAGCGATCGACTTCTTTGCCAGCGCGAGCAAGATCCCCACTGCAAACATTTCGAGCTGAACAAACGAATTTGCCCAAATCGTGAAATCCGTGGCGGCGGCGCGCTCTCCCAGGATGAACAGGGCGGCATTCGCCGCTGCTATAAAGCAACCTGCGCAAATGGCAAGGTTTCGTATCGATAGCCAACGCATAGCCCATGGCCAGACCAGATAGAACTGCTCTTCAACCGAAATGCTCCATAAGAGCGTCATCGGGTTGCCTGACCAGCCATGAGCAGCACAGTAAATATTCCCTACGAAGAGCAGATACCATTCGAAGCGCGTGACGTCCGAGGCATGGTGCCCCATGGCTGCCAAGGCGAGACCAATCGTCACCCCCACGCCATAGAGCGGCCAGATTCTCAACATCCGGCGAATGTAGAATTTGCGAATCGAAATTGCCTGGAACTTGCTTCGCTCTTTCAGCAGGAGGTCCGTTATCAGGTAAGCGCTGAGAGTAAAAAACAGACAAAGTCCCATTCCGCACGCGTTTGCACAGGACATGAAGACTCGCAAGCCGCTATGCCCAAGCACAGCGATGAATTCCCCCAAGTGCTCCTGGACGTAGATGCGCGGATACACGTGATGAAAGAAGACCAGAAGAAATGCCAAGAAGCGGACTACATCCAACTCCGGCCTATGGTCTTTTACACTCGCGTCGCTGTTTAGCGCCGCCGCGGGCTGAGCCGGAATGGCAACGAGCACCCATCTTCTCCTCGCCGAACTGCCCGCAAGGTGCGAGGCCTAGCAACAGGGCGGCACATCGCTATCGAGCGTATGCACTCGTTCGGT
>Ga0302189_10001865_pt1 | contig 17248 bp, 8 predicted proteins | sample II_Bog_E2_2_FD_194551 | JGI IMG/M metagenome (GOLD analysis project Ga0302189, IMG submission 194551) | Peat permafrost microbial communities from Stordalen Mire near Abisko, Sweden - II_Bog_E2_2 | ecosystem: Environmental > Terrestrial > Soil > Wetlands > Peat | place: Sweden: Abisko, Stordalen...
CAACTCGAACGCTGGATACATCTACGACGCCTTCTCTTGCTCGTCTTTTCAGCGCAGCGTCCGGCCACGGATCTATTTCCACCGGCAAAGAACACGATTCCGAATCAGGAAACGACTACTTCGGGGCACGATACTACGCATCATCGATGGGACGGTTCATGTCGCCCGATCCGACTACCAACCTGTCGCGAGTTCTGGGGTATCCACAGCGCTGGAACCGGTATGCCTACGTCCTCAACAATCCGTTAGGTAGGCTTGATCCAGACGGTGCGCAAGATGTAGAGGTAACAGTTTGGAGAGATACAACGACCAACCGATCTACCACAGGAAGAATTGATATGCGCGGAGGGAACGGAAGGACGCTCTCTGGGAAATACTTGGAACCAGGCCGCAAAGGGGTTGATCCGATTCATCCCAAAGGCCGAATCCCAGAAGGAGATTATGACGCCAGTTATCACGCGAAGCTCAATCACAATAATAGCCACGGCGATCCGATCCCCGCTCTGTTTCTGGTTGACGATGTACCGGGATTTTCCGGGATCAATTTTCACAATGGCAACAAGCCAGCAGATACGGAAGGTTGCTTGCTCTATGGAGACTCGCTCAGCACCGATTTTGTTTCCGGCAGCGGAGACTTTCGCAGCAAGGCAATGAAGTTCCTCCAAGGGGTAGCAGATGACGACGATACAACAGTGCAGGATTTGACGATTCACGTCACCATACCGCTTGGGAATATCGATACCTTTACACCACCGGCCCCGACCGGGACGAGCAATGCTCCGGTTGTTGCAGCACCACCGCCGACGGTTGTGTTGGGGCCCAATGGTCCACAGGAAATTCAACGCGGATGCCCGGCAGGCTTTAAGGGAATCTGTTAAGAACAGGCGGCCACGATGACGATACATTTCCGCTTACTTCAATGCTGCTTGCTTGGCCTGATTGTGATGCCGGGAATCAGGTTACAAGCCTCCGACCCTGTGGCATCCTTGAGCGGCTCGGAATGCGCTCAATCGAAGGGCGTCGCAGAGGACGCATTCTCTTATTTCGACGAACCAGCGTCGGCGTGGGGAGGAGAGGAAGCAAAGCTCCGCTTAATCCAACGGGCTTCTCTCCGAGCACTTGTGCTATTTCGGCTCTGTCCAGCGGTTGGGGAAGCGGTCTTGTCCGCGCATGAGGGCTTCAAGGATCGTTGGGTTTCTACCCTGATCAATGAGATGAGAGGCCCCGACGGTGTTTATGTGCTGGATGTAGTCGCTGAACTGCCGTGTCGGTCCGTGGCGTCGCAGGTGTGCAGCTTGAAGAGACACATCGAGGCAGTTCAACCGCAGCCGAAAAAGCCTGCTGACAATTCTGCGAATAGGAGGCTCTCCCTCGCTGACAAAGTCACGACAGATGCCGGTGTGGAGTTCACGGAAGCAACCGGAGGAATCCTGGGCGCGACAGATAATCTCGCCTTCGTCTTGGAGGTTTTTCCAGAGCAATTCTTCGCCTACATGGATGCCCACCCGGGCGTGCTGGAAAGCTGGCTCGGCCAGGCGCATGAGACCCTGTTTCGCGGAATGCCGAAGTCCCGCGTCTTTTTAGCGGAATACAAACGCCAACTCATCGACAAGACGTCCAAGTACACGCCCAAAGATGCCCGCCTTCTGCCAACGAGAGACAGGGTGCTTGAGATGCTCAAATCCGCTCCCGTTAGCGTCATCGACTAACCGGCGGGCCGTCGTTGGCGTCTGTGGCAGGCTGCAGTTCCGTATCAAGGCCGCTATCCGAAGAGCACGCTGCCTTCGGCATCGGAATTAGGGGGACACATCACCCCAGAATGGGAGCTGCAGGGGAACCTGCGGTTCCCCTGCGGGAACGCTTGCGGAATCAGCGGTCTACAGCCACATGATGCGAAATATCGGGAAATAGGGGGACATGATACCTATTCACAGCAATTCTAGCTGCTGGAGTGAACTATTTCCCGCTTCAAGTCTCGATTCCCAGCCCCGAAGGCAGAGAGCCACAGCCATTCCCAAATTCAATCGTCAAGCCCCGCCCGTCCAATCTAGAATATATCTATCTTAGTTTCAGTGACTTCTCGCCCACCTCCACTTGCCGATTATTCCTCTGAATCCGCTAACCTGTAGTTGAGAGTTATTTGTTGCGCGCAGACCCCGCCGCATCTCGCCCGGCTCGGTCTCGCACACGAGCACACACAAGTCCTCCATTTTCAGTAACTTGGCTTCCAAGTTCCTGAAACAAAGTACTTTACGATAGCACCCTCGCTCCAACCCATTGAAAACAGAAGAGTTGCCCCAAACACCCCGGGGGGGTAGGGGAGTACTCGCAAGAAAGGAACCTCATGATCGCCGAAGGTCGTCCCGGCATGCCCAGCGGACTCCACTGCCAGTCCCCCGCCCTGCGCGGCAGCTCGTTCAGCTACCCCCACGCCCGCTCCTTCGTCACCTCCGTCCGCATCGGGAAGTAGGAGCTAAAAGCTGGGAGCTATAGCGGTTTCAGGATTGCCGTACCCAAAGGGAATACACTCAAGTCGACGCGACCCCAAGGAGCGGCGACCTCGCAGTAGTGCAGATAGGGTATACCTATCCTGAAACCGCTCTAGAAGCTAGGAGCTGCCTTTACGCCGTCGGCCTCGTCTTCACCCAGTTCGTCTTGATCGTCAGCTTGGCCGGCGTCAGTTCCACGCCGTCCCAGCCTTCCTTGAACGCCTCAATGTGAATCTCGCCGCCATGCCTGGTCGACTGCACAATCAGTTGCGCCAGCCCGTTGAAAAGCGACCGCCGCGGCTCCTTGTCGCTTTCCTGGCAGTTCGGGTCGCCGTTGCCCACGCCCAGCAGCGCGCCCTCTCCCGAAATCTTGAATCCAATGAGGTTATTCGCCGTCGGAACCGCGCGTCCTTCCTTGTCCAGCGCCTCAATGGTGAGGATGGCCACGTCCTCGCCGTCCGCGTTGATCTCCTTGCGCTCCGCCGTCAGCCGGATCTGCGACGTCGGCCCCGTCGTCTCCCGCTTTTCGGTCAGCGCCACCGTGCCGTCTTTAAGTCCTCTCGCTTCAATCGCTCCCGGCATATACTTCACCTTCCACTCCACGTGTCCAAGGTGCGGCACCTTCTGCCGTCCAGCGCTGACCCCATTGACGAACAGCTCCACCTCGTCCAGGTTCGAGTACACCCAAACCGGAATGGTTTCGCCTTCCTTCCCCTCGAAGTTCCAGTGCGGGAAAAGGTGCAGGCTCGGCTCCTTGCCCCACCACGCCTTGTAGTAGTAGAACGTGTCCTTCGCGAACCCGCACATGTCCACAATCCCGAACTGCGAGTTGATTGACGGCCACCCGTAAGGCGTCGGCTCGCCCCGGTAGTCGAACCCCGTCCACGCAAACCCGCCAGCCTCCCACTCCCTCGTCCCGTAGAACTTCCACCACTCCTCCGCCGTCTCGCCCCAGTTGACCACGCCGTCGTACGCGTTCACCGTGTTCCGCAGCGGATCGGTCGAGTAGGTGCCGCGCGTAGAGATCGCGCTCGAAGTCTCCGACCCATAGGTGGGCCGCTTGGGATGCTCGGCATGGTACTTGTCCGGCCGGTCCAGCCCGTAGTTGAACCCGATGATGTCGAACGCATCCGACACGCCCTTCTCGTTGTCGCCGTTTACCGCGGCCGATACCACCCGCGTGGGGTCGAGCTCGTGGCACTTCGCAACCATGGTTGCGCCGATGCGCGCGCCCTCTTCCGACATGGCGTTCTGAAGCTGCCACTCCTCGTTCCCGATCGACCACAATATGATCGACGGCGAGTTGCGATAGCGTTTGACCATCGCCTCCAGTTGCGCCAGGCCCTCAGGGTTCGAACTCATCTGACGCGTCTCACACATCATCATCAGGCCCATCCGATCGCAGGCCTCCACCCACTCCGGCGTCGGCATGTTGTGCGAGGTACGCACCGCGTTGCAGCCCATCTCGCGCAGCACGCCCAGCCGGAACCACTGCAGCCGGTCAGGCAGCGCGGCGCCCACCCCGGCATGATCCTGGTGGTTGCAGGTCCCTTGAATCTTGAGCGGCTTGCCGTTGAGAAAGAATCCCTTGTCCGCGTCGAAGACCGCGGTGCGCACACCAAAGCTGATTCGCTCAGCGTCGCGCGCCTTCCCGCCCGCCTCCACCGTCACAATTGCCGAGTAAAGATTAGGCGCGTCCACAGACCACAGCGCCGGCTCGGACAGCGTGGCCGTTGCCGTGAAGCTCGCGACCCCGTCCACGCCGACCTGCTGCGCCGGCGACTCGGCGGTCGCCACGGTCTTCCCTGCCGCATCCAGAATCTGCCAGCTCACCTTGGCGGCCTCGGCCTGCTTGCCCTGGTTCTCGACGATGGTTCCGAGCGTCAGCACAGCCGCGCCGTCGCTGACAGACGGACGCACATAACTCTCCCATTTGCCCAGGTGCAACGCGTCGGTCTTGGTGAGCCACACGTGCCGGTAGATACCGGCTCCCTCGTAGAACCAGCCATCTCCAAAGCTTGCATCCACGCGCGCAACGATGTAGTTCTTCGCACCATATTCCAGAAAGTCGGTAACGTCGAATTGGAAGGGCGCGTAGCCGTTGTCGTTCCGTCCAATGAAGCACCCGTTCACAAAGATCACTACGCTGCGGAACGCTCCGTCGAACTCGATCGAGATGCGCCGGCCGGCGTCGCTGGCGGCAATATCGAACTCACGCCGGTACCAACCCACGCTGGACTCCGGATAACGCCGGCCAACGGGCTTGTAGCCGTGCGACTGCTGCTCCTCATCGTGGACAAAGGGCAGTTCTACTGCCCAGTCGTGCGGCAGATTCAGCGGGCGCCACTTCGAGTCGTCGAATTTCGCCTTGGCAAAATCAAAGTCGCCGGTCTTCGCGAAGTCTCCCTGCCCCTTGCCAAAATTCAGGTCGTGGGCCGGATCGGCACTGTTCCCGAACTGAAACTTCCAGCCGAAATCGAACAGGAGTTGCTCCCTCGGCGCCACCGCGGCCAGGGCGGCGGCCGAGTCGTCCTTTGACGCGCTCGCCAGCAGTGCCGCCGTCCGCCCCCAGGCCGAGCGAGCAAGCAACGAAGACACGGAAAGCGCTACACCGGACGAGAGCAGGTCGCGACGAGAGAGGTCAGGCATGGAATTCCTTTTCTAAACAGAGCGTTAAATTGGTGACAATGCGGAACTATAAACCAGAGAACAACAAAAAGTAAACGATTTCAAAATCCTCCAACCACATCGTTTCAAGTGATCGTGATGTGACTCACGACAGCGAGCCCCGCCGGTTGCTTATGTTAAATTCAATAAGGCCCCACCCCGCGGAGAGATGGCCGAGTGGTTTAAGGCGCACGCTTGGAAAGCGTGTGTACTTTAACGAGTACCGTGGGTTCGAATCCCACTCTCTCCGCCACTAAAATTTGTAAGTCATTGAACATACATACAATACAGATCGAATCAACACCTTGCGGCCAGTTCCAATTATTCCCGCAGTTCATCAGGACTTGCCTGTATGGGTGGCCTCCGCCGCAACTTCACCGATTCAGACCACAAGATGCCCGTCTTGAGGAAACCTGCGCGGATAAGCAGCCTCAAGCTCCTTGAATGCCCCCTAGACGAAACCGGTGCTGGAAGTTTGATTCTTTCCACCTCCCTCTTTACACCGCGCTCCCCGGCTCTTTCTCCACCAGCGGCACCCAGAACCGGAACTTCGCCCCCTGTCCCGGCAGGCTCCAGGCCTCAATCGACCCGCCATGCGCCAGCAGAATCGCCCGTGTAATCGCCAGCCCCATCCCCGACCCTTTGCCCTTGGTCGCGCCCTTCTTGCCCCGGTAAAACTTCTCAAAAATCAGCGGCAGATCCAGCGCATCGATCCCCGGCCCGTTGTCTTCCACGCAAAACTCCAACCGGTTCCCGATTCTCCGGCTGCTCAGCCCAATCCGGCTCCCCGCCGGCGCGTAACTTGCCGCATTTTCCAGCAGATGCCGCAAAACTCTTCCCAGCAGGTGTGAATCGAACCAGGCCGGCTCGTCCGGCTCCTCCACAGCGATCGTCACCCGGTGTCCCGTCAAGGCTACACGCGATTCCTCAGTCGCCTGCTCCAACAGCGCCCGCGGATGCTGCGGCGCAAAGTGAATCTGCACCACGTTCGCGTCGATCTCGGCCATCTCCACAGCCTCCCCGATCAGCAGGTCCAACCGCGCCGCTTCCTCGTCCACAATGCTCACCAGGTCCAGCCGCGCCGCTTCGTCCAGCCCCACGGTTTCCATCAGCGTCGTCGCAGCCGCGCGAATCGAGGTCAGCGGCGTGCGCAGCTCGTGAGTCAGTGAATCGATCAGCGCCGTGCGCAGCCGTTCCCCCTCGCGCACCGCCTCCATCCGCGTCGAGGCCTCAATGGCAATCGACCGCGCCAGCACGATCGCCACCTGCGCGCTTACCGCTGTCGCAACCTCCCGCGAAAGCAGCGCCGGCCGCCATCCCAGCGCGCCCACCGGCCGTAGACCAAGCATCAGCGCCATGATGTAAAAGTCTGAATCCGTTGAAATCGTCGGGCTGAACCCCTGGGTCATCGCACGCATCGCAGACCGTGCGCTGGCCGGGATCGCCGCGTTTGAAGAGTAATACTGGTCCTGATCGCAGACGTAAAGCACCACACCCTGCAGCGCAAAAATCCGGTCGATCACCCGCGGCAGGTCGCGAATCAGGCCCTCCGCATCGTCGTGCAGCATCATCTCCTGGCTCAGCTCGTAGAGCCGCTCCACATCTTCCCTGCGCTGTTCGGCTTGCTGCGTCTGCCGCCGCGCCCGCTCCGCCACCCGGCTCACCACCAGGCAACAGGCCACAAACGAGATCATCGCCACCCACTGCTGCGCCCCGACAATCTCGATCGACCGCACCGGCGGCAGAAAAAAGTAATCGAACGAGAGCGCGCACAGCACTGCCACGTAAATCGAAAGCTTCACTCCGGCCTGCGTTGCCGACCACACCACCAGAACCAGGAACACCATCCCCGCCGCAGTCGAGTTGGCGCCCAGCCACACCAGCGCAAATGAGGTCAGTATGACAATCAAGCTGGCCGCAAACCAGCGCACTGTGTTCCGGGAGTAAGAGCTTACGTTCATCGGGGTCCTAAGCAGAACCTAGCATAATAGCGGGGAGCTATGATGGAAGTTGCCCAGGAAAGAAGAGCATTCATGCCCGGCAGAATTCTGGTTATCGACGATGAGCCGCAAATCACCCGCGTGCTCCGCGCCGCCCTCTCCGCACAAGGCTACGACGTGCGCACCGCCAACGATCCCGAGGAGGGCCTGCAGGTCTTCCGCGACTGGCCGCCCGACCTGGTCGTAACCGACCTGATGATGCCCGGCCTCACCGGCGTTGAAGTCACCCGCGCCATCCGCGCCCGCGCCGCAACCCCCATCCTCGTGCTGTCCGTCCGCGACCACGAACGCTCCAAGGTGGAAGCCTTCGATGCCGGCGCCGACGATTATGTGACCAAGCCCTTCGGCATTCAGGAGCTGCTGGCCCGCGTTCGAGCCCATCTGCGCCGCGCCCCGGAGCGTGCCACCGCCGCCATTGAAGCCGGCGATTTCGTGGTCGACGCCACCGCCCACAGCATTACCGTCAGCGGCAAGCCCATCCACCTCACGCCCAAGGAATTCGAGCTGCTGGTCCACCTCGCCCGCAACGCCGGCAAGGTCATGACCCATCGCGCCCTGCTCACCTCCATCTGGGGTGCCCAGTCAGCCCACCAGCCGGAGTACCTGCGCGTCTTCATCGGCCAGTTGCGCAAAAAGCTCGAAGCCGAAACCGGAAAACAGTACATCCAGACCGAACCCTGGGTCGGCTACCGCTTTGTCTCCGAAGGCTGGAGCGGGAACGAAGATTGATCCTCGATAGATCGTAGCGCCGGTCTCCTGACCGGCTGTCCTGAGGACCTCATGGTCCTCAGAGGTTTGGCCGGCCACAAATTCCGGTTCAATGCACCCCTGTAAGAAGTTGAGATTTACAAGACTTAACATTTTCGGGTTTTTCCCTTGAATTCGCCGCGATTCCTTCCCCTTTTTCCGACCCTTACACTTTATTTAGGAAATCTTGTCGATACTCAAACCTGGCATCCGGCACACTGATTTCAGTGCCCTAACCGGCCTTGGACGCCAGCGTCCAGTGGCCTCAGACTGTGAGATCTCGAATGCAGGATTTAGTCATGTTCTCGTTCACCGTAGTCTTCTTTGCCCTGGCGTTCCTCTACGTCAAGGCCTGTCAGAAGTTGAGGTAGCCGCACCATGCACATCGATCTCATCACCGCCATCGCATTCGTCCTTTCCGTCCTCCTGCTTGGCTACCTGACCCTCACCCTGCTTTTCCCGGAGAAGTTCTAGCATGTCTGCCAACGGCTGGCTGCAGTTCGCCATATTCTGTCTTGTCCTGCTTGCATCCGTTCGTCCCGTGGGCATCTATCTCGCCCGAGTCCTTGAAGGGGAGCGGACCTGGCTCGATCCCGTGCTCCGGCCCATCGAGCGCCTCATCTACAAGCTTTCCGGCGTCAACGCCACCCAGGAGATGAACTGGCGCGAGTATGCCTTCGCCATGCTCGGCTTCAGCGCCGTAACCTTGGCCATCACCTACGCCATTGAGCGCCTCCAGCACATGCTGCCCTGGAACCCGCAGGGGCTTGCCGCCGTAGGTCCTGACCTGGCCTGGAACACCGCCGCCAGCTTCACCACCAACACCAACTGGCAGTTCTATACGCCCGAGACCACCATGAGTTATCTCACTCAGATGGCTGGCCTCGCGACCCACAACTTCTGGTCGGCAGCCACCGGCATCGCCATCGCTGTTGCGCTCATCCGCGGCATCAAGCGCACCATGTCCAGCACCATCGGCAACTTCTGGGTCGACGTGACGCGTACCCTGCTTTATGTCCTCGTCCCTGCTTCGTTGATCTATGCGCTACTCCTGGTCGGCCAGGGCGTTCCGCAGAACCTGCACGCCTACACCGCGGCCCACACCATCGAGGGCCAGACGCAGACCATCGCCCAGGGCCCGGTTGCTTCGCAGGAAGCCATCAAGATGCTGGGGACAAACGGCGGCGGCTTCTTTAACGCCAACAGCGCCCATCCCTTTGAGAACCCCACGCCGTTCTCCAACTTCCTTCAGATCCTCTCGATCTTCATTATCCCCGCGGGCCTCACCTACACCCTCGGCCGCATGACCGGCTCTCCCGGCCACGGCTGGGCTGTCCTGGCCGCCATGTTTGTGCTCTTCGCGGCAGGCTTTTCCGTCATCTATTGGGCCGAGTCGCAGCCCCACCCCCTCATTCACGGCGCCCAGCAAACGCACACCGCAACCGCGCCCGGCGGCAACATGGAGGGCAAAGAAGTCCGCAACGGCATCGCCGAATCAGCTCTCTTCGCTAACATCACTACCGACGCCAGTTGCGGCGCCGTCAACGGCGTACACGACAGCTTCACACCCCTCGGCGGCATGGTCACCATGACCAACATCATGCTCGGCGAAGTCGTATTCGGCGGCGTCGGCGCGGGCATGTACGGCATCCTCATCTTCGTCGTCCTTGCTGTCTTCATTGCCGGCCTCATGGTGGGCCGCACTCCCGAGTACCTGGGCAAGAAGATCGAGGCCTACGACGTGAAGATGTCCATGCTCTATGTGCTCATCTTCCCCCTCATCATCCTTACTCTCACGGCCATCTTTGTCCTCTGGCCCTCCGTCGGCCTCTCCGCCCTCACCAATCAGGGGCCGCACGGGTTCAGCGAGATTCTCTACGCATTCACTTCCGCAGTCGGCAACAACGGGTCGGCCTTTGCCGGACTCAACGCTGCCGTCAATCCCACCACCCTCTGGTGGTACGACGTGGCCATGGGATCGGCCATGCTCGGTGGCCGCTTCCTGATGATGATTCCCGTCCTCGCCCTCGCCGGCAACCTGGCCATGAAGAAAAGCGTCCCGCCCTCGCCGGGAACGTTTCCGGTGAACGGCACTCTGTTCACAGTTCTGCTGGTCGGCGTCATCCTGATTCTTGGCGCGCTCACCTTCTTCCCGGCGCTGAGCCTGGGGCCCATTCTCGAGCACCTGCTGCTGAAATCCGGCCAGGTGTTTTAAAAAGCAGCTACTAGCTTTTAGCACTTAGCTCCTGGCTGTTAGCTTTCAGTCATTCAACACGAAGGCCGATCGCTGGTAACTGACAACTGATCACTGACAACTGATCACTGTCTTACGAAACGGACTCACATGGCTACGAAGAAAAGTCTCTGGAACACGGAAATCATGGCCCAGGCGCTCCTCGATTCGGTGCGCAAGCTCGATCCCCGCGGCATGGTCAAAAACCCCGTCATGTTCGTCGTCGAGGTGGGCTCCGTCTTGACCACCGCCATCCTGATCGACGACACCATTCACCATCGCCCCAGCTTCGGTTTCAATCTCCAGATCACCCTCTGGCTCTGGTTTACCGTCCTCTTCGCCAACTTCGCCGAGGCCATGGCCGAGGGCCGCGGCAAGGCCCAGGCCGACACGCTCCGCAAAGCCAAGGGCGAGACCATCGCGAGACGGTACACAGCCGACGGTGGCTTTGAAGAGATTGCCAGTGGCCTGCTCCGCGCAGGCGACGTCATTTACGTGGAAGCCAATCAGTACATTGCCGGCGACGGTGAAGTCATTGAAGGCGTCGCGTCAGTCGACGAGTCGGCCATTACCGGGGAATCCGCTCCCGTCATTCGCGAGGCAGGCGGCGACAGGTCAGCCGTCACCGGCGGCACCAAGGTCCTTTCCGACTGGATCAAGGTCCGCATCACCTCCAACCCCGGCGAAACCTTCCTCGACCGCATGATCGCCCTCGTCGAAGGCGCCACCCGCCAGAAGACTCCCAACGAGATCGCGCTCTCCATCCTGCTCTCCGGCCTCACCATCGTCTTTCTGCTCGCCGTCGTCACCCTGCAGCCCTTCGCCATGTACTCCAAAGCCCCGCAGACGGTCTTCGTGCTGGTCTCGCTGCTGGTCTGCCTCATCCCCACCACCATCGGAGGCCTTTTGTCGGCGATTGGTATTGCGGGCATGGACCGCCTCGTTCAATACAACGTCCTCGCCATGAGCGGCCGCGCCGTAGAAGCCGCCGGCGACGTGAACACCCTGCTCCTCGACAAGACCGGTACCATCACCCTCGGCAATCGCCAGGCCACCGAGTTCTATCCCGCTCCCGACGTCAGCGCCGAACGCATGGCCAACGCCGCCCAACTCGCGTCTCTGTCCGACGAGACTCCTGAAGGCCGCTCCATCGTCGTCCTCGCCAAGGAAAAGTACAACCTGCGCGGACGCGACCTCAGCGGCATTCATGCCGAGTTCGTTCCCTTTTCCGCCCAGACTCGCATGTCCGGCGTCAACCTTCCCGGCACGCGGATCCGCAAAGGCTCAGTCGACGCCATTGCTCGCTTTTTGGAAGAGCAAGGCTCGCAGCTTCCGCAAAAAGTCCGCGAGCAGGTCGAAGAGATTGCCCGCGCCGGCGGCACACCTTTGGTCGTCGCTGAAAACGCAGCAGCTCTCGGCGTCATCTATCTCAAAGACATCGTCAAAGGCGGCCTCAAGGAGCGTCTCGCCCGCCTTCGCGCCATGGGCATTCGCACCATCATGATCACCGGCGACAACCCGCTCACCGCCGCCGTAATCGCCCGCGAGGCCGGGGTCGACGACTTCCTCGCCGAGGCCAAGCCCAAAGACAAGATGGACCTGATCAAGCGCGAACAGGCCAAGGGCAAGCTGGTCGCCATGACCGGCGACGGCACCAACGACGCCCCCGCCCTCGCCCAGGCCGACGTAGGCGTGGCCATGAACTCCGGCACGCAAGCCGCCAAGGAAGCCGGCAACATGGTCGACCTCGACTCCAACCCCACCAAGCTCATTGAGATCGTCGAGATCGGCAAGCAGCTCCTCATGACCCGCGGCGCACTCACTACCTTTTCCATTGCCAACGACGTAGCCAAGTACTTCGCCATCATTCCCGCCATGTTCGCCGGCGTCTTTCCGGTGCTCAGCGCGCTCAATATCATGGACCTCCACTCGCCCCACTCGGCAATTCTTTCCGCAGTCATCTTCAACGCGGTCATTATCGTGGCGCTCATCCCGCTGGCCCTCAAGGGCGTGAAATACGAGCCCAAGGCAGCCGATGTCCTGCTGCGCAACAACCTGCTCATCTACGGCGTGGGCGGCATCGTCGTGCCCTTCATCGGCATCAAGGCCATCGACGTAGCCCTGGTGTTCTTGCACCTGGCGTGATGTTTTGAAAGGGCACGGCTTGAGCCGCGACAACGATGTTTTGAAAGGGCACGACTTGAGCCGCGACAACGATGTTTTGAAAGAGCACGACTTTAGTCGTGCCGCAAGCAGCAATAAAATGAGAGAAGGGCTTTAGCCCCTGCGAGTTTCGAAGAAACCGGGGCGGTAGGTCGGGGTTTTAACCCCGACAATCAATCCGAGAAATGAATTCGGGGCTTTAGCCCCTGAGGTACGCAACAATGCATTCCACATCGACTCTGCCTTCCGGCGCCACCACCAAGACCCACTCCGTCTGGAAGACCTCCATTCGCTTCACCATTGTCACCACCATCCTGCTCGGCCTGGCCTACCCCCTCGCGGTCACCGGCGTCGCCGGCCTCATCTTTCCGCACAAGGCCGCCGGCAGCCTCATCCTCCACAACAGCCAGATCGTCGGCTCCGAGCTGCTTGCCCAGAGCTTCACCTCCGACAAGTACTTCCATCCCCGCCCCTCGGCCGCGGGCAACGGCTACGACGCGACGGCCTCCGGCGGCTCCAACCTAGCCCAGTCCAACAAGGCCCTCGTCGACCGTATCCAGGCTTCCATCGACGCCCTTTCCAAAGAGAACCCCGGCCATCCCGTCCCCATCGACCTGGTCACCACCTCCGGCTCCGGCCTCGATCCCGACATTACTCCCGACGCCGCCTTCTTCCAGGCCCCGCGCGTCGCCAGCGCCCGCAAGCTCGACGAGGCCGCCGTCCGCCAGCTCATCGCCCGGAACACCACCAACCGTCAGCTCGGCTTTTTGGGCGAACCCCGCGTCAACGTCCTCGACCTGAACCTGGCCCTCGACAACCTGGCCAAATAGCCGCAGACATCTCGGCTTCCCCAACACAACAAGAACCGGGTGCCCCATCCTTGCGCTTTACCGGGCCCCGCGGACAGGCCTTCGAACTTATCCGCAAGTTAGCTCTTGGAGTAGCGCTGGCCTCCAGGCCGGCTGTACTGGCGGCGTCCACGCCGCCAGCAGCGATGTGGGGGTCAGGAGACCCGCACAACAGCCGGTCTGGAGACCACCGCTACTTATTTGCGGATAAGTTCTTAGTCCGTATCGGTGGGAAGCAGTACGCCAATGTGAGTCCCTATCCCGTTGCTCTAGCGACTTCGGCCTTGGGAGCGCACTGTATCAGGGCACGACTTCAGTCGGGCCGAAAAGCCACGCATAGGAAACTTGAATTTGTGTACGCGGCGAAGCCGCGCCCAAATCATTTCTCCTTCTGCAGTGGCGATTTCCTCAAGAAATCAACGCCCTCAAAGGAAATCGGCAAGGGCTAAATCTGAAGGAGAAATACCTTAAATACAACGGCCCCTCCCGAAGGAAGGGCCGCCGGGTCGTACGGATCGAACTGACTTAGTTCACGTCCACCGTGAAGGTGTTCGTGTTTCCCGACCCCTGCGCCGGGTTTCCGGTCGCGGTGATCGTGAAGGTATACGTGCCGGCAGTTGTTCCAAGGTTCTTGCTGCCGCCACCACCGCTGCCGCCGCAGCCAGCCATGGTGCCCAGAACCACCATCAGCACCAACATCCCCAGCATCGACCGCCAACTGCGCCGCCGCGCCGGGATCCCGAAGAACAGCAACAGCGCCAGCACCGCGCCGCCGCCTGCCCCCATCCAGCCCTTGCCGGGGCCCAGCTTCGGCCGGACCAGCTCACTGCTGCTCGCCGCCGTCGTATCTACGGTCACCGTCGCCGTCCCGGTCGTCGTCGTCGAACTCAGCGTCACAGTCTGGCTGCCGTTTGTGCAGCTAGGCAGATCCGTTGCGCCCGATGGCGACGAGGTCAGCGCGCAAGTCAGTGTCACGCTTCCCGCGTAGCCATTGGTTGAGGCAATCGTCACCGTCGAAGTCGCCGACGCTCCCGGCGCAATCGACGCCGGCGAGGTCGCCGTCACGGTATAGCTGCCGTTCACCGTGACATTCACCACCGTCGTCCCGGTAATCGCTCCCGAGACGCCGGTCACCGTGATCGCGTAGTTCCCTGTCGTGGTGGTCGACGTTGTGCCGATCGTCAGCACATCCGTCCCCGAACCTCCAGGCACCGTAGACGCCGCCAGCGAGCACGTCGCCGGGCTGGTTGGGCTCGAAGGCGTCGTTGTCACTGCGCAGGTGAGTCCCACCGTTGACGTGAATGCGTTCACCGGCGCCACCGTGATCGTCGCGGTATTGCCTGAGGTCGCGCCCACGCCAAAGGTAATCGGCCCGTTGTTGCTCAGCGTAAAGCTCGGAACACCCAGCACCGTCACACCCACTGCGGTGCTTCCGGTCACCTTGCCCGTCGCTGCATCTTTGCCCGTCACCGTCGCGCTGTACGATCCCGGTGTCGTCGATGCCGTTGTGGTCACCATAACCGTCGACGTCTGTGCGCCGGTTCCGGTGATGTCCACCGTCGGGCCCGCCGTGCAGGTCGCCGGGCTGCTGGCAGCAACCGGCGTCACGGCGCAGGTTAGATCCACCACCCCCGTGAATCCATACGACGGTGTCACGGTAACGGTTCCTGAATCGCCGGTCGCGGCTCCCGCAACAAAGCTCAGTGCGCCGCTGTTGGTCAGCGCAATTGCCGGCGGCGGAGGAGCCGTCACTGTCGCAGTCACGTTTGTGGTTGAACTAAGCTTGCCTGTCGCCGCATCCTTGCCGGTGACGGCAACTGTGTAGTTACCAAGCGTGGTTGTGTACGTCGTGTTGACTGTAACCGTCGCCGCAACTGGATTGGCGCTGGTCGGGTTCACCGTCGATGTCACACTGCAAGTCGCCGGGCTGGTTGGGCTCGCTGGCGTGTTTGTTACCGCGCAGGTCAGGTCCACTATGCCAGTGAATCCACCCGCGGGTGTCACGGTAATCGTCGCCGTGTCCCCGGTTGTCGCTCCCGCCGGGAAGCTGATCGCGCCGCTGTTCGTAAGCGCGAAACTCGGCGGCGCATTCACAGTCACACTCACGGTCGTCGACCCGGTGACCGTCCCATCTTTGCCGCTCACAGTGAAGACATAGGCGCCGGTCGTCGTGGCCGCCGAGGTCACCACAGTCAACGTGCCGGTCAGCGCGCTCGTGCCAGTGATGTCCACGGTTGGAGTTACAGTGCAGGTTGCCGGAGTGCTCGCGCTCGCCGGGGTTGTCGTTGCTGCGCAGGTCAAGTCCACCACTCCGGTAAACCCATACGACGGAGTCACGGTAATCGTCGCTGTGTCACCCGTAGTCGCTCCCGCAACAAAGCTGATTGCGCCGCTGCTCGCCAGTGCAATCGCCGGCGGCGGAGGAGCCGTCACCGTGACGCTTACTGGCGTGCTCGCCGTGATACTCCCGGATGTGCCCGTCACTGTCGCCGTATATTTTCCCGGTGTGGTCGTCAGTGTCGTCGTAACCGTCACCGTCGAGGTTCCAGCCGTGGTCCCGGTAATATCCACCGGCGTCACAGCCGAGCATGTTGCCGGGCTCACCGCTGCCGTCGGCGTCACCACGCAGGTCAGACCCACGTTCCCGGTGAATCCGCCCGCAGGGGTAACGGTAACCGTTGCCGTGTCGCCCGTGGTGGCTCCCGCCTGGAAGCTGACCGCGCCGTTGTTCGTGAGCGCAAAGCTCGGCGGTGCGTTCACAGTAACGCTTACAATTGTGCTCGAGCTCACTTTGCCCGTGGCCGCATCCTTGCCCGTCACGGTAATGCCATAGGCCCCAGTCGTGGTGGTTGAGGTGGTCGTCACCGTCAGCGTGCCGGTAAGAGCGCCAGTGCCGGTAATGTCCACCGTAGGCGTTACCGAGCAGGTTGCCGGGCTGGTCGGACTCGCCGGTGCCGTAGTCACCGAGCAGGTCAGATCCACAACCCCGGTAAACGCGTTCGACGGCGTCACCGTAATCGTTGCTGTGTCGCCCGAGGTTGCTCCCGCAACAAAGCTGAGCGAACCGCTGTTGCTCAGCGTGATTGCCGGAGTCGGCGGCGCGGTAACTGTAACCCCAACGCCAGTGCTCGATGTGATCTTGCCGGTTGCCACGTCAGCGCCCGTCACTGTCGCCGTGTAGGTTCCGGGTGTTGTCGTCAGCGTCGTGCTCACCGTCACCGTCGAGGTTCCAGCCGTGGTCCCGGTAATATCCACCGGCGTCACAGCCGAGCATGTTGCCGGGCTCACCGCTGCCGTCGGCGTCACCACGCAGGTCAGACCCACGTTCCCGGTGAATCCGGCCGCCGGCGTAATGGTAATCGTCGCCGTGTCGCCAGTGCTCGCTCCAGCCTGGAAGCTGATCGCGCCGCTATTGGTCAACGCAATGCTCGGCGGAACGCTCACCGTCAGGCCCACTGCCGTTGATGAGGTAATCAGGCCGGTCGCTGCGTCCTTGCCGGTCACCGTCATGGTGTAAGCGCCCGGGGTAGTGCTCGACGTGGTAACCATCGTCAGTGTTCCCGTCGCCGCGGTTGTTCCGGAGATGGTCACCGAGGATGTAACCGTGCAGCTGGGCGCCGTAATCCCGCCCGGAGGATTCGTCAGCACGCAAGTCAGATTCACCGCTCCCGTGAATCCGTTCGACGGCGTCGCGGTAATCGTCGATGTATTGCCCGTCGTCGCGCCCGGCAACACCGTCACGCTCCCGCTATTCGTCAGCGCAAATCCCGGCGCCGTGCTGGTCACCTGCGCTTTCAGCCCCAGCGTGTGAACATACTCGCCCGTCGCCGCATCCTTTCCGGTAATCAGCACGGTGTAGCTTCCCACCGTCGCTGTCTTGGGCGCGGTCACGCTCAGCCCTGCCACCGCAAAACCGCCGTTGGTCAGGGGCTCCGAACTCGGAATGGTGCAGGTCCAGTTGCTTGGCGCCGTGCAGGTCAGGTCTACCGCTCCAGCAAATGTGTTCACTGAAGAGACATTGATGTTTGTTGATGCGCTGCTGCCCGAAGTCACTGGAATGATCGTGGTGTTCGCGATCAGTGAGAAATCGGCAAGCGAGTT
>Ga0302189_10001883_pt1 | contig 17169 bp, 14 predicted proteins | sample II_Bog_E2_2_FD_194551 | JGI IMG/M metagenome (GOLD analysis project Ga0302189, IMG submission 194551) | Peat permafrost microbial communities from Stordalen Mire near Abisko, Sweden - II_Bog_E2_2 | ecosystem: Environmental > Terrestrial > Soil > Wetlands > Peat | place: Sweden: Abisko...
GCCTGAGTTGGCCTTCTGCACCATGTCGACGGCCAGGAAGCGGAGCGTGTTAATGCACAGCTCATCTAGTGCGGGCGGTGCAATCGTCGGCGAAAGTGTCGTAGAGGATGTCATGTAGTGCTTTACCCTTGACTTTTCTCAGACTGATGAAACGTCGCGCAGAGATTTGAGACTCACGGTTGCGTCAAGAGTCCCGCCCCGCTACATCTTGAGGCCTACATCACTGCACTGCGGGTGCTTGCATTGGCAGGTCAGTTCGGGTGTCTTCTTCGCATCGGCGCATGTATCGCTGCAGTGATTCTTTCCGGGTGCTGCCGTACAGTTGCAAGCTGGGTGTTCGCATTTCTTTGTCGTGGTCATGAAAGCTCCTTGTACCTGAAGTTGGCTTCTCTCGTCTGAAGGCTTCGTTGTGCGGGAATATGCTCGCCAGTCGGAATTGAGTGGGCACTCCGCTCTCCAACGCATTTGCATGCGCAGACACATCTAGAATTCCATGAGCGGCTGCGTCTATCTGTACAGTTTTGAACATTATCACCGAGTGCCCAAGAGTCGAATTGATGAGCTTACTCCGTTCTCACCGAGTTTTCAGGCTAGAAAATAATCCCCACCCTCATGCCAGGAGAATTTGTGTAGCCGTCATGAAGATTCCCCGAGTTTCCGGTAGCGCCGGATAAGGGTATTTGTTGAGCTATCGTGCTGCAAATTGGGCTCTGTCTTGTTCTCGAGTTCAGGGATGATGCGCTGAGCCAGAACCTTCCCTAGCTCGACGCCCCACTGGTCGAATGAATCGATCCCCCAGATCGTGCCTTGGGTAAAAACGCTGTGTTCGTACAACGCGACAAGCTTCCCCAATGCCGCGGGAGTCAACTTCTCAAGCAGGATCGTGTTTGACGGCCGGTTACCCTCGAAGGTGCGGTGAGGCGCGAGACAAGCAGGTGTTCCATCCGCCTCAACTTCCTGCGTGGTTTTGCCAAACGCCAGCGCCTCAGCCTGAGCAAAGACGTTGGCGAGGAGTATGTCGTGATGCCGGCCGATTCGGTTCAGCGGCTGGACAAACGCGATGAAGTCGCAAGGGATAAGCCTGGTTCCCTGGTGAATCAGTTGATAAAAGGAGTGTTGGCCGTTGGTGCCTGGCTCTCCCCAATAGATCGGCCCGGTCTGATATTCGACTCCCGCTCCATCCAGTGTTACGTGCTTGCCGTTGCTCTCCATCGTCAACTGCTGCAGATAGGCGGGGAATCTCTTCAGATACTGTTCATAGGGCAGGACTGCGACGCTTTGCGCTCCGAGAAAGTTGTTGTTGTACATTGCCAGCAGCGCCATGAGAACGGGAAGATTGCGCTCAAACGGAGCAGTGCGAAAATGGACGTCGATCTCGTGAAAGCCGGCGAGTAGTCCGCGAAAATTGTCCGGGCCGATCGCGATCATAGTTGAGAGTCCGATCGCCGAGTCCATTGAGTACCGTCCACCCACCCAATCCCAGAACTCGAACATATTGGCAGTGTCGATGCCGAACTTCTCCACCTCTTCGGCATTGGTTGAAACGGCGACGAAATGCCTGGCAATCGCCGCGGAATGTTTTAACGCTTCAAGCGCCCACACGCGCGCCGAGTGTGCGTTGGTCATTGTTTCCAGGGTCGTGAAGGTCTTGGAAGAGATGATGAACAGTGTCTCCTCTGCGTCGAGATCGCGTGTTGCCTCGGCGAAATCGGTGCCGTCAACATTGGAAACAAAGCGAAAAGTCAGGTCGCGCTGGGAATAATGGCGTAGAGCTTCGTACGCCATGACTGGGCCAAGATCGGACCCGCCAATGCCGATGTTGATGACATTGCGGATCGTCTTTCCTGTGTAGCCCTTCCACTCTCCGCTACGTACGCCGTTCGAGAAGACGGCCATCTTGTCCAAAACGGCATGTACCAATGGCACAACGTCAACTCCATCGGCGAGAATCTCGTCTCCGATTGGAGCGCGCAAGGCCACATGCAGAACCGCACGCTTCTCTGTGACGTTAATCTTTTCTCCTCGAAACATTGCGTCGATGCGTGAACGCAAGCCAGACTCCGCGGCAAGTTGCAATAGCAGTGCGACTGTTTCGTCGGTAATGCGGTTCTTTGAATAATCGAAGTAAATGCCTGCGGCCTCGAGTTTAAGGCGTTCCCCTCGTGTTGGATCCTGAGCGAAGAGATCTCTTAGATGAAGAGTGCGGTTGGTCACGGCATGGGCCTCAAGGGCCTTCCATGCCCCGCTTTCAATGAGTGATGTCATAACTTCTGTCATGTTCAATCCACTTTCAATCCTTCGTTATTCTGGGGGCCGGTGTCGCATCCCGCACCCGCAATGGGCTGCGCGACCACGCGCCGGTGAGACTACATTGCAGCATCTCTTGCGGAATCATCGGTCGACGTGATGCCTTTTCAGACCCAGGCAAACATTCTCGTATAGCGTCGCAAGTATCGGCCAAGCCAGCTCAGGAATGCAGGTCACAATTGCTCATGAAAGAGGTCAATTATCTCGGTGCAGGGGTTCACCACGCCGGCCAGAGCAGGACATCAGACGCATTGGACCGGAACCGTACAAAAGAGCACAGTCTTTGCTTTTTCTGGAGAGAACAATGGTCACTTGACCGCGACCAAGGTCCGGCGAGGAGACCGCCATGTCTGAATGTCATGCTCTGGAGTCCATCCCGACAAAGATTCTGTTGCCTATCGACTTCAGTTCATCGTCTCAAGCGGCGTTAGAGATGGCGGCTGACCTGGCTATGCACTTCCATGCCGAGCTCTTCCTGGTAAATGTCATCCCGCTCTTCACGACCTTCATTTCCGAATATATTGCTCCCCAGGCGCAGTTTCAACAGGAGGCGAAGACGCGTGCCGAGCAGCATCTGGCGAAGGCGCAAGCGGTTCTCACGAATAGGGGGTTGAAGGCAGGTACCAGTGTCGAGGCCGCAAATGACATAGCGGGGTGCATCATGGATGTGGCAGAGCGCGAGCATATCGACTTCTTAGTGATCTCGACTCACGGTATATCCGGCTGGCATCCACTTGTGTTTGGATCGGTTGCCGAGAAAGTCATCAAGCTTGTGCAGTGTCCCCTCTTGCTTCTTCACTCAAAGAAGCCAGAAACCGGCGTCAAAACTCCTTCAGACCGCTCCATTGAATGGTGGTAGTGAACGGAGCAGCAAGGACCGGATCAACTACATGAGGTGGGGAGGGCAGATTAGATGTCAACTCATTCGAATGACGCTGCTCCACAAGGACCAAGGTCCCCCTGGTTTCAGATTGGACGGCTTTTGTTGCTGGCTGCATTGGTAATCGCACTATTCCTGCTCGGCCAAAGCATGGTGCAGCACCGTTTCTTTCGCGGCGGCCACATGGACCGGTACGACCACCTAAGGCAGTAATAGGTGATGGAGTGACTCTGATTGCGGTCCACAAGAATGCCAGGCAACGCGTTCCTTGGTCTTACAATCACATGCATTCAGTTCATTGAGAATGCATGTGCCGCTTTTCGCTCTGCGGCTTAGGCGCAGGGATTTGGCAGGCCAAATCAGCACTTCCTAAACCTGGCTCCTTACTTGGCCGGTTCAAGAGAGCCCGGAGTATGGGATACTCCGTAAACTTCGCCACCAACATTCGTGGACAATGCAATGTGATGCCGGTCGAGAAGGGTTCCCGTTGCTTCTTCATACTGGATCAACGCTTTGGCATAGGTGGCCCTGGCCCTGACAACATGACCTTCGGCTATGGACAAGTTCTGCTGTTCGGTGATGACATCTTCGGCGGTAGCCGAGCCTTGAGTGAATTTCTTCTGCTGTAGTTTCAGAACGAGGTGAGCAAGCTTGTCGAGTTTGAGCGTGGCATCGAGGCTATCAGTGGCCTGTGTGATGGCACTCACTGCCTTGTTGACGTCCCACACGGCCTGGTTCTTCGCATCCTGCATTTTGAGCTGGTATCGCCGTTGCTCGAGCAACGCACGTGCCGCGTCGGCCTGAGCAGAGCGATTGCGGAAAGGGACATCGAGTGTGACCCCGTAGGACAAGTTGGGGAAGTTGTTTTCGAAGATTGATGCAAAAGTCGGCCGCATGGCGCCATCTAGACCGGCGAGTCTATAGGAGGCATAGACGTCGAGCGAGGGGAGCAGTGCGTTGCGTGTGGCCTGGATGGCGACCTGCGCATTTAGCAGGTCCAGGCCGGCCCGCTCAATCTCCGGCCGATGCGCGTCGGCTTCGCGCAATGCATCGGCCAACGGGGGCACATCCCCGGCGTGCGGCTCAGGGAGCCGGTCGGAGGGGACAATCTCGACCGCCGCCAACTGTTCGCTGAAGCTCCTGGAGATCGTCGCTTTCAAGGTCTGGGCGTCCTGCGAGAAGGTGCTTTGAGCATCGATGAGGTCCTGTTGCCGCAAGGCGACTTCCTCCTGGCTGCGCAGCACATCATACGGGGCGCCGGGCTGGGATGCAGGCTGATTGTTCGCCGCGTCATGGTTGTCAGCGAGGAGCTTCTGCGCGTAGTCGAGTCCTTGCTGTGCCACCAGGATGCTCTCCTGATCGGAGAGCAGGCCGTAATAGGTGGTGATGGCATTCGCCACCTCGGACATCACATTCTGGCGGAAGACGCTCATGGAGTATTTGGTGTCATTTCGGGCAATTCGGAGGAAGCGGGAGTTGGCACGTACGCCGAAACCTTTGAGCAGATGCTGGCTGAAGCCCGCCGATAGGCTTGAGACAAATTCCGGGTTGTAGATACCGGTAGTGGTGTTGGAGGAAAGGATGGTACTGGCCTCAGAAACTGAGATGCCGGTGCCCGTCAGAAATCCTTGGCTGAACGCCGCCGACACGGCGGTCTGGTGGGATGTATCGATGCGAACACCACTGACGACGGTGTAATTCAGCGGCGTAATTGCGTTGCTCCAACCATAGGAAACAAAAAGGTCCGGGTCGCAGCAGCGGGATGGGCGCACTGCATTGATGGCGCCCCCGAGAAGCCCGCCGGCACCGACGTCGCCAACGGTTGCGTTGCCACCCACGCCTCCTCCAAGACTGCCGGAGAAGAGGGTGGTGGACTGTGGTGAGCCCGCCACGCCGCGTGTGGCACCGCCTCCTTTGGCGCGCAGAAGGTCAGTCTGTGCAATCGGAAGGTCGAAGCGCGCCACAGCGATCTGGAGATTGTTCTCCAGAGTCAACGCGATGACGTCATCCACGGTGAGTCTCAGCTTCCCGTCGACAATCAAGCCATCAAGCCGTTCAGAATTATCAAGGCGTGTCGCAGGGACGAATGGCATGCTGTAGGGAGCAAACAGATGCGGGAAAGCACGAGGGCTGGAAAAGTCGATCCGAGGCGCTTCTGTGGTGACTGGAGATTGCCGCGGTTGTTGGCAGAGCGTGGAAAAGGGAAATCCTGATAATAGGCAGGCCAACAGAGCCAACTGCCAATAAGATGTTGTTCTCGACCCCATCTTCACTTCTCTCTGCGCATTTTGAAAGGTGCGTTTTTGAGCTCGGGCAGACGAACGCAACAGATGCTCTTCAATCTCCTTAGACTTGGCTGATGGTACGTTACGACACATGGAGCGTCTGGTCTCTAATGACCACCACTTTCCCGTCGAAGACCCATCTCTGGATGAGAGCAACATGAGATCTTCACAAGCCGCCCCATCAACTGAAGCAAGAAGAGTGACCGTTGCGGTCAATTCTGGCCATCCATCATGCCATGATTGCGTAACACTTGCTCCAGAAGGACACACCACGGACCCCAGGCTGCCGGACTCTCCGGCGTACGATCTCTAGTGATGCCGACAGCATAAAGAGCCCGTATGACAACCGCCGTGGAAGTGAGTCGGATAGAACATAAGGAGAGAAATGAAACTTGTAAAAGGACTAGGAACAGGACTGTGCCTCACCGTGCTCTGTTTCCTCGTGGCGCCGAAGGCAAAGGCCGACGAGTGGAACCAGAAGACAACGGTCACCTTTAGCGAACCCGTTGAAGTCCCGGGAGTAGGCCAGCATCTTCTGCCGGCGGGAACCTACGTTTTCAAGCTCATGGATTCCCAGTCGGACCGCCACATCGTTCAGATCTTCAACCAGGACGAAACGCACGTATTCACCACCATTCTCGCCATTCCGAATTTCCGGTTGAAGGCTACCGATAAGACGGTAATGACTTTTCGTGAAGCCCCCGCTGGCCAGCCTCAATCGCTGAAGGCATGGTTCTACCCGGGCCGCGAATGGGGCGACCATTTTGTCTATGAAAGGCCGAGGGCTATCGAATTGGCCAAGGAAAATAATGAGGCTGTGCTGTCAACTCCTGCCGTACTGACCGGCGCGCAGGTCGAGGTTTTGAAGTCCGCACCGGTTGAGGCAGTCACCCCCACTGGAGAAACTGTCGAGACTGCTGAGGTCGTTCAAGCGCCTCCAGTCACGACGGCTGCGGTCTCGCCGAAACCCGTGCTTGTCGCTTCATTGCCGAAGACTGCCAGTCATCTACCTTTGATTGGCCTGATTGGTCTACTTTCATTGGGTGCCGGCTTTAGCCTGTTGGGCATCTCAAAGCTGAAGGCATAAATCAACTGAGGGGCGGACGACACTCCTATCATGTTGTGTCGAAACTATCGGTCGAAGGATGCGGTACGCGAGTACCGCATCCTTCGACCGTTAGATCGAATCTGTACAAACGCAAGCGCCGGTTTCACAATACATCGAGGGCTCGAACAGATGGCTGAGGTGAGCTTATTCCCGACAAGACTCGATAGAGAAACAAGCAGGAGCGGCCCAGAACTCTCAAGCACTCGCAAGCGCCAGACCAAGAGCAGCACCTTGGTGAATCACTGTCTGATTGCTCTGATCGGCCTGGTTATCACGCCATTTGTCTCTGGAGCGCAGGGTTCCCCGCCATCCCAGAATGGCTCAGGCGATGAGTACACCCTCAGGCTGGACGCCAACATGGTTATCCTCAGCGCAACGGTCCTGGATCGCCACAATATACCTGTATCCGGCCTCGACAAAGGCGATTTCCAGGTATATGAAGAGGGGAAACTTCAACAGATCATGCAATTCAGCCACGACGACATCCCCGTGACGGCCGGTATTCTCGTCGATAACAGCGGGAGCATGGGGCCAAAGCGCGACGGTGTCATAGCGGCCGCGATGGCGTTCGCGCGATCCAGCAATCCCCAGGATCAGATGTTTGTGGTCAACTTCAACGACCGCGTGTCTTTCGGTCTTCCGCCGGGCATGCCGTTTACAGATCGGCAGGAAGAACTTAAGCTGGCGCTCTCAAGAATCAGGACGATCGGCCAGACCTCTCTCTATGATGGGATCGTCGATGCCCTCGACCACCTCAACCAGGGAACTCGCGATAAAAAGGTGTTGATCTTGATCAGTGACGGCGGCGACAACGTCAGCAAGCACAGCTTGGCTCAGGCGCTCGGCATGGCCAAACAGACTACGGCGATCATCTACGCGATTGGCATCTTCGATGAGCAGGACGGCGATCAAAACCCAACTGTGCTCAGGCGGCTGGCCAGGGAGACAGGCGGCGAAGCCTTCTTTCCAGAGTCATCAAAAGAAGTCATCTCCATCTGCGAGGGGATCGCTCGCGATATTCGAAGTCAGTACACACTGGCTTATGTCCCTGCGATTGCAGCCGAGGATGGGAGTTACCGGACCGTCGAGGTACGGGCAAGCGCGCATGGCCGCGGACGCCTCTCCGTTCGCACTCGGGCCGGATACTCGGTGCCGTTAGCAATGCCAGCAGGCGCAACAAAGGCGATCCTCCATGATTCCCGGAACTGAGCAACGAGGTTTAGGCGTGCGAAGCCGCCTGTTCCTTCGTTGGACGCGGAGCTTCCTGTTCTTGCTGGGCGCACTGGCGGTCTCTTATGTTGGTCTGATGCTGCTCCAAGCAAGAAACTATCAGGAAGTGGCAAATAGTACCCTTGAACAGCAAATGCATGCGGAGGAGCAGCGCAAGGTAGGCCCGTCTGGGTCTGCCGCAAAGGAAGGCGATGTTCTGGGCCGCATTGAGATCCCACGATTGGAAATGATGGTGGCAATTCTCGAAGGGACCACCTCGCAAACGCTGGCAGTCGGGGTTGGACATATCAAAGGTACAGCTCTTCCAGGAGAGCAGGGAAATATTGGAATCGCCGGGCACCGCGATACATACTTCCGCGCCTTGAAGAACATTCATACTGGAGACGAGATTCGGATTCAAACCGCAACTGGTCTCTCACGTTACAAAGTCGACAGGGTGCAGATCGTTGCTCCTAATGACATTGGAGTGCTCGCCTCTTCGGCCCGATCTGCCATTACGCTTGTCACCTGCTACCCATTTCACTTTATCGGCGCAGCTCCGCAAAGGTTTGTGGTACACGCGCATGAGGAGTAGATGCATCAGTGAAGTATGAAGGCTGCCATAGAGTCCCAGACGCGGATTCGAAGGATGCAGTCAGCATCGCAAGCCGATCTAGTCGCACTCACAACGGCGCTGCTTCCACAATAGATTGATTCAGTATACTGCGAGCAAACTGTGCAAAGAACCATCTTCCGACGGGAAAACTCGTTGCTCCATTTCAATGTTCATCCCGATGCCGGATCATTTGCGTTTGGAATCATGAACAAGGAATTCAAGCTCACCGAACTCCTGTTCCCCATACTGACCCCATACAGGTTCAGACCTATCGTGAAAAGCCTGGGAAGTTTACCGGAATTTTGAGCAGACTTGACCAGACGTTTGCGCGCAACGATGGCAAGCTTAAGCCAAGCGAGACTGTCTGTACAGAACGCGGCGGGGCATGGTTGCACGCGTTCGTGACCTCCCAATTTGCACAGCATCGATCTTCATCGCTTTGCCAACCTTTGCTTTCAATCACTGCTTACCCAACCAGAATGCTAGTGGCTACCGAATCTTTGGCAACCTCGAAGCAAAGGCTGTAGCCGGAAAGTGAATTTCTCCATGGCTCAGCTTTTTCGACAGAGTTTTGACATCGCAGTCTTTCTGGCCAACGCCGGTCTGGGGCGAAAAATTGTTCAACTCGCTCCGAAACAGACCTTCTTTTCGCAGGGTGATCCAGCGGATTCTGTATTCTATCTGCAGGCAGGCCGCGCAAAGATTACAGTCGTTTCGGCAATCGGCAAGGAAGCAACAATCCGGTTGGTTGCGGCCAACAGTTTTTTCGGTGAGAAGGCGATGGAGTCCAAGGCAGGACCGCGTGTGACGGCGGCGACTGCTATTACCGCCTGTACTGCCCTCCAGATCACCAGCGCAGAGTTTTTTCGGGTCATGCACGAAGAACGCCAGTTTTCCGATCTGTTCTCCTCGTTCCTGCTGGAAATCAGTATGCGCACCCAGGCGGATCTGGTCGATCAGCTTTTTAATTCAAGCGAAAAGCGGTTGGCGAGGATTCTTCTGTTGATGGCCGATTTTGGTCAGCCCGGAGAGCCAGAAACATTGATTCCGAAAATCTCTCAGGAGACTCTCGCAGAGATGGTCGGCACCACTCGGTCCCGCATCAGTTTCTTCATGAACCGCTTTCGCAAGCTCGGGTATATCGGCTACAAAGACCGCATCCGTGTGCACAAGTCCCTGCTGAATGTAATTCTGGAAGATCAATTGCCGGATGTCCAGGCAAAGATGTTACCCATGACAATACTACCTGAAGATCGAAGCGAGCAGGCCAACCGCTCTCTGGTAAGTTCCGCGCGATACTGAACAGCCTGACAGCCTGTTCGATGAAACATTGGTTGTGAGACCTTTGTTCATTTGAATGGCGGTGGGCAGGATGGGGTTTCATCAGGATTACCGATGGCCCTCCGGTCTCGAAATGACATGGGTTGGCGCCGCAGAAGGAGCTATCAATTACGGCATCGGTATCCTGCTTGGCAAGGCGGCATATAGAGAAGAATCGTCTATGCAATGCCGTCGACAGATTCAACGATGGGGAGACCTTCAATATCAAGCCAAAGGGAGCAAAACTGACCAGAAGTTGATCGGAGCACGGTTCATCGTGATGACAGGAGGAATCAACCATGGCGGAGCAATTTGTGAATCCAGAAGAAACGAAGCTCGAAGACGAAACGGTATCGGACTCAACTGCACAGAAGCACATTCAGCGTATTGCCGAAAAGGCAGCGCAGAAGGCTTCGCACACGGAGCAGATTTACGATCAGGGATCGAACGATCTTTTCAAAGTAAAATGACACAGCGATCTTCGATACCCAGCGACACCACTCACCCAAGCAATGTTCCTCGGCCCAGCCATCTGTTGCCGTCGCATATTACTGTGAATTTGCGCGCGATCGGAAGGACCTAAAAGACAGGCAACGATCTGGCGTCCTGCTCTTCACTGACAGGCGCGTGAATACCAGCCCGAATGGCTGGTTTGCGTGTTGCCTTGCCCGGCATTGCAGCAATACCCCTCGTCAATGGAGCAAGAAGAGGAGAACAATCTCAAATGGAAGCGAAACCAGACAAGGCCAAGCCCAAGGACGACAAGAATTCCCTGAAGACGCTCGGCATGCCAGAGCTGATGAAAAAGCTCGGCGCAACGGCTGACGGACTCACGCAGGCCGAGGCCGTGAAGCGCCAAGCGCAATACGGGCCAAACCAGCTCGAGGAAAAGAAGACCAACGAATACCTGAAGTTTCTCTCCTACTTCTGGGGCCCTATTCCGTGGATGATTGAAGCCGCCGTGATCCTCTCCGGCGTTGTCCGTCACTGGCTCGACTTCTTCGTCATCCTCGCGCTGCTTTTGTCCAACGCTTTGGTCGGATTCTGGGAGGAACACCAGGCGGGGAATGCCATTGCCGCCCTCAAAGCCCGTTTGGCAATCAAGGCCAAGGTCAAGCGGGATGGCAAGTGGGAGGACCCCAAGGCAAGCGAGTTGGTTCCGGGTGATGTCATTCGCCTGCGGTTGGGAGACATCGTACCCGCGGATGCGCGGCTGCTCGACGGGGATTCCATCGAGGTAGATCAGTCTGCACTCACCGGCGAGTCGCTTCCAGTCAGCGCCAAGCCCGGCGGCGCTGTGTACTCAGGCTCCATCATTCGCCAAGGGGAGATTGACGCGATCGTCTATGCCATCGGGTTGGACACTTACTTCGGCAAGACCGCACAACTCGTCGAGCAGGCTCATACAGTCAGCCACTTCCAAAAAGCTGTGATGAAGATCGGCGACTACCTGATCGTTTTGGCGGTGGCGCTGGTCGCCTTGATTCTTGTCTTCGCCCTCTTCCGCGGAGACAAAGTCCTCACCACGTTGGAATTCTGCCTAGTTCTCCTGGTGGCCGCCATCCCCGTTGCTATGCCGACTGTACTGTCGGTGACGATGGCAGTTGGGGCACGCCTGCTCGCGAAGAAGGAAGCGATCGTAACTCGCCTGTCAGCCATTGAGGAGTTGGCTGGCGTAGACGTTCTCTGCTCGGACAAGACCGGCACACTTACACAAAACAAACTCACACTGGGCGATCCCTTTTGCGTTGACGGAATCGTTGCTGAGAACGTCGTTCTCTGGGCCGCGCTGGATCCCGCGCGGAAGACAAGGACACCATCGACCTGGCGGTAATTGGCGGTGTAAGGGATGACAAGGAACTGAAGAGCTGCCAGGTGCTTCACTTTATGCCCTTCGATCCGGTACACAAGCGCACGGAAGCTACCGTCAAAGGGGCGGACGGGAAGCAGTTCTTTGTAGCCAAAGGAGCGCCGCAGGTCATTCTGCAGATGGCGATAAATGCTGCCGATGTCAAGACAGCGGCAAGCAAAGCCATTCTCGATTTTGCCGGCCGCGGCTTCCGCTCTCTGGGTGTGGCCAAAGCCGATGAGGAAGGCAAATGGAAGTTTGTCGGCATACTCCCGTTGTCGGACCCGCCACGCACGGATGCCAAAGAAACCATTGCCAACGCTGTCCAAATGGGCGTGAAGATAAAGATGGTGACGGGCGACCAAATTGCCATTGCCCGGGAAACATCGAAAGAACTTGGCCTGGGCGTCAATATCCTGGACGCCAACGCGCTCGGCGACACAAAGAAGAAGGAGTCTCCGCAGGTTGTTGAGCAGATTGAAAAAGCAGACGGCTTCGCGCAGGTCTTCCCCGAGCACAAGTTTCATATCGTAGACGTATTGCAGACCTGCGGCCACATCGTCGGCATGACCGGCGATGGTGTCAACGACGCGCCTGCATTGAAAAAGGCCGACTGCGGCATTGCCGTTTCCGGCGCAACCGACGCAGCCAGAGCGGCAGCTTCTATCGTCCTACTCACATCCGGTCTCTCCGTAATCATCGATGCGATCAAAGAGAGCCGACGCATCTTCCAGCGGATGAATAGCTACGCTATCTACCGCATCGCTGAGACGCTGCGCGTGCTGTTCTTCATGACACTGGCCATTCTGGTCTTCAACTTCTATCCCGTAACGGCAGTCATGATCGTGATGATCGCGCTGCTTAACGATGGGGCGATTCTGTCGATCGCCTATGACAACGTCTTGTATCGAAACAAGCCCGAAGCCTGGAATATGCGGCTTGTACTGTCCATCTCCACCGTGCTCGGCGTCATCGGAGTTGCCGCCGCGTTTCTTCTGTTCTATCTGGGCGAGCGCGTCTTCCATATGGACCGCTTGACCGTCCAGACACTGATGTACCTCAAGCTTTCGGTGGCCGGGCATTTGACCATCTTCCTAACACGCACACGCGGCCCATTCTGGTCGATACGGCCAGCGAAGATTCTGCTGATTGCAGTTGTGGGCACGCAAACAATCGCGACACTGATCGCCGTCTATGGAGTATTCATGGCGCCGCTCGGCTGGAAATGGGCGGGATTTGTGTGGGCCTACGCGCTTGCCTGGGCACTGATCAATGATCGTGTGAAGCTTCTTGCCTATCGCATCTTCGATCCGATCAAAAAGCCGATCCCGCAAACCGCAGCGCCCGCCGACGATACTCAGGAGATCGCGACCCGGGCTTATGAGATTTACCAACAGCGAGTTCATGGCGAAAGCCAGCAGGACCAGGACTGGCTTGAAGCGGAGCAGGAAACCCACCTCGAAGAGGCGGCAAAGAAGAAGGCCGCCGCATAGGCAACATTGAAGGGACAGGATGACGATTGATTCCAAGAGCTACCACGTGCCACCAGGCAAGAAGCTTGACCTAAGCGAGTGGCCGACGATCGGTCCGGCACTGACCAAGTCGAGGAGGCACTATCAGAAGCTGCTTGAAGAACATGTGAAGGAACTCGGCGAGTTGCAGCACCTTCATTACGCATCCAACCGCCATGCGCTTCTGCTGATATTCCAGGGCATGGACGCAGCCGGCAAGGACGGCGCGATCCGGCACGTCATGTCCGGGATCAATCCTCAGGGATGCGAGGTTTTCAGCTTCAAGCAGCCCAGCGCCGAAGAACTGGAACATGATTTCCTATGGCGCACCACCTGCCGTCTTCCCGAGCGCGGCCGGATCGGCATTTTCAATCGTTCTTACTACGAAGAAGTACTCGTCGTCCGCGTCCATCCGGAAGAGCTTCGCAACGAAGGGCTGTCAAAACAGCTTCAGGATGATAAGTCGAAATGGGACGATCGGTACCGCTCCATTGTGGACTTCGAGAAGCACCTTGACCGAAACAGCACGCACGTCGTCAAGGTGTTCCTGCACATCTCGAAGGACGAGCAGCGAAAGCGGTTTCTGGAGCGTATCGACGATTCAAAGAAGAACTGGAAGTTGAGTCTCGCAGACATTCACGAGAGGGAATTTTGGAAGGACTACGTGAAGGCTTATGAGGAGTGCCTCAACGCAACCGGCACGCATCACGCTCCCTGGTATGTTGTCCCCGCAGACAATAAGGACGACGCCCGTTTGATTGTCTCTCAGATTGTCCTTGATGCACTGAAGGGACTGAATATGTCCTACCCCGCAACGACTGAAAAGCACCGAGCCGAGTTGAAATCAATCCGCAAGATGCTAGCCAAATGACGCGGAATCGAATCACGGTCAAAGCTAAACAATCTGAAGTCTGAAAGCCGCTGCCAGGATCTGAGCAGTTATTGAGAAAGGATGTGTTACGATGGCCACCACCGAACTCCCCATCAAAGTTGAGAAGGATGACACGCCTCAACCCTTCAGCAAGAACTTCGATCAGTTTGGCAATTCATCAGGGTTCATCTTCGACGTGAGTCTGTCGACCGCGGTTGCGGCCGACGGCAAAAACGAAGAGAAAGCCCCGAAGCCCAAGGGACCGCTCTCGCTTGAGATGCTGGATAAGATGAACCGCTATTGGCGTGCAGCGAACTATCTGTGCATAGGGCAGATCTATCTCTTTGAGAACCCTTTGCTTCGCGAGCCACTCAAGGCAGAGCAGATCAAACCCAGACTGCTCGGTCACTGGGGAACTTCGCCGGGACAGAACTTCATCTACATTCATTTGAACCGGCTCATCAAAGAGCACGATGCTGACATTATCTATATCTCCGGCCCAGGACACGGAGGCCCCTCGCTGAATGCCTGCTCTTATCTTGAGGGCACGTACACCGAGGTTCACCCTGAGATCACTCACGATGAGGACGGCCTTCGGCTAATGTTTCGCAAGTTTTCGACGCCAGGCGGCGTGCCCAGTCACTGCGGCCCGCACGTCCCGAATTCGATGCACGAGGGAGGTGAACTTGGCTACTCTCTGGTTCATGCATTCGGCGCCGCCTTCGACAATCCTGACCTGATTGTCGCCTGCGTCATCGGGGATGGCGAGTCCGAGACCTGTCCGCTGGAAGGAAGCTGGAAGTCGGTCAACTTTGTCAATCCGGTGCGAGACGGAGCGGTACTGCCGATCCTTCATCTGAACGGATACAAAATCTCCGGGCCAACGGCCCAGGGCCGCACCAGCGACGCAGACTTGAAGGCCCTTTATATAGGCCGTGGTTACAAGCCCTACTTTGTCGAGGGCGACGACCCAGAGGTCGTTCATCAGCTATTGGCTCAAACACTCGAGGATTGTTACGCCGAGATTCGGGGAATTCAGCAGGAGGCACGCAAGAACGGATTCAAGAAGCAGCCGGTCTGGCCAATGATCATCTTTCGCACGCCAAAGGGATGGACTTGCCCCAAGGAGGTGGATGGGATCCCGATTGAAGGCACATTCCGCGCGCATCAGGTTCCGCTGGCATCGGTCAAAGACAATCCTGAACATCTCAAAATCCTTGAAGCATGGATGAAGAGTTACAAAGCCGAGGAACTCTTCGATGAGAACGGCAAGTTCATTGATGAACTCGCGGCTCTCTCGCCGGTGGGCAACCGCCGCATGGGCGGCAATCCTCATGTGAATGGAGGGCGTGAGTTGATCACCCTCGCTCTGCCTGATTTTACCGATTACGCGCTCGAGATCCCCGGGCCGGGTCAGGTTCTGGCCGAGGCGCCGCGCAAACTAGGAGATTTCTTCCGCGACATCTTCAAAATGAATCTGACGAACTTCCGCATGTTCTGTCCCGATGAATCGAATTCCAATCGCTTGAACTCCATCTTCGAAGCTACCAAGCGCTGCTCGATGGCAGAGATTGTCTCGATCGATGACGAACTCGGCCCGGATGGCCGCGTGATGGAGGTACTGAGCGAGCACCTTTGCCAGGGATGGCTTGAAGGGTACTTGCTTACAGGCCGCCATGGCATGTGGTCCTCTTACGAGGCTTTCGCGCAGGTGGTTGACTCGATGACCACGCAACATGCCAAATGGCTTGAGCAATGCCGCGAGTATCTCTGGCGGCGGCCGCTCGCGTCCCTCAATGTTCTGCTCACCAGTCATGCATGGCGCAACGACCACAATGGCTTCAGCCATCAGGCAACTGGGTACGTCGTCAATGCATTGGAGCGCAGAAGCGAAGTGATCCGTGTGTATTATCCACCGGATTCCAACTGCCTGCTGAGTGTCTTCGACCATTGCCTGCGCAGCCGCAATTACGTGAATGTTGTCACCTGCGGTAAACAGCCGCAGCTACAATGGCTGAACATGGACGAGGCTCTCGAACACTGCTCGCGCGGCGCGTCCACATGGAAGTTTGCAACCAACGATGAAGGCGGCGAGCCGGATGTAGTGCTGGCCTGCGCCGGCGATGTGCCAACCATCGAGATCTGCGCGGCCTCGTGGCTTCTACAGAAACATGTGCCGGGCATCAAGGTGCGCGTTGTCAACGTTGTCGACCTGATGACTCTGATGTTTCCCGACAAACATACGCACGGTATGGACGAAATGTCGTTCAACGCACTGTTCACTGAGAGGGCGCCGGTGATCTTCGCCTTCCACAACAATCGCTGGCTCATTCATACTTTGGTTCACGGTCGCGCCAATGAAGGCCGCTTCCATGTGCATGGCTACATGGATCACGGCACGACCACTACTCCGTTCGACATGGTGGTGCTGAACGAAATGAGCCGGTTCCACCTTGCATTGGATGCACTGAAGCACATTCCTCGCCTCCGTCAGCAGGCCGAGAATGCCATCAACTTCTTCAATCAGGAACTCCATCGCCATCACGACTATATCCGCGAGCATCTGGAAGATATGCCGGAGATCAGAAACTGGCAGTGGACGAGGGATTTCAGCGATGCCCCCGCACCGGCTCCACTGGCCAAGGGACATCCGCAGAAAGCAATGTTTACCGACAGTTAAGCGGAATCCAGTTGAAATCGAGGCGGAGGCAGGCCGTTGCAAGAGGTTTGCGATAGCAGCTCCGCTTCCTGGATTAGATACGCAGGGGGGCACTTAGGAGGCGATATTGAACGATCCGAAGGCACCATCCGATCGGTTGAAGGTTGATGGAATCGATGCATTGGTTGAGTTGGCGCTCAATCTCCACTGGTCCTGGAACCATGCTGCAGACGAGTTATGGGAAGGGCTCGACAAGGAACTCTGGGCAACCACTCAAAGTCCATGGGTCATTCTACGTACAGTTTCTCACGAAAAAATCAAAACTGCATTAGGCACGTCGGAGTTCCGACAGAAGCTCGACGGTCTGCTTCGGAAAAATCGGGACTCCTATCAGACCGACGCGTGGTTCCAGCGCAAGCATCCGGGCGCAGGGCTGTCCACAGTCGCCTACTTCAGCATGGAGTTCATGCTGAGTGAAGCCTTGCCCATCTATTCAGGCGGACTTGGCAACGTAGCCGGCGACCAGATGAAGGCGGCCAGTGAACTAGGCGTTC
>Ga0302189_10001886_pt1 | contig 17158 bp, 7 predicted proteins | sample II_Bog_E2_2_FD_194551 | JGI IMG/M metagenome (GOLD analysis project Ga0302189, IMG submission 194551) | Peat permafrost microbial communities from Stordalen Mire near Abisko, Sweden - II_Bog_E2_2 | ecosystem: Environmental > Terrestrial > Soil > Wetlands > Peat | place: Sweden: Abisko, Stordalen...
TCAACGGCACGCTGGTGGCACCCGGGAACGGGTTCACCGCCTGCACCGTGGCCGCCGTGTTCGTCGGCGATCCCGCTACCGTGAACTGGCCCGAGAAGGACGAGAGCGGGACGCCGTCCGCACTGAGTGCCGTCGGTTCCAGAAACACTTGAATCAAATCGCCCGGATTGAATGCGGCGCTAGGCGTAAACTCGATCGCCTGCGCGTTGCTGAACAATTGCACCGTTCCCGAAATGACCGCTCCGTTGTCTGTGACGTAGAGCGCTCCGGGTACCGTCGACGCATTCATCGCAGCATTGGTAAACAAAGTCACTACCGAGTTCGCCGGGACATTCGTCGCGCCGTTGCCCGGACGCATCTCGACCACTTGCGGTGAGTATCCCGAGAGTTGGCTCGTCAAAGTGAAATGACTGGTGGTATTCGCCAGGGGGTTGCCCGATAGATCCTGGATGCCGCTAGTCAGTTCAATGGTAATGGTAGCGCCCGCGGGCAACGTTTGGTTGTTGTAGTTCAGGACAACAGTCCGGTTATCCAGCGAAATCGTGTAGCTGTAGCCAAGAGCAGTGTCGCCGTTGAACAGCGCCACTGTGTTGGAGGTGATGGTGGTTGGATTAATCGATTTCGAGAAACTCAGCACGATCTGCGTGTTGAGCCCGACGTTCGTCGCGCCATTCGCGGGTGTGATGGTCACCGTCGGCGGAGTCTTATCCACCGTGTTGGCAGTCGTAAACGTACCGGCGCTCACGTAAGCAGGATTACCCGCCTCGTCGGTCAGGCCATAAACATACATGCCCATGACCGTGTTGCCCGGGTACTGCGTAAGTGGCGTGAAGGTCACTGTCGCTCCGCTCACGCTGAACGTCCCTGCCACATACTCGCCGCCGCAGGTGTGGTAGCAGATTTCCACGCTTTGCGGATTCACCGACGCTGGGTTGATCAGGTTGCTCATGGTGAACGTGACTGGACTGGTCACCGCCACGTTAGTGGCCCCGTTTGTCGGACTGGTCGAAACCAGGGTGAACGAACCACTGCCATACGTGGTGGTGCCCGTCGTGAACGCACTGGCAAACGGAGTGACAGCATTACCGTCAATGTCGTTAATGCCACTAACCGACACGTTGTACACCGTCGAAGCGGAGAGCGCCGCAGCAGGTACGAACGTAAGGGTGACGCCGTTACTTCCAAGCGTGACAGTTCCCGCAATAGCACTTCCGCCAGACGGTGTGACCGTAATCGAGCTGTTCGAAACCGTCGTGGGATCGATGTTGTTACTCAGAACCGCGGTGACGTCAGCGTTGAGCGGAACTCCCGTCTGGGCACTGCTTGGATTAATCGTGGTAACCGTCAGCGCACCCGTAACGACACTGTTTCCGGTGAAGAACGTTGACTCGAAGCAAGAGCCTTGTCTCCCAGCAAGGTTGGTATATCCGCACAAATAGAGGAGATAGTAACTGCTCGGAGAAAGCGGCGCACTCGGAGTAAGAGTCGCAGTTAGACCGTTAGCGGACACTGTGACAGTCGCCGGAATTAGGAGGCTGGGTCCATTATCAGCCGGGAATTGCAGCGTCAGCGCGGCCGGGACCGTCAACGGGTCGATCGGCTCACTGAATGTCAGGCGCGGCGTGACATTTAATCCAACTCCAGACGTGTTATTCGGTGGGTCGACGAGCTTTACAGATGGGGTCGTCGTGTCGCTGGTGGTTCCCGTCGTGAATGTGAAACTCCCGGGATTCATCAGCGGATTTTCGGAAACGTCGGTGATCTGGTTGGTAGCAACGATGGTATAGACAGTTGATGCCGTGAGGGCCGCCACCGGAGTGAATGTCAGCTGCGTGTTTCCGTTGGAGAGTGCGATCGCTCCCGAAATGCCAGTGCTGCCCTGTTTAAACTGCAGGCCGTTTGTTGCGCTGATCAGACTGATCGGCTCATTAAATTGAACCACAACAACACTATTCAAGGGAGCGCCAGTTGCGTTGTTTGCCGGACTTACACCAGTGATCTGCGGACCTTGCGTTTGCGGGCCGAAGCCAGTCGTGAACTCGAAGAAGGCGCCCGTGAAAGGATTCTGCGTGATATCGAGGATGCCCGAAGTCAGATTCACGTAGTACACCCGGCCGCTGTTATAGGGTGTGGTTGGCACGAACGACGCTGTAAAGCCGGAGGGATCCACTTGCAGGATGCCAGGGGCTGTTTTCCCGGTTACAGAGTCGGTGAGGTAGAACGTTTGCGGCGTGACTGTTGCCGGATCGACTTGCTGACTGAACTGGACCATGAACGCTGCGTTTGTAGGAACGTTCGTAGCGCCATTCGGAGGACTGGTAAGAGTGGCACTTCCCGTGGTCGAAGTAGTCGTGAGACCGGTCGTGAAGGTGCTTTGGAACACTTGCGTCATCGGGATTCCTGACGCAGCCTTCACTCCCTGTGCAACCACGGTATAGGTGGTCGACGAAGACAAAGCTTGCGTCGGAGTAAAGACCAGTGACAAGCTGTCGTTCGACAACGTGACCGTGCCGCCGAGCGCCAAACTTCCTTGGAACAGTTGGATCGTACCCGGAACCGCTGCCGTCCCGCCGCAGCACGTCCGCAACAAATAAGCCTGCAACACCTCGGCTGCAAACGTCGATTCACTTCCCCCAAAGGTCGACCCCGGAGGTAAGCCGGCGGTGATCGCGTTCTGCGCGGCCGTTAACGTGACGGGGGTCTGTAGCGGTTCGCTGAATCGCACCACAATGACGCCATTGGTTGGATAACCCGTGGTTCCATTGGCTGGGAAGACATTCGAGACAGTCGGTGGTACCAGCGTGGGAACCAGGGGATTCAATCCGCTCTGGTAGGACTGCAGATAAGTGAGTCCATTAGGAGCAGTTTCGCCCGCGCCGTTCGCATTTAGAGGATTCAGACCGAAAAAGAGCGCCCAGCCGTCGGGGAGTCCATCGTTAGTCGTGGAGGGATTCAGCGGATTCGAACCAATCGCCTCCTCGTACAAGTTCGTCAGGCCGTCGCCATCCGCATCGGCCGAAGGGTTAGTCGAAAGCACCGTAATAGTATTACTGGAGCTGGCCACCGGACTCGAACTACCAGCCGCAGTGGTGGCGACAAGAGTGAATGATCCGACAGCATTTGACGCGAGGGTAAGGGTCATGGTCGCCGACGTTCCACCGGAACCGACGGAAACGTTAGAAACCGCGATCGCCGCCGGAACGAACGCCGGAACAAACGAGAACGTAGCTCCAGTAAGATTGACGCCCGTAACTTGAAAACTGCTGACCGTTCCGCCTTGCAGTGCTGAGGTTGGACTAACCGATGTAATGACCGGATTCTGAAGGACCGTAAAACTGTTCGTTGTGGTCGCGGTAGACGAGCCGACGGTAACGGAGATGGAACCGGTGGTTGCGCCGGAAGGCACAGCTACAGTAAGAGAGCTAGCAGTTGCAGTAGAAACCGTTGCCGTCGTGCCATTGAACTTGACGATATCGTTAGCCGGCGTTGTGCTGAAATTTTGCCCTTGGATTGTAACCGTCGTGCCGACGCCACCTTGATCAGGAGTAAAATTGAAGATGGCAAGCGCGGATCCGCCAGGGCCCGTCGACGTGGTGATGGAAAGCATGTTTCCGATGGCGTCGTACGCGTAGGTAGTGGCGTTACCTCCCGGATCGATAACTTTGACCAGTTGGTCATCATCGTCATACGACGCCTGTAAGGTCTGCGCGCTTTGACCGCGCATACTGGTAGGGAGCGCCGCGATCAGCGCTATAGCTAGAACCGTCAGGAACTCCCGGCGCAGTCTCACCATAATTTCCTCGCCCAGCTGTTTGACAGCCTGGTGCCAACTTTCAGTGGTTATTTCCACTGTCTTAATCGAAGCCGCCAACTTTCTTGCTCTTCACCTTGGCGTAACTCCTTCGCCCTGACTCTTGCAAACTTATCCGCACGAAGCAGCCGGATTTGTCCGGTACTGCTCATTTCCGATTAGGTTTCCCGCATCAGGAACAGAGCACCAAGTGCCGTCACAACAATCAGCCCTATCAGCCCCACAATTACGGCCAACAATTGACCACCGGAACCGACATCAACATTTGATATCCCAGTCGCTTCCTGGCCCGAAACAAAGTTCAAAAACGTTTTCTTATAGGACCGCCTTAACAGCCAACTTGGAATTCCAACCACCAGCAAGCTCATTGCCAGTAAAATGCCGCCACTCCTAACTAAGTGCGCAGCCGGTCTGCCAACCCGATACGCGATCTCCATCGACAATCCATAAGCTACGAGATAGCCCAAAAACAAGATTAAAAACTGGGCAATGTAAAATGTCTTCAAGACCGACCGGAGCTTTACTTCCTCCTCCGCCGACCTGACGAAATACCATCGCGGGTCGAAGCGCCGGGAGAAGACGACTACCCGACCAATTTTTTCACTCCTAAAATGCCCATCTACAATCAAGTCAAGCGGAGCCATATCCGTGGTTTCGCCTCAAGCGTTAACATGGCGCCCCTTTCGTCCGTTCCGCCTAGCCCGCCGAGTTCAATGCCAGTCTAGCGAATCCCCCGTTTCACTTTCAGCCCGGCTAAGACCCCTCAACGCCTTTAGATATCATCTGGCCGGACACGATGGCGGCGGAGCCGGTGGTGGGTTACAAGTCGAGTCACACACCACAAGTGGACCTACGAAAGCTTCAATCCCGCATATGCTTGTGAAGCCCGCCACCACTGCCGGACAGGCAATGCCCTCCGTACCTACGCACACTGCCGCTCCAAACGTTGCGTACAGACCACACACCACCAAAGCCGGGACGCCTGCTGACAATTGGCACTTAGTACAGTCACTAAGGCGCCCGGTCGAATCTGTCCTATTCACAGGATTGTTGTGGACATATTTGTACAGAAGCGAGTCTCCGCTCGTACTGCCCAGCGGATCCTCACTTATGAACCGGCCAACATTTGGGCAGTAAAAGCGCGCCCGGTAGTAATACAACCCCGCCGTCGCCGGCACCCGCCCTGTGAACTGGAAAGGATAGGTGCTTGTTGTCGTAGTTTTGCCAAACGGCTCGTAGGAAAATGAAGATACAAGTTTTCCGTTTTGGTCCACAGTAGCTTGTGTGCTGTTTATGGCGTCCGCCAGTTTATATTCCACCTGGCCGCTCGAGTGTACGACCGCAAAATCCTGATCCAATGTCCTGCCAGCAAGCACCGAGACACTGTCCCCGTTGCTTCTGAAGATGTAGGCAACGTTGGTCAGATCGTCCAACACGAAACTTTGAGTCAAGTTCAGAGTGGGACCAGCATCAGTCTGCTGAATAAGGTTACCCTGAAAATCGTACTGGAATGTCGTGTTCTGTCCGCCGGGTGCAGCCACTTCCGTCAAACGATTCCTTGAGTCCCAAGTGTAAGTCGTCGTGCCAGTGGAGTCGACTGAGGAGGTCAAGTTACCATCATCATCGTAAGTGTAAGATGACCCACCGCTCGTAAGAATACGATTGTCTGGGTCAAAGGTGTTCGATACCGCCTGGGGCTGCGAGAAATTCGAGGTGTAACTCGATCGATTGCTCGCAGCGTCATAGGAATATGACAACGGTATCTGAATGCCGTTGCCACCAGAGTGGGTTAGCGAGAGCAAGTTTCGTGTCGCGTCGTATGTAAATTGTGATGACACTCCATTCGGCCGAGTGATGCTGGTGAGCCGATTCCTCGCGTCATAGGAGAGCGTTACGGAAGCTGCCGTCTGCCCTGCTCCGACTAAGTTGCCCGTCGCATCGTAGCTATAGTTCACGACTGGCTGGCCCGCCACCTGCACCGAAAGCACCTTGCCTGTAGCGTCGAACGATTCCTGGACGGTACCAAATGGGCTCGAAGCGCTCGTTCGGTGACCGTCGGCGTCGTAGGCATAATCGAATGTGCCGCCAACCGAGTCGACAACTTCGAGCAGTCGCCCTCTCGCGTCGTAGGATCGAGATACCTTCGTTCCATCTTGATAACTCTCGCCGTTGATGTGGTTGAGACCATCATAGGTAAAAGTGCTGGTCTGACCACGCCTGTCGACGAACTTCACTAAGTTGCCGTTAAAATCATAGGTTCGTGTGTCTGACTTGCCCCTTGGATCCGTCTTCGTGACTAACCGGTTCATCGAGTTATAGGTGTACGAAACCGTATTGCCCGATTCATCGGTCTGCGAAAGCGGATTACCGTTTGCATCGAAAGTGAAAGTCACGGAATGTCCCTGCGCGTTTTTCCGCGACAAGATTCGTCCCAATGCATCGTAGGTGTTCGTGGTAATCCTGCCCAGAGCATCAACTCCTTGCACGAGCTGAGACAATCCATCGTAGGTCGAGGTCACCGTGTGTCCAAGCTGGTCTGTCGATACGACTCCGTTTCCAAAGCTGTCATAGCTTCGGGTCGCCTTCCCGCCGAGTGGGTCCGTCGTTTGAACCACTTGCCCGAAGGCATTGTAGGAGTACGTGGTCGTATTCCCGTTCGGGTCTGTGGCCGTCAGCATGTTTCCGCTTGAATCGTAGGTGTATTTGTAGACTCTACCTAGTTGATCGGTGATGGACGTGACTTGGCCATAAGTTGGGTCGTAGTTGGTCGTAGTAGTGTTGCCCAAGCTATCGGTCTTAGTCAAAATGTTGCCCATGGAGTCATACGTGAAGGACACATCCCCGGCTCCCGGGTTTCCACAGATGGGACAAGTCCCTCCGCCGGTTACCGAGGTGACCAGGTTGTTTTGCTGCAAGCTGTGGTTGAAGACGCGCGACTGCCCAGTTGGATCGGTCACACTCAACAAGTTCTGGTTGGGGTCGAACCGATAGGTGGTTGCATTCCCCATGGCGTCCGTAAACACGGTTTGCAAAACCGGACTGGTGGGAACCTGCGAGTTCAGTAACGTATAGGCGAAATTGAGTACACCACCGTCACCTTGTATCTGCTGAATCACGCGGCCGTTGCTGTCATACGTGTCCTGCATGACGACTACACCGCGGGCATCGGTGGTCTTCAGCAAATTGTTCGAGGTATCGTATGCATAGGTGGTCACTCCACCCGCCGGGTTTGTTACGGTCGCCAGCGTTCCCTGGCTGTTGTACGTGTATTGCACCGTGCGACCGACGGGATCGGTGATCAACGTAATGCGATTGGTCGAGTCGTAGGTCAAAAGGATCGACCGACCCACGGGGTCCGTAATCTGCGTGATCTGACTCGGTTGAGAACTGTTTCCACGAACCAGCGTAATCGTGTTGCCGTTGCGATCCGTGATGGTGTTCAGGAAAGCCAGCAACGCCCCTTGGGAAGAGGTCGAGAACTGGTACACCGTACCGTTCTTCCAGCGCAGATTGTAGACACCGGACGATGGAATCGTAATCTGAGTTCCGATCAACGAAGGAACGGTGCTGTTAGTAAAAGTGTTCGTACCCGTTTCGCTAAATAGGAATTGATTGCCATCCGGCATGACCAGCGTCAAGCACTGGCAAATGCCTTTAATCAAATTCCCCGTACTTAGTAAGTGCCCGAAATTGTGGTTCGTCCCTATTCCAAAGGGTCCAGGGTTCGTGTCCATCGAGCGGAACACGCGGTTAATCGATATGGATCCCCGCTCTCCGCCCAGGACGATATCCGTCGCGCGCACGACCTGAAGGCCCGACGAGAGGTCGACCGGGTCTCCCCCCTCCGGCCCACCGCCGCCGCCGCCACCGCCACCGCCGCCACCGCCACCGCCACCACCGCCACCGCCGCCACCACCACCGCCGCCGCCACCGTCACAGCATCCCGGACATGGCGGACCAGGCCCAGGACCAGTTGGTGGCGGAGGAGGAGCCGTGGGCCCGTGCCAATCGAAGTGCACTAATCCGTAAAGATGGCCGGGATAATTCGGGTCGGGATCAGGAACGATTCTGGAACCATCTGTTGAAACCGAGCCTGTCCCGTACGACACCATATAACCGAGCGTCGGATTCAAAGTCATTAGTGTTGCCGCGCCGCCGGGAGGAATATTCAGCAGATTGGGAAAATCCACCGCTACCGGTTGGCTCGCGGTCGCATTTGCCGGCTGGAAGGCCACAATAAAAGGCATGAGCATGCCGCTAGTCGGCATGGCGTCCGGCAATCGGTCTACCGGTACCTCGACCGCGACTAGAGGGAACGGGTTGGGTGCGCTTCCGTCCGCTAGAGTCAACGTGGTCCCGGCGTAGACCGTAATCACAACTCGCGGATCTGTTTGAAAGGTGAAAACCTGATCCACAGTCGCGTTCTGCGTGACGTAGTTAGTCTCCGCGTTGTCAATTCTCGGCAGGTTGATAAGAACCGGCGAAGTTGTCACCTGGTTCGCAACAATGGTGTAGGAGAGATTTACGCCAGCATATGTGCCCGCCGGAGCCGTAGCGGTGAGTCCATTGAAATAGACGAGTTGCGGCCCAACGCAAGCAGCCGGCAGATTCGACAACACAAAGTTGCCACTGGCATCGGACGAGGTTTGCGCCGAACATCCGGTCGGATTGCCCTTGTCATCCACTCCCAGAAACATCACCAACACGCCAGCGATCGGAGTTTGCGCAGCGTTATCGACCACCGTGCGTCCCAGGAAGGTCGTACTGACCCCCTTGACTTGCAGAGATGCGGTGGCAGACTGCGTGACCAACTGGCCCCCAATCGTAGCGGAGGCGGTCACCGTCAACGATGATGTACCGGTAGCTTGACTCAGAGGAGCAGAAAGCGTCAGTACTGAAGTCTGATTTACCGAAATGGAGGCTGGCGCAAAGCTGGCCGTCACGCCTCCGGGTAAACCCGTGACACTCAGACTGGATAATCCGGTGAAGCCGTTCGAACTATTAAGGGTTACCGCAAAGGTCGTCGACTGCCCCTGAATCACGTTACCGGACGAGGGTGCAACACCAATCGAGAAGTTAGACGAGGTTGTGACATTGAGTGCGGTGGTAGAGATCGCGCTTTGCGACCCGACCGTGACCGTGATGACACCAGTTGCCGCTCCAGCAGGGATTACAAAATTGATGCTCGTCGACGTGTAGTTCGAAAGCGGCGCTGAAATGGTTCCCCCGCCTTGATGCGCTAACGTCACCACCGGCGTGGTACTACCGCTCCCAGTAAAATTAGTTCCCGAAAGGGAAACGGGTGTGCCCTCGGGCCCAGACCCCGGACTGAAACCGGTGATCGTAGGAGGTGGACCTGCGGAGGTGATCGTCGCCGTCGTCGAATTCGTGTCTGTGGCACCTTTTGTATCCGTGACCTTCAGCGACACAGTGTAGGTACCCGCGCTGGAGTACGAATGTGTCGGAGTGGCGCCGGTCCCTGTGCTATTGTCTCCAAAATTCCACGCATACGACGTAATCGCCTGACCCTTTGGAGCCGTTGAACCGGTTCCGTTGAACGTTATTGTCTGGCCTGCATTCGCGCTATAAGGGCCACCTGGATCGCCGTACAAGGCTGGTTCCACCACCTCGTCCAGAACCGTGGAGTTGCTTGGTGCGGACGCACTGTCCCCTTCGTACTTGGCAGTGAGGGCGTGTGTGCCGGCGCCCAGCGCTTTCGTAAGAGTAGCTACGCCGGCGCCGTTCAAAGACTCCGTTCCAATTCCGAAATTGACTTTTCCGGTCGGAGTATTCGGTCCCGTGGATGTGACCGTCGCTGTGTAAGTCACAGCCTGTTTGAAGTCCGCGGGATTTGCGCTCGAGGTAAGCGTCGTTGTCGTCTTGTACTTATCCACTACCTGCTTGACCGTGCCAGAACTTGTCTTGAACTTGGAATCTCCAGCATAGGTGGCCTTGATCGTGTCGTTGCCCGCGGGTAACGATGAAGTCGAAAAGCTAGCCACGCCAGCCGAGGTCGTGCCAGTGCCGATCTCCGCAGTGCCGTTGTAAAACGTCACCGTCTCGCCATCGGGGATCGTGCCGCCGGTGGAAGTCACTGTTGCCGTAAAGGTAACGGACTGCCCCACAAACGAAGGAGAACCAGATGAGACCACCTTGGTTGTCGTCGATAAGAGCGTTTGCGGGATTTGGCTCTGACCTTCTTCGCCCATGAGCGACGCGACTAACACGCTTGCAGGCTCGGGGGGAACGATTGCGCTGTTCCGATTCAGTTCCTGAAACGCCGCATTGGGTGCTGAAGATGTCCTTGCAAAGTCCTTCAGACTGAAGGCAGTTTCCGCGTTGGGAGTAACACTCTGCGACTGCGCTTCCAGAGGGGCGAGTTGGGCGAAAACGATTGTGTATGACAAAAAAATCGTCAGAACTTGCTTCGTTTTGTCAAAAATAGTCATGCTTTAGTCCTCGCCAACTCGACAATCGATGATTCCCTGCTCTGAGTCATCATCGTGCTCATGCCCGAAACACTCATGCCTGGATGACCTCACCCTGTGTGGTGATCCTGACCGCAGCCCCACTCAATCGGTTAAAAGCAAAACCCTGGAATTCCTCGGTATAGGTACGAGACATATCTTGCAGAATAGAGATCGCCACGTCCTCTCCAAGTTGCAAGCCCGCAACACAATCTGACCGGAAATGGATTCCCGCCCAATCTCTCGACATAGCGATGTTGAACGCCAGCTTGTCGATTTCTTCTCCTATGGTCGGAGAGTAACTGGGATGAGGGAGTAGTTTTAAGCCATCCGCGCTCGGCTCCACGCAACCGGGCATAAGCATCGAGCCGTCAAAACAGGCTTTGAGCACCACCGAACATGCTCCAGCAATCGCGGCGTGACCAGCAGGGTAAGATGGATGGAAGGGACAACCTTCCGGATACGCCTGGGGTAAGAGGTAGGTACCGGTGCGGGCGAAAACAGCATCCACGGCCTCAGACTCCAAGAGACTCGTGTGGATCGGATACTTTCGAATGCCAACTCGGGTCTGGTGGATCAGACCGCCTAGCTCTTCCGGACGGAGCCGCCGATGCACCATCCACTTCTGACAATAAGCTGCCTTCAAGGCAGCGGTTGACACACGACCGATCCAGTCGAAAGCTTCTGCTGGCCCAAAGGTAGCGAAACCTTCCTCCAAGGTTGAATAGCGGTAGGGATTGTTTGCGCTCTTAAACTGATTGCAGTTGAGAATCGACTTCGGCCCAGCATTGACTAATATCAGCGCGGCGTTCAAAAACGCCTGGTAAGTGAAGTCATAGTGAACATATTCCGCCAAGTCGCGGCCATTGCGGATATATCGCGGCTCGGGGTCGTACGATGCCCAGCGCCACGGCGGCAACCCAGCCTGAATCTGGGACCACTCGTTCAGTGTCGTGATGAACTCGGTTCCTGGGACAGTCACCTTGTAACGCTGATCGATCCGGTTGCTGCCGTAGGGAATTGGCTTGAGCAAGAACTGCGAAACGTAGGGCCCCGTCAGGTCACCCTTCGTCGGACCGCGAAAGACACGGGATGGAGTCGTCCCCAAATGCTTCGCTGCTCGCTGAACGATTGGCGACGCCTCATAATCCGAGAACGGAACGTCCCGGCAAAGTGACTGCCAATAAACCTCCGAGGTCTCGATTGTGGCCGCTGGCGTCGCAATCGAAGGAGCGGGAGGAATATAGAAGCTGTGCGAGTCGCCTCCCTCCATGTGGAAAGCAAACGCAGATTGTGGATTGCTTAATCTGCGGCCACCACCTCGCGGGAGGTGCTCGAAATCAGAAAATTTCTGGGACTTGATAGCGGCAAGAAGTGCGTCGTACGACTGTGAATCCACCTCTCCAAATTGGTTCTGGTGCAGTCCTTTCACGAAGCATCCGATTCGACTAGGGAGCGCGTCCTCGTCACCGTTCGAGATCATTGCTGCAGTTGGCCGCTTGCTCTGGACAAGAGCCGCGAGTTTTCTTCGCTCAAAGGCAGCCTGGCTCCGGTCATCACTGGGCATTTCCGAAGTAAGGGCGGTGAGATTCCCCGCCAAAGGAGCAGCCAAAGCCGCTCCCGCGAGAAAAGTCCTTCGCGTGAATGAACTGCGCTTCATCCCAACAACCTTTCGAAACCTACAAATGAACGTTCCATTTCAACGAGCATCGCCCCATAACGGGCAGCTACCGACACAAGCAAAGAAATTGCGAAGCGATACGGCGCAACAGTCAAAAAGGGGGAAGGACGACCGTGACCTTGTATCACCTCCGAAAGGCAATACCACTTGTTCCTAATTAAACTGCAGAAAACGTTTGGCCCCGGTCTAGCTACTCAAAGTTCCACTCTATAAGCACAACGTAAGTGGAAAAGAGATGTGGCGCTCCAACTTATTGTTTCAGGACTCCATTGTCAAGTTAAAAATCGGCCAGTATCTTACGAGAGCTGAAAAAATCTTCCTATGTTTACACAGCATTAACCTGAACCTAATTTTGCCGTCCAATTGTAGTTTTGGCGGCGGTCGGTAACCTGACAGATCGTCTATCTCGAAGTGCGCGGCTTTCTGGGGATCGAACGTCAATTGAAAGAAATTCGCTTGACAAGCCATGTTCGTCGTCAATTGAGATCGGCAATTCTAGTCGACGATCGCTCGCGGTGCTACCTTCATTGCTATTTGTGCTACGTTAAACATTCGGATACACAAGCGAGGGTGAATTATGGGAAACCTCAGTCGCATCGGAGTATCGATAAATTCGGAACTCCTGCGCCGATTTGATTCGTTTATCGCGGACAAGGGTTACGAGAACCGTTCGGAGGCGTTTCGGGATTTGATTCGTGAGCGACTGGTCGGCTCCGCGATTGTTCCTGGCAGTGCGCTTGTGGTGGGGACCGTAACCCTCATCTATGACCACCACACTCGCCTTCTGCCAGAAAAACTCACCGACCTCCAGCACGAATCTCACGCAATTGTCATTTCCACCCTGCATGCACATCTCGATCATGAAAATTGCCTGGAGGTGGTGGTTCTTCGCGGCAAGTCAAGAGATGTCCAAAAACTGGCGGACCACCTCATCAGCACCAAGGGCGTGCAGCATGGGCAACTGGTTATGAGTTCTCCAGAAGCGGTGTTCAGGCACTCCGGGCGATAGCGGGAAGACGGCTTGCCTAGGAACTGTCGTTTCCGGACTGCCCGCGTTGATCGCCGCTTCCCAAACATTATAGTCTATATATTCTATAATATTGGTAGGTATTAAGCTCTGTAGCACGATGTGGAAAAGTGTGTTATCCAATCAGGTAGCACGAACGGTGAGAACGTGATATGCGGGAAAATCATTGGAGGAGGAGTGGTTGTGGGGCGATGTCGCGGCGCTGCCGTCAGAACCCTGGGGCTGTTCTCGATGCTGATACTTACATCTCTTCCGATGGTCGCGCAAGAAATCGTTCTAAGAGGCCGCGTCACCGACACGCAAGGAAACGACTTGCCGCAGGCATCCGTGAAACTGGTCGACCATGATCGAGTTCTCGGACAAGCTAAGTCCGCAAACGACGGCTTGTTTCAGATAAAGCTGCACGATGCGGGAGAATTCCTCGTCAAGGTTGAGGCGCCTGGATTTCGGGCGGCAGAGAAGTCCGTCAGCGTTACCTTGAGCGGAAACTCAGAACTCACGGTGAAAATGGCTCAACTCTCGACCCGGACGGAGACTGTTTCGGTTACCGCCGACGTGAACGATCTCGACGTGGAATCACCCGATCCTGCAATTAAGGTCTTTTCGTCGGAGAATCTGCTGGATGCTAACCCCGGACGTCCGGGCGCCCCGATTTCGATTCCCGGCTATCCGATTGAGACGGCATCGAGCGGTATCAAGGCTCCCCAATACTTTGCGCCGGGTGTGGCGGGCGACCACGGAGAACCCATCGCGCAGTACATCCAGGTGGGTGGCTATCTCGTGCCGAACAATTTATCGGCAAACGCACACGGCAACGGTTATTCTGATCCGAATATCTACATTGCGAGCGTGATCGAAAGCGTTCAAGTGGATGGTGGCGCTTACAACGTGCGTGAGGGAAATCACGCGCTGAACCTGGCCGCGATCTATGGCCTGCGTTCACATCTCGATCCGTTTGTTTCTCTGACGGGGGACTACCGGGACATTACGGCTACGGCCGGGATGAGCCCCTCGGCAAGTTCATGGGGGGCGATGGAGGGCTCGTTCGGCAATGGCTTCCTCGACCGACTGGAGCACCGCAAACAGTTCAAGCTCAACCGCGGCCGGATTTTCCACGCTGGCGATCATACACTCGCGCTGTTCGCGATTGCCTACGTCGGCTACGGCTACGTGGCCGGACTGAAGCCGATGTTCGGATTCAATTCCGTCGATGCCGCCGCGGGCTGGACGGAGTACCCGGATACGATCGATCCGAGACAAAAAGATCAAACCCATACGGCACTGGTGGCGCTCAATGATGTCTGGAAGTTGGACGATCGTCAGGAACTGCAGTTCTCGGGATTTTTCCGTACCTATAACTTGTCTCTCTACTCCAACTTTGGATTGGGATTGATCCGTCAGAGTGAGTTCCGCACCGTCACAGGCGGAAACGCGACCTACGTGAACAAAATCGCTAAGAGCTTCACGTTCATGGCTGGGATGGATTATGAGCGCGAGGCTCCACGGCGCGATGACCTCGACCATTACGATTTCTACGACCCTGCTGCCCCGTCTTATTATGGGCCTTTCGTTAAAATCGATGGGAATAATGTAACCATCGCGCCGGTGGCGCCCTATGTTGCAGGCGAAGGTGAACTGGGTAAGTATGTCCATTACTACTTAGGCTGGCGGCGGGACGAGATCGAGATTACGAACCATGATCTGCTACCTCCGTTTACTTCCTCGAATCAGTGGGCGGGCCTAAATTCACCGAAGGCAACAATCACGATTGTTCCCGAAGCCTCATGGTACGTTCCGATGATCGCGGTCAGCTTTGGCAAGTCATTCTTCACGGAAGATCCACGGGAAGGATCGGCCTTAAACGGCCCCACAGCGGTTGACCCGGTGGAGACGGCGCGCTCGTACCAGTTGGTAGCCAGTAAGACGCTCAGACAGACCGACCTCAAGTTGACGCTGGGACACGAGACGCAAAGTGCCGAGTACGGGAAGATCGACCCCGATCAGGGATTGCAGTTTGACCTCGGGCCGGGCCGCATCCGTTATCTGGCGTTTACCGTACGGCAGAGTTTCGCGCATGGAGCGTTGCTGGCGACCTTCGAGCAGGCGGATGCACGCCTGGTGAACACGTCGTTCTCCATTGTGCCCGAGGCGCCGCGCCTGATCGGAGATCTCACCGGTACCTATCAGAAACTGCCATTCCACCTCCAGGCGAAGGGCGAGTTCGAATACGTAGGCAGGAAGGTCGTGGGCAACGGCTGCAGTGAGAGTAGCTACTTGAGCGGCGATCCGCTTGCGCTCAAATACTACTGCCTGGGAGTGGCCAACAAGGAGTTCCGCTTGGCGGTATCGCGTCCTTTCCTCGAGGGACGGCTCAATGTCGGCGTAAACACGCTGATGGCCACCGGCTGGACGGGGCAAACCACGGAGAATTTCGCGTTGTACCCTGTACCCGGCCAATCTGGTATTGGACTCAACGGATTGGTTCCCGGAAATCCTGTGAACGAAGTGGTAGGCGTGCGCATCCCATCGTATGCCAGCGTGAACCTAACATATCGCTTTGGACAGCGTTCCGCACCGTGATGGAATTGCATTGCAGAAAGCAGTGGACCCGGGTTTCGCTAACGTGATGTCACTCGTACAACCAAGACTGACCAGCCTGTTCAACGATTCGGCCGATAATTTCCGGAGCCGCATCGTCGCTATTTACTGTATCTTGTTCGCCTTCAATGCCAGCGCGTGGCTATGGGCGGGCGTCGCTTTTCACCACTACCCGGTGCTTCTCGGAACGGCTCTTCTCGCCTATAGTTTTGGCCTGCGTCATGCCGTCGACGCAGATCACATAGCGGCGATAGACAACGTGACTCGGAAACTGATGCAGGACGGCAAACGTCCTGTTGCAGTCGGCTTCATGTTCTCGCTGGGACATTCGACTGTGGTCATCGTGGGCTCGGCCGCGATTGCGGGAACGGCGATGGCGTTGCAACATCGCCTCGACACCATCCGCAACATTGCCTCCGCAGTCGGCACTCTGGTCTCAGTGTTTTTTCTGTTTGCCATCGCGTTCGTCAACCTGATCGTTCTGCGATCGATTTATCGAGCCTTTGTCAGAGTTCGCCGCGGCCAGCCCTACGTGGAAGAAGATTTCAACATGCTTCTCGCCGGTCGCGGGATTCTTGCAAGGATGTTTCGCCCCGTATTCCGCATGATCAGCCGCAGCTGGCAAATGTATCCGCTAGGCGTCTTGTTTGGCTTGGGATTTGATACTGCAACTGAGATCGGACTATTGGGTATTTCCGCGGCCGAAGCCGCGAAGGGCCTTTCGTTTTCGTCCATCCTCGTTTTTCCCATCCTTTTTACCGCGGGAATGGCGCTCATCGATACCACCGACAATGTCCTTATGTTAGGCGCCTATGGATGGGCCTTTGTGAAGCCCATTCGGAAGCTTTACTACAACCTCACGATCACTTCCGTGTCAGTCGTTGTCGCGCTGGTTGTCGGAGGCATTGAGGCTCTCGGGTTGTTGGGCGAGCACTTTCATCTCCGAGGTTGGTTCTGGGGCGTAATCGCCAGGCTCAACGCCAATTTCGGCGCACTTGGGTTTTTCATCGTGGGCCTTTTCGCGTTGAGCTGGGTCGTATCGATTGCTTTCTACAAATGGCGCCGATTCGACGATCTCGAACTTGAGGCAAAAAAGGAGCTGGTTACGCCATGAGAGGCGCAAATAACTCACATCGCCTTCGCGGCCGCCGAAACCGATCATTGCGTGCTGGCTCGCACCTTGCGCGTGTCGGCCGTTGACGGGTCAAAAGGCCGGGCATCGAAGAAGATCTCGCTGCGACTGATCAGGCCGTTTTTGAACGTCGTCAAGGCTGCCGCGACAGACCTTTATAGGTGCGGAAACAACGAACTGAGTCCGGATAGGCCTCGTCCACCTAGGTTCTAAGCATGACTTCTGCATGGCGCTACTGCAGTTCGCGTAGTCCGCTAACGCTTGCTTCAGGATAGGAACATCGGGATCGGCGTCTTTTAGAGGGAAAAGAAGTCGTGGTAAGCAGCATGGGCCTTTGCTCAAATCTCGCGACAGAACGCAGGCCCTGCCCAGCCCCAAGTGTGCCAGCGCACCAATCAGTTCGTTCTGGACGACTCCGGGGTGATCGAGGATTTTCTGGAAC
>Ga0302189_10001893_pt1 | contig 17142 bp, 13 predicted proteins | sample II_Bog_E2_2_FD_194551 | JGI IMG/M metagenome (GOLD analysis project Ga0302189, IMG submission 194551) | Peat permafrost microbial communities from Stordalen Mire near Abisko, Sweden - II_Bog_E2_2 | ecosystem: Environmental > Terrestrial > Soil > Wetlands > Peat | place: Sweden: Abisko...
CTATCCAATGAACTCACACACCGTTGGGACTGCTTTTTGACCTGAACCCCGTTTGACGGACCACGCTTATGAAAGTTGGGCCTGGGTTTGGTTTCGGGTCAAGTGTAGATCTCTAAATTCGCTGGGGGTCATGTAGTCGCGATTGAGGTCAATTCGCGTCTCGCCGATGAACTCGCCGTCCTCACTCACGACGCGCACGTGCGCGTCGATGACGTAGAGACGCACTCGTTCGCCGCATCGGGTCGTGGCTTCCGCTTGGGTCCATGATCCTGCATTCTTTCTTGACGAGTTCTGATTCGTGTCAGGGATGAAATCTCTACATGCTGATGCCATCGTGCACAGCCCCATCTCCTTCAAGCGCCGAGGCGTCTTCTTGACCCAGTGCGCCTTGGCCTACGCATGATGACATTTCTCGGACGGAATGGATTTTTCAGCGCCTTCGAGTTATTGGATGATGAGCTTGGAAGGATGGGAATCGATGCCGATCTTTTTATCGTTGGTGGAGCCGCGATGGCCGTGGCGTACGATGCCCGCTTGGCAACCACTGACGTCGACGCGGTATTCGTACCATCGAAGGAGGTACGAATCGCCGCGTCGCGAGTGGCTCAAGAACGTGGTCTCGAAGAGGATTGGCTCAATGATGGGGTGAAGGGATTTCTCCCCGGCGAAGACGTAGAACAGGTAGGTGTCTTTGAAAGAACGAACCCGCGTCGCGGCCGCTTCGCCCAAGTTCTTACGGGCGATGAAGTTGATGGCCTCTCGCTCGGAGCGAGATATCGATGATATTAAAACCCTGTACGAAATCTGCGGGCTGAGGACGGCACAAGAGGGATTGGCAGCACTCGAATCTTCTTACCCTCAAGATCGGATACTTCCTCGGGTGCAGTTCTTGCTGCAGGAATCATTTCCAGAGCCTCCGCGCCCGTCTAAAGACAACGCCTTGTCTCTCTAACGTGAAACTCTGGCACGGGGCTACTGGGGTTCGAGCGCGCGGCGGCAATTGGTCGAGGTCAGCGCCCAGTTCGCCAAGGGCCACCGCGTCTTCGGCGAGCAGACGCTGCGCTACCGTCGCGGTGTCGTGGGCGGGGGGATCTCCCAGGACGGTAGAGCCCTCCCTCGTCGGATGTCCTCGCCAGCCCTCCAAGTCCTTGATGAGCGGCGGCGCCCCAAGGAGCCGTCCAAGCGGGCGGTCGCCCTCGTCAAGGCGCTTTACTTCGCGAAGTGCCTCGTCAGCGGCAAGTTCGCTGACGACGTTGAGTGACGTCGCCTGGTCGAGTCGTAACGATTCGTTCACGAGCGTGGTCGCGCTACAACGTTCCTCTCGTAGCGCCGCGCTCAAATGGTCCAGCGGGCTAGGAGATTTTCCCAACTTAGCCAATCACCGGCTCGCCGCTTTCGGCTTCGAGGTCCCCGTCCGCCTCGGCCCAGGCCGTCATGCCCCCTTCGAGGTTCACGACGTTAAATCCCTGTTCAAGCAGGAAATTTGCCGCGCGCGCCGAACGTCCGCCGGACCTACAGACGCACACGATTCGACGATCTTTCGCTAGATCATCGAGATGATCAGGGACTTCAGCCAGAGGCACGTGCAGGGCCCCTGGCGCGTGGCCGAGATCGAACTCGGTGTCCTCTCGCACGTCGAGTAAGAGTGCACCCTGGGCGACGAGCTCGCGCGCCTGATCAACGTCGACATTCACCAAATCTGCCATTATTTGAGCCTTTTCCTGACGTCGCTGGACCCCAGCGGGGGCGACCTGCCCCTACACTTTCATCGTGGCTACTGACCTTATTTCCTTCATCAGCACCACTGAACTTACGCCACGGCTCGACGGTGATCCCTCGCTCTACATGATCGACGTGCGCGACCCCGACGAGGTGGCCGAGTGGCAGATCCCCGGCGTGCACAATATTCCCCTGTCGAGACTGCCGTCGCTGGTCCACGAGATCCCTCGCGACAAGGACCTGGTCATGATCTGCGCCAAGGGCGCGCGCGCCCAACAAGGAGCCGAGATTCTGGCGAAGATCGGTATCGCGAACCGGGTCCTCGAGGGCGGGATGGCCGCCTGGGCTCGAACCTACGACCACGTCGAGGGCGACTTTGGTGGCGCCATCGTGGTCCAAATCCGTCGGCGAGGCAAGGGTTGCCTGTCCTACCTGATCGGCGCTGGTGAATCCGCGGTCGTGATCGATCCCTCCCTTGACCTGGACCAGTATCTCAACGTCGCGCGCGAACACGGATGGAAGATCACCCACGTGCTCGACACCCACCTGCACGCCGATCACCTGAGCGGCGCGCGCGACCTCGCCAAGACGACCGGGGCCGCACTCTGGCTCAATCCCGCTGATCCGTTCGACTTCGACTTCGAGCCCCTGAGTGACGGTCGCACTATCGAGCTGGTGCCTGGAGTCAAAATCACGGTGTCCTCGGTGAGTGTGCCAGGACACACGGAGGGTTCGACGATGTACCAGTTGGGCGAGTTCGCCATCTTCACTGGTGACACCTTGTTTCTCGAGAGCGTGGGACGACCGGACCTCGCCGATCAGGCGGAGTCGTTCGCGCACAATCTTTATTGGAGCCTGCACGAACGGGTCCTACCCCTCGGTGACGAGATAATGGTCTTTCCCGCCCACTACGGCGCGGGGGTCAGTGTGCGATCGAACGAATTCGTCGCCAAACCGCTCGGTGCGCTTCGACACGTGTTACCGGCGCTCGCCCTGGACGAGCAGGACTTCGTGGATTGGGCCATGGCCCACGTCACGGATCGGCCGCCCAACTACCAGACCATCGTTCTCGTGAACGCAGGCAGAGCGCCAGTCGGCGACAGCGCGGAGTTGGAGTTAGGGCCCAATCGCTGCGCTATCGCGTAGCCGCGGTACGCCGCGGTCGAGGGCGTCGCACATACTCTTCGGTGCATGTCGTTTCCCAATTGGCGAGGAATCATTTCGTCTTGTCGTAAACTGGGGGAAAAGAGAGCAAAGCCCTTGTGCCGTAAGGCTTTTCGCGATACCTGCCCGCGGGCGTCTCGCGAGATTGGAGAGTGAATTGATCCGCCGCTTCGAGCGATGTCAGTTCGCTGAGGATGAAAACCCTTTCAAACAAGGGATTACGACTACGTAACAATTTGTGATAGCCGCGCCGCGGACGATATGAATCTACTTACTTTTTAGGAAAACTTGTCCTTCATCAGGGAATACCAAGTGTGCTGTAGAGCACCTTCGAATGTTATTTCGATGTGGCATAGGACCGGCGGTATTCGCTTTGGAAAGGATGGCTACCTATACTTGGCAATGAGGAAACGGCCGTGTCTTATCACGAGGCCCTCCTTGTGATGGATGTCGCTGTACCGCAATGTCTTTAAATTAAAGGCTGACGAGAGTCAGCCCCTATAAATGGAGTTACACACTATGAAAACCACGAACGAAGGATTCCTTGTGAATACTTTGCGTCGGATTCCTCGACACGGGGTAAAGGCTCTCGCAGCCGGCGCCGTGTTGATTGCCGCGGCGCTGCCGTTGGCAGTGGCATCCAGCGCGGGTGCCGCACCGACTCCTCCAACACTCACCGGAGTATGGTCGCAGACCTCTGCTCTGAATGATCACCTTGCTTCGACGGTGACGGCTGGCACTACTACCAGCATCACCTTGGCGGTGGCGGCGAGCATGACCGCTGGCGAGCTCATTGTGGACAGCGATACTAATGGAGTTCTTGGCACTGTGTCAGCCTCCACTGTCACGTCAACCACTGTGGTCCTGGCCGCTCCTGCGCAGACGTCTGGCACCATCGGCGACGCTATTGGTGAATTCGCACCACTGCCCGGCGTTGGTGAAGGTGGGGCTCCTGTTGCGGGCGTGCCTTTCGCCTTCTCCGGTGCTGGCTTCATCGCGAACGGTAGCAACGTCTCGCTTGCTTCAGGCGACGCTGACCTTGCGTTCTCTGGCGTAACCGAAGTATCGGCTACTTGGGGAACTGCAAGTCTGCACACACCTGGTGCGACTACGAGCGGACCTGCGAGCCTGACGTTGACTGATGTCAATGGCACCTCGAACACGCTTGCTGCGGCATTCACGATTGACCCAGACCCGACGGTGACGGCAGTTCTGCCTAACACCATCACGCAAGGTGCTAACAACCCGATCACAGTCATCACTGGAACGAACTTCGCGGCGGGAGCTGTTGCATTCTTCAACAGCACCGTTGACGGTACGCCCCTTGGTGCTGGAAGCGCCGGCGCTGGCTATGCCTGCACGGCTGTCACGGCCACGAACTGCACCCTTGCAGCGAGCGACTTCGCGGCGGTTAACGGTGTGACTGGTCCTGCGACACCCGGCACGTACGCGATCACCATTGTCAACACTGATGGTGGCCAGGGTACGTCGGCTGGAATCTACACGGTGACTGCCTACGGCATAACGAACGTCAGCCCTTCGGCGTTGCCACTCAACGGTGGTGCTTCGACGGTTGACCAGTTCCTCACGGTTTCGGGGGCTGGCTTCGAGTATGGAGCGAACATCTCGATCGCCCCTGACGCTGGACCTCCGACTGGTTTGTCAATCGTCCCCGCCGGCACGTTGGTGACGAGTGCGACCTCAATTACCCTTGAGGTTGCCGAGGCTGTGGGTGCTACTACTGGTCGTTGGGACATCACTGTTGCCAACACGCAACTTGGTGGTAACAACGCGACGTACACCCTCGCCAACGCCCTTGGTGTTGACGAGGCGTCAGCCGTTGCTCCTACCATCACTGCTGCGACGACCTCAGCGGTCCTCAACACGGGTGGTGTGGCCGCTACGACGACCATCACCGGTACGGGCTTCAGCCAGTACTCGACGGTTTCGTTCTACGCGCCTGGTTCATCGGTTGCTTCGACGTTGGTCACCTCTCCCTACGTTGCTGGTAACACTGGCACGTCGCTGACCGCTTCTGCGGTTGCGGCGAGTGGCGCTACTGCCGGTTCGTACGGTGTCTCGGTGAGCGGTAGTTCGCACTTTGCGGGCGCTCTTTCTGTCGCAGGTCCTGTGATCACCTCACAGACCGCTCTGACGGTTGGAACCCCAGTCGGCAGCGTTGTTACGTTGACCGGTACTGGCTTCGCGAACACCGACGTGGGTGCATTCAACGCTGGTCCTGGTGGCCTCGCGGGCATCATCTCCTACGTCAGCGCAACCACGCTGAACTTCGTTGTGACGTCATCGCCCACGGCGGCAGACATCACCGCTGCTGCGGTAGCGACCCCGAATGTGGTCGTGACCCAGACGGTGGGAGCGAACACCACTGTTTCACCCGCCTTCAAGTTGGTCGTCTCGCCCGGTCCCGTGGTTAACCTCGCAGTGACGTACGCAACGGCGCCCATCAATGATGTGGGTGTTGGCGCGACCGCTCAGGTCGTGGTGTTCCACGGTACCGGTTTTGGTACTGGCGTGACGATCGGTAGCTTCGTGAACGGCAGCAACATTGCTGACCCGAACGTGACGGCAACCGTGGTGAGCGTGAACACAACTGGTACGGCCATCACGGCCACGATTGCAGTCGCCGCTGGCGACGCCAACATTGCTGATGGTTACACCGTGACCAACACCAACGGTGGCATCACCAAGATCTCTGCGATCTCGTACCCAGTTATCCTCGCCCCCGGTCCCACCATTACGACGGTGACCCCGGCGACTGCAGTTGCGAGCACGACCGCATCGTTCACCATCGCTGGTACGAACTTTGAGGCCGGCGCGAAGGTTGTTGCTTCCGCTGACGGCACCTGTGGTGTCGCCACGGTTACCACGGCTACCTCCCTTACCGTGAGTTGCACCTTTGGTGCCGCGACCGCTACGGCTGCGACGCTTGAAGTGGTGAACCCTGACGGTGGTCAGGCCAACTCGGCAGCGGTTATCCCTGCCTTGACGCCTCCCCCGGCTCCCGCGCCTCACGCGACGGGCGAAGCTGGTAACGGCATCGTTGGTCGTACCGTGAACATCGCGGTTGCTGGTGTTGGCTTCTACGGCCAGCCCACGGTCACGAGCACCGGTAACTCGGTCAGGGCCGTCGTGTCGAAGGACAACGGTACCCTGATGACGGTTCAAGTGACGGTCGGCAAGACGACGGGTCCAGGTGAGCACACGCTGACCTTCACCCTCGCCAACGGCAAAGTCTTCAAGGTGAACTACCTCATCGTTAAGTAGTCCTTGAGTTAGAAGCTTAAAGAAGGACCCCCCTCGAAAGAGGGGGGTCCTTCTTTATTGAAGGACTGGCGGTGGAAAGAAAGACCCCCCGAAGGAGGGGTGTCTTTAGGGTCCGAGCGAAATCCGAACGGAGGATCAGCGAGCGGCTTTGATGGCCCACGTGGACCCCTCGGGACCGTCCTTGACCTCGATACCCGCGTTCAGTAAGGCGTCACGCAATTGATCGGCCAAGCCGTACTGGCCCGCGACGCGAGCCTGATCGCGCGCGGCCAAGACACCCTGGATCAACGGCGCGGGGTCGATGAAGCCTTCCTTGCCCTGACCACTCAGGCGAACTAATTGGGCGAGGGCTTCGATTGCTTCTGGTCCACCGAGGAGTGCCCGCTGCGCCAGGTCGCCGGGCGTGGAGACGTGCTGGCTGGACTCGTCTGGTGACGGAACCGCTCGAACGGCGTCGCTCGTTCGAAGATCGTCGAGCGGCGTCGTGGAATCGTTTTCGAGTACCCGCACCGAAGCGTGATGGCGCCAGTAGCCCTGGGAGCGGCCCATCACGCGCAAGGTGTCGGCTTCGAAGTCGAGCAGGAGTGCTGTATGTTCATCAACCGCGAGGGTGGCGATGTCGTCGGGGAGTTGGCGCTCCATCAACTCGAGACGACGAAGTCCCAAGTAGCAGCAACTGGTGTCGTAGTTGCTGCCTTCATTGTTGTCGAAGTGCGGGATGACCACGCAGTGTAGCCCGAAGGGCGAAAGCAGGTCGAGGCCTTGATTCCAGTAGGGAGCGGTACCCACCTTATATATTTCGTAGATCGGTGGACTCCAGGCGCCCAACGTCGCCGCGGCGGCCGACGAGAAACAGAGAGTCCCGCCAGTCTGCAGGATGGTTCCGAGGTCGAGGTTCAACTCCAGCGGCAACCACTGGGCCACCGCGTAGCTGGGGCTACCGGGTCCTGCGAACACGTAATTAGCACCACGCACGTCCCGCTTGAAGACCGCACGCTCGATCTCGCTGGCGCCTTCGAAGGAAGGAAAATGGAGGGGAGTGAAGTCGGCGTGCAGGGAGGTGGCGAAATAACCGAGCAGCTTCTCGGTCATCTGGGGAACGTTCTCCTGGAAACCGTAGGCGGTGTCGATGGTGATCGCTCGCAGGTCGCCGCCGTGGCGCTTGAGGAGTTCTCGGTGCACCTTGGTCATTCCCGGAGCGGTCTCGCCCGATCCCAGGATCGCGAGTATTCCCTTGGTCATCATTGCATCGTACCGGGCGAGCCCCGAGCGATGGCCCTTGCTTTGACTAGGTTGGAACCGTGACGGGTGTCGTTTTCCAAGTCCGCGAGCGTTCCCGGGGCAACGTCACCTTTTCGATGATGCTCTGGGCGACCGCGATGGCCGCTGTGCTCTTCCTCTTCGAGTCGCGACTCGCCGACCGCGCCGACACCGCCTGGGCGGGCGTCGGCGTTACCGCACTTTTTGGTGTCTATCTCGGCTGGCGCCGGCGCGCGGCCGCGGTCTTCATCGCACCGTTCGTGAGTTGGTTGTTCGCCTGGTTCCCACTGTGGGTGGCGGCGATGATCCACGAGGGGGCCCTGCGAGGACTATTCTGGGGCCTCTTTCTCGTCACCGTGGGTTGGGTGCTCATTGGCTTCATCGAATTCGTCTGGCTCGGGGCGGTCGCGTTTCTCGTGCGCTCGCTGCGCGGTCCCTCGGGTCGCGGGGACGAGAAAGTCGTCATCTTCGGTCCCGACGACCACTGACGTCGAGCAGAACGTCCTCGACCAGGTATGTGATCACGTGAGCGTCGCGGCGAAGGCGTCCAGATTCTTGCGCCAGATCGCACGCAATATCGGCGAGGCGACCAGGGCTCCGAGCGGTCCGCCCAACCACCATGGGAAGAGAAGGTCCTCCCGCCAGGTGAGCAGCGTCCCCGTGCCGCGCGGCGACAGGGTGAACACCCCTCGACCGGCGACGACGCCGTGATGTTCGACGCCCATGGCCGCCTTTTCTACCCACGTGGTGATGGTCATCGCGTCGAGCAACGTGATCGGACCGACCTTGGTGATGCAGCGAAACGACGTGCCCACACCTTCGCGTTGATCTGAATCAAAGGCAATGCTCACCGCGTCATGCATCCAACGCACGTGTCGTTCGATGTGGCGTAACTCCTCCCAGACCACGTGGGGACTCTGGGTCAGCGCACGCTCGACACGAATGCTGGTCACGGTGTCGTTACGGCGGGCGCGAGCCGGCGCCACTCGTTCCAGGGAATCGTCGCCAGATCGGCACCGAGCACCTGGAGGCACACGTGGTCCGCGCCCGCCGTGCGGTGTTCGTTGACCTTCGCGAGGACTGCGTCCGCGTCACCGTGCACCACCATGGCCGCACAGAGCCTTTCGGATCCACCGCGCACGAAGTCCTCGTCGGAGAAGCCCAGCCGACGCCAACTATTGCGGTAGTTGTCAAGGCCGGTGTAGATCTCGAGATAGTCGTGCGCTCGCTCTAGAAACACCTCGTGGCTCTCATCCAGCACGACGGCCTGCTCCACCCCGATGAACTTGTCGCCCACCATGCTTCGTGCCAGCGCCGTGTGCTCGGGCGTCACGAGGTACGGGTGCACGCCGTCGGCGAGCGTGGCGCCCAGCTCGAGCATCTTGGGACCGAGCGCGGCGATGACTTTGGCGAACTCGTGGTCACCTTCGGGCGCGAACATCGGAGCGGCGTTCATCGCTTCGAGGTACTGGCGCATCTCTTCGAGGGGTGAAGCGTAGTCGTGGCCCCGCAGGCCCTTGACGAGCGGTTGGTGGCTCACGCCGAGGCCCAGCACGAAGCGGTCGTCGTAGGCGGCGTTGAGGGTCCTCGCCGCGTTCGCCGCGCTCACCGCGTCGCGGCCCCAGATGTTGGTGATGCCGGTGGCGACGGTGATACTCGACGTCGCGGCGAGCAGCAGGCCCGCGCTCGTGAAGGACTCGCGACTCCACGCTTCGGGAATCCACATCGCGGCGTAACCGAGCGATTCGAGTTCACTGGCGACCTCGCCGCTGCGCGCGGCGGGCAGTGACTCGTGGGTGCTCGTCCAGATCCCCACGGTGCCGCGGAGTCGTTCGAGGGCGAAAGGAAGTAGTGCCATGGACTGAATTGTAAGCAGTTTGCCTGGCGGGTCCCGTGGCGACCACAATGGTTCATGGCCTATGTGGTGGCGGCCATCTCCGCCTGGTTGGTACTCTCTGCGCTCACGGCGCTTCGACCCGGACGCCACGGTGTTTTCGCCGCCCTGGCCTACCCGGTTGGCTGGGCCGCGGGCGAACTGCCAGTCCAGGCCATCGTCGCCGAGGCGCTGCTGGTGGGACTGCTCGTCTGGTGGGGTTGGCCGCGCACGAGCTGGCTCGGCGTGCTGGTCGTGGTCCTCGTCGCGGTCGTGGTCGTAGAGAACCTCGCGCTCGTCGCCATCCAGTTCCACTCACGACAAGTGGTGCGTCGCGCGCTCGCGACGAGTCCTCGTGAGCCGTTGGAGTTGCCGCGCCCCGCCGAGGACCGATTCGGTTCCTGGTGGCGCACGGCGTTGCAAGTCCCCCTGCACCCTCGTGACATGCAACTGATCCGCAACGTCCCCTACGGACCGCTCGCGCGCCACCGCCTCGACGTCTGGCGAATGTCGACGACGCCCAAGGACGCGCCGGTCATCTTCTACGTGCACGGTGGGGCCTGGACCTTCGGGGACAAGCGCGAGCAGGGTCGTCCGATGCTGCACGAGTTCGTGCGCCGCGGGTGGGTGGCCGTGGCGTGCAACTACCGGTTGGCGCCCAAGAACGTCTGGCCCGCCCAGATCGAGGACGTCACGCGCACGCTCGCCTGGATCAAGAAGTACGTCGCCACCTACGGCGGGGACCCCGCACGGGTCGTGGTCGCGGGCGGGTCGGCGGGCGGTCACCTCGCGGCCCTGCTGGCCTTGTCATCCGAGGACCCCACGTGGCGGCCCCGCGACGTCGAAGGTGTGAGCGACTGGAGCGTGCGCGGTGCGATCCCGCTGTATGGCGTGCTCGAGATGACTGGCGACGAGCAGCACTGGCGCGGACTCGGAAGGGGCCTACGCACGTTGCTCGAACATCGGATCGTGCTCAAGTCCTACGACGAGGATCCCGCGCTCTACGAGGCCATGTCGCCTTATCACCGACTGCACGAGGGTGCACCGCCGTTTCTGGTGGTCCAGGGCGGCAACGACACGCTGGTGGACGTGAACGTCGCGCGCAACTTCGTCGAGGAGTTCCGACGCGTGGCCCTGTCGCGGATCTACTACGTGGAACTGCCGTTCACCCAGCACGCCTTTGACGTTTCGGCGAGTCCACGGACCTCGGCGGTCGTGCGCGCGGCGGTCGTCTTCGCCGAGTCGGTGGTGCGCGAGTCGCCGGCGCTTTCGCCCGAACTGCTCGCGAGTTACGGCGTGCCGCCCACCGAGTTGCGCGTCGACCTCTCGTCGTCGCGCCGCGTCGAGGCCACCGAGGCGGCCCGCGAACTTGGTCCCTACTGGGTCGTCACCGCGGACAATCCCTTCTCGCAACGCCTCAGCGTCGAACAGAACGAACGGCGCCGGGACGAACTCGCCGAGGTGCTCTCGTCCCACGAGCTCACCTACCGCTCGACGAGTGCGCACGACCCCTCGGGTCGCTGGCCCGACGAGGGGGGCTTCGCGGTCTTTGGCACCTCCGAGGCGTTTGTGCGCACGCTGGCGCGGTCCTTCGACCAGTTCGCGTTCTACTTCGTGGACGACGTCGAAGTGCGCGTCGTGCGCTGTGACGAAGGGGCGTCCCTAGTTGGTGGCGAGCGTCACGGTCACTGAGACGTCTGGCGACTCTGCGTAGTCGAAGGCCGCCACGGCGCCCGCGTCCCCCAAGTCGCTTTCGGTAACCCGTATCGCCGCCGTCCACTGTTCGGGACCTCGCGCGAGCACGTGCTGCACTTCGGCGCGCTGGGAGAGCTTCGCCTCGCTCTTCTCGCGTCGGATCGCCTCGAGGACCTCGCCCACACTCTGGTAGAGCAAGCCCGGTTGCTCGGGGTACTCGAGACCGGCGAGTTCGTCCAGGTTCGGAAAGGCCGCGACGTGGATCGAGCCCTCGTGCCACCAACTCCAGACCTCTTCGGTGACGAAGGGCACGATGGGTGCGAGGAGCCGTTGCAGGCAGGACAACACGATCGCGAGCGTGGCGCGCGCCGAGGTGGTCGCTCGCGAATCGGTGCCGCCGTAGGCGCGGATCTTGACCAGTTCGACGTAGTTGTCACAGAAGGACCAGAAGAACGACTCGGTGCGCTCGAGGGCGCGCGCGTAGTCGTAGTTCGAGAACGCCGTCGTGCACTCGGTGATCAACTGGCCGAGCAGCGCCACGAGGTCTTGGTCCAGAGGCTCGGTGACGTCGGCGACCGAGAGCGACGCCGACCCCTCGATTCGACCGAGGACGAACTTCGAGACGTTGAGCAATTTGATCGAGAGTCGTCGACCGATTTTCATTTGCGCTTCGTCGAGTGCGGTGTCGACGCCCGGTCGACCCGACGCCGCCCAGTAGCGCAGCGCGTCGGCGCCGTGGGCTTCTAAGAGCGGCATCGGGGTCGTCACGTTACCGAGCGACTTGCTCATCTTCTTGCGCTCGGGGTCGAGTACCCAACCCGAGATTAGGGTGTTCGTGAATGGCAACTCGTCGAACTCGAAGTGGCTGCGCACGACCGTGGAGAACAGCCAGGTGCGGATGATCTCGTGGGCCTGGGGGCGAAGGTCCATGGGAAAGACCCGCTCGAACAGGTCGGTACCCCAATGGCCCGCGATCCACGGGGACAGCGAACTGGTGGCCCAGGTGTCCATGACGTCGGGGTCGCCCACGAAGCCGTTGGGCTGGTTGCGCTGGTCTTCGGTGTAGCCCGCGGGCACGTCACTCGAAGGGTCGACCGGCAGGTCCGCGAGGTCCGCCAGGATCGGCGAATCGAAGTCGACGTTGTTGCTGGCGTCGGTGGGGTACCAGAGGGGGAAGGGCACACCGAAGAAGCGCTGACGCGAGATGTTCCAGTCGACGTTGAGGCCCTCGACCCAGGACTGGTAGCGGTGCTTCATGAAATCGGGGTGCCAGTGCAGTTCTCGCCCGCGCGCGAGCAACTCCTCGCGGTGCGCCAGCGTGGCGACAAACCACTGGCGCGAGGTCACGATCTCGAGGGGACGTTCGCCCTTCTCGTAGAACTTGACCGGGTGGGTGATCGCACGAATCTCGCCGATCAGCTCGCCGCTCTTTTGCAGTGCCTCGACGACGGTGGCGCGCACCTGGTTGACCGTGCGCCCTTCGAGTTGGGCGTAGAACGCGTTGGCGGCGACCGGATCGCGACTGGGGAACTCCTCGCTCGCGAAGTCACAGGCAATGAATCGTCCGTCGCGACCGATCAGCGCGCGCGTCGGCAGCGACAGCTCGCGCCACCAGGTCACGTCCGTGGTGTCGCCGAACGTGCAGATCATCGCGATGCCCGATCCCTTCTCCGGGTCGGCCAGTTCGTGCGCGAGCACGGGCACCTCGACGTGGAACAACGGCGTCAGCACCGAGGTGTTGAACAACGCCTGGTAACGCGGATCGTCGGGGTGCGCGACCAGCGCCACGCAACTCGCCAGCAGTTCGGGTCGCGTGGTCTCTATCTCGACCGCGCCGGTGTCGCCAACCTTGGCGAAGGCAATGCGGTGGTAGTTGGCGGGACGCTCGCGGTCCTCGAGTTCGGCCTGGGAGACGGCGGTGCGAAAGTCGACGTCCCAGAGCGTGGGCGCCACCGAGGAGTAGACCTCGGCGCGACCCAGCATGGCGAGGAACGCGCGCTGGGAGACCTCCTGGGCGTGGTGCGAGATCGTCGAGTACTCGAGGGACCAGTCGACGCTGAGTCCCAGGTGTCGCCAGAGGTTCTTGAAGACCTCCTCGTCGGCCTCGGTCAGGCGATGACAGAGCTCGACGAAGTTCTTGCGCGCGATTGAGACCTTGGCGTCGCCGGGTTTCTCGGGCGGGGCGAAGTTCACTGCGTAGGGCAGCGACGGGTCACAACGAACCCCGAAGAAGTTCTCGACTCGCCGCTCGGTGGGCAGTCCGTTGTCGTCCCAGCCCATGGGATAGAAGACCTTCTTGCCGGTCATGCGCTGGTAGCGCGCGACGATGTCGGCGTGGGTGTAGCTGAAGATGTGGCCCATGTGCAAGGCGCCCGAGACCGTCGGTGGCGGGGTGTCGATCGAAAAGACGTCCGCGCGCATGGCACCGCGGTCGAAGCGGTAGGTGGCGTCCTCGTCCCAACGCGCCATCCAGACGGCCTCGATCCCGTCGACGCTGGGCTTGTCGGGGACGCGCCCGTCGCTGCTGGGAGAATCGTCATTCATGGTTGGCGTAGTTTAGGTCAATGATTCGTCTCTTTGATTCCGTGCTCGGCGACGTGCGAGAGCTCGAACTGCGCGATCCCGGGCGGATCTCGATGTACGTCTGTGGACCGACGGTCTACGACCTGCCCCACCTGGGCCACGGTCGCCTCACGCTTGTCTGGGACGTGGCGCGACGCTGGTACACGTTTCGCGGCTACGTGGTGGACTACGTCTCGAATGTCACCGACATCGACGACAACATCATCAAGCGGGCGCTGAGGGAGGGCACGACCGAGCCACAGGTCGCCGCTCGCTTCGAGCAGGAGTGGTGGGACGCCATGGACCTGCTCGGCGTGGCGCGGCCGAGCCAGGTGCCCCACGCCACCCGCTACGTCGAGGACATGGTCGAGCTCGTCTCGTCGTTCCTCGACCAGGACATTGGCTACACGACCAGTGATGGCGTCTACTTCGACGTGAGCCGCGTCGCCGATTACGGCCTGCTCGCGGGCCAGGCGCTTGATTCGCTGCGCTCGGGCGCGCGCGTTGAGGCAAACGACGAGAAGCGCTCGCCGCTCGACTTCGCGATCTGGAAGTTCGCCAAGCCCGGCGAGCCGAGTTGGCCCGCGCCCTTTGGCGACGGTCGACCGGGCTGGCACACCGAGTGCGTGGTGATGTCCCTCGACCTGCTCGGTGAGGGCTTCGACCTGCACGTGGGCGGCCTCGACCTGCGATTCCCCCATCACGAGAACGAACGGGCCCAGGCGGTCGCGGCGGGACGTGACTTCACGCACCACTGGTCCCACAGCGGTTGGGTGATGGTGGGCGACGAGAAGATGAGCAAGTCGCTCGGTAACTTCACTTCGCTTACCGACATGCTCGGCCAGGCCGACCCGCGCGCCTACCGTTTGCTGGTGCTGCGTTCGCACTACCGCTCACCCATCGAGGTGACCACCGAGACCATCGCCGACGCGCAGCGTGCCCTCGTACGACTCGACACCCTCGCGCGACGCTTCGATCTGCCCGAACTCGCCGGCGACGCCATGGTGATCGGATCGGACTACAACTGGTCCGGTCTCGCCGGCGCCCTCTACGAAGGGGTCGCCCTGGTGCTCGACGACGACCTCAATACGCCCCTGGCGGTCGCCCAGCTCTTTGAGGCCGTGTCGGCCGCGAACGCCGCCGGCGACCGGGGCGACGATGCGGTCGCCCATGAACTCGCCGGGGCGGTGGCGGTGCTCTTCGGGGCCCTGGGACTGGCGTTGCGGGCCAGTGCCGACGCGGCAGACGGCGACACCCAGGTCCTGGTCGGCGCCCGTGACCTCGCCCGGGCCAGCGAGGACTGGGCTGAGGCCGACCGGCTGCGCGCCGCGCTCGAAGAGCGCGGTTGGGTCGTCGAGGACTCCGCCTCGGGAACGCTCATTCGCCGGCCCTAAATTTATTTGGCGACGTGGGTTCTACCATGTAGCCTTGATGACGAGGTTGCCGTTGTGGTTCCCTCCGGAACCGGCGAAAGTCGATTCCAAAGAAACAAGGAGGCCCACAGTGGCTGTAGGAACCGTCAAGTGGTTCAACGACGAGAAGGGCTGGGGATTCATCGCTGTTGATGGCCAGCCGGACGTCTTTGTTCACTACTCGGAGATTCAGGGCGAAGGTCGCAAGACCCTCGTCGAAGGACAGACCGTGGAGTTCGACATCGAACCCGGCGATCGTGGTCCGCTGGCGAAGCGCGTAGTCCTGAACTAACCAAACTTATTTGAAGTGACCAACCGCCGCCTTCGGGCGGCGGTTGTGTTTTTACCCGGGGTATTTTTCCCTCTACAGTAGGAGAAGGTTACTCACGGGTAACCCCGAGACGCCAAAGGCGGGGTAATGACAGATTTCTCGATGGCACTGAACGACGACCAAAAGACGCTCCAGGAGTGGGTGCACGGCTTCGCGCTGAACGTGATGCGACCCGCCGCGCACGAATGGGACGAGCGCGAGGAGACGCCCTGGCCCATCATCCAAGAGGCCGCTCGCCTCGGCATCTACGGCGTGGACTTTCTCGCCAACGCCGTCGCGGACAAGACCGGACTGTCGATGATGATCGCGCTCGAAGAGCTCGCCTGGGGTGACGCGGGACTGTGCATGTCGCTCATGGGCACCACGCTCGGCGTGGCCGCGATCATGTCCAACGGCACACCCGCCCAGCAGATGGAGTGGGTGCCCAAGTGCTTCGGGACCCCCGAGGACATCAAGCTCGCCGCCTTCGCGGTGAGCGAACCCGACGCCGGTAGTGACGTGTCGTCACTGCGCACGCGTGCGCTCTACGACGAGGCGACCGACGAGTGGGTGCTCAACGGCACCAAGACCTGGATCAGCAACGGCGGCATCGCCCACGTGCACGTCGTGGTGGCTTCCGTCGAGCCTTCGCTGGGCGGTCGGGGCCAAGCGTCGTTCATCGTGCCCGAGGGCACGAAGGGACTTCGCATGGGCCAGAAGTTCTCCAAGATGGGCATTCGCGCCTCGCACACCGCCGAAGTCGTGCTCGAGGACTGTCGGGTCCCGGGCAGTTGTCTGCTCGGTGGCAAGGACAAGCTCGACGAGCGACTCGCGCGCGTGCGCGAGGGCAAGAAGGCTTCGAGTCAAGCCGCGATGGCCACCTTCGAAGCCACGCGCCCGGCCGTGGGCGCCCAGGCGCTCGGTATCGCGCGTGCGGCTTACGAGTACTCACTCGACTACGCCAAAGAGCGCAAGCAGTTCGGTCGCGCCATCATTGAGAACCAGGGCATCGCCTTCAAGCTCGCCGACATGAAGACTCAGATCGACGCGGCGCGGCTGCTGGTGTGGCGCGCCTCGTGGATGGCCGCGACGAGGACGCCGTTCCTCAACGGCGAGGGTTCGATGTCCAAGCTCTTCGCGGGCGAGACCGCGGTGCGCGTGACTGAAGAGGCGATCCAGATCCTCGGTGGCTACGGATACGTGCGCGAGTACCCTGTCGAGCGTTGGCACCGCGATTCGAAGATCTACACCATCTTCGAGGGGACTAGCGAAATCCAGAGACTGATCATCGCTCGCGCGATTTCCGGCGTCCAGATCAGGTAGTCGAAGCCTCAAGTTAGTAGGCTTTGGATTTGACTGGCTAGGGCACTGACAAGGTTGGTTGCCTGTACCGGGCTGATTCAGAGAGTGCCGGGCTGTTCTTACATCCAGAATTAGTATACATCCGCGTTTGTGGATTTATACTCATTTGTGATGATCACGGCTACTGACAAATCACTCATGGAGCGGGTCAGGGCCTTGTTCGCCACGATTCTGCCCATGGGAACCCGGATCACGGTTGAACAGTTGGACGATATTGACGTCAAAGTAAACGTAGCGGGAACACCGCTTCGGGTCCGATTTGCCGGCCCGGGCGACTTTCGAGGCGTTCAAATGGCCTTGAAAGCTCGGCCGCGACCAGACGTCATCGCCGCGTCCCGACTCTCCTTAGCCGCTCAGCAGGCGATCACCAGAGCGGGAATTAACTGGGCGGACGAGAGAGGCGCGGCGAGCATCGAGGCTGGATCGATGGTGATCGCGCTCTCAGGTCAGATCCCTGCTGTTCGTCAATCATCGACGGATTGGACACCGGCTGCCATCGG
>Ga0302189_10001897_pt1 | contig 17120 bp, 12 predicted proteins | sample II_Bog_E2_2_FD_194551 | JGI IMG/M metagenome (GOLD analysis project Ga0302189, IMG submission 194551) | Peat permafrost microbial communities from Stordalen Mire near Abisko, Sweden - II_Bog_E2_2 | ecosystem: Environmental > Terrestrial > Soil > Wetlands > Peat | place: Sweden: Abisko...
GGCGCTGCTGCCAGCCGACATGATGGAATGGCTGCCGGAAAACGACATCGTCCATCTGATCGTGGAAGCGGTCGGGATGATGGACCTCGCAAAGTTCGAAGCGGGCTACAAGCTCGGCCACGCCGGGCAGGCGCCGTTCGCGCCGCAGGTGCTGCTGGCGCTGCTTATCTACGCCTACGCGCAAGGCGTGCGCTCCAGTCGAGCAATCGAGCGGCTGTGCCACCGTGACGTCGGCTATCGATTTATCGTCGGCGACAGCATCCCCGACCACACAGTGATCGCGCGGTTCCGCCAGCGCCACAGCTCGCAGATGAAGACGGTGTTCCTGGCCGTGCTGCGGTTGTGCAGGGAGGCGGGGCTGGTGAAGTTGGGTCTGGTTGCGTTGGACGGCACCAAAGTACAAGGCAACGCCTCGCTGGAAGCCAACCGCACGGCGGCCAGCATCGAGGCGGAGATCGAGAAGATGCTGGCCGAGGCCGAGGCGACCGACGCCAAGGAAGACAGACGGCCGCAACAGGGCGTTGCCTTGCCGAAAGCGCTGGCGCGGCGGGAAGAGCGTCTGGCGCGTCTGCGCAAGTGCAAGGAGAAGCTGGAACGCCGGGCGGCCGCGGCGGCTGCGCGGCAGCAGGCGAAGATCGATGCGCGGGAAGCGGAGGAGCAGGCTACCGGCAAGCGCAAGCGCGGCCGCAAGCCGAAGGCCGCCGATCCCAGCATCGACCCCGACACCAACGCCAACGTCACTGACCCTGACAGCGGCATCATGAAGACACGCCGCGGCTGGCTGCAAGGCTACAACGCCCAGATCGTCGTCACCACCAACCAGATCATCATCGCCAACGACGTCACCACGGACGCCAATGACGTGCAGCAGTTGACCCCGATGCTGACGCAGGCGCAGGCCAATGTCGTCGCGGTGGCCGATGCGGACGAGAAGGATACTGTCACGCTCGGGGCCGTGGTGGCGGATGCCGGCTATTGGTCGGAGGCCAACGCGACGACAGAGACCACGGACTGCGAGCTGATCATCGCTACGCAGAAGGACCACAAGCAACGTGCCGCCTTGCGCGATGCGCCGCCGCCGCGGGGCCGCAAGCCGAAGAACATGACGGCACGCGAGCAGATGGACCGCAAGCTGCGCACCGGGCATGGGCGCGAACGCTATCGCCGGCGCGGCGCCTCCGTCGAGCCGGTGTTCGGGCAGATGAAGGATTGTCAGGACGCCCGCCACTTCAGCATGCGCGGGCTTGAGCGCTGCCGCGGCGAGTGGGACTTGCAAGCTGCCGTGCACAACATCAGGAAGCTACACTCTGAATCTGCCCGGCGTGCCGCAAAGACCAGGAAACAGGCGGCAGAAAGAGCGAGGAAGGCCGCCTGAGGCGGCTGACTCGCCCCTCTGCGTCACCTCCGCAGTGAGCCGCCCGCTAGGTTGTTGCGCTACCCAACGGACGGATCGATGCTGCTGGACGCTTCCACGCTTTCAGCACCCCTTCCATCCAGCAAAAACCGCACCGGCGCCGATTTCGCAACAGGCTCTCTGGATCATAAAATGGGCGGTAAGCAGATCACGAAGTCAGCCGCCGACCTCATAATGAGGTCCCCGGTAATCGGGCGGACCGTCGAAATGGCCAACCACCAATGGATGGCCCGGGGTTTCGCGGATGGTGCCTGGAACCCGAGATCGGCGAGCGTGACCCGCCACCACTCGGGCGCGTTGACACAGCTGATCGGCCCTGCCCCTCTCGAGGGGAACGTGAGAACATCCGGGCGACCTCCACCGCGGCAAGGTCAGGCAGCAGACAATCTGGCGAGGCGACTGTTGCGTCGACCAAAAATGCTCCCCTAGCCGATTGTCGTCGGACACGTGGCGACGTTCCGCCGCCGAGGCGGGCGGCGGCGCCCGCCAGACACGGGCGCCGCCGCCCGTCTATTTTGGTCCGTCCGTTACGGCGTATCGAGATTTGTGATGGATCAGCCGGCTAAAACGGATTTCCAATCGCCGATACCGCGCGAATTCTTGGCATGCTTGTTGCTACGATGGATGACGCCCGGCCGTTGACCTTTGACTGGCATCCGGTGTGCCAAACAAACCTAGGAGTAACACCATGGCTCGCCTTCAGAAGTCTACCGATTCCTCCAGCCTTGCTGAAGTTGTCGACCGGATCCTCGACAAGGGAATCGTGATCGATGCGTGGGTGAAAATCTCGCTCGTCGGGATCGAGCTGATCACCATCGAGGCTCGTGTGGTCGTCGCCTCGGTCGAGACGTATCTGAAGTACGCCGAAGCCGTTGGCCTTACTGCATCGGCGGCAGCCCCAGCATAAGTTTAGACCAAAGGCAAGGCACAAGACCTGCCGGGAACGTGCCGCGAGCGGCGACACGGCGCCCGGCAGATTTCTTCAACGGACGGAAACACATGCAAACCTTGACGAATGCAATGAGCGATCTTGCCCACTCCATCGTACAGCTCCGCCAAGACCGGGCGGCGGCGGCGACGCTGCGCGGCAAGGAAGTACCCAAGCTGGCCACCGACGTCGATGGTTTTCTCGCGCTCCAGCAGCGGCAGCGCCTTGACCACACTGCCGCGCAGCGCCGCCAGTTGGCCAGCTTCATGTCAGACCTCACCGCCAGCGTCAGTACCATGAGAAATCGGTTTCGTGCCGAGTTGGGAAGCCTCCGCGAGGCGCTGGAGGCGTCGGCTGATGGGATGCATCGCCAGTTGGACCTCCACAGGCGTGACCGTCACGGCGCCGACGAGGCCTGGCATTCAACCAAGCCCGCACCGGCAAGTAAGCCGACGGCTGACCGCACTCAGAGAGCTGAGGGTTCCGATTATAAAGGCCGCTGAGCCAGCGCCAACTGTCGCCACGCATCAACCGCACGCGGCGCCGCAACCCGTGTCGCGGCCGTCTTCGAGTCAGCAGCGCGGGCACGGCGGATCGTTTAGCGCGACCCGAGGCGGCAACTCGTCATGAATGAGATACGTGCTACGAGCTTCTGAGGCAGCGCAGTGTCTTGAATGTACCCCTGCGACTGTTCCAGTCGATAAGGTTATCAGCCTCATCCAACGTGTCTGGAAAGGGGCCGCCCGATTCTCGCTGGACGCCTATCGCAAGGACTTCTGTTCCGCACCCGCCGCAGATACCGCGGCGAAACCGGTTTGCCACACCCGCGACCGGAAATGGTCACTTGCTCGCATCCAGCAGCAGCACGGTGCTCAGCAATAGAGCAAACCGAAATCATAAAAAGTGCGGTAAGCACATCACAAAACCAGCCACCTACGTTGCGGGTTCCATGCTTTCTACACATGTGGGAATGGGCGTATTCATTTCGTTTATCCCTGGGCACATCAAATGAGTAATGCAGCCCCCCACCGTCATGGAAGCCTTCCCGGGGGGCACGCGCGGGAATGCACCGCAGCCGCAGCCGCGGCCGTGAGCGAGGCTAGGCTTCGTCTCGCCCAGGAAGCGGCCGGTATTGGCTTCTGGGAATGCGACATTGCATCGCAGGCGCTGTCATGGTCCCCGGAGCAATACTGCCTGCATGGGCTTGTCCCACCGGACGCGCCGTCGACTTTCGGGCAGTGGCTCGGCCTCGCGGAGCCCGAGGATCGGCTGGTGGCCATGGCCGCCGGCGAGGCGTCCCAGCTGTCCGGCGCAATCCCGCTGCATATGGAGTTCCGCTTCAAGCGCGCATCGGACGGCGCAATCCGATGGCTCGCCAGCCTAGGCCGCGTGATCGTGGACGATGCCGGGCGGCCCAGGCTCATTGGCGTGACTCTGGACGTCACCGGGCAGCGGCAGGCGGAGGAAGACCTTCGTCTGGCTAATGCCAAGCTGCACGCGCTCAGGAATCTCCCCCAAGCTGCCGTCGCAGTGAAGCAGGCTGGGAGACACTTTTCAAAGGCCGGCGTCATGTCCGGCTACACCAGACACGAGGTGTTCGGCCGCGGCAGAGCGGATCGAACCCGCGATCTGGGACAAGCCGCCCCGGCGGAGGCCGATGCCCGCCGCCCAGCCGGAGCCGGCCATGCGAAGGAGGGTGGATTTGGGAAGGAAGCCCACTGGCCAAACATCGCCGCGGGGACAGCGCCACCTGACATCAAGAGGCTAAACGGCGGCGACGCGTCGCGAAATAGCGGGGGACGCTTGCGCCCCGCTGCCGGGCGGGCGGTTTTCGGAATGGCGAACGTCGACCTCGACGGCAACTGGACACTGGTAGACGGCCGCTTCTGCAAACTGCTCGGCTACACGCGCCGGGAACTGCTCGCGAAGACCTTCGTGGAAACGACGCATCCGGATGACATCGCCGGAAACCTGGAAGTCATCCGCCACCTGCTGACGGGTGATTCTGCCGTTCTGGGCATGGCAACACGGTACCTCCAGAAGGACGGTTCGCAAATACAGGCCACTCTGACGGTTTCGCTGACACGCCATCGCGACGGTACGCCGCGGCACTTCACCATGATGGTGGAGGACGTGTCCGATCCCGTGTCCGCCGAAGCGTCGTTGCTCGGGAGCGAGCGGGGCTTCTTTCAGATCTTTGAACACGTGCCACTGCCAAGCTACCTGATCGACCCGTTCACCGCGTCCATCGTGGACTGCAATGACGCCGCCGCGGCGATGCTGGGCTATGAGCGCAACGTGCTGCGGAGCATGCGGGTGGCTGACATCGATGCCGCCATGGGCGGCGACGGCGCCGACACCGTTTCGCGCCAGCCCATGCTGGCCGGACAGCCGGTCCAGTCCGAGACCAGGCACCGGACGCGATCGGGCGAGGTCCGCGACGTCATCGTCGCGGCCGTCTCCATAGATATCGGCGGGCGTCCGCTAGCGCACTGGTTGGTCGTCGACATCACCGAGCACAAGCGGACGGAGGCCGAACTCAGGCGCCTGGCCGGGGACTTGGAAATCCGGATGCGCGCCGAGGCGGCAGCGCGTGAGACGGCACAGAGCCGCGTGTCCCGAATCGAGCACCTGGCGGCGCTGGCGCAGATTGCGGGCGGCATAGCGCACGAGTTCAACAACTTGCTCCAGGCCGTGCAGGGCAGCGCCGCCATGATCGCGCGCCATCCGGAAAAAACAGAGAACGTGCGCCGCTACGCGCGCATTGTGGCGGAAGCCGCGAGCCAGGGCGCATCCATCACGGCGCGGCTGCTGGCATTTGCGCACCGTGGCGACCTGTGCGCCGAGGCAGTCGATGCGGCCACGATCATCGAGGGCATACACGATGCACTGGCGATCACGCTCGGTCCTGCCATCACACTCCAGGTTGAAACGGAGGCCGCCCTGCCGCTTCTTTTGGCAGACAAGGCTCAACTGGAACTTGCGCTGGTGGCCTTGGCGGCCAATGCCGGCGACGCGATGCCGCACGGGGGGATACTGACCCTGTCGGCGGCAATCGAAACAGCCGCAATGAATCAGATGCACTGGGCCGGCATCTCCCCGGGCAGCTATGTGCGCATCGTCGTCGGCAACGCAAACGACTTGAACGCGAACGGCACCACGCACGGCTTCGAGCCGTTCTTCACAACGAAGCCTTTGGGACAAGGCGTTGGCCTGGGCTTGGCTCTGGTGAAGGTTTTTGCCGAGCAGTCCGGCGGAGGCATGGCCATCGACACCGCACAGGAGCATGCCACGCGGGTCGCCATCTGGCTCCCGCTGGCCCGTAACGTGCCTGAGCCATACCAGACTGTGGCCGCCCAACAGCGGCAAACGCTGGCCGGCGGGACACCCGTTTTGGTTGTCGACGATGATCCGCTCGTCCTCGAGACCGTGGCAGCCCAACTGGAGGACGAGGGCTTCATGGTCACCACTGCGACGAATGGGATACAGGCGCTGGGTCTGCTTGATGAAGGACTGCCGGTGCGCGCGCTCGTGTCCGACCTGTCGATGCCGGGCATGGACGGCGTGAGCCTGATCAGGGAGGCGCAGACCCGCCGTCCAAGTCTACCAGCGGTGTTGCTGACAGGCTATGCTGAAGAACCTGTCCTGATGGCGCTGGGCAACAGGATCAAGGGGCGTTTTGCGCTCGCCAGGAAACCGGTCCGCGGATCGGAGCTGGCAGCCCGCCTGAATGCCATCACCGCGGAGGCGGAGACGGGGGGCGATAGGACCGGATAGCCGGGCGGGTTCTCCGCGCTGAAAGGAGCAATTCCCGCGTTCGTTACCAAGTGCGTAGACTTATATCAGCTGCGCTCTTGGCTATTGTGAGAGCAGCAGGGGGCTATCCATATCGCTAGACGGCGGCACGCCCACGGCGCACCGGGTTACGCAAACGTCTTCAGTTTGACGCGGAACGTCTTGTAGTCGATGCCCAGCCGTCGCGCCGCCGCGGCCTTGTTCCCACGAGCCTCGGCAAGAGCATTCAGGATCGATTCGCGTTCGACCTGCTGAACACGTTGCTGCACGAGATCCCGGAGTGGCGCATCGAGGATCGAGGACGACCGGGGAATAGTTGTGTGTATGAGCGGCGACTTGGGTTGGCGGGCGCGGCAGGCAAGCCTGGATATCCTGCGCCGTGACCTTGGTCGCCGCAGTCAGACAGGCGCGCCGTACCACGTTGCGCGATTGCCGGACATTTCCGGGCCATGAGCAGCTTCGAAGCAGATCCAACGCATTTTCGCTGATATCCCGTTCCCCGCCTCCAAGCGCTTTTTGACTCTGATGGAGAAACCGGCGGGCCAGGAATTCGATATCTTCCGGTCAGCTGCGCAACAGCGGGACGACGATCGTGTACTCCGACAGCCGGTAAAACAAGTCAGGGCGGAACGTGACGCCGCCTTCGTCGCCCGACAGCGCCCCGTTGGTCGCAGCGATCACCCGAGTGTCGAGACGGATCGGCGTCGAGCCGCCGACGCGGTAGATCACCTGCTCTTCGACAACGCGCAGCAACGCCTGCTGCCCCACCGCAGACAGATTACAGACCGCGTCCAGAAGGATCGTGCCCCCGTCGGCCGCGAGCTCGAACCGACCGCGCCGCCGCTCACTGGCGCCCGTGTAGGCGCCACGCTCATGTCCAAAAAATTCTGACTCCATGAGCGATTCGACAATGGCCCCACAATCGAACACAACAAATGGCCGTGCCGTCCGTGAGTCGTGCGGTGCAATGCCTGAGCCACGACTTCTTTTCCGGTGCCGGTTCCCCCCGTGATCAGCACCGAATAGTCCGTGTTTAGAGCCTAGAGCCACCTCCATCTGCGTGATCAAGGATTGGATCGTTGGACCTCGCCCCATCAGGCCGGTTACGACCTCTCGCAAACTGACGCTCGACGGCTGCACCGGGCGCCGTTGCGCAATGGCATGCTTGACCGCGGCGTCACCAAGATGGTCGACCTCGACGGTCGAGCGCTCAGGCAACGTGTGCTTCGAGCAATTCTTCTTCAGCAACCCCCCGTTCAGAAACACCTGCCAGCCGCAAGCCTTCGGCGTAGAGCTCGCGGTCGGTCTGCCGTTCGATCGGCGTAGCCGCCAAGAATCGCTCGACGCTAAAACCTGGTTCGAGCGCCAGCAACCGCCGGCGCACAGCGGTCGCTTCCTGGGTGCGGCCAAGATGCCCCAGTGCTGCGAGGAAGGGTTTGAAGTTCTCCGAAAAGGTCGGGTTGATATCGGTGACTGCGCGTCCCGTGGCGACGGCAGACGCGTAGTCGCGTTTCAGGAGGTGAATGAGAATGAAGAATCCATCGAACAGGAAGACGTGCAGGTCGAGTGGCGAGATGCGCTTGTAGACATTGGCGCGTCGCTCGGCCTCATCGGTATCGCCCAGATAGGCTTGCGTGACCGCCGACAGCGCCCACGCCATGGCGAGATTCGGGTTGAACGATAATGCCCGCTCGTGCAGCGCCGCACCCTCGCGCGGTCGTCGTAGCACGGACGAGCGAACGTGGCCGGCAATGGTGAGCGCGCGCGCATCGTAGGGGTCGAGCACGATGGCGCGCTCGGCCATCTGGCCAGCTTTCTCCATGCTCGCCTGGGGTTGCTCGGCCCAGTCCTGGCCGAGCAGGAAAACGTGCCAGTAGGCATACCAGGCATGGGGCGCGGCATAATCCGGCTCCAGCGCGATCGCGTTGGCCAGGTACTCGCCCGCCTGCAAAAATTGGGCGCGGTCCATGCGCCCGATCAGCAGTACGGCGCGGAGCATGAAGTCGTAGGCTGTAGCGTCGCCAAGCGGTCGGGCGGCACTGCGGCGCGCTTCGATCAGAAGGATCTCCGAATCGATCTGTGCTACTACCTCGGCGGTGATATCGTCCTGCAGCGTCAGCAGATCGGTCGCATGGCGGTCGAAACGCCGCGCCCAGACCACCTGGTTGCCGGCGCGTAAATCGAGCAGCTTGACGGTTATCCGCAGCCGATCGTGCACCTTCTGGATCGTGCCATCCACCACGAAGTCCAGGCCGAAGGTGTGGCAGATCGCGCCTTCGTTGCGGATTCCGGTCATCGTGATCAGCCAATCCAGCCGATCGTGATCACCGATTCCGGCGGATCGTGATCACGCTGCGCGCCTGTGCTGAGGAGCGCCTGGCGGGCAGCGCGGGGCGGCTCTGGCCGTTGCCACTGACGGTTGTCCCGTCTCATTTTCCCCGGGCGTTCGTCAAGCACTCTTTGCGCTGTTGGTTGCCCGCCAGCAGACCCTGGCGCTGGCTAGCCGTAATGAACTCTCTTCCTGAAACCCCAGCCCCTTGTTCGACGCCTTGGCGTCGATGTGTCGGGACGCCCCTCGTCCCGACACCCCCTGCAGGCCACGGAGCGCAAGGCGAGTCAAAAGCGCCGCGCCCTTTCTTGCGCGGCGGGAGCGGAGCCACGCGCAGAACCGACCGTTTACGGTCGGGGCGAGCATGGTGAGCACCCACCTTTTTACTCGCCTTGCGCCTCCGTGGCACCGCGGCGTTGCCCCCGCTCGCCCATGCCAGCCGGCTGAGGGCACGCTGCGCAATCCCGCCGCCAACGCGCAGAAGCCGGTCCCGTTCAAACATCGGAGCCGCTCCCGCTGGCGGAGCCGTCAGTATCGGCTGGCGGGCTGACCGCGTTGCGCTTGCGCAGGCTGGGTCCTGTCAGCTGGATCCGATGCGCGCGGTGAACGACGCGGTCGAGGATCGCGTCCCCGAGCGTGGGATCGGCAATGACTTCATGCCAGCGATTCACCGGGATCTGGCTGGTAACCAGCAGCGAGCCCTTTTCATGGCGATCGTCGACGATCTCGAGCAGGTCGCGCCGCTGCTCGGCGTTCAGCGGCTCCGGTCCCCAGTCGTCAATGATCAGCAACCCGGTGCGTTCCAGCGTCCTCAACAGCCGCGCCAGCCTGCCCTCGCCCCGAGCGGTGGCGAGTTCGGCGAACAGCCGCGGCGCTCGCCGGTAGAGCACCGAAAACCCTTCGCGGCAGGCCTTATGGCCAAGTGCACAGGCGAGCCAGGATTTCCCCGTTCCGGTTTTCCCACAAATGATCAGGTTCTGGCTGTGGCGCAGCCAATCACAGTTCCCAAGCTGAAGAAACAGCTGGCGGTCAAGACCACGCACTGTTCGGAAGTCGGTGTCCTCGATGACTGCGCTCTGTCGCAGCCGTGCTTGCGTCAACCTGCGGCTCAGGCGTTTGTTCTCGCGGCTCGTGGCCTCGCGGTCGAGCAGCAGCCCGAGCCAGTCCTCGCGCGAGAGGTCGGCTGCCGCCGCCGCGGCCTGCAACTCGAGGAAGGCGTCGGCCATGGCGGTCAGGCCAAGGCTGCGCAGGCGATCGACCAGGGGATGGGTAAGCATCGGCTTTCCTTTCAGTGGGAACCGCGGGGGTTTGCGTGCAGCAGGTCGGCCTGCTGCTCCGGCGCGCGCCTCCTGGCGGTTCTTCAGGATGGCGGCGGCCGAAGAGGATGAGCGGAGGGCATGCAACCGCCCGGCGTCGTGGCGCGGGATGCCGAAGCAGGAGCAATCCCGGTGCCGGGCTGGACGCACAGTGTGCGTTCCAGACCGTGCATTGTCCGGGCCGCTGGATGCTTTGGCGACGGCCATTATTTCAATGATAGTAGCTCGGGCCGCGGATGTTCTCGTGCAGCAGGCTCGGCTGCTCCGGCTCGGGTGGCTTTCTGTCCTGGCGGTTCTTCAGGATCGTGGCGACCGACGAGTAGGAGCGGGTGCCGAGCACCAGCGCGCGGGCGCAGGCGGCATCCAGCCGCTCGGCGTCGTAGCGCTTCGCCAGCCCGAGGATGCCAATGCACGAGCGGAACCCCTGCTCGGGATGCGGCCGCGAACGCAGGATGACCTCGACCAAGGCCTTGGTGTCGTCGCCGATCGACCCCGCTTCGCGGAGGATCCGCTCATGCGTCCAGTCGCGGTAGCGCCGGTGCGAGCTCGGCATATGGTCCGCGACCGTTGTCGGCCGATTCGGGCGCCGGCTGCGCAGGTGGGCCGCCACCAGCCTGCCTCGGTGGAATATTTCTATCGTTTTGGCAGTGGCGCGTGCCTCCACCTCGGTGCGGAGCAATCGGAATGGCACGGAATAGAAGTGCTTGTCGAATTCGATATGGTAGTCGATGTTCACACGGCAGCGTTTCCATTCGGCGTATTCATAGGGCGTGGGCGGCAGCTGCGCCAGGGCTGGCAGATCGACCTGTTCGTAGAGTGCTCGTCGTGTGGTGCCCCAGCCGCGCATCACCCGGCTATTCAATTGTACGACCAATTCCCGGATGGCCTTGTTCAGTTCTGCCAGCGAGAAGAAGCGATGATTGCGAAGCCGCGCTAGAATCCAGCGCTGTACTACTTGCACGCCAACTTCGACTTTTGCCTTATCCCGGGGCTTGTACGGCCGAGCCGGGATCACTGCGGCACCGTAATGCCGGGCCATGTCGGCATAGGTCCGGTTGACCAGCGGCTCATGGAAGCAGGCCCGGGTGATCCCGGCGCGGAGGTTGTCGCTGACAATCTGGCTCGTGACGCCGCCAAAGAACGCAAACATATTGGCGTGGGCGGCTATCCAGTCTGGCAGCGACTGTGTCCAGGTCGCTTCTGCATAAGTATAACTGGAGGCACCCAGCACGCCAACGAACACCTCTGCCCGCCGCACCTCTCCCGTAAGCCCATCTATTACTTCCATACTGTGGCCAGCGTAATCGACGAAGACTCGCTCACCGGCGGTATGCACCTGGCGCAGTGTCGGCTTCAGCCGGCCGACCCATTCGCGGTAGAGGTCGCAAAACCATGAGTAACCGAATCCGCTCTGGCCGCCAGGACCGTCGCGGTATTCTTCCCACAACAGCGCCAGCGCCTCAGCGCTCTCGAGGATTGACCCGGGTTTGCTCAGGGGAGTTGACCCACTGAACTTATTCCCATCACTCGTGACATCGTTGACGGCGCTTCCTTTCGACCGAGCTGCCCACTGGTTGGCGCGAGGCTGGCGCGCGCCAACGATCCGGGACGCGCTTATGTGCGGGCAGACCCTGAGGTGGCATCCGAGGAGGGGCGGCGGGGTGCGACATGCTGCCAGGCGGAGGCTCCCCTGCCGCCGGAATGCGCAGCCCGACCTCGCGACTGGCGTGCCCGTGGTGCGCCACGTCCCCGGCAGGCAGTGGTGCTGCGTGCTGAGGTTGTTCGCACGGGCTCCCGACGTGGGCTTCGGCAGGCCATAACGAGTCAGTGAGCAGCAACTTCAGAGTCTTGCGGGGGCTGGACTTCCCGCATCGGGCCAGACAGTGTGCCTTTATGCGCAAAGGCGAGACCTCCCTGGAGCATGGGCGAGCTGTCGAGTGGGCGGCCCAACAGGGATGTGGATCCCTTGGCGCGCGCCAAGGCGCAGCAAGGGACCTGTTGGCGCGCGCGCAACTCATTAGCCGCAACGTCAGAGTCTTGCGGCGGCTGGACTTCCCGCATCGGGCCAGACAATGCGCCTCTATGCGCAAAGGCGAGACCTCTCTGGAGCATGGGCAAGCTGTCGAGTGGGCGGCCCGACGGGCGCGCGCGGCAACTCATTGGGATGCCGGCGGGCACCGGGACTGATTGCGCATAAGCAACGGCGAAGTAACGGACGTCGGACTGGCAGACCAGATAACGTTGGCTGCGGTTGCGCGTGCGGATAAGGGAGCATCTAGCTCCTAACTGCTTATCTCGGTCGTCACATGGATTGCCAGTTCTCGACCGGGTTAGTTGCCTGAGCCCCCTGACAGCCCAAGCAATTCTTTCCACCCCTGCGTCGTGGAGGCCGCCAGACAAGTCCTCCTCGCCCCACTGCCCATTTCTGGAGCCTGCAGATGCGGGCGGCAGAGTGCGTGAGCTCCCGTGGCTGGTGGGACGGCCACCATTGCGAGGGGCTCTGCCCCTCGCGCTCCCCGGGATATTTAATCCAAAATGATGTTGGCTTGGTAGAGTGGGTTCGCGGGAAGTCGCAGCGGAAACAGTGTCTGGAGTGTCCTCGACAGTGCAGGTCGTCTATCCGCCGCTGGAGCATATTGCGCGTGAGCGATAAAGAGGTAACGGACGTTAGGTCGGCAGGCTAGGTAACGCCGAGCTACGGTTGCGCGTGCGGATGCGGGAGCATCTAGTTGATGTTGGCTTGGTAGAGTGGGTTCGCGGGAAGGCGCCAGGCGGAAACAGTATCTGGAGTGTCCTCGACAGTGCAGGTCGTCTATCCGCCGCTGGAGCATATTACGCGTGAGCGACAAAGAAGTAACGGACGTTAGGTCGGCAGGCTGGTGGGACGGCCACCATTGCGAGGGGCTCTGCCCCTCGCGCTCCCCGAGATATTTGATCCAAAATGATGTTGGCTTGGTAGAGTGGGTTCGCGGGAAGCCGCAGCGGAAACAGTGTCTGGGGTGTCCTCGACAGTGCAGGCAGGGTCCGCCGAGCGAATTGCCAGTGAGAGACTGGCGGTGTGTCGCTGGCCGGCGGCATACGGGAAGTCAGGCCGCTCCGCGTGCCCGCATCTGCGTCGTGATCCGCGTGCGCAACCGCCTCATCCGGTCAAGTCTGACAACCAACACATGCGCAGCCGGCGGGTCCGCTTCTACGAGCAAAAGTGGATCCGTTTCCGTGAGCGCTGAGGGCCAGCGTCACGTTCGGCCGCCGCACCTCGCGGTGCACCACCGCCCAATCCGGCACCGGTCGCCGGTCCGCCGCCAGGTCCGGCGGCGCCGGATTGTCCGGCGACAATCAACACGGTTGCCCGCGACAATCAGGATGGATGACGCCGGGTTCGGCCGGAGGTCGGGCGTAGCCCGGCCGTAGGCCGAACCCGGCGTCGGCGCGGCCTCCTGCGGGGGGCCGACCTGCGACTCCGTGACGCTAGCCGAATGTCGGGGCTCTCAACTCCCCAGGAGAGAGCGCCGGTGTCCGGCAAACACATCACGGATCAGCAGGTGAGACTTTATATGGAATTCCGCCGAACCCACACGCGAGAGGCCGCCGCCGCCAAGACGGGCCTCAGCACCACCACCGGCGCTCGGCTCGAGGCCGATCCCCGGTTTCCCTCTCAGAAGCAAACCCCGCACGGGCGTCGCAGGCCGGATCCGCTGGCGGCGATCTGGGACAGCGAGATTGTCCCCATGCTGGAGGCGGTGCCCGGTCTGCGGCCGATCACCATCCTGGGCGAGATGCTGCGCCGGCATCGCGACCTTCCCGCCGGGACGCGCCGCACCCTGGAGCGCCGGGTGCGCATCTGGCAGGCGATCCACGGTCCCGAGCGCGACATGATTTTCCGCCAGGACCATCCACCGGGAAAGCAGGGCCTGTCGGACTTCACCACTGGCGACCCGCTTGGCGTAACGATTGCGGGCGTGCTGCTCGCGCATCGGCTCTATCACTTTCGGCTGGCGTTCTCCGGCTGGCAGCATGCCGAGGTGGTGCTCGGCGGCGAGAGCTTCGTCGCCCTGGCCGAGGGCTTGCAGAATGCCCTGTGGGCGCTCGGCGGTGCGCCGCACGAGCACCGCAGCGACAGCCTGTCGGCGGCGTTCCGCAACCTCAACCGCGAGGCCGCCGAGGACCAGACCGAGCGCTACGAGGCCTTGTGCAGCCATTATCGCATGACGCCGACCCGCAACAATACCGGTGTTGCGCACGAGAACGGCTCGATCGAGGCAAGTCACGGGCATCTAAGGGCGGCGCTTGAGCAGGCATTGTTGCTCCGTGGCAGTGTGGACTTTGCCGAGTTGGCGCTCTACCGCCGCTTCGTTGCTGAAGTGGTCGGCCGGGCCAATGCCGATCGACGCCGGGAACTGGAGATTGAGCGTCCAGCGCTCAAGTCGCTGCCACCGCGCCGCACCGCTGACTTCGAGGAGGAGCTGGTCTACGTCACCCGTAACGGCGGCTTCCTGCTACGCCGCGTGTTCTACACCGTGCCGTCGCGGCTGATCGGCCATCGTCTGCGGGCACGTATCTACGATGACCGGATCGAATGCCTCCTCGGCGGCGAGCTGGTGCTGACGCTGCGACGCGGTCGGGCACCGCAAGGCCGCGCCATGCGCGGCCGCACCATCCACGTCGTCGACTACCGCCATGTGATCCACGCGCTGCGTCGTAAGCCGCAGGCGTTGCTCAACCTGGTCTATCGCGATCAGCTGTTCCCGCGCGTGGCGTTCCGCCGCGCCTGGGACGCGCTGCTCGCCGCCGGACCGCCGCGCACTGCCTGCCGGATCATGGTCGGCCTGCTCGCGCTCGCGCATCAGCGCGGCTGCGAGGCGGAACTGGCGGCCGAACTGGAAGCGCTCCTCGATGCCGGGACGCTGCCGGACCTCAAAGCCCTGGAGGCGAAGTTCGCCCCGGCCAGTTCCAGCTTGCCGCACGTCAGCGTCGCCTTGCCGTCGGCCGGCACCTACGACGCGCTCCTCGGCAATGACGCGGTGGAGGTCTCGTCATGAGCAAAATCACCGCCGACACCGCCCGGCTGCCGCTGATGCTGAGCGAGTTGCGGCTGCCTGCCATCAGCCGCCTTTGGCAGGACATCGCCGCCCGCGCCGACAAGGAGGGCTGGCCCGCCGCGCGCTTCCTCTCGGTCCTCGCCGAGCTGGAAATTGCTGAGCGCGTCAAACGGCGCATCGAGCGCCATCTCGTTGAATCCCGCCTGCCGCCGGGCAAGACGCTCGACAGCTTCGACTTCAACACCGTGCCGATGCTGAGCAAGGCACACGTCATGGCGCTGGCCTCCGGCGACACCTGGTTGGCTACGGGCGCCAATTTGCTGCTGTTCGGCCCACCTGGTAGCGGCAAGAGCCATGTTTCAGCGGCGCTCGGCCGCGCCTTGATCGAGAACGGCTACCGTGTGCTGTTCATGCGCACCACCGACCTCGTTCAACGCCTGCAGGTGGAACGACAGGCGTTGCAACTGGCGGCGGCCATCGCCAGACTCGACAGGTTCCATCTGCTGATTCTCGATGACATTGCATACGTTACAAAGGACCAAGCCGAAACCAGCGTACTGTTCGAGTTGATCGCCGCTCGATACGAACGCCGTTCGCTGATGATCACGGCAAATCAGCCATTCGGAGAATGGAACAAGGTATTCCAGGATCCGGCGATGACCGTCGCGGCCATCGACCGCCTGGTCCACCATGCCACGATCTTCGAGATGAACGTCGAAAGCTACCGACGGCGCACGGCTGTCGGACGCAAGACGAAGGCCGACCGCCCATCCGGCGACGAGCCCGGCTGATCCCGGATGCCCCTGATTGTCGCTGCCCAGCGGCAATCAGGACCGGGCCGCGCAGCACGCCTTGCCAGCGGCAATCAGACCCGGCAATCATGCCGCCAAGCGGTGTCACAGGTATCCATCCTGATTGTCGCCAGCAACCGTCCTGATTGTCGCGCTACACCGGATACAGCAGCGCCTCCAGTTGCCCGTCATCAAGCCCCTCGGGCAGCGGCCACGCCAGTCCCGCCCGGCCCGCTCGCGCCACATAGCCGTGCACCGCACCCTGGCTGAGCCCCACGCTCCGCGCCACCACCCGCTGCGAGAGCCCCTGGCCCAACCGCAGCCGCAAAACCTCCCGGATCTTCCGCATTGCCACCCTCTCGCCAGGCATCTCGGTCCCTCGCTCCTCTGCAAAGGACCGACACTACCCACGGTTGAAAGACTGTCAGCGGGTGGCCGGAACGACGCCCCGTCCCAGCGCGATCACGATCACCGGAATCGGTGATCACGATCCGCCGGAATCGGTGATCACGATCGACTGGATTGAGTGATCACGATCAAACGGAATCGGTGATCACGATCGACCGGAATCCGCACCTTCGTCCCGGAAGTCCGCGACGTCGCGGGCGAGCGAGTCGGAGGCGACCACGAACATCCGGCGAAACCGCGAGAGCGCCAAGGTGATCTCCGCCGCCAGCCCCGGCGCCAAAGGCGCTTCCTCTTCACTGGTGCCGATGAGGTGCATCGGCAGCACGCCGATATGGGTGCTGTCGCGGGCGTCGCGCGGCTCGGTCAGTGGCTCGCCGGTCGGCGCGGATTCGTCCAGTGTCCCGCTTGGCGGGCCAGCGGCGGTTTCGCCGGCGACCGGGGCCGGCTGCTCCGCCTTCGGCGTATGGACCGGACGGGCGGGGATCCGGCTGCCCGCCGGGCCGCGGATTTCGACAAGCATCTGCTGGGTTTCGCGCGACGGCGCCGCATCCATCAGGTCGGCGAGCACGGTTCGGCAGCGGTCGTACGCGTGAATTGCCATACCTTTCTCGCCGCGCGAGGCGTGGATGCCCATCAGCGTGCGCCAGGCGCCTTCATGCGCACGGTCGATCTGCAGCAGACGTTGCGCGGCCAGGAACGCCGCCTCCGGTTCGACCTGCTCGCGCAGCACCGCTTCGGCCACCCTGCGGGCGTGGTCCCGCAAGCGCTCACGCTCGCTGGCGAGCCAGGCATCGAACGCCCCACCGATCCCCCCCAGTCCCTCCAACAGATCGCCGTCCAGCAGCGACAGCGAGCCGTGTTGGTCGGTCGTCGCGCGCATCACCTCGTGCACATCGACCCAGACAGCACCGGGCTTCAGCGAGATATGGTCGCGGGTCACTACTGTCCGGTTAAAAATCCAGGAAATTCAACTGGTTATCATCTTGTGCAACTTCGAAACTGGCGGCCTCGCGAGAGAATGCCGTCTGGATCTCGATCTTTTCAAAGACCGCCACCGAAAAGACCTGCAGCAATGTGTAGAGAGGCGCCTCCAGCTGGAG
>Ga0302189_10001904_pt1 | contig 17096 bp, 16 predicted proteins | sample II_Bog_E2_2_FD_194551 | JGI IMG/M metagenome (GOLD analysis project Ga0302189, IMG submission 194551) | Peat permafrost microbial communities from Stordalen Mire near Abisko, Sweden - II_Bog_E2_2 | ecosystem: Environmental > Terrestrial > Soil > Wetlands > Peat | place: Sweden: Abisko...
AGCAACCCCGTGACCAGCTTTGCGCTACTCGCGCTCGCTCTCGACTTCGGACGCGACAAGATTAGGTTCGACCTATCCATGGGTGACGCCATGATCCACCACTCCCGAAACATTCTTGCACAGAGGTTCCTTGATACCGACGCCAAGTGGCTTTTCATGATGGATGACGACATCATACCGTCGATCGGTCGTCCGGCGTGGTCTCGCACTTGGGTGGCCAATATGCGCAAAGTACAAGATGTGCCATTGCAACGCCATGTCTTACATCGTCTGATTGGATCGGGAAAAACTTTAGTGGGCGGAGCGTACTTCGGACGGCAGGAAGGCGCTCCAATCATGTGCAGTAATCGCAACCTCGCTGAACGGGCTCGCGCATATGAGGACGCAGTTGTTGAGGTGGATTGGGTGGCAACTGGATGCCTGCTGATTCATCGAAAGGTCTTTGAAGACATGCAGAAGAAGTTCCCCGAGCTGAAGAGCGAACAGAAAGACATTCCGTTCGATTATTTCCGTCCCATGAACCACGAGACAGGAGAGGATGTTTCGTTCTGCATCAGGGCCAAGAAGTCCGGCCACCAGCCTCACGTTGACCTTGGACTTCCTGTGAGTCACGTCGGGTATCGCTGTTACTAACCAAAACCACTATGAAAAAACCCATCTACGGCTTTTATGAGCCACATCTCGCATTCCAGCAGAACGAAGAATTTGCCTGCGCTAATCTCTGGAAAACATCTTGGAGTCAAAACGGATGGGAGCCAACCATGCTCAATGCCACGCACTCCAAGGCGCACAAACTTCACGCGCAGCTCGTGAAGAAAATCCTTGAGGAGTCAAAGAAAGGAAGCCCGGTATTCGCTCCTCGATACACCCGTTGGTGCGCCTTGTCTATGGCCGGAGGCGGATGGATGAGCGATTACGACACAGTCAATGTTGGGTTCACCCCGCAGATGTCCGACGAGCTTGAAAAGAAAGCACATCGTCACCTCAACACGCACCGCTTGGCATACGTCTTCTACGCAACCAAAGAGATGGCGGACGCGGCCATACTCGCTTTCATTGAGAACGAACTTACAAACGATCGCGTGCCGGTAACGGAAGCCGTGATCCTGCGCCACACGAGCAAGTCTCTCAACAAGGTGGTGAATGAACTCTTCCATCCAAACACTTCCGATCCGTTGCGCAGCGAGCAAATGGCGGAGTATGTGGACACGAAGCCCAAGGGTGTGAACCTAGTAGCTCCCGGGCTGTGAAAAAAATACTGATAGTATTTTCATATACAGAAAGTAGCTATCGGGCCGCAATGGATGCCCTGCTAACCGTCATGCACGGCGGAGCAAAAAACCATCACGCCGACATTGCCCTGTATCACCGATTTGACGTGCCAGCGATGCCTCAAGATGTGATCTATTCGCTCAATCAGGTGTACGAAAATGTCATTGACTTGGAAAGTTTTAGGATGATGAGCGCAATGACTGGATCATCGCCTGTTCCGGCTTCGTTTTCGAGAATTGAGCCGTTTATTCAACGCTACAAATGCGCGTGCTTTGTCGATCATGGATCGCTGCCGCTTCGGCCAGACTGGATTGAAGAATTAAGCAGGCTATGGGATTTCTATGACCAGCATGTTGTTGGGAACTGGACTCCTAGAAGCAGCTACGGAAACCCAACCGACTGTATTGGAAAGATGCACCCAAACGCCATGTGCTCTGCCGATTTCATTTGTCATTTTTCACGCCACTCTTTCGACTCTTGCGACGCGAATTGGAGTGAACATAATGCCATGATGATGCGGGATTTTGGATGGCAAGGAACCAGGGCGATACAGATTGCTGAAGGCGTGCTTTCGCCTGACGTAATTAATCACAAGCGAGACAGTGGATGCGTATTATTGCACAGAACGATATGAACACATTTCTGCACTCGGGCCACATAGGAGACATTATTGCATCACTGCCAGCGGTAAGGGCCGAAGGAGGGGGACATCTAGTAATAACGGACAACGATGATAATGTTCACCTGAAGATGGCGGGCAGGAAATACGAAGCAATCAGACCGCTTCTTGTAGCACAAAAATATCTACATGCGGTTTCGTTCAGAAATCATACAGGCGGGGTAACACACGACTTTCGAGGATTCCGTAGATATTGGGGAACAGGCACAATCCCTGAGTATCACGCTAAAGCAATCGGCGTGGACATCAGCTATGAAAAATGGCTTGATGTAGAACCGCTGCAATCAATGAGAGGGCGCGTTGTGATTTCAAGAAGCCCGAGATATAGGAATTACAACTTCCCATGGAAAGCAATCCTCAAGCGCATAGGAGACAGGGCGATATTCATTGGAGTAGATGATGAGCCAAAGGCATTCATGCAAGAGACCGGAATCACGCTGGAGCAGCACAAGTGCTATGACTGCCTTGACGTGGCCCGGGCCATTGCCGGGAGCGACCTATTCATCGGAAACCAGTCCTCTCCATTTTGGATGGCAGCAGGTCTCAATCATCCGTGCATTCAGGAAACATGCCTCGATATTCCTGACAGCATTGTTCCGTACAACACTGCGCGTTATGTGCGAGACGGAGCCATAAACTACGACGAACTCGGAATATGAGAACGCTCGTAATTACTGGAGCATCCCCGGAGATGCATCCCCTGCTCGACGCCACGCTCCCATCCAAGCAGGCATGGACAAGCTTGCACGGATACGACCTCAAGGTCATTAGGGAGTGGAAACCTGACGCGCTTTATGGATTTGGAGGCAGGATTGGATTTCTGCGCGTACTTTCAGTGTTTGACTCCCTGCGCGAATACGATTCCTGTATGTGGATTGATGGAGATGCGTTCATTACGAATTTGCGATTTAGAATTGAGAGTTTTCTGTCAGATGCGGCGATATTCTCCGCATCGTTTGACTGGACGGAAACATCCCGATTCAGTAGTGGAAACTTTGTGATTAGAAAGGGCGGCAGGCTTCAGGAGTTGATGGACGAATTTATCATTTACGGTCACAAATATATCGACCACCCCGAGTGTGATCAGTGGGCGCTTAATGAGATTGCTATCGACCCCAAGTTCTCGGAGCTGTTCTCGATTCTTCCACGACGATTTCTAAACAGCGTTCCGACCGAAGTGAAAAAATACTGGAAAACCGAAAAGAGAGAGATTGCGGAACCGTGGACGCCCGCATCATTTCTGGCTCACCTTACCTGCGCAAGTCACGAGGATCGATTGAGAGTTGTGCAGACATACAGCGAGTGGAAAAACAGCTATTGAAAAAAGATAGTTGACGGTCGTGTGTCTTTGTCCTACATCTTCACACAAGCACAGTGCGCTGCCTCTGTTATGGCGGTGACTTGGTGGGAGTCAAAAGACCCACCGAATAGGTCGTAAACAAAAGCTGCCTCGGCCTTCAGCGACGATAGCAAACTCTCCCAAAGAAACGGGATCGAGCCCGCAAGGTCTCCGTCCAATCTTCCTGAGTCGTCGCCTCATCACAACCAAACCCGGTGGGTTGGTGGCACAGGAGAAACACACAACCACTATGGCCAACAATTGTATTCCTATCGCTCAGGTGCAGAACTTCGCGTCGAAGGACGTGAATCGCATCATTGGGCAAATCGCCAAGGTTCTGGCTCGCACCAGCCCCTACATCAACTCCATCGGCGGCGGCACGCTTCCAAACGTCTCTGACGTGGTTCGTTCCGTTGTCGAGGAAATGGCGGTTCCTCAAGCCAGCCTTGCTGCTCCAGTATTCGTCAATGACACTGCCCTCTGCGGTGTTGGAGCGAATCCTGATCAAGTCGGCTCCACTGAGTACACCTTCCAGCTTCAGACCCTTCGTGGTGCAGGCCCTCGCGTCTGCGTCAAGCAGGCTCGCACGGCTTTCAAGGGCTCGTACCTTCAGGCTCAGGTCTCTCTTGAGAAGACCATCATGCAGATCATCAACGCTGACATTCGGTATCAGTACCTTGTCCAGTCCGGCATCAAATATGTCGTGAACTCGACTCAGGGCTTCTACTCGAACCTCACCGGCGACATGCAGCAGATCAACACCAGCTTTGCTGCGATCCTCCCTGACAGCGCCTTGAACTTCAAGACGCTCTACAAGATCGGCTCGTTCCTCCGCGAGGAGATGCTTGCCGAACCATTTGAGACTGCCGATGGCAAGTTCTTCAAATGCTTCTTCAGCAACGACCAGATCGAGAATCTGCGCAACGATGCTGATGTCAAGGAAGACCTGATTGGTCTCACGACCGGCTCCTTCAAGCTGGGCGAACAGGCAATCAGTGGCTACACCTTCGAGGGCTATCGCGGCTTCGCGTTCGCTGTCGATCAACAGCCTCTGCGTGCAACTGGTCTCTTCAGTGACCCAAACAACAACAACGCCACCCTGCCGATCTTGGTATCCCCAATCGTCGCCGGTGTCGTTACCAACGGCTTCGGACAGCGCCGCAACCCTGCTTGGGTGAATGCGCCTTACGAGGTTGGTTTTGTGGTCGCCGGTGACGCCTTCAAGCGCCTCACCCCTGAGAGCTATGTTGGCGAAGGAACCTTCAAGTTTGCCCCTCAACTCTCCATGGGAGAGCTGGAGTGGACTTACTTCCGCGACAACGATTGTAACCTCTACGGGGATTACGGTCAGCACATCTACCAGATTCAGAGGGCTATCCAGCCAGTCCGTCCTCAGAATGTGGTCTCGGTGTTCTACAAACGCTGCCCATTTGATGGTGTGCCGCTTCCTTGCAGCACGGTGACTACCGGCCTGTAAGTTCTGATTCATGACACGGGTGGCCCTCGGTAAAACGGGGGCCATCAAGCCGTGAATCAAACCTCAACCGATCGAAACCATGCCTGACCCGCTTCCCCACTTTGATACCAATCAGCCAAGCCTGTACGACGTTTACCGGGAGCTTGGTGAACTTAGCACCAAGGCGGACGAAATGCTTGAAAACCAGTCGGATTTTAAGAAGCAGTTCATTGCAAACGATAAGCGAATAGCAAAACTCGAACAAGAGTGGGCTAAAGTGGCCGCGCTGGGGGTTGCTGTATCTTTAGTCGTGACATGGCTGGTAAATACGGTAAAGATTCACATTACCCAGTAAGACACCAACCCGCAAAGCACCATGACGCCATCTATTCCAGCATATCCAGTGACGAGCGAATCGAACTTCCGCAACACGGTCGTCTATTGGTTGCAGCAAATCTGCACTCAGCTCGCCGCATCAAGCTCGGGCGAATTGGTATGGGTTCCGACTCCGGCAAACGACACTGACTTTTCGGTTCTTCCCGGTGCTGCAATTCCAGCAGGGAATCAGGTCTATCTGGCCAATCGCGACGCGAACACGCTGTGGGTTATTTCCGCAGCAGATGCCAAGTGGAAAATCATCAACAAGTCATCCCTATCCTAACCAAAAATCACATGAACAAAATACGCGCCACAATCGCCGCATTCTTTGCGGTAATTGCAACGACATTCGCCGCAACGGGAGACATTCCGTATGCACAGCAGAACACAAATGGGCAGAATGTGTTCAATGTTTTGAATGGTACAGGATTCCCATACATCAACTCTCCCGGCGCAACATTAACGGTCAGGACGGATGTTTTGACCAACGGCGGAAGCTACGGAATCAACATCACCAACGGAAGCGTTCCGGTTTCCGTTATGGCCTATGGGGCAAAGGGCGGGACAAACGACGATACTTCCGCCTTCTCCAATGATATTGCATCAAACTCAGATATTTATGTTCCGGCAACAGGCGGGGAGATGGCTGGATCAGCAACGCTTACCACTACTACAAATTTCACAAACGGTCAGACTGTTTCAGTTGGACTTGATACATACATCTTCACAAATACCATTTCAGTAACCCAAAATCCAGCGTACTCATATAGAGTGCTCATTGGCAGTAATGCCGCTGCATCGCTATACAACCTGGCCTCCAGCATGAATCTATGGGGTGGAGAAGGGTATCTGTATGGGTGGCCTACGCATATATTAAAATGCGGAAAGGCATCTATATCTGGAACAAACGCGATGACGGTGACTGCAATATATAATGGAACATGGTCTAAGTATATTTCACTCGCATCATCCACAAATGCCGCGTGGTCAAGTACCAATTTAATTGGCGGGGTTGACAGCTATTCCATTTCACATATGATTCCAATCCCGTCACATCGCCACATAATTTTTGCGAGCGGCGTTGCCATATCCAGAATTACCAATACTTTATCAGAGTCAGAAAGTATATTTTTTGAGAACTCTGATCAGACCAATGGAAACACCGGAATAACACTAGAGGGTTTAGGTGATGGGGTCGCCCTAGACTGCAATGGTATTTACCAGTTAAGAAATGACGCTAATGGATGGTGCGGAATGGGTTATAGGTTTAGTCGAGTTAGAGGCATTACTATTAAGGGAGTTCATATCATCAATCCCCTGAATTTCGCTCACTTCTTTGCTGAATGCAATAATGTTCAAGTTGTCGATTGCTCGGTACACGAAAATTGGTCTGACTCAAACAATACGATCCTTAATGGAGGACTCCACCTAAACTCTGATGGATTGCACTTTGACGGATGCAATGATGTTTCTGTCGATGGGTTTTGGGGATATTCTCAAAATGATGATTTTATCGCGATTAATCCTTACGATGGGCCGACAAATCCTGCGGTTCTTTATACCAATTCTGTTGGTGGAAATGGCACAGCGTTTAATTATGTATTAAGTCGAATCAAAGGAGATACAGGAGGAGGGTTTTCGTGCAATGAGCTTGGATATTTTGTAATACCTGGATTTCCTGCCGCAGTACGCCTCCTGGCAACCTCTACTAATACAATATCAAATGTAACATTCAAGGACTGCTCTGACACAACATTTTACGCAGCAAATTTCCTTGGGAGTGGATCAAATTCTATTATTAATAGTCTAAAATTTATTCGGTGCGATTTCAGTCGGTTAATCACCCCTCCGTCAGAATATGGACGAACTATCGGAATGTTACTTGCAGCAAATACTGGCGACATCACATTCGATCAATGCACAATGTTCCGACAAGACCCTCAGAATGATGGTCACTCAGGCACCGATACGCTAATTGTTTCCGTTGGAGCCTACACAAATAGCACAATCAGAATTGAGAACTCTGTTTTTAATTTCGCGTCTGTTTATGACGGGTGGGGGTCTTCGATCAGTAGTGATGTTTGCATACAGAACAGCTATTTAAAGGGATCTAGCATACATCAATCGGCCCCAATTTGTTTGGACTCAGGAGGGACGGGTCATCCAGGAATTGGGCGTTTGACCCTTACGGGCAATATATTCAAAGGTTTCAATTCGTGGATTGAGGCTCAAAACGGATATATAACAAACATGTCCTGTTCTGGAAATTCATTTATCTCTCCTGTCTATGACTTTGCCTACTACAATAATTATGCAGTACTCAATGCGGTTTTTTCAGGAAACTCGTTTATCGGGATTCCTACGTTTTATACGATTGGGGGGACTCAAGCATTGCCGATAAGAACCTCTTCAGGTGGAAACGATTGGAGGGGAGTCACAAACTACATCTCTGGCGGCACCCTTACCAACTCCTTCAATGGAATCGACTACCCGATTTCCACGGCCACGCTGACACCTCTCTCTAACGATGTCGTGATCGACCCGACTAACGGCTACTCGCGCTATAACGGCAGCGCGTGGACGAATAGATAACCATGAACCCTCTCGCCTCCCTCCTAAGCACGGCAAAGGACGGCCCTAGCAAACTTTAACCCAAAACAAGAAAGGAAATTACCGTGAGCGACGAAGAAAATGAACCTTAAATCATTCATCAATACCATCAAGCCGCTATCCGTAACCATTGGCGGAGCGGCCTTCTCGGGCGCAGCAATCGCAGCCAAGCAGTATATTGCCAGCGGCGGGTCGGTCACTGATTATAGGTCGCTTGGCTTTGCTGCCGCGCTAGGCGGGCTGTCTGCGCTCGGGGCGCTCTATGTAAAACCACCCGCCTCAGCGGCAGTTCTGCCGCAGTCAGTCACGGCGACCGAAAGCTCGGAGTTTCTGAATGGCGGAATTTATAACGGCATCGCCAATGTCGCGCCGCCACTACCGCCAAACCCCGTCGCACCAGTCGTCCCCCAAAAGTCATGATCCGCATCTACATCATCGCCGCGATCCTTGCCCTCAACGGATGCACTATGGGAACACGCTATTATCTTCCTGATGGTCGCGGCGGGTCGCGTCTTGCCGTAGTCCAAAGCGCCGACATGACTGGAGACCAGAAGGTAATCATCACGCCGAAGTCGATCACCTTCATCCTTACGACGCCAACCAGCAATGGGGCCATCGTCTATCGCCAGGGGGCCGTCCTCAACGCCAGCAAGACTGCGGCGCTGGCCATTGTGACCGAGCCGGTGGTTGCCGAGTCATCGACATCCCGGCCTGTCCGCGCCGCCGGTGAGGCGACTGCAAAAGGGCTCCAGTCCGCAGGAACTATGATCGGCGCGTCCGTTACCGCAATTGGAGCCGCTAAAATTATTCCATGAATCTTTCGACCTGTACTGCAATCCTCGCTGTTGCGATTTTCTGCGCCATAATTACCGGCTGCGCATATCCCCTTCAGCTTGACTAAATGAAGCGCATTCTATCCATAAGCGGGGGTGGGATGCGAGGGGTAATGGCGGCGAGGGCCTTGCGGGAGGTTTATTCGCGCTGTCCCGGGGTCGTTTTTGATGCACATTTCGGCACCTCAACGGGAAGCATTGTTGCGGCCATTCGGTCTGCTCCAAACCCAATGCCGCCAGACAAGATTATTCAGTGGTACTACAACGAAGGGCCGAAGATTTTTAACGAGCCATTTTGGCACAGGCCGGGGGACTTGGTTGGCGCAAAATACTCAACCGCCCCTCTCTATGCCTCCCTGCAAGAGTGTATTGGACTTCACTCCATGTCGGAGTGCGCTGTGCCATTTATTTGCGCTACGGTCGATGCGGACACCATTCGGCCCGTCTGGCTGGATCAGTACACGCCATGGGCGGCGTGGGAGTGCGCTGCCGCGTCGTCGTCTGCCCAGACCTATTTCCCGGCATTTCGCAAAGCAGGAGTAAGGTATATTGACGGCGGCAACTTCGCAAACAATCCCGCTAGACATGCCGCGAATTGGGCTCGCCAAAAGTGGCCAAACGAGCCCATTGTCGTGATACACCTAGGAACAGGAGTTCAGGGCGATCCCAATCCGCTTCCCGAGGGGGGAATCTTGCAGTGGGCGTCCCGAGTGTTTGGAGAGATGAGCAATCTTCAGGACGAAGAAGCATGGCGAGACGTGGGGTTTGTACCAAACTGCATTGGAATCAGGGCAGATGTTCCTATACCTTCGTTTCCGGGAATGGACGACGCCAGTAAATATACACTAGATGCCTACATCGGTGCGGCAGAAAGCGAAATCGCCAGAAATCCTCAACTCTGGAGTCAGATCAAGGAGGCCTTGCAATGACCATTCAAGACCTCGTAGGTGCCGCACAGTCATGCGATGAGCGATTCCAGAAATGGTTTTCGTGGGTTCTTCCGCAGGAAATCGATCCAGACGCCAATGGAAATATACCAGTTGAAAATCAACATGACGGAGCGGGGTACACCGTCGCCGGACTTACCCAACGAGACGACGGAATCACGGTCATAACAGACGGCATCGGAAAGCTCATCTGCACCAACTCTCCGCAGTGGTTTATTGCAAAATATCTATCGAAATACTGGAATGGTATCGAAGCAAATCTCTTGCCATATCCAGTTGGTGAGTGCGTATCGAATTTCTATCTTAATACTGGAGAGGGTGTAAAATTTCTTCAACGCGCCATCAACTTACGTGAAGGAAATGTGGCAACAGATAACGTTATCGGGCCGATCACAATCAATGCGGCGCTAAACGACTCTAGCCCGAAAGCCCTCGCCATTCAAACATGCACGGAAGCAATGGACTATTACAGCGCAATCGCGCGCAACTATCCTCCAGAAGACCTTATTGACTGGACTCGAAGAACGAGCGACTTGCAGGTTGCGTTCTGCTCGTAGCTCAGATGGAAAAATCGCACCACAGATTTGTCCAAGTGACTGAAGGCTCCCGTCACTGCATAAAATAGTTCTTTACAACTTATTCACATCCACATAAATCGGAGCAACCAATCAACCAATAAATATATGGCACAAACAAACCCCATCGGAAAAAAACTCATTCTGGAAGCCTTGGAGAAGTTCCCGGAAACCCCATCCCTCACTCTTGCCCGAAAGCTCTACAACGAGAATCCAGAAGTCTGGACAAGGCTTGAAGCCGTCAGGTCTGGGGTGCGGTTATTTCGAGGGGCGGCAGGCGTGAAAAATGTATCCGCAACAAAAAGCACGGAGCACTTCCGGGCAAAGCAAAAAGCACACGACCCAACAAAGCTCCCGCTATCCGAGGAGCGCATTTGGAGGCCATTCCTTCTGGAGGGCAAAAAAATAGCCATTCTGAGCGACATTCACATCCCATACCACAGCATGAGCGCACTCAAGGCTGCGATCGCATGGCTGAAAAAGTACAAGCCGGACGTGATCCTCCTCAACGGCGACACCATCGATTTTTATCAACTCTCACGTTTTGAGAAAGACCCAAGGGAGCGCAGCGCCGCTGATGAGATTAAGTCAACCAAGCAGTTTTTGGACTACCTGTCGCAGCAATTCCCCAACGCCCGTATTATTTGGAAAGATGGAAACCATGACGAGCGGTATCAATCATTGCTGCGGGTCAAGGCTCCCGAGTTGCTGGACATTCCAGAGTTTCGCTTTCCTGTCTTGATGGACTTTGCAAATCGCGGAATCACCTACATCACGGACAAGCAGATCATTGAAGTAGATGAAAATCTTTCAATTATACACGGACACGAGTTCCGGGAAAGCATCATGGCACCAGTCAATGCTGCTAGAGGATTGTTTTTAAGGGCGAAGGCATGCTCTATAGCGGGACACCTTCACCAGACGAGCGAGCACACCGAAACGACAATCCAAGGGAAATTGATTGCCACATGGTCAACTGGTTGCTTGTGCGACCTTCACCCTAAATACATGGTGCTAAATCGATGGAATCACGGATTTGCGGTCGTTACGGTTGGAGCAAGAGGATTTGAGGTTGATAACAAAAAGATCATCGACTCAAGGGTGGTATAAATCCCCTTGAACAATGCGGTAGGATGTCTTACCATCTCACGCATGTCTGATTGCTTGCCGTGCCGCAAAGAAGTTCCGTACCCAATTGTCTCCGCAGAGTCGGTGCCTTCGTTGATTGCGAACCTGACGTATGCGCTTTACGGAGCGATCACAAAGAGCTTGGTTGCGGGGAAAATTGTCTGGAACATTCCATGCGACCCAAATAACACGGCGCAAGTGGCAGGGGTGCCAAGGATGCCGGGAGAGGGACTGCTGTGCTACATAATTCGATGCTTCACTTTTATTATTGCCAGCGCATCGCAGTCGGTTCCAGCTCCGTCAAGCGAGTTTGATTTTAGCGGACTTCCGTATGGCCTTCCTCCCGTTGGAAACATTATTTATTTTGCTGCACGAGACCAAAATTCAATCTGGACGATCTCCTATCCTGACGATCGGTGGAAGGTCATTCAAAAATCCGCCCTATCATAATTATGAGCTGCGACTGCGAAAATTACCAAGGCCCTTGCAGGGAAGAATTACCTTATCCGATTGTATCGGCGGAGAGCGTTCCTTCATTAATTTCCAACCTTGCATACGCGCTTTACGGAGCCACAAGGAAATCAGTTGTGAATGGATCGATTGTCTGGAACATTCCATGCGATCCCAATCTGACCGCTCAAATCACGGGACTTCCACGAAATGCGGGCGAAGGACTTCTCTGCTACTTCATTCGATGCTTCAATCTGATTGTATCAAACGCATTTCTTATTCAGCCCGGGTCGATTGATCCAACAAAACTCACTACTGGCGGGCCGTCATGGAACCCATCGGGCGACCTGACAATTGGAAGAAATCTCAACGTCACTGGAACGGCCAACATCGCCAACATCACGGGCAACGCCGCCACGGCAACGCTTGCCACAGCGGCGACAAACATCGCAGGAGGTGCGACAGGATCACTTCCATACCAAAGCGCCGCAGGCACGACTTCTTTACTTGCTACGACGGGAGCATCCGCAAATTGGGTTCTTGCCTTGTCATCTGGGCTGCTTCCGTCTTGGAAACAAGCATCGGTCGCCGCAACTGGAAGTGCGTTTGCGCTGCGCGATGGTGGAGGCGGACTGACTGCGTCTCAATTTAATGGGCCTCTTATTGGCAATGTCACAGGCAATGTCACAGGCAGCTCAACCACAGTGATCGGGGCAACCGCATCCCCTGCCGCTGGATATATTGGAGAAATAGTTATTGTTTCAAATACAGTAAACTTCCCGACTGGAACATCTTATTCTGGAACCAACCAATCTATTGCTAATTTGGGGCTATTGTCGGCTGGAACATGGGACATATCCAGCCTGGTGCAAATATCTGGTTCGGAATTTGGAACTTCGGCGGCAACAGTCTGGCAGGCCATGATGGGAACGAACGCATCTTTATCTCCTTCTAATTTGATAGGGCCACTTTATACCGCAACACCAACAATTACAGCAGGAAGCTCGACCTCAAGCCTGACGTTGTTCACGCCTTCGTTCCGCAAGGTTGGCGGGCCGTTCAATAGTATCCAGAGCATAGTAAACCTTACTTTTACCGGTGCATCTGCCGCAATCTCCGTTACGTCAACAATTACAGCTCAACGCGTCTGCTAATCGCCAACCACCTACCACTATGGCATTCCAAAAAGAAAAAGAAGAAACTCCGGCAGGATTCATTGATCTCGGGGAGGATTACGAAAAGCGCTTCGGAGGAATTTTGGGCGCAACGCAATCGGAGTCAGAAAAAGAAGAGAAGCCGAAGGTGTATTACCCGGAGCTTCGGTTTGAACTTGAATCTCTCCGCGATCTTCCGAAAGAGGGAACCGCAATCATCCATTACCGCAAGACCCTTGAGCGTGACGAGAAAACCACGCGCGGCGACAAAGAGGAAACTCACTACGTCTGCGAAATCGAGGTGCATTCTATCAAGCCCGAGAAATCAAGGGATGCAGACGCCGGCGAAGAGCCAGCATCTGAGATGGACTCCAACGACGAGGCGATCGAGAAAGGTCTTGAAGCCGTCAAGGACGCAGGCTAACGTAAGACAACATCCAACCAAGGAAAAATACCATGCCACTCGATCCGTCCGCCCCTCCAGCAGCCCCTGATCCATCCTCCATGCCTCCAGACGCATCGCAACCTCCTGCTCAGGGCGGCAGTGGCGACGTAATGATCCAACTTCCCAAGGCCCAGTTCGACCAGCTTGTTCAGCTTGTTCAGGGCCTAGCTCAGGCATTCCAGCAAATCGCTCAGGAAGTCGAGGGCCAGAAACAGCAACAGGAAGGCGCACCAGCCCCCGGCCAACAGCCGCCTGCTCCCGGCGCTTCCCCCGGAGGAGATGGCGATGGTGATGATGAATTTCTGAAAAGCATTGCCCAAGCAGGCAGTCAGTAAAATTCCCAATGTTCGTCAGCGAAATATATGACGAAGCCGCAGAAATCCTTGGCACGAGTGATCAGCAAAGGATTTTCAAAAAGCTGACTCAAGCCATAGCCGCCCTCATTGAGAGCGGTAATTGGTTTCATGGCAATCAAGAAGTTGATGTCTGCACCGGATGGGACGGTTACACACTAACTCTCCCTCGCGGAATTGAAGTTCCGCTCGCGGTCAATATCGACGGAAGCCCGACCTACTTCCGAGATCGCCTGTTCCAGTACCACGTGAATAAGGGTGGTGCATTCAGCACGGTTCCATGGGCGTGGGATGACCGAGGTGTTGTTGCAACCAACATGGACATTCGCCAGCCATCTGAGGTGGTCGCGGTGGCTGAAAACCCAAACGATGCAGGCCAAGTAATCCGACTCGTCGGCACAGACAGCAACGGGCGAACAATTACCAGCCAGCTTGACGACGGAACGCTAGTTGACGGGCTGCTTATCCCAATCCACGCGCTGACTGATTTTGAGTACGGGGTGATAACGCCAGACGGAAACCGCGTGAATACCCGTCAGGTTGCTATTTCGCCGTTCACAAACTTCATTTCTTCGACCGCTCACTACCTGTCTTCTGGACAGCCCATTACGATCTCGCCGGTTTCTGGAGTCCTGCCGTCACCTTTGGTTTCTGGAAATCAATACTATGTGGGCGCGGTTAATTCTACCACGGTGGAGCTTTATTCCGACCCGCTGTACGCCGAGTTGGGAGAGCTTCCAATTCAACTTCAAAGCATTGCCGGAGCAGGCCCGATCAGTATGGTTGACGCCATTGAGTCCCAAGTTGTGACATCGGTTGCGCTTCAAACTTCAGGTGGCTCTCCAACCACCTCGCCCCTCGTCGTGAATCCTGCCAACGAGGTGGTGTTTAGTGAAATTTCATCGCAACAGCTACCAACCCCGCTGATTGCCGGGGCAACCTACTTTGCCAATCAGCTAGACCCAAATGATCTTCAGGTATTCGAGACGATTTCCGATGCGACGAACAACGTAAACCCTGTCTACCTGAGCGGGAACACAGCCCCATTCAATGTTGACATCAGGACACCGGTAACCCCGCAGACTCAGTTCCAAATGCCGTCAGCATTTCTGTATTCCACGGGCGACGTGGTGCAGGTGTATAATAATTCGGGCCAGCTACCGGCACCTCTGATTGCTGCGCAAAACTATTATGTTCATGTGGTCGCTGGTTTATCAGGAATAATAACGCTCCACACGAATGTTGTGGATGCCACAGCGGGAACAAATCCAATTACCGTAACCAGCACGGGAACAGGACAAAGCTCGATCGTAAAAATTATCCCCGCAACATCCAATGTTGGATCAACCAGTCAAATCACGGCACCCGGCATAAATATTCCAGCACCAGTTGGGTCTGGGGCAAGCATTGTTCCTATTGTAACTGGATCGGTGGTTGGGACGAATGTGACGTTCGGGGGAACAAGCTATAATAGCGTTCCTACCGTCACATTTTCAGCACCCACATACACTCCTCCGGAGAACAGCAATCAGGCGGTAAGGACGGCTACTGGATACGCAATAGTAACCTCGTTGGTTGTCACGTCCATTGTCATCACGGACGGCGGGGCGGGATACACCTCACCGCCAACCATAACACTCACAGGGGGAGGGTATGGAAGCATAGCAACCGCGAGTGCATCTATTGCCACATCGTTTGTTGGTAATTACACTGTAAATAATGGTGGGTCTGGATACCTCTATCCTCCATTACTTACAATTTCTGGAGGAGGTGGTTCTGGAGCAACTGCGACATGCCAAGTCATAGGTGGATCAATTACCGCCGTGTACCCCGTGGCTCTTGGAACAGGATATGCGTCGGCTCCGGCAGTTTCTGTTCAGCCATCCACAGGGGTCACGCTTCAGTTTTCTTCGACAGGAACGCTTCCGTCTCCAATGCAGGCTGGAGTTGCATACATAGCGGCCACTCCGCTCAATACAAGCACGGGTACATTCACTGTTCTCAATGCGGATGGTTCTACGCTTCAAACAACCAGCACCGCAAGCGGATCATTCACGGTCGATGTGACGTATCCACTGGGCGTTACGCCAAGCAATGTTTGGGGAGGAAATTTCTCGGGCCTCACAAGCGGAGCGAAGATTTATTTTGGCACCGACTATCTTCTTCCAACAACAACCCCTCCAATCGACAGCGGCGTTACGCCGTTTTATATCAGGCCGCTCACAACGACTACCGCTGAGTTTTTCTCAACATCCCAACAGGCCGAAGGTCAGATTTATTCCGTAAGTATTCTTACGGGAGGAACTGGTTACACATCTGCGCCAGTGGTAGCAATCAGCGATCCAACTGGGTCAGGGGCTGCTATTACAGCAACAGTTTCGTCAGGAGTGGTAACGGCACTAACAATTACGAGCGCAGGGTCGGGATACACCAATCCAACCATCTCATTTACGGGCGGCGCCGGGTCGGGCGCAACCGCTTCAGTAAATACCGGCATCGTGCAGTCAACTGCAATCGGAACAGGACAATCCTACATAGCGGCACGCCTTCAGGCCGTAGCTAGCCCGTATCAGAATCTCATATCCCCGGATAGCGTTCAGTATCTGCAAAATGGACAGCCTGTTCAGTTCTCGATTTCAAGTGGCGGTACGCTTCCGGGTGGGATTGCTGCCAACACGCCATACACACTTCAGCTCAACGGTGGGAACATTTCTCTTGCTGGCGTTACACTCACATCAATTCCAACGGGACTCCTCAGCATGAATGTAGTCAATACATTCACCGCGCAGGCAGCAACCACAATAGCCGCAGAAAGCTCTGCGTATTCCACGGGAACGGCAATCATACCGCGCCCGAATACCGGAGACATTCTTGATCCATCTTTGGTTGCTGGAGCCACCTATTACGTTCGCAGGATCGACCCCAATTCATTCTCGCTCTACGCAACATACGACGAGGCAATGGCAGGCGGATCAACGGGCCTTCTAAGCTACGTTACGACCGGAAACACAATAGCCAGCACGTTCTTTGTGGATGCGGTGACGCCGCCAACACTCGTGAAGGCCGTGCAGCACGTCCAGAAGCCCGTGACACAGGGCTACGTGAGCCTCTACGCTTTCGATTATGGCCGCAGCAATGATATGTGCCTGATTGGTCAGTACCACCCCTCCGAAACCAATCCCAAGTACCGCCGCGTTCGCCTTGGCAAACCATGCGCTTGGGCTCGCATCATGTACCGCGCAAAGGCACCGGTGGTCACGAGTGTTTACGACTACCTCCCGCTCGAACAATCGAGAGCTTTGATTTGCGCCATCCACGCCATCGATCTTGAAGACAAAGACTTCGCGGATCAGGCGGCAAAGTATTGGGCTCGTGCCGATGGGTATTTGAAAAACTTGCAGACCAGCATGGATGGCCACGCGATGTTGGCAGTGCAGGTGGACGAGTTCTGGGCTCCCGGCTATGGCGTTGTTATGA
>Ga0302189_10001906_pt1 | contig 17080 bp, 10 predicted proteins | sample II_Bog_E2_2_FD_194551 | JGI IMG/M metagenome (GOLD analysis project Ga0302189, IMG submission 194551) | Peat permafrost microbial communities from Stordalen Mire near Abisko, Sweden - II_Bog_E2_2 | ecosystem: Environmental > Terrestrial > Soil > Wetlands > Peat | place: Sweden: Abisko...
TACCGATCATTTTGGCTTCCACTCACGAGCTAGGCGCTGCACCTGCCTCTGGTTCAAAATCCGCTATAAGGGCGCTGTGTACGGAGGCCGACCGGATTAAAAATGGCACGAAAGGTTCGATACTATTCCGAAGCACTGCTGTCCGGTTAAGCGCGACTGATCGATGGAATCCCGATTATAAGCCAATAAGTTGCGCGCGATTTTGCTTGGTGTCGATTTGAAATCGGTTTGACGATTTGGCTGTAATTCTCCCGGCTGTTTGGGTCGGGAGGCTTTATCGTGAACGCTGGGCGGACGCTGTTTTCGCAAGTAATGGATTTCATCCCGTGGACCAGTTTCGAGCGGATCGTCGCACGGTATGGCGGAGATCTTCGCGTCCGGAAGTTTCGTTGCAGCGAACAGTTTCGCGTGATGGCGTTTGCGCAAATAACATACCGCGAGAGCCTACGCGATATCGAAGCGTGCCTCGGTGCGCAGCCGTCGAAGCTGTATGGCATGGGCCTGCGTGAACCCGTCGCGCGTTCAACTTTGGCTGATGCGAATGAAGCGCGAGACTGGCGCATATGGGCGGACATTGCCGCTATCCTGATCCGCCGCGCGCGCAAATTATACATCAACGACGATATCGGGCTCGATCTCGCCAACACCGTTTACGCGCTCGACAGCACGACCATTGATCTGTGCTTGTCGCTATTTCCGTGGGCCGATTTTCGTTCGACAAAAGCGGCGATCAAGATGCACACGCTGCTTGATTTGCGTGGTCCCATACCCAGTTTCATCCATGTTTCCAACGGAAAAATGGGCGACGCGCTTGCGCTTGATTTGATCGCGCCCGAGGCCGGAGCTCTCTATGTCATGGATCGCGGCTATGTCGATTTTCGCAGGCTCTATGTTCTGCATCAGGCCGGCGCTTTCTTTGTCACGCGAACGAAAATCAACATGAATTATCACCGTGTCTATTCCCACGCCGTCGACAAAATGACAGGCTTGCGCTTCGATCAAACGATAACGCTCGATGGCTTTTATAGCCAACGCCATTACCCGCAACATCTACGCCGCGTGGGTTTCGTTGATCCAGAAACCAGCAAGCGGCTCGTTTTTCTGACCAACAATTTCACCTTGCCCGCGTCGACCATCTGCGCTCTCTATAAAGCGAGGTGGCAAGTGGAGCTGTTTTTCAAATGGATAAAACAGAACCTCCGCATCAAGCACTTTTACGGCACGTCCGAGAACGCAGTCAAAACGCAAATATGGACGGCGGTCAGCGTTTATGCGCTCGCCGCGATCATCAAAAAGGAACTGGCGCTCGACGTCTCGCTCTACACATTTCTACAGATTTTGTCCGTTCACTCTTTCGAAAAAATCCAGCTTTCCTGCGCTTTTCAAGGCGGAGACAACGCCAACTGCGATGATCCATTCGATAACCAAATGAATTTGTTCGATTTCTAACCGGACACCAGTGAGGCAACTTACAACGAAAGCGATCGACACATTGTAGTGATCCGATTTCGCGGTTGTAAAACTCTGCGATCAGCTGCTCATGCGAAAAGCCTTCCGTGCCTATCCGGTTTACACACACCCACTAGCCCGTCCTATTCACTGCGGGCTCTGATTTTTCGGGGTTCTGGCGCTTTGTGAAGCGAGGCATGAGGGATGGTTCGGCGTTTGTGCCGTCGTTCGGGCCATGACTTTTGCGGACGCGTTGGAGGCGAAGGAAGATGATGGACGGGATGGACGCCCGGCGTTCACTGGCCCGGCGGCGCGAGCGCTTCCGGCAAACCCCGGAATAGCGCGGCTTCGGGACAGGCGGCGGCGAAGGCGAGCCGCACGCGGCTGACCGTCTCGACGACGCGGGCGGCGATCTTGATCAAGCACAGGGGCAAAGTGGCGAGCTCGGCCTTCGCCAAGTCGCGCGTCGTGGGGATGGCGTCGCGAACAGTAAGCGTCCGCGAATAGGCGCCGGTGTGCAGGACGAGACGCACCTGATTGGCGATCGGCGACCGACAGTTCCCGCAAAGGATGCATGTCTATGAGCTGATCCCAAACATGCCAGAGGCCCGTCTGCGGCCTCTCGTCGCGCGATTTCGCGAATATCTGGATCAACACCAGGCGTTCAATCAAACATGCGCGGTCGTGTGAAAAAATGAGTATCTGTGTTCTGCGTCAAGCGGTTCTTGGCGTCCATTTGCGATCGGTTTTGACGAGCGCGTTGGCGAGGATCACGAGCTTCCTCATGACGGCGGTCAGAGCGACTTTCGACGCCTTCCCGGCGGCCTTCAGTCGCTCGTAGACGCGTTTCATGTCGGGGTTGGAGCGGGCGGCGGCCACGGCGGCCATGTACACCGTCGAGCGCAGCGCCGACCTGCCTCCACGGATGCGCCGCTGACCGCGAAAATCTCCGCTGTCGGCGGCGAAGGGCGCGACGCCGACGAGCGCCGCAATGGCCTTGTCGTCGCACTCGCCGAGTTCCGGCAAATCCGCGATCAGAGAGGCGGCCGTCACCGGGCCGACGCCGGGGATGGACACGAGAATCTCCATGCGGCGTGACAGACCGCCATCACCGGCGATGAGCTTCGCGATCTCCGCGTCGAGTTTCGCCACGGCGGAGTTGATCGCCTCGATCACGGCGTTCAAGCTCTCCCTTACGGCGTCGCACGTGGATTCGCCCATGCGGTTTTGCATCGCCGTCCGGTCGGCCAGCGCCGCTTGGCGGGCGCGGACAAGCTCCTGCATCTTGCCCAGGGTCTTGGATGCCGGCGGCGTCGCGTCCGGTCTAAGCGTTTCGCCCATCATGGCGAGGACGGACGCATCGACTTCGTCGGTCTTCGCGAGCGCGCCGATGGATTCGGCGAACGACCTGGCGCGCTTCGGGTTGACGACCGCGACGGCGAACCCGTTGGCATACAGCGACCGCTGCGCGGCGCGGTGGTATTTGCCGGTGGCTTCCATCACGATCAAAACGACGCCGTTGTCGGCCATGAAGCGGCTGAGCCGCTTGTGGCCAGAGGCGTCGTTGGCGACGCGCATCGCCTTGTCGGATGGGCGTAGCTTCGCGTCGAGCCAGTCCTTGCAAACGTCGATTCCGGCGTAGTTTGGCGCTTGTGCGCCCTTGGGCAGTGCCTTGCCTTGCATCCGGGACATGATTCCCGCCTATCTGTTCAAGCCAGCGCGCAAGGACGGATGGACCTTACTCATTTGCGGTTCTTGCAACCAAGGGGATGGTCAGTCCCATCCGTCCGAGAATCTTGGGCTGGCCAGCCCAAGATTCTCGCCATCGATTCCATCGCGCCGAAGGCAGAAGGAACATACAAGGAGATGGCTGAGCCTTCCTTGAGGTTCGGGTCGGCTACAAACCACCCCCGTTACGCCGCCATCCTCACGTCGTCATCGCGTCACCCATTTTCCGGCATAGCTCCGGTTAAAGGTAGCCGAACGACAAATTCACTCCCGCGCCCGACGCCTTCGCTGTGACCCTCGACTTGGCCACCATGCATCTCGATGAGGCTGCGCGCGAGTGCGAGCCCAACGCCAATGCCGCCATGCGAATGACTGAGAGCGCGACTTGATTGAGTGAAGAGATCGAAAACTCGAGGCAGCATGCCGGCTCTAATGCCCATCCCGGTATCGCGGACGCAAATAATGGCATCGTCACCATCGCGCTTCGTCAAGATTTCGATGTGACCTTCCGGCGGAGTGTATTTAGCCGCGTTGTTGAGGAGATTGGCGAACACCTGAGTGAGACGCACCGCATCACCGTCGAGCAGCAAGGGTTCCGAAGGACTATCAACCGTCAACCGATGACTTCCGGCCTCGATGAACGGCCGGCTAATATCGACTGCGTCGCGCAGAGTTACGCAAAGATCGATCCGTTCTTTTTTTAGCTCGATCTTGCCGTAGCCGATCCGGGAGATCTCCCAGAGATCGTCGACCAGCCGGACCAAATGGTTGACCTGCCGCCCCAATATCGTCAGTAGCTTACGGTCACGCTCCTTAGCCTCCGGGTCATTGCTGTCCGACCTTCGCAAAACATGCAGGGCGTCGGAAATGGGAACAAGCGGATTACGCAACTCATGAGCCAAAATCGCCAGGAACTCGTCCTTCCGGCGATCTGCGTCGCGCAGCGTCTCTTCAGCCTTTTTTTGTGGCGTGATGTCGGTGTGGCTCAGGATGATGCTGCCGTGACCAAAGGCCGGTCGGGAGGCGTGCAAGACGAACCATCGCGAGCAAGCCGGTGAATCGCAGGGGTATTCCACCATGAAGTTGCTGCGTTCGCCCGCCAGCAGGCTCTCGAGCCCCTCCAGGACCTCGCGCGCGTGGACGTCTCCCTCCCTCGCACTGTTCCGGCAAACCTCCAGATAATTGGCGCCGACCGACAGCACATCCGGTGCGCCTCCATTCTGGCGAGCAAACCGTTCCCATGGCTCGTTGACCGCAATCAACACCCCGGCCTCGTCCAGCACCGCGACCTCTTGCGGAAGCGAATCGAGGATGCCGCGGACGAACGCCTCGCTTCGATGGATGGGCTCGGAAGCTGTCGTCTCGGCGGTCATGTCGAAAGCTCCCAAATTAACGCGCCCTGCTCGGCCCCCTTTCCGCCGGAAAAAAACTGCTTTTGCGCAAACGCAGCCCGAGCGTTTTGCGGTTCGGCCCCCGGAGCAGGAAAGAAACGGCGCAGTTTAAACAAACGCCACCAAGGGTCAGAAGACTCTGTGGCCATGCTTCGCCCGTCCTCGAACTGCGTCGAGGACGTGTCCATTTTTTGCATTCGCGCGCTCATTTCGCCTCTGCCCTGCTTTGAGTGTGATTGAGTGCGACCTGAGGCCCGCGCGAGCCAACATTTCATTGCCCTCTACCGAGGGGGAAGCTGCCGCGAATGTAAGTATTCTACCGTGGGGCCAGTAGAATTATATCGACATTTCACTGATAAGCCGACATTCGCCGGATGGCCAGCGATTTCGAGCCCATCTCGCCCCGACTGGCGGGTTCCGGCAAGCCTCGCCGTTTGATTCACCTATCGGGTTCGTCATGATGACCTCGATGAATGGAGTGCAATCTGCTGATAATTATGCATCAATCGTTTGTTTCGTACAAGGAAAACGTGCGTCATCCGGTGAATGCGGGGTCAAACATTTCGCCGGCGATGACGAGGGCATCGACGTCTCGCTCCAGGTCGATCTCTTCAAGCCGCTCAAACACCTTGCGGTGCTCGTGCTCCCGAGAGAACCCACGTAAAGTTTGACCCATGCTTATCCGGTTTATTGCCAAATCCTACGACCTGATCTATTTTTTTAGGGTATGGAGATACGAGGCTTTCCCGCTTCCTTGCCTGAGTTTCAACGGGTTTTCCCCGATGACGCGGCGTGCGCGGCCTATCTCGAACATCTGCGCTGGCCTGCGGGTTTTGTTTGCGCCCATTGCGGCCATCAGGAAGAGCCCTATCGGTTCCCGAGCCGGTCGTCGGTCGTGCTGCGCTACCCGGCCTGCAAAAAGAACACGTCGCTGACCATGGGAACGGTCCTGCAATCGAGTCACACACCGCTGTCGACATGGTTCTGGGCCGCTTATCTGCTGACCGACGCAGACGCCGGGCACGTCGGCCCTGCAATTCCAGCGGCAGTTGGCCTATAGCGCTACGAGACGGCGTTCACGCTGCTTCACAAGCTCCGCGCGGGCATGGTGAGGCCCGAGCGCGACACAATCGGGGGAGAACACCGCGTCGAGATCGACGAATGCCTTGTCGGCGGCAAGACGCGCGGCGAAGGCCGTGGCGTGCATCTCAAGGTCACCGTCGTTGGCGCGGTCGAAGTCCGTACGCTCAAGCCGGAAGAGGCGGGCAACCTAACTGCGACCTACGCCGGCCGGATGGATACCTTCTAGCAGCCCAGCGCAGTCAACAAGCGGTGCGGCAGAAAATTGGGTGGAATCGTTCTGCTGGTAAACATCAGATGCGCACCGCCTGTCGATGAGCAACTTTCGAAAGAATGTTGGAGAGAGCGGTTTCCTTCCGCCGCGACGAGCGAACGCCCTCCCGCATGCGCCTTGAGTAGTTTCCGAGTCTGTCGCAGGCCGAAGATCCGAAGCTAATTTCACGACGACAGAAAGGTCAGCGGGGCGCTCGACCAAAAACGCGTGACAGAACGGAAAAGCTAACTCGCGCAGAGACAACTCGTTGCCGGCGAAATTGTTAGGCTCCAGGACGCGCCTAGATTTCCAACGCGGCAAGCCATGGAGAAGGCGGCATGTCCTCACTAAAGCAGATCGAAGCATGCAGGCAGTCGCCATGGCTGGACTTTCTGGAGCATCGCCTCCTGGAAACTGGTCAATTGCGGACGCTCATGCGATCGAAGCCCGATGCGCCTATCGCCACTTTCTCTCAAACCATCTGAGGGTGCAGAGCCGTCATGAGCGTCATTGCGCCACGAAAGCCGATTATCATAGCAGCATCGATCCTGTCGGCCGACTTCGCTTATCTTGCCGCGGAGGTGGGCCGTGTGGATGCCGCGGGGGCGGACTGGATTCATATCGACGTGATCGACGGTCGTTTCGTCCCCAATATCACGTTAGGACCGGCAATCGTCGCCGCAGTGCGACGGCACACCCAAAAACCCCTGAACGTCCATTTAATGATAGTCGAGCCCGAGCGCTATCTAGTCGACTTCGCCGAGGCGGGCGCTGATCATCTTCTGGTCCAGGCGGAGCCCTCCGCGACGACGCATCTTCACCGCACACTCTCTAAGATTCGCGAACTCGGCAAAAGGACCGGAGTGGCGCTCGACCCGGCAACCCCAATAGAGATGATTGAATATGTCCTTCATCTCTGCGACATCATTCTCGTGATGACCGTGAATCCCGGGTACGGCGGACAAAAATTCCTGCCGGAGATGCTACCCAAGATACGCCGGCTGCATCGGCTCTGTGAGAAGCGCGGGCTCGATCCGGTAATCGAAGTCGACGGCGGAGAAAATCGTGAGACCGCGCGACTCGCGATCTCCGCGGGAGCCAACGCGATCGTCGCAGGCTCCGCAATATTCGGCGCACCCGATTATGCGGCGGCGATTGCCGCCATTCGCGAACAGGATGGCTGATAACTCTTAAACTGAGCATGAGCTAAAGCACAGCCTTCGACGCCAACCGAAAATGCTGCTCCGACCCTGAGCTTTTCCGCCGTGCTCCGCTCTAATTCAGATGAGGGCTATGAAACCCCAGTCGGCGCAGCCCCGCCTGAACGTCGGGATCCTTCATAAACAAATTCCACAACAGACCGGAGCGATGGTTTTCGATCATGATGACGATGGGCCCCTGATCGATCGCCAGAAAACTCTTCGCATACCAATCGTCGCACGCGCGGAAAGCGTCAGTGAAACCGTAGCGACCCCAAAGTCTGGCCCCCTGCACCTCGTAAAAATACCGCAAGGCACGACTCGAGGCCTCAGGCGCATAGGGAAAACTGGACAAAGCCGCGGAGGGCGTAATGACGCCATTGTCGCAGCCCGGTGCATGCAAACGGTAGCCCTTGGGATCGTCGCTCGCCGTGAGGCCCCAGCACGACAATCCATAGCCCTTGTGTTTACCGGGATTGCGCACGCAGTGCGCGATATTTATCGCGACATGATGCGAGGTTTGCTGCCAGTAATCAGCATAGTCGTCCGTCAACCCTCGCGGATCGAGGCCGCAAAATGAATAATGGCTGAAGCTGAGATCACCCCCATAGGCCGGCCCGAGCGGGATCTCGATGCCGTAGTAGGATCGGCCGTTCATAAAATCCCGGCTTTGCGCCCAACCCTTGTGATAAACCGACGCGTCGATTGCATAATTTGGCGAGCCGGCGGCAAGCACATAGCTCATAAGACATTCGTTCCAGCCTCGGATCTCATGCGCCAGACTGAAGCCGTTGTTGGGGCTCCAATGCCATGTCAGCACGCTTCTTCCACCCTGGGTATGCCAGCTCCATTCGACATCCAGCCAAAGCCGCGTGATGCGTTCGCGAAGCTTCTTCTCAATCGCGGCGTTGCGCGAGAAATATTGCCGTGCGCACAAGAGGCCCTGGAAGAGGAAAGAGGTCTCGACGAGATCGCCGCCATCGTCTTTTCGACTGAAAGGGATCGCGGCTCCGGTTCGACCGTTCATGAAATGCGGAAAGTGGCCGTGAAAGCACGTCGCCCTCTCCAGCAGATCGAGCATCAGGCTCAGTCTCGCGGAAGCCTGCGCCCGGGTGATCCATCCCCTCTCGCTCGCAACGATTATTGCCATGACGCCAAAACCGGACCCGCCTATTGTGACGGAGTCGTTCTGCGGATCCGAGCGGTCCCCAATGCGATCGCGAGCGAGCCCACTCCCAGGATGCGCCCCCTCCCAAAAATAATTGAATGTTTGTCGCTGCACGAGATCGAGCAGCTCTGAATCGGAAAAGCGCGCGCTTTTTTCGTAGATGGTCTTGTCTTCCGATGCGACTGTCATCGTCGAAAAATCCTGACCGCTTTCAGAGCGCTGAACCGACCAGACTGTAACCGCAAGAGAGCCGCAGCCGAAGAGAACCGTTACTCAATGGCCACCTCCCTAGAGCGAGCCTCCACGAGAAGATGGCGTTTGCACGCGCAGAGCGCAACACCATTGCAAAGTCGCAGATCTGCAAGGTCGCTCATGGAGCTGGAGAAAGGCCCAAGCGATCCGGCACCGAGATTTTCGAGGATAGGCGCCAAAAGATTGGTGGTCATAGAGTCGGAATCTACTCCTTTTAATTCCGCACGGCGCAGTGCGCCAGGAGATCGAAAGCCCGATCGCTTGCGGTCTGAGTGATTTCCGAGGCTGGCGGCCTCGAGTTCTCCGATCCTAATCTATCTGCAATCAATTCGACGAGAGGACCAATCAAAGTCCGCGAGGGAAGCGCCGTTTCGCGACTCGCCATCGAGCTGCCCGGAGACCGCGGATGAGTATGACCCCCAAGGAGCAGGAAGTCCTGAAGATCCGGGCTTCTTTGAAGGACCCCTCGAAGCTCCGACCGGAGCCTGCGCTCTGGGCGAATAAGAATTCGGCGTCTCTTCCTTCGCTTGCGAGCCTTCTTCGGCCTTTCTCGCGCCCTTTGCCCCCAGTCATTTGTGCTCCCATTCGCGAGGAACTTTTCGGCATCGAGAGGCTGGAGCAACACGCCGCGTGTCTGGCGGGCGCTCAACGCATCAGGTCGAGCCCGGCCAATGATCGCCGCTTGGAAACGCGTCTTCGCGACAACGACAAGGCGTTGCGCCGCGCCTATCTGACAACCATCAAGGCGGCCAGAGACACAAGAGCGACGACCCCCGCGGCCGAGTGGCTCATGGACAATTTCCATGTGCTCTCCGAGCAGGTTCTTGCAATCCGAACCGATTTCTCGCCAGGATTTTACCGTCAGATTCCCAAACTCGCCGATGGGAAGTTCGAGGGGTATCCTCGCGTATTCGGCCTCGCCTGGGCCCTGGTCGCCCACTCCGACAGCCGACTGGACTCGCAAAGCCTGATCCGCTTCCTGAGAGCCTATCAACGAGTACAGCCCTTGACCATTGGCGAACTCTGGGCAATTTCGATCACGTTACGGGTGGTTCTGGTTGAAAACCTGCGTCGTCTGGCCGACGATATCGTCGATTGCCAAACGACTCGCAAGCAAGCCAACTCACGCGCCGATCGCTTGCTTGGTGTCGATGGAAGCGTCGCTGAACCAGTCGAAAGCGTGTTTGCCGGCGACACCGGCGTATTGTCCGCGGCATTCGCCGCGCAACTCGTTCGTCGCTTGAGAGAACAGGATCCACTCGTCATTCCCGCGCTTGGATGGTTGAACGAACGCCTCGCGGCGCAGGGGAGCAATACCGACGATATCGTCCATACCGAGCAACAGCGCGAGGGCGCCGCCAATGTGACGATTCGCAACGTCATCACCAGTATGCGCATGCTCTCTTCCCTCGATTGGCGGGAATTGTTCGAAAGCGTCAGTCTCGTCGACGAGACTTTGAGGGCTGATAGCGACTTTGCAGCGCTCGACTTTCCTACGCGTGAGTCCTATCGGCGCGCGATTGAAATTCTGGCCCGAGGCTCGAAGCACACGGAAATCGGCGTGGCTCGTCTGGCGCTCATCGCCGCGAAGGAAGCTGGAGAGGGCCAGGACGATAAAGACAGCGTAAAATTCGCTCGAGAACGCGAACCTGGTTATTACCTGATCGCCAAGGGGCGCCCGGCGTTCGAGAAAACGATTGGGTTTCGGTTGACCTTCAAGGAACGGATCGTACGCGCCAATACGAATGTCGGCATCTCCGGCTATATCGCGGTGGTCGTCGGGGTCACTTTACTCGTGGCCGCCATGATGCTGAATTCCAGCATCGAGCCGAACGCGAGTTGGGAAGGCTTGCTGATTTCTGTTCTTGCCCTTTTCCTTGCTTCCGACGTGGCGATAGCTCTCGTGAACTTCGTCGCCACCAATCGGTTCGACTCGAAAATTCTCCCCGGCTTGGAGCTCGCCAAGGGTGTTTCTCCCGCTCTGCGCACGATGATCGTCATGCCGACGCTTCTAACTTCACGCGTTGCGATCATCGAACAGGTCGAGCGATTGCAGGTTCACTACCTCGCGAACTCCGATGTCGAATTTTGCTTTGCGATGCTCTCGGACTGGACCGACTGCAACACCGAGAGCGCACCCGACGACGACGCACTGCTGAAGATGGCGGAGGACAGCATCGCCGCGTTGAACCAGGAATATGGACCCGGTCCCGCCGGGAACCGGTTTCTTCTGCTGCACCGCCGCCGCCGTTGGAATGCAGCAGGAAATTGCTGGACCGGCTGGGAGCGCAAGCGTGGCAAGCTACACGAATTCAATCGCTTTCTGCGAGGAGCGACCGACACGAATTTCGTTTCGGTCGACGGGCTCTCGCCGCTCGCCGCTTCCACGGTTCGATACGTCATCGTCCTGGATTCCGACACGAGACTCCCGAGAGGCGCGGCCCGGCGCTTAGTCGGAAAAATGGCCCATCCGCTCAATCGTCCGACGCTGGATCCGGTTTCCCAACGGGTCGTCGACGGCTACGCGGTGCTGCAACCACGAGTGACCCCCGCGCTGCCCATAGGTCGGGAAGGATCAATCTTTCAGCGCGTGTTTTCAAACACGAGCGGCATCGACCCATACGCTGGCGCGGTCTCCGACGTCTATCAGGATCTGTTCGGCGAAGGCTCCTATTGCGGCAAGGGAATTTACGATGTCGACATGTTCGAGGCGGCGCTCGCTGGACGCATCCCCGACAATACGCTTCTCAGTCACGATCTGCTCGAAGGCATATATGCGCGCGCAGGACTGGTGTCCGACATCGAAGTCGTCGACGAATTTCCGGCGCGCTACGACGTCGCCGCAGCCCGCCAGTACAGATGGGCGCGCGGCGACTGGCAGCTGCTCCCATGGCTTTTTGGTCCAGGCTGGTCTTCCGACGCCGTTCGACGACGCCAAGGAATTCCCCTGGTCGGCAGATGGAAAATGATCGACAATCTGCGCCGCTCGATTTCCGCGCCGATCAGCTTTCTCGCCCTCGTCGTGGGGTGGATATTTCCGGTCGTTTCCGCAGACCGCTGGAGCGCGTTCATACTCATCACCATCGCGACCCCTTCGCTCATTCCATTTTTCTCCGCCCTGCCGCCGCGGCGACACGGATTCTCGAAACGGATGCATCTTCGGGCCGTCTACACCGATTTGAAACTCGCAATTTCGCAAACGACATTACAGGTTGCTTTCCTTGCGCACCAGGCTTGGATCATGTCGGGAGCGATCCTGCTGACGCTGTTCCGATTGACGGTTTCACGCAGAAATCTGCTGGAATGGGTTACCGCCGCTCAGACGAAAACTTCGCCTCGGCTCGACCTACCCGGCGTTTACAGGCAGATGGGCGGCGCGGTCGCTCTCGCGATCGTAGCAGCGGGTCTCGTAGGCTGGGTTTCGCCGGCGTCCTGGCCGATTGCGGCGCCCTTCGTGTTGCTTTGGCTCTTGTCGCCCGCCATAGCGCAATGGGTCAGTCTTCCGTCATCCGGATCGGGCCGGCCGGCTGTTTTGCAGGCGGACAGACAGGCGTTGCGCATGGTCGCGCGCCGGACCTGGCGCTTTTTCGAGACCTTCGTGACGGCGAAGGACCACATGCTGCCGCCCGACAACTTTCAGGAAGATCCTGTCCCGGTGATCGCCCATCGGACTTCGCCGACAAATTTCGGGCTGTATCTTCTGTCGGTGACGGCAGCAGCCGATTTTGGCTGGATAGGATTGATCGACGCCACGGATCGGCTGGAGGCGACACTCGGGTCGATGGAACGGCTCGAACGCTTCCGGGGACATTTCTACAACTGGTATGACACTCTCGATCTTCGACCGCTGACCCCAAAATATATTTCCACGGTCGACAGTGGGAATCTCGCGGGTCACCTCGTCGCCTTGTGGAACACATGCAAGGAGATGCGAGCGCGTCCCGTCGTGGATCGACAATGGCTCGACGGAATCAAGGATGTGGCGGATTTGCTGCGCGAGAGCCTTCGCGAGGATGACGATGACGTCGGCCTGTCGCCCCAGAGTCCATTGAACGAAGCTCTCGACAGCCTGCTCCTTGCGCTTCTCCACGCTCCCTCGACCCCGTTCGCAATCTTCGTTCGGATGAAAGAGCTCGCCATACATTCCGCGAGCATCTCCCGTCTCGCCCGAACATACGTCGAAGGGCGATCGGGCGGCGGTGTCGAATTGCTCGTCTGGGCGGACGCGCTCGCCGCGTGCATTGCGGGCAATCGGCAATGTATGGATTCGCTAATTCCCTGGGTGGCTCTCCTGGACCAGGATCACGCCGATCATCCGTTGTGCGCGACCACCCCCGAAGCCGGGCCGGACGACGAACTCACGGCGCTGTTGGGCGAAATGCCAACGCTCTCCAACCTTCCGGACACTTGCGCAAGCGCAATCCAAATGCTGGCGCGCCGGCAGAAAGAGCTTGCCGCCGGTGGCGTCGACGGGGAAAGCGATCTTTCCCGACTGCGCTCCCTGATCGCGGCTTTCGAAGCTTCCGCGCTGGCTGCGAGCCTCTTGAGTGCGCGTCTCGTCGAAGCAGGCCAGACCGCCCGAAGCATGTTCGACGAGATGCAGTTCGGCTTTCTCTTCAACGTGGAGCGGGAACTGCTGTCGATCGGCTACAGGGTGGAGGACGGCAGCCTCGACTCCGATTGTTATGATCTGCTGGCGTCTGAAGCCCGTCTCGCGAGCTTCGTCGCGATCGCCAAAGGCGACTTGCCGACGCGCCACTGGTTCAGGCTTGGGCGCGCAATGGCTTCCGTTGGATATGGCGCGGCGCTCATCTCCTGGTCTGGCTCGATGTTCGAATATTTGATGCCTGCTCTGGTCATGCGGGCCCCGGCCGGAAGTCTCCTCGACGAGACCTGTCGTCAGATGGTCAAACAACAAATCAAATACGGCGCCGCTCGCGGCGTCCCTTGGGGCGCATCCGAATCCGCCTATAATGCCCGCGATCTGGAATTCACCTATCAGTATTCGAGCTTTGGAATACCAAGCCTCGGACTCAAGCGCGGACTCGGCGACAACACCGTCATCGCCCCTTACGCGACGGCATTGGCAGCGATGAGCAATTCGCGCGCCGCCGCTAGCAACTTCGAGCGTTTGACCAAAGTCGGCGGACGAGGCTGCTATGGCTGGTATGAGGCGCTGGACTATACGGATGCGCGTCTGCCCAAGGGAGCGAACGTTGTCCCCGTTCGCGCATACATGGCTCATCACCAGGGCATGAGCGTGATCGCAATCGCCGATGCGCTTCTCTGGAGGCTGATGCACGGGCGCTTTCATTCGGAGCCGATGATCCAGGCTACGGAATTGTTGCTTCAGGAGCGAATGCCACGCGAAGTCGCGATATGCGAACCAATAAATGAAAGATTTCCGGTCTTCCCGGACATAGAGGATCTCGGATCATCTACTCAGCGCTGCTTCGACTCTCCGCACACGCCCTCGCCGTGCACGCACCTGCTTTCGAACGGAGCATATACGGTCATGGTTACCGCGGCGGGCTCCGGATACAGCCGTTGGCGTGACCTTGCCGTCACCAGATGGCGTGAAGATGCTACTTGCGATTGCTGGGGGGCATACGTCTTTCTTCAAGATGTCGATGCCGGCGAGTCATGGTCCGCGGCCTATCAACCGAGCGCGGTCGAGCCCGACAAATACGAAGCGACTTTTTCGGAGGGTCGGGCGGAATTCGTCAGACGGGACGATACGATCACCACGATGCTGGAAATCGCCGTTTCGTCGGAGGACGACGGAGAAGTTCGCCGGGTGTCGGTCACCAATAATGGAAGCCAAGTCAGAAATATCTCGCTGACCTCCTACGCGGAAATCATATTGGCGCCTCACGCAGGCGACGATGCGCATCCCGCATTCTCCAATTTGTTCGTGGAGACGGAGTTCGCCGACGAGGTGGGCGCGATATTGGCTCGGCGGCGAGGACAATCCGCGAGCGACACCCAAGCTTGGGCGGCGCATATAGCCTTCGTCGAAGGAGAGACCATCGGTGATTTGCAATTCGAAACCGATCGGGCGCGCTTCCTCGGGCGCGGGCGCAGCCTTGGCAAGGCGATGGCGATGATCGCAAACAGACCGCTGTCCAACTCCGCCGGCGCCGTCCTCGATCCGATCTTCAGCCTGCGCCGTCAGGTTCGACTCCAGCCTGGCACGACCGCGCGCATCGCCTTCTGGACACTGATCGCTCCCTCCCGCAAGCAAGTTATGGATCTGGTGGATAAGCACCATGACGCCGCCGCTTTCGACCGCGCGACCACTCTCGCATGGACCCAGGCGCAAGTGGAGTTGCGCCATCTCGGAATCGGCGCGGACCAGGCTCACCTCTTTCAGAAGATCGTCGACTGTATCCTCTATTCTTCTCCGGCGCTGCGGCCGCATTCCGAGATACTTAAACGCGGCGGCGGAGATGCCTCGATGCTTTGGCCTAGCGGCGTCTCTGGCGACTTACCGATCGTCCTGATCCGCGTCGATCACAACAGCGATCTCGATCTCGTTCGGCAACTTCTTCTCGCTCACGAATATTGGCGAATGAAGCAGCTCAGCGTCGATCTCGTTATCCTCAACGAGCATCCTGCATCCTATCAGCAGGAATTCCAGATTGCTCTCGAAACAATGGTTCGAGGAAATCGCGCCACGCCGAATCCCGCGGAAAAATCTGCGGCAGGCGCAATATTCGTTTTGCGCTCCGACCTCATTACGAGGGAGGCCCGCAATTTACTCCAAACCGCGGCTCGGGCAGTATTCGTTGGACATCGCGGGAGTCTCTCCGAGCAAATGACGCAGGCCTCGCGCGGCGCGGCGAGCCCTCGGTCGCCGCGAACCACCGTCGCGAATCCCGCGACGCAAGATGCAACGCCGCAGCTGGATTTGGAGTTCTTCAACGGCGTCGGCGGCTTCGCCGACGGCGGGCGAGAATATGTCACGACACTATTAGGCGAACAACGTACGCCCGCGCCATGGATCAACATCGTCAGCAACGAGTCCTTTGGCTTCCAGGTCTCCGCCGATGGCGGCGGATGCACCTGGGCTTCGAACAGTCAGCAAAACCTTCTTAGCCCATGGTCGAACGATCCAATTCTCGATACGCCGGGCGAGTCGATTTATCTGCGCGATGAGGATAGCGGCGAATTATGGGGGCCAACGGCCCTACCTATTCGCGAACCCGGCACATCATATCGCTCACGGCACGGTCAGGGTTACACCCGGTTCGAGCACGTCTCGCACGGCGTCGCGCTCGAACTGACGCAATATGTTCCCGTCGACGATCCGATCAAGATATCGCGCCTGAAAATCACCAACTGTTCCGGAAGAACGCGGCGGCTCTCCGTAACGGCCTACGTCGAATGGGTGCTTGGCGCATCCCGCGCGACGTCGGCGCCGTTTATCGTCACCGACATCGACGCGCGAACAGGGGCGATGTTCGCGCGCAATCCCTGGAATCTCGACTTCGGGCGCCGCATAGCCTTCGCGGATCTCGCGGGGCGCCAGTCTTCGTGGACAGGCGACCGGAAGGAATTCCTCGGCAGACATGGCTTGCTCGCTTCGCCGGCTGCGCTGACTGGAAATGCGCTGCTGTCCAACAGAGTGGGCGCGGGATTCGATCCCTGCGGAGCCCTGCAAGCCAGATTGGAGCTCAAACCAAACGAAGTTCAGGAAATCGTCTTTCTCCTCGGACAGGCGGCGACCACGACGGACGCCCAAGCGTTGCTGATCAAGTATCGAGCCGCCGACCTCGATAGGGTGCTGGCGGAAGTTATAGCTCTCTGGGACATGACGACCGGCGCCGTTCAGGTGACCACACCCGACCGATCCATGGACATATTGTTGAACCGCTGGCTCCTCTATCAAACGCTCTCGTGCCGCGTCTGGGCGCGTTCAGCCTTCTATCAGGATAGCGGGGCATACGGCTTTCGGGATCAACTCCAAGATGTCATGGCGCTTTGCGTGTCGAAGCCCGAGGTGACCCGCGCGCATCTGCTACGCGCTGCCGCGCGTCAGTTCGTCGAGGGCGACGTGCAACATTGGTGGCTGCCGGAATCGGGAAAAGGGGTTCGCACACGCATTTCCGACGACCGAATCTGGTTGCCCTATGTCGTTGCGCATTACGTCGAGGTCACGGGCGATCTCGGCGTTCTCGACGAGACGATAGCGTTCCTTCAAGGACCACTCCTCCGCGAAGGCGAGCGCGAGTCTTTCTTCGCCCCTTCCGTCTCCGACGAACGGGGCTCATTGTTCGAACATTGCGCGCGGACGCTCGACCAAAGTCTCGCACGCGGCAACCACGGCCTGCCTCTCATCGGCACGGGCGACTGGAACGACGGCATGAATCGCGTCGGAGAACACGGCAGGGGCGAAAGCGTCTGGCTCGGCTGGTTTCTGCACGCCGCGCTCGCGGCATTTGCGCCTCTCGCGGACTCTCGCGAAGAGCCAGCGCGCGCCGCCAATTGGCGCGGGCATATGACGACCCTCAAGGCTGCACTGGATGCGGACGGCTGGGATGGCGAATGGTATCGTCGC
>Ga0302189_10001908_pt1 | contig 17055 bp, 15 predicted proteins | sample II_Bog_E2_2_FD_194551 | JGI IMG/M metagenome (GOLD analysis project Ga0302189, IMG submission 194551) | Peat permafrost microbial communities from Stordalen Mire near Abisko, Sweden - II_Bog_E2_2 | ecosystem: Environmental > Terrestrial > Soil > Wetlands > Peat | place: Sweden: Abisko...
GAACGCACCAAGCTTTCCGACTCCGGCGGCGAACCCGTGACCGGTCGTTCGCATGTTCACCGGGAAGACTTCAGAGGGCAGCACGAACGTCGTCGTGTTCGGACCGAACTCGGTGAAGAAGTAACTGAACCCGAAGATCGCGATGAACGGCACCACGTTCACCGTCAACGCCGGAAACGCCGCGAGCAGCAAGAAGCATCCCGCCATGACGGCGAAGCCAAGGAACTGCAAGCGTCGGTGCCCGATCTTGTCCATCTTCCACACTGCGAAGAGGTAACCCGGTACGGCGAAGACGACGAAGAGCGCCAACGTGAGCATGAGTTTTGTCACCAGGCTCGCGTTGGGTGACACCTCGCTCAAGATGCTCGGCAACGAGAGCGTATTGCCGTAGTACGCGTAGTCGAAGAGGAACCACGAACCGGCGGTGCCGAGCATGAGTAAAAGCATTCTCGGATTCGTCAGAAACTCGCGCAGGCCCATGAGTCGCGACTCCGCCACCGTCGCCGACGACGCGTCGACCACGCCGCCCGCGAAGCTTTGAAGGTCCGCCGCGGCCCGCGAGGTGTCCCCTTTTACTTTCGACTGAAATCGCGGCGACTCAGGCATCTTCGCTCGAAAATAGATGACCGCAGCGGCGGGCACAGCCCCGAGACCCAACATCAATCGCCACGTGAGTCCCTGACTCATCCCTGACGTCAACAACACGAGGCCCACGAGGGGTCCGACGATGAGTCCTACGGCCTGCATCGAAAAGACGAGACCTACGAGACGACCGCGGTCTCGGCGGTTCGAAAACTCACTCATCATGACTGCGGACACGGGATAGTCACCACCGATGCCGAGGCCGAGCACGAACCGCGCGACGATGAGGAACATCAAGTTCGGAGAGAACGCGGACGCGACAGCGCCCACCACCATGATCACCGCGACGCTGATGTACACGTTGCGCCGACCCAGGACGTCGGCGACGCGACCGAACACGAAGGCGCCGACAAATGCACCGAGGATTGCTGCTCCCGTGACCCAGCTCGTCTGGGTCGTCGAGAGATTCCACTGCAGTTTCAAGATCGCCGCAACGGTGCCGATGACGAAGAGGTCGTACGCGTCGGTGAAAAAGCCCATGCCCGAAATCAAGACCGCGCGACGGTGAAAGCGACTCAGCGGGGCGTCGTCGAGGAGTTGGTTGACCGTCCGTGGTGCTTCAACTGGTGACGTACCCTGGGGGGCCGTTTGTGGGGGAAGACGATTCTCGGGCCCCGGGGTCGTTTCCGAAACCCGCAAATCCGTCACTTCGCTCTCGATCGGTTCGAACGCATGGCGGACTCATTTTGGCAGCCCGAGGTGTTCCCAGGACCAGGCGAAGGTTACCCAATGGTGAACAGTGTGCGAACTCTTTCTGACGAGTCCGTGATTAAGCGGCAGTACCTCGGAACGTTCTTACTCGGGCAGAATGCCCTTCTTCGAGTCTCGCTTGGCGTGCTTTTCATTTCGCTTTTCCTTCAGCGACTTGCCGACCTTCTTCGAATTGTGTTGGCTTGGTGATTTCTCGGCCACGAGGGCTCCTCTAGTAGGTGACGTCAAGATTGACGGCTTCGAGACCGGACTGTAAGTGCTCGCAGGCGACGCGGTTCAACGTCGCGCGACGGCTCCTAGTTCAGGCCTCACTAACGACCTTAATGACTCATAACCCAGCACTCTCGTTTTACGCTCGGTACCACATCACTTGATATTTCCAGCTCTCCGTTGCGGGAGCCGTAGTTCGCGTCGTAGCAACTGCGTAGCGCACACAGACTTGTACGGACCAGTTCTCCCAAAGCGCTGCGTTGTACCGACCACTCCAATTTCATGCAATTCTTGTCAACGACCTAGAGGACATCGCCCGTGCCCGATTTTACGACTCACACCGATCGTGTTCGCGGGCTCTTTGACGAACAGGTCCGCCGAGGCACGGCCCGCGACGGCACGGGATCCGAGGTGACCGCAACGAGTGATGTCGTGCGATGGTGTGCGGACGGCGACCTCGGTTGGTCGGAGGTCGCCTGGTCCAATCTGGACGAGTCGAACGCCGACGCCGAGATAGCACAGCAGATCGAGTACTTCGCGGCAAAGGAATTGGGCTTCGCCTGGCGGGTGGTCGAGACCGACTCACCCGAGGACCTCGGCACTCGCCTCGAGCGGGCAGGATTCATTCTCAATGGCACCTCGGAGTTGATGATCGCCCGAGTAGCTGACGTCCCACACGATGACGTACTGCCTCCGGGCGTCACGCTTTCCACCGCCGGCGGACCGGGCGACATCGATCGGCTCATTGAAGTCCACGAAAAGGTCTTTGGCATCGACCATTCACAACTGCGCCGCTCACTACTCCAGCAGTTCGAGAGTTCCCCACAGGTCGGTCATCTCGTCGTCGCGATGGCGCAGGGCGTTCCCGTGGCGTCGTCGCGCGTGGACTTTCTCCCCGACCGCGAGTTCGCCGGCCTCTGGGGGGGAAGCACGCTGCCCGAGTGGCGGGGTAAAGGGCTGTTTCGAGCAATGGTTGCGCACCGATCCCGCGAGGCAGCGAAACGTGGCTACTCCTACGTGTACGTCATCGCGTCATCCGAGAGTCAGCCCATCTTCGAGCGACTCTCGTTCGAGTCCTTTGGAACCGTGCACACCTATATGTGGCGACCCCCGCTCTAACTGACGGCACTCGCCACACGTCAAGGCGTATCGGGAAAGTTACGAGGAGCCGATGATTCTGGCCGATGTTTTCAGGCCAAGGCAATGGACACTTTTCTCTGGTCGGAACAGGCGCAGTCACGCTCACCGGCTTGGTTCTTGTCGCGATGTCGCTCAACTTCAAAGAGATCGCCGTCGACGTGACCCACCGTTTTCGTGCAATCAACACGCTGACGGGAATGGCGCTGGTGTTCATGCGCTCTGCGCTGGTACTGATGGGGGCGCAAAGCCATCGGTCAATTGGCGCCGAAGTCTTCGTCATCTCAGGTTTGTCGTTAGCCGTATTTGCGAGGGGCTACGTCAGTGCCTTACGCATGAGCACTGATTACGGCGTTCTCGCATCGTTGGCGGGAACCTCCTGCACTCGACCGAAATGGCTGGCGCGACACCGTTCTTCTTTGGGTACGTGCCAGGTCTCTATATCGCGGCGGCAGCGATAGTGACGATCACCTGCTAGATGATCGTCGCCGCGTGGTTGTCGGTGATCGGTGCATTTGATCAAGGAACTGCCTAGCTCTCACTTTCCGTAAGTCCGGAGCGCACCTGAGAGCTGAGCCCCGGCATCGCTACGGCGTCTCGGGATCGCGATGGCCAGGATTGTGCGACGCCGGAAGAAACTGGATTCGGTCCATCGATCCTTCGATCAACGGCAAGAGATAACAGAAAAACGCCACCGCGACGCCGAGGACCATGAACGCTATGGCGAAGAGGCGAAGTGAACGCTCGTACGACAACGCACCACCGAAGGCGCCCACGGCCACTCCCATCAGTCCGCCAATCGCCGCCGTGCGATCTACCTGGACGAGACGGGCCGTGGTCACGGCCGCCCCGAACACGGCGAGTGCGCCAATCCCCAGGGCCATACCGAAGAGTGCGTGGACCACGTAAATCGCCTGGCCGTGGTGGGCTAACCATCCGGTCGGACGATTGAGGGGAACGTAGAACAGTTCCGCACCTCCGATGAAAAACTCGGCGATCGTCCCCACCAACATCGCGACGAAGAGCGATCGGTGGAGCGTTACATCGCTGACGTCGGACTTCGGCGCACTCTGCGACAAGAGGTACGCGCTCGCTTCGTCGGGCAGCGAGGAGTAGGGGTCGGCGCTTCGCGACTGCGCGGCCACGCGCACGAGAAGGTTGTAGGTAACGAGTGCCACCGCCCCGTGCATAATCATGAGCGTGACGACGGCCGCAGTCGGTTCGTGCTTGGCGAGCAGATAGACGTCGGGTATCCACAACACGACGGTCACCAACACCGCTACACGAAGCAAGAGCCAGCGTGGCGTCGACGAGACGCGCAGCACGATGAACCACGCGATACCGGCCGCGAGAACGCCGACGACCGTCAACGTGCCGTAGTCGGCGAAGCGAAAGTGGGAGTAACCCTTGATGTCAGGCTTGAGGTGCGTGGCAAGCAACACAATGAGGGCGTTCGCGCCGAGTGAACACAGTGCGGCAAGCAAGGTGACGACCAGAAGTCGCTTACCCGAAGGCTGCTCCATCGAGGGTTTCCTGTCTATGCGCCAGCGTGCGAGCGTTCGCTCGGTAAGAGATGGTGGGGACATGGCGCGTTTCTCGGTACGTTCGTAGAGCTGACAACCACGCTACCTGCAGGGCGCCAACGATCCCAGGGCGGAATGGAGTTGATCCGGACAAGAACCACCAGACGATGGCGCGCCAGCCGGGCAAGAACTGGTCTCAGGGGCTCATTTTTCCACGATGTCTCGCAACGTCACAAAGTGCGGCTGGAAAACGATGAACCCCAGTCAACGGAATCTGTTTTGCCTGCTGATGGCACTCGTGCGGACGATGTGCGGAGGGGTCGTTCGAGTGCGAGGTGATCGCTCGACGGCGAAATGCGCTCGAAGAGACGTGGAGTAGCGAGTCGGCGCCGCCGGCGCCGCGTACGCAAATGAATCGTCGAATCGCAGCCCCAACGGGGCTTGAACCCGTTTCGTAGGTTTCGCGCGCTGAACAATTCACCTGGTCCAAGACATCGTCACGGACGCCTGCGTAGGCAGGGTGTTCGCTTTTGGTGATCAGTAGTTGGCTACACTCAGGCCTCGCGAACAACTCGTGCCCGCTAGCGAACTTCAGTGAGTGAACGACGGACCGCCGCATTCCTCCCCGTTATGACTTCAGCGAGTGATATCTACAAATTGAAGAGACGCGGTCCTCGGCGCACCACGCGAACATGACAATCGAAGGTGAGATTTCACCCAATTGCCCCGTCAGGTAGAAACCAGAAGGTCCAAAATTCCCGAACTTGCCGACTTGAGAACGTCCGGCACACTCGATCAGGACGCCACTGTCGTGCTGTTCCTGCGCCGCAAGAACCTCTGCGCCACGGACGCCGTGGACGAGGTCCTCGAGCTGCCCTTCGTCAAGTAGCACTCAGGTCCGGTCGACTCGATTGGACTCATGAACTACCCGGCGAGCATCCGCGTCAGCGACTTCGACACGCCCATGAGCGGTGGCGGGTTCCAGAATTCTGGTGACGGTGGCAGCATTGGCTACCGACGAGGCGACGAGTCCTTCGAGCTGTGCTGTGGTGACGCTACGAATTGCGTGAGTGCAGCCCAGACTCTCTATTAGTGATTGTCCTTGAGCCAGGGGCCAATGGCGTACAAGGGAACGTTGACCATGTCTTGTTGCTCACGGTAGTTGGCCAGCGAGAAACGCCACGCCTCAGACGGGTGAAAGCGATTGATGTAACTGCGCAGACTCTGCGATTTTAGATTCTCTTCGGCCTTCACCTCAATTGGAACCAGCGCGCCACGATGCTCGATGGAGAAATCTAGTTCTGCCTTAGCGTCATCGGGCGCCCAGTACATTGGCACGACAGTTCGCGCAGCAACAATTTGCTGTAGTACGTACTGCTCGGTCAGGGCGCCCTTGAACTCATCGAAAATTCCTGCTCCTTGTAGCAGTACGGCAGCGTCCAGGCCCGCGAGCGCTCCAAGCAAACCGATGTCGTGGAGGAACAGTTTGAAGATTTTTGCATCCTCGTACGCGCGGAGAGGATTTCCTGGCTTCGTGTACCGAGTCACGCGATGCACCAGCCCGGCGTCGGTGAGCCACTGCAGCGCGTCTTGAAACTCACGAGCACGAGCACTTTTTCGGACCTGTCCGAGAACGAAACGCTTGTGCTCGCGCGCCAGTTGACCCGGCAGTGACCCCCATACTTCGGCGATTCGTAAGCTCACGGCCGGGCTGGCATGCTTACCAAAGTCGTTCCGATAACCGTGGAGAATATTTAGCTGCACTGCGCGAACATCGTTGAGTGAGTCTCCCGCTACGTGACGAGCAACTACTTCGGGCATGCCGCCGACATACATGTACTGACGGAGTAGTTCGGTCAATCGAACCGCGTACGACGTAATCAACGGCCAGTCTTGCTGGATCACTAAATCGGCCAACTGTGTTTCGCCGGTGGCACGGAGGTACTCGTCGAAGTCGAGTGGGTGTAGATCAATGAAGTCGACTTTGCCTACAGGAAACGATGCGTTCGCGCCTAGGGCCACTCCCAGCAGGGAGCCAGCAGCGGCGATGTGCACCTCGGGGCGTTCTTCAGCGAAGTACTTGAGGGCAGTGAGGGCATTTGGCGCTTCCTGGATCTCGTCGATGATGACCAGGGTGGTGCCCGGAGCAATTGTTGTGTTGGCGGCAATGGAGAGACCTTGCAGCATGCGATCGGGGACAAGGTCCCCTTGGAAGATCGACGCCACGGATTTGTCGCGCTCGCAGTTGACGTACGCAACATTCTCGTAGTCGGAACGCGCGAACTCCTTCAGTAGCCATGTTTTACCGACCTGTCGCGCTCCGCGCAGCACCAATGGTTTGCGCGCGGGGGCGCTCCTCCATGTTCTTAGTTGATTGAGTGCTCGTCGATCCATGCCATAAGCATAGGACCAGAGTGCACGTTTTCGGAACCATTTCCGTGTATTATTTCACGTTTTCGGAACCATTTCCGTGTATCATTTCACGTTTTCCGAGCCATAATCACTCCACATTGGCTTTCATTAGGAAATATAGATTCCGGGCGCGTCAATGGCGCGATGACAGTCAGCGGAACTCAATCCGGTCGTCGATGCCAACTCTGTACTTTGGCTGGTCCAACTTGGCAGCCCTTCATCTCAGCTTGCTACTGAGCTCAACTTCGGTAGACATCCAACCCACTTCAGAATCAACGCCGTGCAACTCCTTCTGTTCCCTTACGAGTTTCGAGAGCTCGCGCTGACTGGCTTCGAAGCCCAATTTGAGCGCTGCCACGTACTCAACTCTCGCGTCCGACACCGCCTGCCATTGCGCCGCGAATCGTCATTCCTTCAGCAGTCCCACCCGGGGCGGTGTTCTCCACAGATTTACAACTTGGTGGTGACCACGGTCACTTTTGCAACTTTCGAAGTCAACACTATTTTCACCGTGACCCGGACATCAATTCGTTTCTCCATGTAACCCTCGACCACCAGTGCCCTTTCTCGGGCTAACTTTTTGTCGTCGAATGCATACCCCGTCACGGTGATCGAGGCGCCCTTCTCAAGTTTGCTCACCAAGCTATTGAGAACGACTTCTCCCTCTTTGGACAGAGAACTCGCGTCGCCCGAGTAAGTGACTTCCCTTGGTATAGGAGGTTCGCTGGGCGACGAAGGAGGTGTTGGTGGTGGCGCTGACGTAGTCCCCCCGCCTCCGGCACTGCTACTGCCGCCAGTTCCGCCGCCGCCGCCGCCGCCGCCGCCACCGCCACCGCCACCGCCACCGCCAGTCGCAAAGGGTGTCGCGCTGATGGAAGCCGAGTTCCCACCGGTGCCAACAGTGTTGATTGCCGCAACCACGAACGTATAGGTGTCCCCATTTACGAGCCCACTCACGGTGCACCCGGTGGAGGTACTGGTCTCAGAGCCAGAGCACACGTTGTTGTACGCAGTATTGGTCGTCACGTTGGTTGCGTCAACTACGTATCCGGTAACTGGTTCCCCACCATCTGAAGTCGGGGCAATCCACGCCAGCGTCGCTGACGCGTTACGTCCCGTCGCCGTATTAATGATTGGAACGCCGGGTGCGGTTGTAGGAAGCGTCACGCTATTCGAATAGTTGGAGATAGGACCTATCCCCTGCGGGACAACGGCCGCCACACTGAACGTGTAAGTGTCGGTGCCATTAAGCCCGGTAACGACGCAACTGGTGCTCGTTGAAAACGCGGAGGAGGGGCACACGTCGCTTTCGATGGTCGAGGCTGTGGTATCGACGGCGATGACGTCGTAACCGGTGACGGTGTCACCGTTTGTATTGCCCGGAGCACTCCAGTGAACTGTCACTGCGGCACCGTTCAAACTCGCAGTACCAATGGTGGGCGCGCCCGGAAGCGTTGGAAGAACGGGGGTAAACGCGTCGTATATCGGTAGATCGATCGTCGTCCCGCCGACGGCCACGCACGACTCCTCTGTCGGACAGCGAACGTCGTTGTACCAACCGTTGACGTTCGAGACGTTTCCGATGGACGACCACGTCCACGTTCCCCCGACATCCGACACCGTCCAGTACGTCGGTGTCGGAATCTGAACCTGACCTTCCGACAGAGTGTCGCCTACGGCGACGCAGTAGGTGGTGGTTGGACAACTGACGCCTCCAATGTTCCCGCCGTAGTTGTCGCCCACGGCGCCACTCGGCGTTGTCCAACTCCACGAGCCTTGCGAGTACGTGCCCGCCGTCCACAACGCGTAGCCGTCGCCGTTTGACCCCACGGCAATACACGTCGTCGAAGACGGGCACTCAACGCTCGTGAGAAATCCGGTGAAGTTTCCCACCGGCTCATACTCTTGAGGCGTCGTCCACGTCCATACGCCGTTCGCTAACGTCGCGGACGCCGACATTGGCTCAAATTGGTAGTCGTATATTCCGGAGCCGACCGCCACGCATGAGGTCGCACTCGCACACGAGATGGCCGTAAACTGTCCTTCGTTCTGCACGCTGGTAAGTGCGGTCAGTGTGGACCACGTCCATTCGCCGCTCGTGTACGTCGCCGAAGCGTAGGCGGGGTAAGCCTGATTATCGACTAACTCGAATCCGACTTCCAGGCACGAAGTAGTTGAAAGGCAACTTACACCGGAGATGTCCACCGTCGCCGAGCTCGCTGGCCCCTCGAATGTCAGTGGGGTCCACGACCAACTGCCGTTCGAGTACGTTGCCGCCGAATACATCGGCTGCGCGCCGGAATCGTAGCCAACGGCGATGCACCTCGTAGACGACGGACAACTCACGCCCATGACGTGTCCGTTCGTGGTATCGCTTGGACCAGAGAAACTTGAGGTGGACCAGGTCCACTGCCCGCCGTATTGAGCGCCCGTTGAGTACACAGGTTGACCCTCAAAATTGGACCCGACGGCGACGCACGTTATTGCGGACGGGCAGCTCACCTGGCCCAAGCCGCCGCCGAGCGTGCTGTCAGTAGGCGCAACCAGGGGATACGCGGGAACGATTGGACTAAGCGGAGTGTCGAAGGTCGCCTGACTACCATCGGTGCCCACCGCCACGCAGGTCACCTCGTCGGAACACTTCACGTCATTAAAGCCGCCGCCGCCGGCATCGTCGCTCGGGGCCACGGTTGAGGGTGACGCGGTCCAACTCGACCCGGAGACATCACCCGTCGAGAAGATCGACTGGTCATTCTGATCCTGTCCGACGGCGGTGCAGACGTTCGAACTCACACAACTCAAGCCCCAGAAAACTCCACCGCCAGAACTATCCGAGGCGACGATGCTCGACGTCGACCACGTCCACGCCGATCCCGAATAGATGCCCACGCTCTCGATTCCCTGCCCCTCGACGGCACTGTCTTGGCCAACGGCCACGCACGAAGTAGCGCTCACGCAGCTCACGGCGTTGAGTTGACCTCCGCCAGAAGCGTCTGGTGAAATGGATGCCGACGTCCAACCCCACGATGAACCCGAGTAGGTGCCTACGGTATAGATCGACTGCGTGGCATCCCCACCCACAGCGACACACGAGGTCGCGCTCACACAGTCCACGCCAGAGAGAAACCCCAGTCCGGTGTTACCTGAGGGAACTCTGATCGATGTAGTCCACGTCCACGCCGAAGCCGCGTACGTGCCGACCGACACAATTGAAGCATCGGCGACATCCGATCCCACGGCAACGCACTCGGATGCGGTCGGGCAGCTCACGCTCTCGAGTGAGCCGCCTCCCGAACCGTCTGGCCGCACGGCAGATGTAGACCACGTCCAGGACGACTGCGAATACGTTCCCACCGAGATGATTCCCTGCTGTTGCGCAGCGACGTCACCCCCTACGGCGACGCACGTGGTCGTGCTGGGACAACTGACGCCGTTCAGCTCGCCACCTCCTGACGCATCAGCGGCAATGTCGGCTGAGTTGGACCAGGTCCACACTCCGTTGGATTCCGTTCCGAATGAATAGATGGACTGCGACGGCGACGCATCATTGTCGCCGACGGCGATGCAGGACGTTGCCGTAAAACAACTCACTTCTAAGAAATCACCTCCGCCGGAACTGTCCGGTACGACGGGGACGGGAGTTCCAAATTGCGTCAGTAAAGTTGTAGCGCCCGCCACGGTCGTGGGAACCTGAACCACCACGCAAAGTGCGGCGGCGAGAACAACCATCCCAATAATCGTCCTGGTTGCGAGAAGGCGTCCCAATCTCATCTCGACTCGCCCCACTGTCGCCCGCACTTTCGTCGTTGGCAAGGCCCGAAATTATCACCGGCACTACCGAAGCGCTCAGAGCGAAGATACCACTGTTCTTCGAAACCTTGGAGTCCACGAACTGACGGGAGCATTCTCAGAGTCCTCAGTAGCCCCAACCTCACATGTATGACGAGAAGGTCGGAATTGATGGCGCGGCCAGAAGCGTCTGAGTCAAATTCAATAAAGTGCGGCTGGAGGGATTCGAACCCCCGACCCTCGGTTCCGTAGACCGATGCTCTAATCCGCTGAGCTACAGCCGCGTTGATGACGACCCACAATCCTAGCCGACCCTCTTCTGACTTCATCTCGGGGAACTCACTACGATGCCTCTGTGGCTCGATCATTCGACGACGACTTACCATCGCTCCTCGATGAAACCGGCGCCACCACCGTCGAGGTTCGCCACGATCTCCACGCCCAGCCAGAACTCTCCTTCCAAGAGCACCGTACGACCAACGTCATCACCCGACGGCTCCTCGATCTCGGCTTCGAACTACGCCCGTGCCCCACGGCGAGCGGCGCCGTAGCCCGACTCGTTGGCGCAAAGCCGGGCAAGCGAGTCATGGTGCGCGCAGATATCGACGCCCTCCCGGTGCAAGAAGAAAGCGGCGTCGCCTTCACCTCACAGAATGCGGGCGTCATGCACGCCTGCGGTCACGACGTGCACACCGCGAGTCTCCTCGGCGTCGCCGAGGTGCTCGCGCGACGACAGGCGGACCTCGCGGGCGAGTTCACGTTGCTCTTCCAACCCGCCGAGGAAGTCATCGGTGGTGCCAAAGCCATGATCGACGGTGGCGTTCTCGAGGAGAACCCCGTGGACTTCGTCATCGGCGCCCACGTCACCTCCCTCGCCCCCGTGGGGTTCGTGGCCACTCGCGCGGGCGTCTTGATGAGCGACGGCCAGACCTTGAGTGTTCACATCAACGGGCGAGGGGGCCACGGTGCCATGGCGACGCTCGAAGGAAACGTCGTGCTCGCCGTCAGCCAACTCGCGCCGCGCCTCAGCGAAGTCGTCGATGGGCTGGTCTATGAGGGAACGAACTGTGCCTGCTCCGCGGGAGTCTTGATGGCCGGTACCGCGAACAACGTGGTGCCACGGCACGCGCTGCTGCGCGGCACCCTGCGCACGTTCACCCCCGAGCAGAAGACCGAGGCCGTCACTCGCCTGCGCGCGCTGCTCGCCGAGGTCGACGCCACCTTCACGGTGCGCTGTGAACTCCACCTCGACGAAGGCACCCCGGCGGTCGTGAACGATCCCGTCGTCGCCGAGCGAGTCGTCGCGAGTGCCTCGAAGGTCGTCGGCGCGGCGAACGTCCTCGCGTATCCTCCGGTGACCCCGAGCGATGACGTCTCGGAGTTCTTGCGACGCGTACCGGGTTGTTACCTCTTCGTCGGCGGCGCCTACGACGACGGGACGAGCGGCGCGCACCACTCTCCGGAGTTCACCATCGACGACCGCGCGTGTCGGATCCAAACGGGTGTGCTGGCCCAAAGCGCCGTGGACCTCGCGAAACCCTAGGGCCTCGACTTAGTCCTCGGCGAAGAGCCGCGCCGCGCCGCGCATGGGTGCCTCGTTGCCATTGATCACCACGCGAAAAGGAAGGTGATCGAACTCCTCGGGAACGACGCGTCGCGCGTTACCGCCCGCTAAGTGCACCGTCGTCGCGTGAAACTCTTTCGCGAAGCCCTCAACGATGTCCACCAACGTCGGGTTCCAGTTCTGGTCGTCGAGGGAGCGAGCGCGCTCGCCGATGCTCTGGTCGTAGGTCTTGCCGTCGCGAAAGATCTCGGCGCCGACGTCGCGCTCCTTTTGGAGCTTGCCGTCGATCGCGAGCGCGAGGCCGAGTCCGGTGCCCAAGGTCAAGACCAACTCGGTCCCCTCGCCCTCGACGCACCCGAGGGCCGCCATCGTCGCGTCATTCACCACGCGCACCTCACGTCCGGTCTTCTCGCGCAGCGCGTCTTGGAGCGCGAAGCCCCGCCAGAGCGCGTCGAGCTCGGGATCTTTCTCCGTCGCCACGCCCCCGGGTCGTGAGAGGTTGCCGGGTTGGACGACGTGGCCGTCGCGAAACTCGCCCGGAAAGCCGACCCCCACGCGGCGACAACCGCTCTTATTGATGCGCTCGTCTAAGAACTCCACCAGGCGCGCGGGCGAGCAGGGATAGGGAGTTGGGCGTCGGCGCACGCCACGCACCAAGACACCCAGGTCGTTGACGTGGGAGAACTTGATGTTCGTCGCGCCGATATCAATGGCGAAGATCTGCTCTTGGAGCAGGAGTGATTGATAAGCCACCGCTAAATCGTAGTTAGCGCGCGGCTCCCACGGCTCCGGAGGCGCCGGTCCCTCCACCACGGGCGCAGCCGCACGGCAAAGACCCGTTGTCCCCCCGCGACCACGACGGCGGTACCTCGCGGTCGTAATCGGAGGGGCACGTGAGCGACGTCGGGCTTCGTCTCAACCAGCTCGGGCAGGTACTTGGCGACCGTCGGGTCCGCCAGCCCCGCCAGGACGACGCGCGTGGCGTGGTTGTTCACGATGGTCGCGGCCCGCGGTCCCCAGCGCGCCGCGAGTTGGGCGAAGTCCTGGACGACCGTCACCAACGTCACGTTCAGTCCCCGCACGGTGGCCGCCAGTTCGTCGAGTTCATCCAGCGACGCCACGCTCGCCGCCTCGTCCAGCACCACCAGGACTCGACGGGACGAACCCGCTTCGACCTGGCGCTGTTGTTCCTCGAGCACCATGCGCAACGCGCCGCGAAACAGCGGTTCGTAGTGGCGCTGCTCACCGCGGGGACTACAGAGATACAAGGTGTTCGGACCTTCGAGGACTCGACGTACCCGAGCGAGCGGTTGGGCAAAGCGCCAGGGCATCAACATCGTCTCGGCGGTCGTCAACACGCCGTCGAGGGTCTTGGGGTCGTGGGCGAGGAAACGGCGCAGGACCTCTTCTGCGGTGGAGTTCGGACGCTCCCCCAGCCAGAGTGCCACGTCGTGACGCTCCACGACCTCGGCGACGTCAAAGATCGTCCGACCACTCTCGTGGGCCAACGTCAACAGTCCCGCCACCAATCGGGTCGCGAGCGCGTTCCAGAACTCGGTGTCCCCTCGATCACTCGAGCCGGTCGTCATATCGCGCGCGACCCGCGTGGCGTGACGCAACGACGTCACGCCCTCGAGGGGGTCCCAGGTCAGACCTCCGTCGCGCCCGGGCTCGAGTACCTGGACGTCGCCGAGTTCTTGGCGCCACGACATCGTCGCCGCGACCACGTCGCGCTTGACGCTCGTCACCACCAGCGCGTCGCGCCAGCGCAGTAGCGCGGGCATGACGAGCGAAGAGGTCTTGCCCGCCTGCGTGGGTCCCACGATGAGCAACGAACTCGCGGCGTCGATCGTCACCCGTGGCCCGAAGGACAGCCCGTTGTAGTAACGGCGCCCGAGGATGGGTCGGTCGTTCACCGCGTCACCCGCATGGCCGCATCGGTGTCGATCACGCGCGCGTCGCTCTCGTCGGGGCGAACGCGCACGATCGAACGATGCGCACCGTAACGAACGAGTGCGACGCCTTTGGGCAACGCGATGAGGTAGCGCTCCTCGCGCGGGCTCAGGCCGAGCACGAGGGCCATCTCGCTCGCCTCATCGGGTGGTTCGCGAAAGAGCCACGCCGTCTCGCACTCGCGCAGCAGTCCCTGGGCGGCGTCGCGCCGCGCGCTGCCGGCGTCGCCCACGGCCGCGACGTCGCTCCAACGGTGCAACACCAACACGTGCGCCACGCCTCTGGCGCGCGCGAGCTTCCACGAACCACGCAACCAGGCCAGCGCCACCTCGTCGGCGAGCAACGCCCAGGCCTCGTCAATGACCAGATAGCCCAGTTCGTCGCGCCGGGCCACGACCTGCTGCGCGGCGGCGACTGCACTCAAGACCGCCACCGAGAGCGAACTCGACGACCACTGCGCCGAGAGGTCCAGTACGACGAGGTCGCCGGCAAACACCAGCGGATCCCCCTCGCCGTCGAAGAGCCCCGCCAGGTCTCCGTGGACGAAGCGGTGCAGCAGCAGCGCGAGCGATCGTGGTCCCGTCGCCAACGACGTCGCCAGGTGCGGCTCAAGGACCTCAAAGAGCGAGCGAAGGACTCGGGTGGGTCGCTGTGCGCCAAGTCGGCCCCAGGCCTCATCGAGCGTGAAGTGCTGGTCACCACTCAGCGTCGAACCCTGCGCGCTCGCGAGCAACGCCCGCAGCAGTGCGCGCCCGTCACGATCGTCGACGGCGAAGGGATTGCACCACCCGTCTCGACCGAGCGTGACGGGCGTCGTCGCGTGCGCGCCGGCCAGTTCGGCGTACTCGCCCTTCGGATCGACCACGACCGCGCGGCGACCTCTCGCCAACGCCCGTTCGAGTTGCATCTTGACCACCGTGCTCTTCCCCGCCCCTATTGCTCCGGCGACCACCACGTTCGGATTCGACACGAGACCCGCGCGATAGGCGTCAAAGACGTCGAAGGCGAACGCGCCACCGAACTGGGCCACGCCGAGGCTCGTGCCCGAAAGGCCCGCACCCGCGTCGTGCGCGGGCAGGCGCAAACTCACGAGGTCGCGCGAGGTCGCCCAGTGCGTCCAGTTCTTCACCAACTCGCCCCGCCCGGAAGTTGTGCCGCGTACCAGCGAGCCTGCGCGCCGCGACCTCGCTCGAGACGCAGGCCCGCGTCGTGCGCGTGACGCCAGACCTCGAGGCTGCGTTGGTGGAGCATCTCCAAGGAGGTGGCGCGAACGACGACGAAGACCGCCACGCGAATGAGGGAGCGGCCATTCGCCACCAGCGCCTCGCGCTGGACCATGCGCTCGATAGTTCGAGCCGACTGCGCGCTGCGCCGAAAACCGACCGAACGCGCGGAGGCGTCGTCACTGTCAACCTTGTGCGCGGCACGCGCCGCGACGCGAGGTGCTCGCCCGCCACTGACCACATCAACGTGCAAGGCGACGTCGGCGAGCGGGCGAGCGCGAAGCAGTTGCTCTAACAAGGCGCGCGACGGCGCCACCGCGGAGAAGTCCCGGACGCGATAGACCCGGCACGGCCCCTCGGTCGTTCGAACGTAGTTGAACCGTTCGAGATAGTGCGAGGTCGAGGCCGTTGGGGTGCCCAGTACCTCGAGCGTCAACTGACCGTCGAGTTGCCAGCCCTCGGGCGGCGAGAGATCGGCGGGCAGGGCCATCAACGTGCTGGTACCAGTGCGGTGGTGATGAACGTGTTGTGAGAGGTGTCGCGGGCCCCGAGCGGCACTCGCCGCGTCCACCATGGTGGCGAGGGCCTCGGCGAGTTCGACGTCACGACCCGAGAGGTCCAGCCGACCGAGGTGCGCGAGCCGGTAGCCGCGAAAGGTGACCTCGCCACCGGTCCACAGCACGACGTCGTCACCGAACTCACGAACACTGAACTCACGCCAGTGACGTCGTAGCAAGAACCCCACCACCACGGTGCCCCACTCACCCACGGTGCGACCGTCTATCAGTGGCACCGCACAGCCGAGGAGGACCAGTCCGACCACGACCTCCACCAGCGGCCGATGGTTCATCACGCCGTCACCGACGAGTACGACGCCACTCACGGCCGCGAGCGCCTGGTGACGGCGAATGCCCATCCAGGCGGCGTCGGCGTCGGCGGGACCGAGCGCGACGTGCTCACTCATCAAAGTGCCACCCCACGACCGGCCCGGTGTCGTCGTGGCCGTAGGTCACGTGGCCACCGCGCAGCCGCGGCGTCCCAACCGGGGCCGGCAGCGGATCACCACTCACGTCGGGCATCGGTGCTTCGGGCACACCGGGCCAGGTCTCGAGCCCCAAGTCCTCGCTGCGCTCGGGCGCCCCGGGGGGCTCGACGTTGGGCGTCAGGGCACCCGCGAGCTGACCAGCGGGTGAGGACGGGGCGTTCGCCACGGTTCGAGCGGCGCGGCCCTTGAGGCCTTCGAAGTGGTGGAGGGCGGACTGGTCGAGCATCGGGACGACCTTGAGCACCAAAAACGGCGTGCACGTCGCGAGGAGCAGCGTCACCGCGCCGGCAATGATCTCGGTCGCCGAGGAACCGGTGACTTCGTCAAGACCTAGGACCAACGTCACCACGATCACGAATTTGCTCACCGCCACCGCCAGGAAGGTCTCCAACAACTTCCACGCGATCCGACGCATGGAGGGCAGCACGGACAACGGAACGATGACCGGCACGAGCACGAGTAACAACGTCAACACCACGGTGCGTACGACGAGTTCACACCAGAGCAGCAACGTCGCCACCACCACGACGCCCGCGAGCATGAAGACCGCGAAACCCGGGGTCGAGGGTGTGAGGCTCGTGAGCGCCTGCGCGAGGGTCACCTCGTGGGTGGCCACTTCGCTCGCCGCATTGGCCGACATCGCATTGACGGTGGTGAGCACGAGGGACGCCAGTGGCTGGGCGAGGGCGACGCCCGCGACACACGCCGGCGCGACGCCGAGATACACGCGCCACAGCGACGGGGCGTCCGCGTGGCGAAGCGCCGAGATCGTGGCGATCAGCAAGCTCACCAACAACAGCGCGGGCGCCATGATCAACAGCGTCGCGAACTCCGCCTTCGCACCGG